>Ga0075118_10000022_pt1 | contig 172945 bp, 175 predicted proteins | sample AntAceMetag02UKE_FD_69794 | JGI IMG/M metagenome (GOLD analysis project Ga0075118, IMG submission 69794) | Saline lake microbial communities from Ace Lake, Antarctica - Antarctic Ace Lake Metagenome 02UKE | ecosystem: Environmental > Aquatic > Non-marine Saline and Alkaline > Saline | place...
GGTCACCGCTGACGTGATCGATGATCAAGTCGAATACCGAGTGGTCGATTCCGGTCCTGGGATCGACCCGAGTATCCTCTCAAACATCGGCGAACGGTTCGTGACCAGCGACGCGCCTGACGGCGAGCGCGGCGTCGGTCTCGGCCTGTCGATCGTGATTGCCCTGATCGAACAGATGGACGGCACGCTCGAAGTGCGCAACCGAATAGGGGGTGGCGCAATGATCGTGCTCCGGGTGGCGCATATTTCCGAATCCCGTTCGGCGGCACCCGCCAAGGAGTGCATGGCGAAAGAAGACTTTGAAAGAACGGCTTCAGCGTCAGTTAATCTAAACCGATTGATGGCCGAAGACCCTGTCGCTTAGGCCATCAGACTCTTATAATAATTTGAGTTAATCGTGAGGTAAGCATTACAATTCATGACCGAAAATGTCAACATTTAGTAGAGCAAGACTGCGTCATTGTGGAGGATGAATGTGCATCCGCAGACGTTGGACGAACATACGCATCAAGCGGTGGCGAGACTCTTGCCGGAGGTCACGTCTGCCCTCCTTCGGAATTTTGCGGTCCTTTGGCTGAGCAAGCGTCGCGGACGTCCAATGCCGACGTTCGCTGACATGGATCCGGTTGAAATGCCCTGGGCACTCAATACTGTGTTCGTTCTACGCCGACGTAACGATGGTCTGTTCGCCTATGGTCTGGTCGGTCAAGGCATGATTGAGCAACTCGGCGGGTCGCTGAGGGGTAAGACCGCATTCGATGTGTTCGAGCCGGAATACGCGGCCTGGACCGAAAGCCGGTGGCAACGCGCCGCCGCGGGGCCCGAATGCTGCTACGTTCGCACAAACCATCAAACGGTCGACGGCATGCCGCTTAGCGCGGAGCGCATCTTGATGCCGCTGGCTGGGACAGGAAAAATCGTAGACGACATGATCGGGGTCGCCGAGTACCGGAAGTGGTCAGGTGAGGATACGGCTGTTGAAGGGCAGCAGCCCTTTGTTCAAACGATCTGGACGCCGATCGCAGAACTGCCGGAAGCAAGTGCCGGGAAGCCGATAAAACCATAACCACCGTGCGCCGCCACTCGCGACGGCGATGTTACCCCCGCCATCGGCTCCACGCTCTTGCGCTCGACCGGCATCAGCAGTCCCAGGCAATAGTCTCGTAACGGACCCACCCGGTTGGCGTGACCAATCACCTCTACCAGACCTTCGACATACCTGGAGAACCGCGCTTCGCTCGCGTCAAACTCATCGTCCATGGTAGCCTCGCTTGACGTCAGGACTGCACTAAAAACACAATATCCTGACCGACCAAGCCTACGCACGACTACATACTGCGACTTTGTGACTCAGCAATACTAGGTCAGCGCGTCGAACATCGCCTTCTTGAGCTGCTTGAAGCTGACCGGCTTGAACAGGATCGCCGAGGGGTGATCTTCGTTGATGCGGGCGACGGTCGCCGGCTCCTGGGACCCGGTTACGAAGATGATGGGGCTTCGGAACTGGGCGTGAATGGCGAGGGCCGCGTCGATGCCGTCCTTCTTTCCCTTGAGCCTGACGTCCATGAGGATGGCGCCGGGCCGGTGGCGTTCGGTCATGGCCACCGCCTCGTCGGCGGTATCGGCGAACCCGCAGACGCACAACCCCATGTCCTGAACCATGGTCGCCAGATGGTCGGCGATCAGGAACTCGTCCTCGACGATCAGGATGCATTGCGATGCGGTCATGTGGTGTCCTCTGGAAGCGGAAGTCGTATCTCGACTCGCATGCCCTGCGCGTATTCCACCGTCATCGTGGCGTCCAACTGTCCGACGAAGCCTCGGACCAGCTTGGCGCCCAATCCGTCGGGGCTCGACGCGAAGCGATCCGGCGCCGCCGGATCCTCGCCGTCGTCCTCGACGGTAAGCAGCGCTTGGCTTTCCGGCAGCAGATCGAAGCAAACCCTGATCGTGCAGCCCGCGTCGGCGCAGGCGTGCTTGGCGCTGTTGGTCAGCAGTTCCGTCAGTGCCAGCCCCAATGGTATCGCAATGTCGAGGGTAACGCTTGCGGCATCGGACTCGACCAGGATCCGGACCGGACGGTCGGCGGCGCTCAGCGTCTCGGCGAGGTTGCCGGCGAGTTCCGTCAGGAAGCCTCCGACCTCGAACGTCCGCAGGTTGGTGGCCGCCATCAATTGGGCGTGCACCACGCTCAGGGCGTGGACGCGATTGCGCAGTTGGGTGAGGGAATCCCGGACGGTCGGATCCGAAACCCGGCGCGCCTGCATCGCCAGCATCGAGTCGACCATCTGGAGGTTGTTCTTCACACGGTGGTAGACCTCGCGGAGCAGGAGGTCGCGTTCGCCGACCGTCTTCTCCAGGTCGGCGGTGTGCGCCCGGACGCGAAGTCGGGCGTCGCGAAGCGCCAGGGCGACGTCATGGACCTCGGGAACCCGGGTGAGCAACTGCCAGTTGGCTCGCCCGGGCTCCTCTCCCATTTTCCGCAGCGCGTCGATCGGACCGGCAATGCGGTTCGAGGCGAACGCGGCGAGGGCGACGCTCAGCAGGATCATCGCGCCACCGACCGCCAGGGTCGGCAGCACAAACTGCAGGGCCGAGGCCGACAGCCGGTCACCGGGCAATTCGACGGCGACGGTCCATCCGAACGGCTCTACGCGACTCAGCGCGACCACGGTTTCGCCGTCCTCGGGTGTCTCGACCCGGAACATTGATTCCTCGCCCCGCATCAGGTGGGACAGCAGCGGCTCATCCGCCTTCGCGCCGACGAAGGCGTCGTGGTCCCGGCTGCGGGCCACCGTGACACCCTGGCGATCGAAAACGGTGATGACCGCATCCGTCGCCCGACCCCCCGTGACCGTGTCGAAGAAGGCGTTGGGTGTCGGGTTCAGCGCCAGGTCGTACAGCACCGACCCGTCCGGTCCCCTCACCGGGACCTCGATGGCGACCACTGGTCGTCGCAGCAACACCCCCTCGAACAGGTCCGATAGCACCGGCTGGCCGGTCTCGAAGACGCGCTGAAGGCTGTCGAGGTAGTTCCGGGGCGGCAGTTGGGTGCCGGGCGGAACGGCTGTGTTGAGCAACTGGCTGCCGTCCCGGGCGAGCAGCAGGACGTTGGCGCCTGGCAGTTCGTTGGCGATCAGCGCGTCGGCCGCCTTCTGGAACGCGACGAAATCCCCACGCTGCAACTCGGGCGCCAAGGCCAGCACACGAAGCGCCACGAGCCGCGAGTTGACGGACTGCTGGACCGCGCGTGCCACGCTGCCGGCTTCCCCGATCGCGGCGCGTTGCTCGGCGTTCCGATAGCGGATGAACTGAGTGATCGCGCTGTACCCCAGCAGAGGAAGCATGGTCGCCAGGATCAACAGCACGAGCCGCGGTCGCAGCCGCATCGGCTTCCTCCACACGCGCGCGACGGGACGCGCCTGCCTACAACACGTCGACACGGCGTGCGTTCCGAGACGAGCACGATCATGCTGGGTTTACCACTGATAGTCGTGCGGAGCTAACGAGCGGTGTGACCGCATCGACCGGCCCAGGCATCCGCGGCCGCCGCGGTTGCTGCGGCCACTGCGAGGACCGGGAGGACCAGGCGCTCCGGCGTCCCCAGCATCCACGCGGTCAGTCCCGAAACCAGAGTCCAGAGCCCCGGGATCGCCAGCAGGGATAGCCGGCCGCGACCCGCCCCGAGCAGGAGCAGCCCTATGGTCGCGAGTGCGGTCGGATCCGGGGATGTGGCGACCAGCGGCAGATTCGGCCAGGAGCGGCCGGCGAGCGCGGCCAGCAACGGCGCGCCGATGACGGCGACGGCCAGGCAGGCGCCACCGACCCAGCCCACGGCGCCGCGGCGGACGCGAAAGGCGAGCCGTCCGCGCACGACGCCGACCCACGCCAGAAGCACCGCCTGCACCACGAACGCCGCTCCGTAGGCCGGGGCCGCGAAGTCGATGGCGGCGGCGGGCCCGAGGTGGAAGCCGACGCCCACCCAGGCCCAGGCGGCGGCCAGGACCGCCGCGACCGCCCGCCCGCTGTTGGCCGTCGGGCGAAGGACCAGCGCGAGCGCCAACAGGACCAGCCCGTGAGCCACCACCTGGAGCGGCCAGATCGACGCGTTGTAGCGTCCGAGAACGGAGTCCAGGACCGCGGCGGAGAACGGCAGGTCCATCGGCCGCTACAGATCGCGGACGTGGCGGGCCATGCGTTCGCGCATGGCGGTGTCGGGCAGGGGGCCGTACCGCGAGCCCATGTTTTCGCGCAAATGATCGACCCGTGTGGTGGCGGGGATGGCGCAGGTGACGGCGGGGTGCGAAACGATGAACTTGAGGAGAAACTGCGACCAGGTTCGGCAGTCGATTTCCCCCGCCCACGCCGGAAGCGGGTGCCGGCTTACCCGCCGGATGAGGTCGCCCTGCCGGAACGGGCGGTTGACGATCACCCCCAACCCGCGCTCGGCGGCCAGCGGCAGCAGCCGCGCTTCCGGCTCGCGGTCGATGATGTTGTAGGTGAACTGCACGAGGTCGATCGGCTGCCGGGCCATGATCGTCGCGAAAGTATCGTGGTCGCGACCGTGCGAGGTGGTGATCCCGATCAGCCGGATCCGCCCCTGCGCCTTGTCCTCGAGCAGCGTCTCGAGATGGCCTTCCCAGCCCAGAAGGTTGTGGATCTGCATGGCGTCGAACCGCCGGACCCCCCAGAGTCGCCGGGACTCGGCCATCTGGTCCGGGCCGGCGCCCTGGCGCCAGGTCCAGACCTTGGTGGCGGCGAACAACGTTCGAGGGGTACCGATGCGGGCCAGTCCGTCGCCGATCACCGCTTCCGACGAGCCGTACATCGGCGATGAATCGATGACCGAGCCGCCCATCTCGAAGAACGCCCGCATCACCTCGACGCGGCTGTCGCGCAGGGCGGGATCGTCGCCGACGTTGAAGGTGATCCAGGTGCCGAGACCGATCGCCGGGATCCGCTCGCCGGTCGCCGGCAGGGCTCGGCTGATCGCGGGTGCCGTCTGCGCGCCAATCGGCCAACTCGCGGCGGCCGCACCGGCCCCTGCGAGACCGGCCAACAGGGTGCGACGGCGGATCGCGTTGGGAAATCGCGGCATTCGGCTCCGGGCTCCGGCTCTGGTCTCCCCACGGGATATGGAAAGCCAGAGGTGTCGGGCAACCCGTCGGGCAATCAGGTCAGCCGCGACGCGGCCGGACCACCACCAGGAACACCGCGGCGGCGACGCAGATCAGGGCTGTGTAATCGACCAGGTGCGGAGTCACCCCGAACACCAGCTCGTTGGAGAAGACCCCGATCACCGGGACCATCAGCGTTCCGACGGTGGAAGCGACCACCGGCAGCATCTGCACCACCTTGAAGTAGGCCCAGTAGCAGATGATCCCGGTCACAAGCATGTTGTAGACCAGCGCCATCACCGGCCAGAAGTTCAACTCGTCGACGTTCCGCCAGTCCCAGGCGACCGCCACCAGCGCGATCGGGATCATGCCGAGCAGATGCTGCCAGGCGATGGCCACGGTGATCGGCATGGTGAGGCGGGCCTGCTTGATCACCACCGTCCCCGCCCCCCAGGAAACCGCGGCGCCCAGCACCAGCAACGGCCCGACCGCCGACCCGGTGAGCGCAACGGCGTCGACCGAGAACAGCAGAACCATGCCGAACAGCCCGATAGCCAGCCCGACGATCGCCCGGTTGCCGAGCCGCTCCTTCAGGACGATGGTGCCGATCAGCGTCGCCCACAGCGGCATGGTGTAGGCGATGATGCCGGCGCGTCCGGCGTCCATCAGCATCACGCCGTAAGCGACCAGGATGTTGAACAGGGTGATGTTCAGCAGCCCGCCCAGGAGCACCGTCCGCCACTCGCCGGCCGGAACCCGCAGGGAATGGCCGGCGATGGCCGAGATCAGGAACAGCCCCGCGCAGGACACCGCACTGGCGGACGCCCGAAACACCCACGGCGGCAGTTCCGCCAGGCCGATCTTCATGATCGGCCAGTTGATGCCCCAAAGCACCGCGATCAGCGCCAGCAGGGCGATCGCGAGCGCGGGGGTGCCGCGGTTGGCGGCGGGGGCGGCAGAGTGGGACACGGTGGCGACTTCTATTGATTGCGGGTGTCCGGCCGGCGGGAGGCCTCACGCTGTCGAGGTCGGCTGCAGATCCTCGTCGAGCGGGTAGATCGGCCGACGAACCTTCTGGAAGTCCAGCATCGAGTAGTCGGAGGTGCAAACCCCGACGCCGGCGCAGTCGACGATCGAGCGGGCGATCGGCTTGAACCCGGCGCGCCAGTGTACCCGGCTCTTCAGCATCAGGTAGCGCTTGGCGGTCGGGTCGATGCCGAGGCTCTGGAAGCAGGCGTAGTCGTTCGGCTCCTGCTGGGTCGACACCACGACGATCTCGACCTTGCCGGTGTCGAGAACGGCGGTCGGCCCCATGTCGTTGAGGACCCCGCGGCTCATCGGGCCGATGTTGCGGAACCGGCCGTCGGACAGCAGCCGGACCCGCCCGGTGACGGTCAACGGCTCGCCCTTGCGGCCGATCGACGGCATGTCGGTGCGCCCACCCAGTTCCAGCGTCACGGTCGAGCCGACGCCGGAAGCGGCCATTTTCGCGACCGCGTCGGGATCGCAGACCGCAAAGGCGGCGACGTTGTCGAGCCCGGCCTCCAGGATGCCCTTCAGCACCGTCATGCTGTCCATCGAGCCGCCGGAGGCGGCGTTGTCGTAGTGGTCGAGCAGCACGATCGGCCCGTCGGTCAGCGCCTTGGCGCGTTCGAGCGACTGCTCCAGCGGCTCGATCTCATAAACGAAGTCGGCGCGGTGCTTCCAGGCGAGATCCAGGATCTCGCGGCAGAGTTCCGCGGCCTTGGCCTGGTCGCCGTCGGTCACGACGACGGCGCTCGACCCGGCGAGTTCGATGTCGGCGTGCGGGAAGCCGGTGAAGAAAGTGGCGCAGAGCGCCGAGCCGTCGGCCTCCATGCGGGCGCACAACGCCTGGATCTCGTTGTTCGGGAAGTCGTCGGTGCCTTGGCGCATGACGTGCGGCAGCATCGGCCGGTTGCCCCACGCCATGGCCGGCCGGGCCTTTCCCTTCAGCATCGCCAGGATCGGCTTGGCGGCGCGGACGCCGGTCTCGTAGACGTCGATGTGCGGGTATGTCTGGTAGCCGGCGACGACGTCGGCGTTCTCGATGATCGCCGGGTACAGATTGGTGTGCATGTCGAGCGCCACCCCGATCGGCGTGTTCGGGGCGAGTGCCCGCACCCGCTTCAGCAGGGCGCCCTCGCCGTCCTCCAGGCTCTCGGTGACCATGGCGCCGTGCAGGTGCAGCAGGATGGCGTCGCAGCCTTTCTCGACGGCGGCGCAGATCCGGTCGGTCATGTAGGCGTAGGCGGCATCCTCGACCGGCCCGCTCGGCCAGGCGCTGGCGGCCATCGGCACCACCATCTCGGCGCCGGCGGCCTCGGCCAACTCGATGAAGGCGCCGAGCGCGGTGCCGGTGCCCCGGAACGCGTCGATGGCTGCCTGGCCCTCCAGCGGCACCGGCTCGGCGTTGCCGCGCGAGAACCGTGCGAGAGGCGTCGGGACGGTCGAGAAGGTGTTGGTCTCGTGCTGCATCATGGCGATGACGACGCGCATCGACGAATCCTCCGGAGCTTCTGGGTCGGGAGCGAACAAACGGGCGGGTTGAACGAAGCATAGGCTCGGTCATCGCCCGGCGTCACCACCCACGGCGTTGCGAAGGGACGGGACGATTGTTCTAGCCGAATTCCTGCGCCGGAGCTTGGGTCAGCCTGCTGCGGAGCGCGAGCACCGGGAACACCAGCGACTTCACGGTGGCCATCTCGGGTCAGACGCTCACCGTCACGAGCACAGGTTTGAGCACCGATATTCTCAACGTGCTTGGCGACGGCGACAGAGCTTTGATCACCATTCAGAGTGGGCCGACCTATCAATACTTCGATTCGACCGGGTCCTGGATACTGCAGTAGGGGTCCTGATTGGCTGGCGGGGGGCGGGGCGGCATCAACCCGCCCCGGCCCCACGCTCTGCGCTTAAATCGGTCACTCGCCGCTGCCGCGGGGACCGAGCGGCTCGGTGGCGAGGCTTGCGTTGTAGTAGCGCTTGATACCGGTGACCTCGCGACCAGCCCAGGGCGGCGGGTTGACCGGATGATCGGCGCTCGGCAGCTCGACCTCGGCGAGGACCAGCCCGGCGTTGTCACCCTCGAACACGTCGACCTCCCAGACCAGACCGCCGAACGGCACGCGGTAGCGTCGCTTCGCGATCACCGAGCCCTGGCGCAGCGTCAGCAGCTGCTCGGCTTCGGTGACCGGGACCGCGACCTCGACTTCGGCGCGCAACATCTCGGCGCCGGCGCTCTTCACGGTCAGGAACGCGTCCTCGCCGTCGCGGATGCGCACCCGCACCGAGGCTCGGTCGGTGATCGCCAGATAGCCCTGCCGGATTGCGACGGGTGGGGCGGCGTAGTCGCGCCAAGCCTCGCTCGTCACCAGGAACTTTCGCTCGATCTCGGTCGGCATGGATGATTTCGTCGACTGTGTCGGTCTGGATAGTGCACCGGCAGGTGATGATCGTCATCCGCCGAGGCGACGTGAGCAAAAATGATGCGCTGCAATACGAGGGGTGGCCTTCAACGGAATCCGCTCTAGAATAGTTATAGAGTCAGATCCTCCCCGAGCGGCTGCGCCTTCGGCCCGTTGCCGTGCCGGCGCCCGGCGGAGCCCCGACATCAGCGCGCAAGCGGAGAAAGCGACATGGTGAAGTTCGCAATCGGTCAAGGTGTGCACCGCGTCGAGGACAATCGGCTCCTCACAGGTGCCGGCAATTATACGGACGACATCCACGTCGACGGCGCCGCCCACTCGGCGATCCTGCGCGCCCCGGTGGCGCACGCCGTCATCAGGAGCGTCGACGTGGAGGCGGCGAAGGCCGCCCCCGGCGTTATCGCCGTCTACACCGGGGCCGATGTCGAGGCCGACGGCCTCGGCGACCTGCCCTGCGTGCCGCCGGTCACCAACCGCGACGGCACCCCGCGCGCCGATACGCCCCGTCCGATTCTCGCCAAGACCAAGGTCCGGCACGTCGGCGATCCGATCGCCTTCGTGGTCGCCGAGACCCAGGTTCAGGCGCGCGACGCGGTCGAACTCATCGAGGTCGAGTACGACGAACTCGACGCCACGGTCGACACCGAGGCTGCGGTCGCCGAGGGCGCGCCCCAGTTGTTCGACCACATCCCCAACAACTTGGCGTTCGATTGGGAGAGCGGTGACAAGGCGGCCGTCGACGCGGCCTTTGCCGGCGCCCACAAGACGGTGTCGGTGCGGATCGTGAACAACCGCATCGTCGTCAACTCGATGGAAGTCCGGCCGGTCGTTGCCGAATACGATCCGTCGACCGATCGCTCGACCCTCTGGTCCTCGACCCAGGGTCCGCACGTTTTCCAGGTGCTGCTGGCCGAGGCGGTCCTCAAGATCGATCCGGCGAAGCTGCGCTGCCGCACCACCGACGTCGGCGGCGGCTTCGGCATGAAGATCTTCCTGTACCCCGAGCAGGCCCTGTGCACCTGGGCGTCGCGCAAGCTGAAGCGCGCGGTGAAGTACCTGCCGGAGCGCTCGGAGGCGTTCGTCAGTGACGCCCAGGGCCGCGACAACGTCTCCTACGCCGAAGCCGCGGTCGATTCCGACGGCGTGATCCAGGCGCTTCGGGTAACCACCTACGCAGCGCTCGGCGGCTATCTCAGCCACATGGGCGCGTTCATTCCGACCAACGCCGGCACCCACATGCTGTCGGGCGTCTACAAGATCCCGAAGATCTACGTGAACGTGAAGGGCGTGCTGAACAACACCACCCCGACCGATGCCTACCGCGGGGCCGGCCGTCCCGAGGCGGCGTACCTGATCGAGCGGGTGATCGACTGCGTGGGCTACGAGATGGGGCTCACGCCCGACGAGGTTCGGCGCCGCAATTTCATTCCGCCCGAGGCCATGCCGTACACCACGCCGCTCGGCAATGTTTACGACACCGGCGAGTTCCTGACCCTCATGGAAGAGGCGATGCAGCGCGCCGACTGGTCGGGCTTCGAAGCCCGCCGGGCGGAGGCGGCCAAGCGCGGCAAGCTGCGCGGCATCGGGATGGGCTATTACATCGAGAAGTGCGGTGGCGGCAGTCCGGAGACCGCCGACGTCCGCTTCACCGAGGAGGGCCGGGTCGAGATCCGCATTGGCACCCAGTCGAACGGCCAGGGTCACGAGACCGCGTACGCTCAGATCCTGTCCGACACCATTGGCATCGACGGCGACCGCATCAAGGTGATCCAGGGCGACACCGACGAGGTGCCGAAGGGCATGACCGGCGGCTCGCGCTCGGTCCCGGTCGGCGGGGCGGCGGTGCTGCTGGCCGGCCGGCAGATCGTCGAAAAGGCCAAGAAGATCGCCGCCAACGCCATGGAGGCGGCGGCCGCCGACATCGAGTTCCACGACGGCACCTTCACCGTCGCCGGAACTGACAGGCGCATGACCATCGAGGAGGTCGCCAAGGCGTCGAAGGATCCGGCGAACCTCGAGGAGGGCATGAAGCCGGGCCTCGACGAGCGTCATGAGCGCAAGCCGGAAGCCGCGACCTACCCGAACGGCTGTCACGTGTGCGAACTCGACATCGACCCCGACACCGGCGAGCTGACGATCGATCGCTACACGATCGTCGACGACTTCGGCGAGACCATCAATCCGGCGCTGCTGGCCGGCCAGGTGCACGGCGGCATCGTCCAGGGCTTCGGCCAGGCGATCCAGGAGCATACGGTGTACGAGGAGGGCTCCGGCCAGCTCGTCACCGGATCGTTCATGGACTACACACTGCCGCGGGCGACCGACGTGCCGATGTTCGACTTCAACGTCCACAACGTGCGCTGCACGACCAACCCGCTCGGCATCAAGGGCTCGGGCGAGGCGGGGGCGATCGGCGCGCCGCCGGCGCTGATCTCGGCGATCGTCGACGCCCTGCGCGGGACCACCGGGCTCAATCACATCGATATGCCCGCGACGCCGCTGGTGATCTGGAAGGCGCTGCAGGAGGCCAAGGCCCGCAAGGCCGCTTGACGGTCGCGAGAAAAAGAGCGGCGGCCCGCAGGGCGGGTCGCCGCCGATCCCTGGAGGGAACACGATGATCGAACTTTACACCTGGAAGACCTCGAATGGCCGCAAGGCGTCGATCATGCTCGAGGAGATCGGGCTGCCCTACAACGTCCACCCGATCAACATCGGCAAGGACGACCAGTTCACTCCCGATTTCCTCAAGATCAACCCGAACTCGAAGATCCCGGCGATCGTCGATACCGACGGCCCCGGCGGCAAGCCTTACGCCCTGTTCGAGTCCGGCGCGATCCTGATGTACCTCGCCGAGAAGTCCGGCAAGCTGATGCCGGTGGAGATGGCGGCGCGCTATCAGGTCATCCAGTGGCTGATGTTCCAGATGGGCGGCGTCGGGCCGATCTTCGGCCAGGTCCACCATTTCGAGCGCGCGGCCAAGGAGGACATCCCCTACGGCAAAAACCGCTACGGCACCGAGTGCCGGCGGCTGTACGCCGTGATGAACGCGCATCTCGAGGGCCGCAGCTTCTTTGCGAACGACGAGTACTCGATCGCCGACATCGCCATCCTGCCCTGGGTCGCGCGCTACGAGTGGCAACTGGTCGACCTGAGCGACTTCCCCAACGTGAAGCGCTGGTTCGACAGCCTGATGGCGCGTCCCGCGGTGCGGCGTGGCATGGAGATTCCGGCCGACGCCTGACCGCACTGCATCCTGCTTCAGCCCGCACCGCCGGCCGATTTGCCGGCGGTGCGGTGCCGGGCAGGGTGATCACCTGATGACCGGGCCGGAACGTGGCTGCAGGCCAGTCTTACTGCGGCCCCGGTTTCCTCCTAAGGATCTCCCGAGTGTCCAACTCGGTGTAGCGAGCGCTGTCGTAGGATGGACGCTGGTCCAGGGCCGGCCTGTCATAGCCCGGCAGCACCAGCGCCCCGCTACCGGCGTTGAAAGCCGACAGCGGCAGCGCAACCTCGCGGTCGCCGAGGCCGAGAAACCCTCCGACGCCGACGACCAGCAGTGTCTCGACGCCGTCCCGGCTCTGCACCACCCGGGTGACATCGCCGAGGCGCTGACCGGCTTCATTGACGACGTCGGCGCCCCCGATGTTGGTCAGCCCGGCGCTCTGGACCAGGGACCCGACCGCCTGTCGCGGATCGTCGGCCCCGGATGCCGCGGCGGCGCTGTCGGATGTCCCACCGGTGATTCCGGACGTCATCCCGCGGGCGGGGTCCGACCCCGCGTCTGGTGAAGTCTCCGCGCTGGCGCTGCTGCCCTGGCGGGCTGCCCGGCCCGGGCCGGGCCCAGCGCCTGCCAACCGCTCGCGGGCTTCTGCGATGGCCTGTTCGCAGGCACCGACATCGCCGCCCTCGGCATGATCGCGCGCGCGCCACAGCAGTCTGATGGCGTCGCGGCGCTCGACGGGCCCGGTGATCCGGGTCTCGAGTTGCTGATGCAGGCGGGTCGCCTGATTGAGGCAGGCGCTCGCCCCTTTCGGGGTCGTCTGGGCGATCGCGGTGGGAGCGTGCAGCGCGGCGGCGAGAGCGAGGGTGGCGATGACGCTGCGTCCAAGCATGGTTGTTCTCCCTGCCAACTCCACGTCAGGAGAAACCCTCGACCGCCGCCTCTCGTTCCCGGCCCGTCGCCGCGGGAGGCGCGCCGCAACGAAACAGGGCCGCCCCGAGGGGCGGCCCTGCGTCTTATGCCGGTGCCCGCGGGGGCGACGCGGCTACTTCAACTCAATGGCGAGGCCCTTGTAGAGGCCGGCGCCGTAGATGCCGTGGGCCGGGATCGGCTTGAGGCGCGGTCCGGCGGCCATGTACATCGGCTCGTGGACGATCGGGATCCACACCGCCGCGTCGTGGACCTGCTTCTGAACCTTGGCGTAGGCGTCGAAGCGGGCTTCCGCCGTCAGCGCGCTGCGGCCTTCGTTCAGCCACTGGTCGGTGGTGTCGTCAGCCCAGTTGACCCGGTTCGGGGTCGGCCGGTTGCCTGACGGGAAGTACAGGTTCATGGCGTCGCCGGCTGACACATACGGATACGACATGGTGAACATGTCGAAATCCTGGGTGCCGAGCTTGCCCCAGATGACCGTGGCGTCGAAGATCTGGATCTCCAGGTCGACCCCGGCCTTCCGCAGGTCGCCCTGCATCGCCTCCATCACCTGTTGCCAGATGTTGGTGAAGCTGTAAGCCAGCAGCTTGAGCTTCTTGCCGTCCTTGTAGCGGAAGCCGTCGTTGCCGACCTTCCACCCGGCTTCCTCGAGCAGCGCCTTCGCCTTGTCCAGGTCGTAGCCGTAGATCGAGGTGTCGACCTGGTCCTTGGCGTAGTCAAGGACCTCGGGGTGGATGTAGGAGTAGGCCGGCTCGGCCTTGCCGAAGAAAGGTCCTTCGGCGATCGCCTTCTGGTCGACCGCAAGGTTGAGGGCCTTGCGGATCGTCAGATCGTCGGCCATCTCGCGGGTGATCTTGAAGCCGACGAAGTAGGTCCAGAAGTAGTAGGGGGCCTTGGTCACCGCGATCTGCGGGTTGGCCTGCAGCTGGTCAATCGCCCAATAGGGGATGTACTGGGTGATGTCGCCCTGCTTCGACTGGATCCCGGCGACCCGGTTGTTGTCCTCGGGCACGATCTTCCAGATGATCGTGTCGATCTTGGACGGCCCGCGGTTCTCGTAGAACTCCGGACCCCATTTGTAGGCGGCGTGCTTCTTCAGAACGAGCTGGTTGCGCGGCTCCCACGAGACGAAGCAGAACGGCCCCGTGCCGTCCATGCCCTTCACGCCGAAATCCTCGCCGAGTTCCTTAACCTGGTCGATGTTGATGACCGTGTGGAAGCTCTGGGTCATCTGGTACAGCAGCTCGGAGTAGGGCTGCGACAGTTCGTATTCGAGGGTGGTGTCGTCGACGGCGCGGATCTCCTTGACGTCGCCGGCGCGGTTCTTCACCACGCCCTTGGTCGCCGGGTCGAGCCAGCGCTCGATCGAGGCCTTCACATCCTTGGCGGTAAACTTCTTGCCGCTGCAGAACGTCACGTCGTCGCGCAGCTTGAAGGTGTAGAGCTTGCCGTCCTCGGAAACCGTCCAAGACTTGGCGAGCAGCGGGCGGATGGTCCGCATGTCCGGATCCAGCGACACCAAGGTGTCGCCGGTCATGAACAGCGCCTCGGAGGTCGAGCGCGCGGTGGAGCGGTGCGGGTCGTAGCGGTCGGCGTCGATCGTGCGCATCACCGTGACGGTGGTCTCGGCGCTCGCCAGGGTGGCCGCCGGGAGCAGGGCGGCCAGCGCCAGCGCCCCCAGCAGTGTGGCCGGTCTCGGTGTCCTCATTGCATGAGCCTCCTTGTTTTTTGTCATTGCAGTTGCCGGCCCGCCCTCATGTCATTGCCGGAGGCGGGGATCGAGAACGTCGCGCAGCGCGTCTCCGAGGACGTTAAAGGCGAGGACGATCATGAAGATCGCCACGCTCGGTATCGTCGAGACGTGCGGCGCGAAGAACAGGTAGTTGCGGCCGTCGGCGGCCATGGTTCCGAGCTCAGCGGTCGGCGGCTGAGCGCCGAGGCCGATGAAGCTGAGCGCGGCGCCGAGCAGGATTGTCTGGCCGAGTTGCAGCGTGAGGTAGACGAAGATCGTGGACGCACAGTTCGGCAGCAGGTGGCGGAACATGATCCGAAGGTCGCTCATGCCGATTGCCCGGCAGGCGGCGATGTACTCCTGCTGCATGACCACCAGCGCAGCGCCCCGCGTGATGCGCGCTATCGAGGGGACGGCGGCGACGGTGAGGGCGACGGTGATCGAAAACGTGCCGGCGCCCAGGACGGCGGCAATGGCCAGCCCGAACAGGATCGACGGAAACGACAGCAGCACGTCGACAACCCGCATGATCGGGCCTTCGAGATGCCGGAAATAGGCCGCCAAGAGGCCCAGAACCGCCCCGATCGATCCGCCGAGGCCGACCGCGATCAGCCCCATCGAGAGCGTGGTGCGAACGCCATACAGCAACCGGCTGAGCAGGTCCCGACCCTGGCCGTCGTTGCCGAGCCAGAACGCCTCGCTCGGCGGCTTCAGCATGTTGCGCAAATTGTTGTCATAGGGATCGTAGGGCGCGATCCAGGGGGCCAGCAGGCCGAGGGCGATCACGATCGTCAGGAACCCCGAGGCCAGCATGGCCGCCCGGTCGCGCCGCAGCTTGCGCCAGATCGACGGGCGCCGGTACCGGTCGGGCGCAGTCTCGGCCGGAAGAACGGCGGCCGGGGTGGCGGAAAGCTCGGTCATCGCGCCCGCACCCGCGGATCGAGGAAGGCGTACAGCACGTCGACCACCAGGTTCACCATCAGGAACGACAGGGCAAGCACCAGGATGGCGCCCTGGGCGAGGGCGTAGTCGGCCGAGGTGATCGCCCCGACAGCCAGCCGACCGACGCCCGGCCAGGCGAACAGCGTCTCGGTGACCACCGCACCGCCGAGCAGGAAGCCGATCTGCAGGCCGATCAGGGTCACGACCGGGATCAGCGAGTTGCGCAGAGCGTGACCGACCACCACCCGGTACTCCGAAACCCCCTTGGCGCGGGCAGTCCGGACGAAATCGCTGCCGAGCACCTCGAGCAGCGACGTGCGCGTCATGCGCGCCACCGGCCCGATGAACACCCCGCCCAGCGTGATCGCCGGCAGCACGATGTGGTTCAGACCGGCGACGGTCCAGAGAGGTCCGCCGCGGCCCTGGAACGGAAACATCTGCCAGTGGAACCCGACGTACTGGATCAGCACCAGCCCGAACCAGAAGATCGGCATCGACACCCCGGCGACCGACACCGCCATGATCAGGCGGTCCGACAACCGGCCGCGCCGGACCGCCGCCAGCGTTCCGAGGACGACGCCGAGCGGAACCGCCCAGATCAGGCTCGCCAGCATCAATTCAATGGTCGGCCCGACCGTGTTGGCGAGTTCGTTGACGACCGCGGTGTTGGAGATCATCGAGCGGCCCAGGTCGCCCTGCAGCACCCGGCTGAGGTAGATCCCGAATTGCACGATGATCGGCTCGTTCAGGCCCATGGACTGCCTGATCGCCTCGATTTCCGCGTAAGAGGCGGTCGGTCCCGCCATCACCGTGGCCGGATCGGTGGGGACCACCTGCAGCATGAGGAAGCCGACCAGCAGGACACCGATCAGGACCGGTACCGATATCAGCAACCGGTGGGCGATATGCTGGAGCATGGCTGCGATAATTCCCGGGGCCGGGGAAGTGTGGCGCCACCGGCATGGCAACGGCCGTGCCAACCCTGGCACGATCCGACCGCTCCGGCCAAGCCCCTGCAAACGCGCCGTTCGAGACCCTCCGGGCGGTCCGGCCGGTGCCGCCGGCATTCCCGTCGGTGCGTGCCGTTTGAGCAGGCTGGCGTCCGATTGATCAGCTGCGCCGTGCCGCCTACGGGTGACGACGAAGAGAGTGCAGGGCCACCTAGCGCCCGTCGGCGCAACTTCGCCACCGCCATCGTCTCCCGGGCGCCGCGCAGCGGCGACCTTGGACCCACACGCCGCTCCGTTGTTGCCACAATCGGCGAGCCACCGTCGCCCCATGGGCCACTGAGTCGAGCTAACCGTTCGCAACCGCGGCCGAAGCCTGCTCCAACAGCGTCCGCAGCGATCGACCGCCGTCCGGGCCGAGCCGTCCGCGGACCGCCAGTTCGGTTTCGCGCCAGACAGGCCACGCGGCCTGCAGCACGCGCCGTCCCTCCTCGGTGAGGATCGCGGTTCGCGAGCGGGCGTCCCGGCCGTGTCGCAAGGCGGCCCACCCGGCCGCTTCGAGCGGGCGCAGGTTCCGGGTCAGCGTGGTGCGATCCATCATCAGCCGGGCCGCGAGGTCCGTAATCGAGGGCTGCTCGACCTTGGCGATGGCGTTCAGAACGATGTACTGGGTGAGTTTCAGGCCAACCGGCTTCAGCGCGTCGTCGTAAACCTGAGTGACGCGGCGGGCGGTGCGGCGCAGCGCCGCGCAAGTGCAGCGCAAATCCTCGCCCACTGGTGCCGTTTCGGCACTGGATCCAGACGATACCAGTTCGTCGTGCATCGGTTGACTCGATTGTGCGGCTACATCAGTGTAGCTGCACGCATGTTACCCGATCACGCTGCGGTCATCCACCCCGCAGGCCCCCTGCTTCGAGGACCCCATGTCGAGCACAGCGTCCAACCCGTCCACCGGCGCCGGTTATGGCTGGCGCACACCCCTGGTGGTTATCCTGGCGGGTTGTCTCATCGCCATGATCGGCTTCGGGGTTCGATCGGTGTTCGGCCTTTTCCTCGAGCCCATGACCGTGACCCATGGCTGGGACCGCAGCACCTTCGGCCTCGCCATGGCGATCCAGAACTTGCTCTGGGGTATCGGGGTGCCGATCGCCGGCGCCATCGCCGACCGCTACGGCCCGGCCCGCGTGCTGGCGGTCGGTGCCGTGGTCTACGCGGCCGGCGTCTGGGGGATGGCGCACACCTCGAGCGTCCTCGGCCTCCACATGTTCGGCGGCGTGCTGACCGGGCTCGGCGTCGCCTTCACGGCGTTCTCGCTCGCCATGGCCGCGATGGCCAAGGTGGTCGGGCCGGAGCGGCGCTCGTTCGCGCTCGGCCTCGGAACCGCCGCCGGCTCGTTCGGCCAGGTGGTGTTCTCGCCGATCGGGCAGTCCTTCATCCACCAGTTCGGCTGGGAACCGGCGCTCGGCTACCTGGCGCTGTCCGCCCTGCTGATCATCCCGCTCGCCTTCGTGCTGCCGAACATCCAGGCCGGCAAGGGTGAGGTCGTGTACAACCAGAGCCTCATGCAGGCGCTTCGAGAGGCAACCGGGCACCGCGGCTTCGTGCTGCTGACGGTCGGCTTCTTCGTCTGCGGCTTCCACGTCGCCTTCATCACCGTGCACTTCCCGGCCTACGTCTCCGACATGGGGCTCGACCCGACGGTTGGCGCGACCGCGCTGGCGCTGGTCGGGTTCTTCAACATCGTCGGCTCGTTCGGCGCCGGGATGTTCGGGCAGCGCTGGAGCAAGAAGGTCGGTCTGTCGTGGATCTACTTCCTGCGCTCGATCGTCATCGTCGGCCTGCTGCTGGCGCCCAAGACCGACACGACGATCTACCTGTTCGCCGCGTCCATGGGGCTGCTTTGGCTGTCGACCGTGCCGCTGACAACCGGCATCGTCGCCCAGGTCTTCGGCGTGCGCTACATGGCGACCCTGTTCGGAGTGGTGTTCCTCAGCCACCAACTCGGCAGCTTCGCCGGCGTCTGGCTCGGCGGCTACCTGTACGACACCGTCGGGTCCTACGACGGTGTCTGGTGGGCGGGTGTAGCGCTCGGCCTGTTGGCCGCCATCATCCACGCGGCGATCGACGAGAAGCCGCTCGCCCGGTTGAGGCCCGCCACCGCCTGATGCCGACCAACGCCTGACACCAAGGGGCTGGACAGCGGCCCACCGCAAGGCCGATACCGAGGGTATGCGTCGCATCCTGGTCCGGGTATCCCAGCCGCTCGAAGCCGCCGTGGTCCTGATCTTCCACGGCCTGCTGGGGCTGCTCTCGCCATCGGCCGGTTCTAAGGCGGGCGGCTGGCTGATGCGGCGGATCGGGCCTTTGCTGAAGGCGCACCGGGTGGCCCGCAGCAACCTGGAGCGCGCCTTTCCAGGCATCGCCCCCCCGAGACTCGCCGAGTTGCTGGACGGCATCTGGGATAACCTCGGCCGCAACATCGGCGAGTTCCCGCACCTGCGGAGCCTGCTGGAGGATCCGCGGTCGGTCGAGCTGCACGGCGAGGAAATCCTCGACGCGCTGCACCAGACCGGCAAGCCGGCGATCTTCGTCGGCGCCCATCTGGCCAACTGGGAGATCGTCCCGGTCGTTGCGCTGCGCCGGGGAGTGTCGCTTGACGTGGTGTACCGGGCGCCCAACAACCCCTGGGTCGACCGGCTGGTGGCTCGGCGCCGCGTCGATCCGAAGGGCGCGCTGATTCGCAAGGGCGCCGAAGGCGGCCGCCAGGCGCTGAGCGCCCTGAAGGCCGGCCGGTCGCTCGGCATCCTGGTCGACCAGAAGATGAACGAGGGCATCGAGGCCCGGTTTTTCGGCCTCCCGGCCATGACGACCCCGGCCTTCGCCCAACTCGCCCTGCGCTTCGGGATCCCGGTGGTGCCGGTGCGCTTCGAGCGGCTGGGTGGGCCGCGCTTCCGGGTCACCGTCGAGGCCCCGATCGAGCCGAGGCCGACCGGCGACCGGGCCGCCGACGTCGCGGCGCTGGTCCAGGCGGTCAACGACCGCATCGAGGCCTGGGTGCGGGCGCGCCCCGAGCAGTGGTTCTGGGTGCACCGCCGTTGGCGTGACAGTCCCGTGCCGGCACCATCGGCCGCCGACAGCGTTCAGACCGACGCCGGCGCCGGTCGCTCGACCTCACGGAACTGAAGGGCGTGCAGGCGGGCGTAGAGCCCGCCGCGGGCCACCAGCTCGGCGTGAGAGCCGCTCTCGACCACGGTTCCCCGCTCGAACGCGTGGATAACGTCGGCGCCCTGCACGGTCGACAACCGGTGCGCGATGACGATGGTCGTCCGCCCGACCTTGAGGCGGCCGAGCGCCGACTGGATCTCGCGCTCCGACTCGGTGTCGAGCGCGCTGGTCGCCTCGTCCAGCAGGAGGATCGGGGCGTCCTTGAGGATCGCCCGGGCGATCGCGATGCGCTGGCGCTGGCCGCCCGACAGCTTGAGGCCGTGTTCGCCGACCCGGGTGTCGTAGCCATCGGGAAGCTCCGAGATGAAGCCGTGCGCCGCCGCCGCCTCGGCCGCCGCCCGAACCTCGGCGTCGTTCGCCTCGGGCTGACCGTAACGGATGTTCTCCGCCACCGTGTCGTCGAATAGGACGACCTCCTGGCTGACCACGGCGATCGATGCCCGCAGGCTCGCGACCGTCAGGCCGCGTACGTCGTGGCCGGCCACCCGGACGGTTCCGGAGGTTACGTCGAAGAAGCGCGGGATCAGTGACAGAACGGTGCTCTTTCCGGCGCCAGAGGGGCCGACCAACGCGGTGACCTTGCCGGCCGGCGCCACCATGTTCAGTCCCGCGAGAGCCTCGGTGCCATCCGGGTAGGCGAAGTCGACGTACTCGAACACGACCGACGCCGGCGACCGGGGCAGGTCGACCGCATCCGGCGCGTCGGCGATCGCCGGCTGGCGGTCGAGCAGCCGGAACAGCCGCTCGGCCGAGGCCAAGCCTTCCTGCAGGGTGGTGTTGATCTTGCCGAGCCCTCGCAGCGGCTGGTAGGCCATGAGCACGGCGGCGATGAACGAGAAGAACGCGCCGGGGGTTGTAACCCCTTCAATCACCCTCACCCCGCCATAGACAATCACCCCGGCGACGGCGAGACCGCCGAGCACGTCGATGATCGGCTGGACCGCTGCCCGGACCCGTCCCTGTCGGAACGCCAGGCGGAACAACGCCTCGATCACCTCGCCGACCCGGCGCCGTTCGGCCGCCTCCATGCCGTAGGCCTTGATCACGCGGATACCCTGGAACGCTTGCCCGAGCAGCGTCGTCAACTCGCCCATATGCTCCTGCGACTGACCCGACATCCGCCGCATGCGCTTGCCGAGCCGCTGAATCGGCACCACCGAGATCGGCGCCACCACCAGCGCGATCAACGACAGCAGCCAGTCCTGATAGATCATGACGGCGGCCAGAAAGATGATCGATAACCCGTCCCGTCCGAGCCCGACCAGCGCCGTCGACACCGCCTGGCGGAGCGCCTGGACGTCGAAGGTGAAGTGCGAGATCAGGGTGCCGGTCTGCCGGCTCTGGAACAGCGCCACGTCCTGATCCAGCAGGTGGTGGAGAAGCCGCTTCTGCACGTCGGCGACGATGCGCTGACCGACGAACGCCAGCACCGACTCCTGCAGGTACGCAGCCAAGGACTTGACCACGAAGATCCCGAGAACCCCGCCGCCGATGAGCCAGAGCATGTCGCGGTCGCGCTCGACGAACACCTTGTTGACCACCGGGTCCATCAGCCAGGCCGACGCCGCGGTAGCGGCCGCCACCAGCGCCGACGCAATCGCGGCCCCGACCAGCCACGCGAAATACGGCCGCACGAACGCCCGCCAGAGCCGGCCGATCAACGGCAGGCTGCGCTGGTCGGCGATCGGCAGCCCGGGTTTCCCAGGTAATGCGGTCATCGGTCCGCGATCGGCCACGGGGCAAAGGCGCCGCGGAGGTTCTGGGTCGGCATTAGGGGCATGGCCATACGATCCGGGACGCGCTTTCCAGCGTGAAGGCGCTGTGTTAGTGGGTACGGCCGTTTCAACCTAGTGCCGAACGTCCGATGGCGCCACTGATTGTTGGCACTGAGGTCGCCCGCGACCCGGCCGACGGGGGGGTGGGCCATGGCGCCGCGTGACCCCCGGACCGGCTCCGCTGGGGGAGCCTTCCACTCCATACTGGCGGCGGGGCTTGTCCTGTTCCCCACGGTTGGTGCCGCGTCCAAGCAGGCGATGGCGCCGATCGCCATCGCATTGGCGGTCATCCTGCTGGTGGCTACGCTGCGGATCGACGCCCGCGCCGCGCTTCCGGGTCGCGCGGCTGGACTGCTGTTCGCCGGGTTCGCCGGCTACGTGGCGGCGTTTCACCTTCCGCCGGCTCTCGGCGATGGCGGCGTCGGCGAAACGATCGTCAAGATGGGCATGCTGGCGGTCGTGCTGTGGCTGGTCAGCGCCGGCTGGATTACGCGAGTCGCCCCTGAGTGCCTCGCTCGCATCGCGCTCTGGGCGCTCGCGGCACTGGCCGCGGGATCTGGGTTCCTGCTCATCGAACTTCTCTTCGATTCGCCGATGCACCGGCTCGTCAACCACCTGGGGCCTGACGTGGTTGTCGATTCCGCCCGCCACAACCGGCCGACGGTCGCCTTGCTGCTGTTGTCGCTGCCGCTTTCCGCGCTGCTCGCCCGGCAGATCGGCCGGTCTCACGCCGTGCTGGCCCTGGCCCTCGGCGCAATTCCGGCATTCGCCGGCGACTCCGCCGCCGGCGCGCTGGCCGCGCTGGTAGCCGCCGTCGTCTATCCGATAGCCCGCTGGCGGCCCGGCGCCGTGCTGGCGGCCGGCGCGGTTGTCACCGTGGCGCTGGTGGTCGCCGCTCCTCCACTGCTTTCTTCCGCATACCGACTGGTGGTTCAGCACGACATCACCATGCCGATGTCCTTCCGCGACCGGCTGGAGATCTGGGATCACGGCGCCGATGCCGTCGCCGACGCTCCCTGGATCGGTCGCGGCCTTGGCGCCGTGAAGCTCCTCCCGATGACCGAAGAGCGGCGTACCCAGTACATATTCCACAAGGCACCCTCGACCCACGCCCACAACGCGGCACTGCAGATCTGGATCGAGTTTGGAGCTGTTGGGATCGGCCTCGGGCTCGCGCTGCTCGGCGTCGGCGCCGCCGCTATCGGCCGAATGGACAGGTCGGCGCGTCCGGCGGCGCTGTCGACGGCGGCGGCGCTGCTGGTCATCGCCATGCTGTCCTTCGGGGTATGGCAGGAGACCTGGCTCGGGCTGATCGCGGTCACCCTCTTGCTGGTGCGTCTGGCGGCCCTGCCGACAGCCTGGGCATCGCCTGGGGACGTTGGCTCGTGACGTCGGAACCGCCCGGGTACGAGCCGTGCAGCGTGCTGGTCTATGTCGGTCTGGACCTTGTCGGCGACGGGGTGATGAAACTGCCGTTCGCGCGAGCCCTCCGGGCCGCCTGTCCCGACGCCACCATTGTCTGGCTGGCTGGGAAGGGCCGCAGCACCTACTCCGGCGTTCTTGCGCCGCTGGTCGAGGGCGTGCTGGACGAGGTCGTGGAGGACGCCGGCGTCGGCCTTCGCTGGGGAGAGCTGCTGCGCGGCCCGCTGGCCGGCACACCGCTTGCTGGCCGCCGGTTCGACTGGGTGATCGACACCCAGCGTCGGGTCAAGACCACGCTGATCCTGCGACGGATACCGCACCGGTTGTTCGTGTCGGGCGCCGCCGGCTTCATCCTTTCCGACCGTCGCCCGCCGCGCGGGTATCGCCGGCCAGCGGCGATGGTGCGCCAGATGTTGGACTTGCTGGAGTTGGCCAGCGGGCGTCCGATCGCCCCGCTCATGGCGACCGCGCTGCCGCCAGGCCCCGCCGACAGGCTGGCTGATGACCTGCTCGGTGTGGCGACCGGGATCCGTGTCGGGCTGGCGCCCGGCGCGGGCGGCCGCCACAAGTGCTGGCCGCTGGAGCGCTATCTCGAGCTCGCCCGGCGCACCGTCGCGCGGGGCCGCACGCAGGTGATCCTGCTCGGCCCGGACGAGGATGGCTGGGCCAACACCATCCGCGACGCGGTCCCGGGGGCGCTGCTGCCGCTCCAGGATCCGCGCGCCGGACCGCTCGCGGACTCTCCACTGCTGACCATCGCGATCGCCGCTCGGCTCGCCGCGGCGGTTGCCAACGACAGTGGCGGGGGCCATATGCTGGCGGCCGGGGGCGTGCCGCTGCTGTCGTTATTCGGACCGACACCCCCGGCCAAATTCGCGCCCTTCGGCAGCCGTGGCGCCGTCCTCAGGGCTCAGGATCTCGGCGGCTCCGAAATGGCCGACATCCCGCTGGAGGCGGTGGAGGATGCCCTGGAAACACTGCTGACGGGCGGTAGTACCGCGTGCTAACTCCTTCCACGGCTTCTCTTTCCGGACATCCATGACCGACCTTCCCAAACCAGCCGACGTGGCGAACCTCCTGACCCCGAACGAGCGGCGCCGGGCCTGGCTGAACATGATGTTCGTCGACCACGGGTTTCTGAGGGAGGTCTATGTTCACAAGCACAAGGTCGCCCCCGGAGTCTGGCGGTCGGCCCAGCCCGCACCCCGTCACTTCGAGCGGTTCGCGGCGGAAGGGATTCGTACGATCCTGAACCTGCGCGGTGGCCGGAGTACATGCGGCGCCTATGCGCTGGAGCGCGAGACCTGCGCGCGGCTCGGACTTCGGCTTATCAACTTCCCGCTCCGCTCGCGCTCGACACTCGATCGCGAGACCGTGCTGGCGGCGATCGACCTTTGGGACGGCTTGGATCTGCCGCTCCTGATGCACTGCAAGTCCGGCGCCGACCGGACCGGGTTCATGGCGACCCTGTATCTCTGGCAACGGGCCGGGATGCCGTTGCGTCAGGCGATGAGCCAGTTGTCGTGGCGCTATGGTCACATCCGGCAGGCGAAGACCGGGGTGATCGATTTCTTTTTCGAAAGCTACCTGGCAGCCGAGGCACGATCCGGCATCGGCTTCCGGGACTGGGTGACATCCGAGTACGACCCCGCCGCCTTGAACGCCAGCTTCAAGGAAAACTGGCTGGCCGGAATCCTGGTGAACAAGATCCTGCGCCGGGAGTGACATTGCTTGACGCCCGGCGGCCGGGATTCCGCTCTCGGTTGTTCGTAATGAAACCTTAACGGGGGAAGGGGGTTCAGAATCGACGGCACGCCCTGCCGGGCGAAGCGGTGGCTATCGGCCGCGCCGGGATTCGAGGAGAGAGTCGGATGAACGTACTCCAGCTCGCTACGCAGAAGCCGTTGGCTGAAGGCAGTCGGCGGCTGGTGTTTCAGCATCCTGAAGACCCCGGACTTTTGATCAAGGTTCTCAAGCCCGGCTCCTACTCGCCGGATGGACAACCGAAGCGGCGCCGGGCGTACAAGCTGCGTCGGCGGGAAGGCGCGTTCATCTATCACACCCGTGAGTTGAGCGAGTACGTTGCCACCCGGGTATACAACAAGTCTCCCCAAAGGCTGCCGATCTGCTCGATTCAGGGCCTCGTCGAGACCGATCTCGGACTCGGTCTGGCGGTCGAGAAGGTGACCGGCTGCGACGGCGGTCTCGCTCCGACCCTTCGTCAGGTGATCGAGCGCGGCCAATTCGATTCCCGGACCCGCCAACTGTTTGAGAGCTTCATCCGGGATATGATCGACAAGCACGTCGTGGTCTACGAGCTTTCCATCGACAACATCGTCTTGGCGGATGATGGTACGCAAGAGTGCCGATTCGTTTGCGTCGACGGCATGGGGTCACGAACCCTGATCCCCATCCAGGAATGGTCGAAGTGGATCAACGCCCGAAAGATCCGCGAATTCCATGCTGAAATTCAGCGGCACTGGAAGAAAGCCGCCGTTTCGCCCGTCAGGAGGGTGGCCTTCCTGCCGGCACCGACCCTGTTGGTTCTGATCGCGGTGGAATCCCTGATTTAGCCCCGGTCTTTTTTGCGGCGCCGGGCGCAGGCGCGGCCAGCCCGACGCCCACGACAGCGACGCAGCCGGCGATCAAGGCTTCGCGTACTGGATGCTCTGCCCCGCCATGCTCTGCCCCGCCGAGACGCGCTGGCGGAGCGTGATCGAGGCGGCGAGGAACGTTGCGACCCGCCGTTCCTAGAGGGACGCTGGTCCGCGATCCTACGGTTGCCGAAGCGCTGGTCCGGCTTTGCCCACTGTTGTGCGGCGCGACCGCACCCACTCTCTCGAGTGGTGTCCTGGATCTTCTGCAAAAAGGTCATGGCCGCCGATGTTCGGCGGATTGGGTTCGGCGGTTTCGGACCGACCCGCCGCTCCGTCGCGAGGCCATGGCAAGCCCCCGTCGTGTCGAGGAGGCGGGACGGTCTCCGGCCGGTCTGCTATGTCGTCATGATCGATCTCGATGTTTGGTCGCCGACCGGAGTCTAGCCATGGATCAGAACAAGCTGCGCGCGCTGAGGGAGAAGTACGGTCCGGCTCCGGAAGGCACGATCTTCGACCCGGACTTCGCGGAGGTCGGCAAGCAGATCTTCCGGGGTGGGCGCCGGTTGTGGCCGTTCGCCGGCATTTCCACCTTTCTCGACGCGCCCTACCGTCCCCAGCAGGATGACCGCCCGGATCTCGACGGCCTCGACTATGCCTTTGTCGGCGTCCCGATGGACCTCGGTGTGACCAACCGGGCCGGCTCGCGCCTGGGCCCCCGGGCGGTTCGGGCGGTCGAGCGGATCGGACCGTACGAGCACAACCTGAAGATCGCGCCGCTTGCCGACTGCGCTGCCGCCGACGTCGGCGACGTGACTATGCGCAGCCGCTACGACCTCGTGTCCTGCCACGAGGACATCGAGGCGTACTTCGACGGGGTGCGCGCCGCCGGCGTCGTGCCGCTGGCGATCGGCGGAGACCACTCGATCTCGCTGCCGATCCTGAAGGCGCTCGGGCGCGGCCGCCCGCTCGGCCTGGTGCACATCGACGCCCATTGCGACACCAGCGGCCCCTACGAGGGCGCCAAGTTCCACCACGGCGGCCCGTTCCGCCAGGCGGTGCTGGAGGGCGTCCTGGATCCGGAGCGCACCATCCAGATCGGCATTCGCGGCGCCGCCGAGTATCTCTGGGAGTTCTCCTATGAGTCCGGCATGACGGTGGTGCACGCCGAGCAGGTCGCGCGGCTCGGGATCGACGCGGTGGTCGCCAGGGCCAAGGCGGTGATCGGCGACCAGCCGTTCTACATCTCGTTCGACGTCGACAGCCTCGACCCCGCCTTCGCGCCCGGCACCGGCACCCCGGAGATCGGCGGCCTGACCTCGCTGGAGGCCATCGAGATCCTGCGCGGCCTCGCCGGCCTGCCGATGGTCGGCGGCGACGTGGTCGAGGTGGCGCCGCAATACGATTCCACCAGCAACACCGCCCACGCCGCCGCGCAGATCCTGTTCACGATGTTCTGTCTGGCCCGGCTGGCGGAGCCTGCCCGCCAGCGCGCCGGCTGGTGATCCGGGCTCAGCGCCCGGCGAGCAGGGCGCTGGCGATCGCGTTCCACTCGACGTCGAGCGGATCGCGGCAATGCGGTTGGCGGGACCGGCGGTACCAGTAGCCGGCGTTCGAGTCGTCGCCCTCGACCCGGTGCAGGTGGGCGTGCACCCAGGCGGCGTCGGCGCCGTCGTCCGACTGGGCGGCCTCGTGCGCCGCCTGCCAGTCGCCGCGGCCCTGGTGCCACAGGGCGCGCACGGCGGGCGAGGCGTCCGCCGGCGGCGCGGTCCTGGCGAGCGACCGGCGAAAATCGTCGAGGGTCATCGGTCGGCCTCCTGTTTCCGGTCTTGGCACCCTATAAGGGGGCGCTCCGAGACACCTTAACGGGAGTGGATCGCCATGATCGAGACGCTGCTCAATCACAACAAGGCGTGGGCCGCGCGGCGGGTGCTCGAGGATCCCGACTATTTCAAGCGCCTGATGGGGCTGCAGGCGCCGCGCTACCTGTGGATCGGCTGCTCGGACAGCCGGGTGCCGGCGAACGTGATCACCGGGCTCGAGCCGGGCGAAGTTTTCGTGCACCGCAACGTCGCGAACCTGCTGCACCCGGGCGACCTCAACGGCTTGTCGGTGCTGCAGTTCGCCGTTGAGGTGCTGAAGATTGATGACATCATTGTCTGCGGCCACTACGGGTGCGGTGGCGTGCAGGCCGCCTCCGACGGCACGCGCCATGGGTTGATCGACCACTGGCTGCGCCCGATCATGGATCTCAACGAGCGCTTCGAGGCAGACCTCGCGCTGCTGCCGGACGCCGAGCGGCGGCTCGACCGGCTGTGCGAGCTTAACGTCGAGCAGACGGTGATCCGGGTGACCCAGACCCCGGTCGTCCAGGACGCCTGGGCGGCGGGCCAGTCGCTGGCGGTGCACGGCTGGGTCTACAGCCTGGCCGACGGGCTGATCCGGGACCTGGGGTGCAGCGTCGCCAGCGCCGACGAGGCGCGGAAGCACCGCCTGGGGCACGGCGGTCGCTGAGAGGGCGCCGGTGTCAGGCGCGTCGGTGTCAGGCGCACCGGTGTCAGGGGATCGGCATCAGCGGCTGGCCCGCCAGCGCCTGCAGGAAGGTGAACGCCGTAAAGGCGGCGAACGCGATCGCGGCAACCCAGACAAGGCCCACCCGCGGTCCTTCCGCGTGTCGTCGAGACGGCGATCAGGCCCGCCGCCGGGAGGAAATGCAGGGCGTGAGTCGCGAAGAAATGCGCAACCCGCAGATCGCCGACCTCGAGTGACCAGCCCATGACGGGGACACGGGCGTTCAGCGCCGGCGTGCCGACCAGGTGGCCGGCCGTCGACGCCATGTAGCCCGCCACCGGTATCGTCAGGACGAAGGTCAGAACGAGGCCCAGGGCGATGGCAAGCCTCATCGCCGGCTGGAGGCCGGATGCCGTGTTGCGCCCTATGGCAATCCCGTAGACCAGGCTCGCCGTGGTCAGCATCACAGCGAGCACGCCCATCGTTGCGTAAAGCGCGTCCTTGAACGGCGTCCCGACGTTGAAGTGGGAGGCGGTGCCGAACATGGCGGCACCGCCGATCCACGCGGTTTCCGCCAGCACGGCGACCACGACGAGCCCGGCGAACAGCCGGTAGTCGCGCCGTTTCGTCATGCCCTGGGGCAGCCAGCGCGCGAAGAAGGCCAGGGTCAGCGTGTAGACCGCCAGGGCCACCTGGAACTTGATCGGCTTTGTCCAGATGTCCTCTCCCTGAAACGCGCGGGAATCGAGCACCATCGCGCCGGCGGTCACGGCGAGCGAGAGGCCGATCAGGATGCCGGTGCCGGCAAGGACGGGCTCGGCGCCGAAGAGAGGGTGGAGCGTGATCCGCCGCACCGGCGCGCGGCGGGAAGGCTGGAAAGCCGCGTCGGTCATGTCAGGCCTCGATCGGTCGGGGGGCCAGGAGCGTTCGCGCCGCGCGGATCGCGAGGAAGAGCAGAAGCCCGACCGGCCCGAACAGGAATGTCAGCAGCAGGCACGGCAAGACCAGGATGTGCGCGACGCCGTCGCGTCGGGCTCGCCGGACCACCCAGGCGCCGACAAACAGGTCGAAAGCGAGGTAATGGACCCAGCCGGCCAGCGCCACCATGGGGCTGTCGAACAGCTTCATGACGTTGGCGAGGCTGTCGAACCCGCCGTCGGCGTCCGACCAGGAAACGAGGATCAGTACCGTGTAGGCCAGTGACAGGATCACCGGGATGGCGATGCCGGACGCGATCTGCGCGACGCGCGGCGCCAGGGGCGAGACAGCCAGCAGCGCCCATCCCGTCATGGCGATTGGTCCGGACAGGTTGAAGAGCTGATCGGCGTCCATCGGATCCTCTATTTGGACAGTGACAAGATGGAGCCTAGGCTGGACATCTTGACGCCGTCAAGATAAACGCGACGCTGTCCGGATGGAGGCTGGGATGACCGCCAGGCACGACACCTACCACCACGGCGACCTGCGCGCGGCGCTCTTGACCGCGGGCGAAAAAATCCTGGAGGAATCGGGCATCGCCAACTTTTCCCTGCGGCATGTCGCGCGTCAGGTGGGGGTGAGCCATTCGGCCCCGGCGCATCATTTCGGCGACGCGCAGGGTCTTCTGGCGGCGTTGGCGACCGACGGCTTCCGGCGGTTCCTGAGCGCCATGCGGTTGCGCCAGCGGGGCGCCGGAGACGATCCCAAGAATCTGCTGTTGGCGTCCGGTCTCGGTTATCTCGATTTCGCCTTGGCGGCACCCGCGCTGTTTCGGTTGATGTTCGGGGACGACCGCATCAAGCACCCGCCGCTGGAATTGCTGGACGCCGCGGACGCGGCGTTCCGGCATCTGGCCAGCGATATCGAACGGCTCCGCGGCGTCTCTCCTTTCGTGGATCTGGAGGCCATGGCGGATGTGATGGCCGCGTGGAGCCTTGCCCACGGCTTTGCCGAGCTTCTGATCGCCGGACGAATGAAGCCGGTTCAGGAGATGAACCGCGCAGCCCAGGAGGCGTTCTTTCGCAGCGTCTTCGGGCGGCTGATCGCCTGAGCCTGGAGACCGGGACCCGGCCGAGAGCGACGGGGCATGGGCGTCTTCCACGGCTTCCGTCGCAAGCACGTCAACGCCTACCTCGACCAGTTCGTGTTCCGCTGGGACCGCCGCCATAGCTATCGTTCTGCCTTCGAGCGGCCGGTCGGCGTCGGCGTCGCCATCCGTCCTGCCACCTGCACCGACCTTGAGCCGCCCATGCAGCCTGAGCTTCACTCCGAATTCACCTGTCCGCACTGCGGACACCGCAAGGTCGAGGAGATGCCGACCGACGCCTGCCAGTTCTTCTACGAGTGCGAGGGCTGCTCCACCCTGCTGCGCCCGAAGGCAGGGGATTGCTGCGTGTTCTGCTCCTATGGCTCGGCGCCGTGCCCGCCTATCCAGCTTGCGCGCCAGGACGGCGGAAAGGGGTGTTGCGGCTGCTGACCGATCAGGTGCTGCGCGGCCCGAAGATGATGACCATGGCACCGACGACGCAGAGCGCCGCGCCAATGGTGTTCCAGCGGTCGGGTCGAGTGCCCTCGACCGCGCACATCCAGATCAGCGACGCCCAGGATGTAGATGCCGCCGTAGGCCGCGTAGGCGCGCCCGGCGAAGTCGGCGTCAACGCGGGTGAGCGCCCAGGCGAAAAGGCCGAGGCCGGCAATGCCGGCCCAGCCACAGCGGTGACTTGTCCAGGCGCAGCCATGCCCAGAAGGCGAAGCAGCCGCCGATTTCCGCGAACGCGGCCAAGATGTAGGTCGAAATGGTCCACATGCAGGCTCTCCTCGCCCATCGTCGGCCTGATCAGCGGTGATGTCGGGCAACCCTGGATGCAGTTGTCGCCGGAAGGAAAGGAATAAGCCGTCTTTGTCATCCCGCCTCGACCATGCGCAAGCCTCCGGTGACGCTTTCAATCACCCACACCTCCGGCAGCGAGCTCGACGCGGAGTGGGAGACCGGCGAGGCGGGAGAGGCCTCCCATTTGACCGTGTCGCCCGGCGAGAGGTCGCTGTTCCGCTCGAGATCTCCACCGCGCCTTGCGACGTTGATCGGATGGGCGGAGAGCGTCCGTTCGTGACGCTGTTGGCAGGAGAGCGTCCGTTCGTGACGCTGTCGCCCGCCGGTGTCCGGGACGCCCGGACGGGGATAAGCCCCCGCTGACGACCGCGGAGTTTGGGTGACGGCGGTATCAGTCGGGCTGTTTCAATGAGTTCGGTGTTTGGTGGAGGCCCGGCGCGGCCGTGGCGCCCATTTCTTGGCGAGCTTGTCGAGCTCGGCAAGGATCCGGTCTATCTCCGGCTTGCGTGGATCGAAGGCGCCGCCACACCAGGTGAGCATCTGCTCGTGCTCCTCGTGGTCGGGATCGGCGAGGATTTCCAGGAAGTCCTGATATCCCGGCGGCCCGCCGACGTCCTCGGGCGGGCAGCGACCTTCAGCGGCAAGCAGCATGGGGTATGGCGTCATCGGCACGGCGTCGAGTATGCGCTCGATCTTGATGACGTGGTCCCAGCCGTTGCCGAAGTCGTAGAGGTAATGGATGGTGCGGGCACCGGTGTCGTCGAGGATGTCGAGCAAGGTGGACTTGTCGGCCGGGAGGTCCTCGTCGCCAAAGTCTGGATCGGGCAGTCCCCAGCTCATGCCGCCCGCCGTGAACACATAGAGATGCGTGTTGGTCCAGCCCATGGCCGCCTGGAGTACCAAGTGAAGACGATCGAGGCGGATCTTCAACGGTACCTCGAGCCGGCGCATAACCACCGGCTCAACGTCCTTCAGGGTGACCTTGAACCGGACAACCGAGCGCGGCGCCGTCATGCAGCCAGGCTTTCCGACGACCGGCGCCGCGACCATTCCCACGGCAGCAACTCATGCAGGCGGGACTGCGGGAGTTCGGCGATCCGGGCCAGCACGTCGGCGAGCCAAGCCTGAGGATCGACGTCGTTCATCTTGGCGGTGACGACCCGCATCCACGCTTCCAGATCGGCGATCAGCGGTGCCGACAGCTCGCGCCGGACCGCGAGCCGCTGATCGGCATCGCACCCGTTGATGCTGCGCTCGATCCCGAAGACGGCATCGATCCGGCGCACCGCTTCCAGGGCAAGCGGAGATATCGCCGGCGCTTTCTTGCCTCGCTGCGGGTTGGCGGCAATGTCGGCGAGCTTGTCTAAGGCACGCCGTGCATGCGCCCAGGCCAAGCTCTTCTCGACGATCTGACGCTTCTCCGCAGAGCTCCACCGGCGACGTCGGCCCATTCGGGCGCCCGACGACAACAGCGCTGCGTCACTGGGAACGTTCACATCCATAGCCTCAGTGAACAATAAAACTCATTCCGCTGTCGCCGGCCAAATCCGCGGCCCTCGGCGGAGGCTTACGGACGGTGGGGCGTCGCCGGCGGTGCGCGGTTGAGTCCACGGCCCGGCCAACGGCGTCATCAGGGATCTGGGGTGCAGCGTCGCCGGCATCGACGGGGTGCGCCAGCACCGCCCGCGGCGCGGCGGGCGCCGAGGCGGTGCCCGTCAGGCGCGCATGGAACTCGCGGGAGGTGCGGCGCGGCGTTCCAGCAGCCAGGCGACGGCCGTGGCCTCGTCGGTGAACACGCCGGGTGCGTTCGGGTTCGTCACGGCACGCATGGCCGACCAGAGCTGGCCGAGCATCTGGTGGCCTTCGTCGCGGGACACCACCAGCGCCGTGGTCTGCGACGGGTAGCCTCGGCTGACCCGATAGGTCTGATAGTCCCGGAACCAGGCGACGTCGACCTCGTGGACCGCGGCGCGGGTGGTGTCGATCACCACCATCGTGGCGGTCGACACGCCCCGATGCGCGAAACCGGCGTCGACGGCGTTGCGCGCCACCTCCAGAGTCAGCGACCCAACTTAGCGAACCGTCAGGATGTCTTGCCGTTCGTCGAACTCGATCTCGAATCCCGCGGTGTTCATCGCGTGCCCCGCCGGTTCTGGCGTTCCGGCCGAAGCCGAGACGATACGGTAGCATGGCGGAACGGCGATCTCGACCGGCTTGCGCCGGCCGGCCGGTTCAGGCGGCGGTCAGCCCCGCCGCCGGGGCGGCCGGCCCGGCGTTGAGGAAGCGCTGGTTTTCCGCCCGCAGCGCCGCACCCCGGTCGTCGTACAGGAACGGCAGCACCACGTAGCGGCGCCCGCGGGTGACCGGCATGGCCTCGTGCAGCAGGGAGCACGAGAACACCACCGCGCTGCCGGTGTCGGGCTTGTAGGTGTAGGGGCCGTACTCGGGGAAGCGGAGAGAGCCGCCCTCGTACTCCTCGCTGTTGAGGTTGAGGCTGAGCGCGAACATCCGGTGGGCGGTGGCCTTCGAGACGTTGTCGCGATGGGCGCGGAAGAAGCCCCGGTCGGTCTCGTCGTAGCAGCCCACGAGATAGCGCTCGACGCGGGTCACGCGGTAGCCGAAGGCCTTCCGGATCTCCGGGACGACGCGATTTTCGAGCGCTTGGCGCAGGTGCTTCATGAGCGTCTCGTCGTCGATGTAGCGGTCCCGGCGGCGCTTCATCTTCGGATCGAGCAGGCCACGGGTCTCGCCGCCGATGTCCCGCATGAAGCCGCTCTCGTTGCCGCCGCGCTCCTCGTAGAAGTCGATCAGCCGGCGGCAGAGCGCGCGGTCGATGACCTCCGGAATGATCAGCACCGGAGCGTGCGCCGTCATCGGCTGCAGCGGCGCGGGCGGCGCCAGCGACTCGACGGCGGCGCGGATGTGCCGGCCGAATTCCTCCGCCGGCGTCGCCGACACCAGCGCGTGGGCCCGCAGGTTCTCGCGCACGACGTAGGCGCCGAGCCGCAGGACGGTCGGCCTGGCGGTCGGATCGGGGGAGGGAATCTCCATGCCGAGCAGGCGGTGGATCGACCGGTCGAAGTCCCAGAAGATGGTGAAGCGCTTCGCCAGCTCCGCGATCCGGCCCTCGTCGCGGTCCCTCGGGTCGGCGGTGACCACGTAGGTCAGGACGCGGCGGCTCTTCAGCCAGTCCGCCTCGGCCAGCAGGGCGGCGGCGGCGGCCCGGCCGAGATCCGATCCGGCGCTGGCGATGAACACCAGCAGCAGCCGGTTACCCGCCAGCGTGTCGAACGAGAAGGTCGGGTTGACGCTGCTGTTCGCCTGGAAGGACGGCAGGAAGTCACCGCGGGCGTAGTGGCGGTGCATCGTCGGTCTCTCAGCGCGGCACCGACAGCGAGACCCTGTCGGCGAGTTGGCGGGCACGGGATTCGGGGATGGAGCCGACCAACGCGTAGGCGATGCCGGATCGCAGCCCATAGGAAACGGAAAGTCCGCCATGCGTGGTGACCCGAGGCGCGGCGGTGTCACGGCCGGGGGCGTCCTGGCCGAATGCGTCGAGGACGGGGGAATCCGGCGACATCACCAGAGACACGCGCCGCGCCTCGGGGTCGGTGTAGACGAAGACGGCGACGGGACCGTTGTCGGTGGCGGCCACGTCGACGCGTGAGAGCCTGAACCCGGCCGCCGAGAGGTCGGGGGGGGTCAGGTCGCGGGCGAACAGGGCGCCCACGCTGTCGATCACGCTCGCCGTGGCCTCGCGGGCGAACCCGGGGGCCAGGGCGGTCACCCGGTGGACCTCGGTGGCCTCGTTGATGAAGGTGGCCAGCGGGTCGTCGTGCGGCGCCGCCCAGGACGCCGCCGCCCATCCGATGGCGCTGGCGGCGGCGAGACCGGCGACCTGGCGCCAGATCCGTTGCACCCGGGTGGTTGGGGTGACGGTGCCTCGCGGGTCGACCGCACGCAACTCGGCCGACAGTTCGGCCGTCAGCCGGGCCAGACGGGGCGGAAGCTCCGTCATCGCGTCGTCCTCGTCCCGCGCCGCCTCGGTCAGGACGCGGTGGTCGGCGAGGAGCTCGGACAAATGACGGCGAAGTTCCGGCGAGCGCTCGGCCTCGGCCTCGATCTCCGCCATCCGGCGTGACGGCAGGTCGCCGTCGATGAAGGCACTCAGCTCCCAATCCTCAACAGGCTTTGACATCGTTGCCTCCGATGATCCTAAGAGAGGAGGTGGTGGAGTCCTCACCCCGCGTCAGCCGACGCAACGCCTCGCGACCGCGCCACAGGCGCGAGCGAACGGTGCCGACCGGCAAGCCGAGGGTGTCGGCGGCCTCCTCGGTGGTCAGGCCGTCGACCGAAACCAGCAGGATGACCCGCCGCTGGTCCTCCGGCAGTCGGTCCAGGGCTTCGAGCACCCGCCGGAGTTCGATCTGCGTCTCCTGGGCGGGGGCGACCCGGGCATCGAGCTCGGTGTCGCCGACCAACGAGTTTCGCTGCCGGCGGGCCAGCGACCGCGTCCCCGAGATGAAGGTGTTGTGAAGGATGCTGAACAGCCACGCCCGCAGGTTGGTGCCGACGCGGAACTGGTCGGCGCGGCCGATCGCCTTGACCAGGGTCTCCTGGACCAGGTCGTCGGCGTCGGCTGCGTCGCGGCACAGGAAGCGCGCGTAGCGTCTCAATCGCTGAATGTGCGCCACCACGTCCAGGGAGGTCATTCCCGCGGATCCTTAGATCGGACTCTTCGGAAAGTGTACGCCGGGCGTTTGCGACCCTATCCGCCGGTCCGGTGAAAATTCCCGCCGACGCGGGTCATTTCGGCAGGTAGTCCATCACTTCGTCGGCGCTCATCACCGAGCAGTAGATCATGTTCATGATCTCGAGCTCGCGCTCGTGCAGGTCCAGCGTCCCGGCGGCACAGCCATCCTCGACCACGATGACGTCGAAGCTCTCGTCGGCGAGGCTTCGCACCGTGGAGGCGACGCACTGGTCGGTGAAGATGCCGGCGCAGACCACGTGGGTGATGCCCAAATTGGCGAGCACCAGGCGCAGGTTGGTGCCGGTGATCGCGCTGTCGGTGGTCTTGGTCACGACGATCTCGCCCGGCAGCGGGGCGATGCTGTCGGGGATCTGCGACGCGTGCCCGTCCTTCGGCAGCAGCAGGTCGTTCCAGCCGGGCTTTCGCTGACTGAGCGAGCGGTCGCGGCCGTCCTCGCGCAACGCCGCGATGCGGGCGAAGAGCACGTCGAGGCCGCCGGCCCGGAACCGGTCGAGCAGGCGCCGTATGGTCGGGATGACGGTGGCGTGCATGCGGTCGTGGAACGGCGTCCAGGCGTGCCAGCGCCGCAACGCCTCGCCCGACAGCGACGCCGGGTCCGGGCGCGCGAGGTAGACGTTCTGCACGTCGATCACCAGCAGCGCCACTTTGCCGGCCACCAGAACCGGGTCCTGCGGCTCAGGCGCGCCGTCGTAGTAGAACGAGCGGCGATCGGTTTTCCAGCTCGGCATGGCAACGCTCCTCGGCGGCGGGTGGCGGCGCGTTGACGGTACGACGGACTCCCCGGACAGTGCCACGTGGGAACGACGGGCGTGATGGCGCAGGGGGCGGCGATGGACGGGCGGAGCGACTGGGAGACCGCGCGGGCGTGGCGGCAGGTCGAGGTGGCGGTCGACGGCTACCGGGTGGTGGCGTATTCGCTCGGCTCCGGCGACCGAGTGGTGTTCTGCCTGAACGGCGGCCCCGGGCTGCCGTGCGACTATCTGCGCGACGCCCACGCCTTCCTGGCCGACCTCGGCTTCAGGGTCGTGGCGTTCGACCAGCTCGGCTGCGGCGCCTCGGACCGGCCGGACGACCCCTCGCTCTGGAGCATCACGCGCGATCTGGAGCGGGTCCACCTGCTCGGCCATTCCTGGGGCGGCTGGCTGGCGATCGAGTACGCGCTGGCCCACCCCGAGGCGCTGCGCACCCTGATCCTCGAGAACACCGCCGCCGACCTGCCGCACCTGATGGCCGAGATGCACCGGTTGCGCTCGGCCCTCGGCACCGAGACCGTCGAGATGATGCTGGCGCACGAGGCCGCCGGCACCTTCGACCACCCGGAATACGCCGCCGCCGTCACCCTGCTCAACCACCGCCATGTCTGCCGGCTGGCGGAGTGGCCGGCGCCGGTGATGCGCTCGCTCGGCGACTGGAACATGGCGCCGTACCGGACCATGCAGGGGCCGAACGAGTTCCTCTACATCGGCAATCTGAAGGACTGGAACCGGGTTCCCGACCTGCCCCGGATCACGGTTCCGGCGCTGATCACCGTCGGCCGCCACGACGAGATCACGCCGGCCTGCGCGCTCCGCATGAAGCAGCACCTGCCGGACGCCGAGGTGGCGGTGTTCGCGAACGCCAGCCACATGCCGTTCTACGAGCAGCCCGAGGACTATCGGGCGGCGCTCACGGGGTTTCTGGAGCGGCGGGGGTAGGGCGCTACCGCAGCCCCGCGTTGATCTCCTTCAGCACCGCGCTGCCTGGGCAGAGGTCCGGCTCGTCCAGGCTGTTCAGCGGCGCCCGAACCGTCCGCAGATTGGCGTGCAAATCGCGCGGCCGGGCGTCCAGGTACAGCAGCCCGGTCGCCACCTCGCCGTCGCGCTCCTTCTCCTGGATGTGGGCGAGGGCGGCCGCCTTGTCGGACGGGTCGTAGTCGGCGGCGATCTTGGCGAGGCGGATGGTGCTGCCGTCCGGCTGCTCGATGGCGACCGAGGAGCCGGGGTCGTACTCGGCCTCGATCGGGTCGCGACCGGTGATGAAGTCGAGGCGGTTGAGCGCCTCGTTGTGCTCGCGCACGTAGTCGTAGCTGCGGGTCGAGCCCTTATGGTTGTTGAACGCCACGCAGGGCGAGATCACGTCGAGAATGGCGGCGCCGGGATGGTTGATCGCCGCCTTGATGAGCGGCACCAGCTGGTGCTTGTCGCCGGAGAACGAGCGGGCGACGAAGGTGGCGCCCATCAGGATCGCCAGCGAGGCGAGGTCGATGCCGGCGTCGTTGTTGACGGCGCCCTTCTTGGCGACCGAGCCCTTGTCGGCGGTCGCCGAGAACTGGCCCTTGGTCAGGCCATACACGCCGTTGTTCATGACGATATAGACCAGGTTGACGCCGCGACGCATGACGTGGGCGAACTGGCCGAGGCCGATCGAGGCGCTGTCGCCGTCGCCGGACACGCCCATGTAGATCAGCTCCCGGTTGGCGAGCGAGGCCCCGGTGAGGACGCTCGGCATCCGGCCGTGCACGGTGTTGAAGCCGTGGCTGTTGCCGAGGAAATAGGTCGGCGCCTTCGACGAGCAGCCGATGCCGGACAGCTTCGCGACCCGGTGCGGCTCGATCGCCAGTTCGTAGCAGGCCTGGACGATGGTGGCGCTGATCGAATCGTGGCCGCAGCCGGCGCACAGCGTCGAGATCCGCCCCTCGTAGTCGCGGCGGGTCAGGCCGACGCTGTTCTTCCGCAGGCTCGGGTGGTGCAGCTTCGGCTTGGTGATGTAGGTCATGACACGGCCCTCTCGAGCGGGACGATTTGGTACTGGGCGAGCCCGCCGCGGATCGCCCCGAGGATGAAGTTCGCCGTGATCGGCGTGCCGTCGTAGTGCAGGACCGCGACCAGGCGGGCGGGATCGATGCCGAGTTCGGTGGTCATCATGTTGCGCAACTGGCCGTCGCGGTTCTGCTCGACCACGAACACCGTGTCGTGGGCCAGGATGAAGTCGCGCACCGCGTCGGGGAACGGGAAGGCGCGCAACCGCATGGCGTCGACGTGCAGGCCGTCGGCCTCGAGCCGGTCGAGCGCCTCGGTCATCGACGGGCTGGTCGATCCGAAATACAGCACCCCGTAGCGGGTCGGCTTCGCGGCCGCGCGCACCGCCGGCTGCGGCACCAGCGCCTTGGCGGTGTCGAACTTGCGGAGCAGTCGCTCCATGTTCTCGATGTAGTCGGCGCCCTCCTCGGAGTAGCGGGCGTAGCGGTTCTTGGTGGTGCCGCGGGTGAAGAACGCGCCCTTGCTGGGGTGCGAGCCAGGGAGGGTGCGGTACGGGATGCCGTCCCCGTCGACGTCGAGATAGCGCCCGAATTCCCGCCCGGCTTCCAAATCCTCGGCGGTCATGACCTTGCCGCGGTCCATGCGCCTTGTGTCGTCCCACTCGAACGGCCGGCACATCCGATGGTTCATGCCGATGTCGAGGTCGGTCATGACGAACACCGGAGTCTGCAGCCGGTCGGCCAGGTCGAGGGCGGCGGCCGAGAAGTCGAAGCACTCCTTCGGATCCTCGGGGAACAGCAGGACGTGCTTGGTGTCGCCGTTCGAGGCGTAGGCGCAGGCCAGCAGATCGGCCTGCTGGGTGCGGGTCGGCATCCCGGTCGACGGCCCGCCGCGCTGCACGTTGATGATGACGGCCGGGATCTCGGCGAAATAGGCAAGGCCGATGAATTCGGTCATCAGGCTGATGCCGGGCCCGGAGGTCGAGGTGAAGGCGCGGGCGCCGTTCCAGCCGGCGCCGATCACCATGCCGATCGACGCCAACTCGTCCTCGGCCTGGACGACGGCGTAGCGCGCCTCGCCGGTGTCGGGGTCGTGGCGGTAGCGCTTGCAATACGACGCGAACGCCTCGGCGAGCGAGGACGAGGGCGTGATCGGGTACCAGGCGCACACCGTGGCACCCCCGTAGACGCAGCCGAGTGCGGCGGCGGCGTTGCCCTCCACGAAAATCCTGTCGCCGACCTTGTCGCGCGCCGCAACCTTCAGGCCGCAGATTCCGGGCTCCAGGTTGTCGGCCGCCCACTCGCGCCCGAGGCGCAGCGCCTGGACGTTCGACTCGATGAGCGCTTCCTTGCCCTTGTACTGCTCGCCGAACAGCGTCTCGATGACCGCGGAGTCGATGTCGAGCAGCACCGACAGCGCCCCGACGTAGATGATGTTCTTGAACAGTTGGCGCTGGCGGGGGTCGGAATAGGTGGCGTTGCAGATCGCCGTCAGCGGCACGCCGATGGTGGTCAGGTCGTCGCGGAAGGCGTTCGGCGCCAGCGGCCGGGTCGAGTCGTAGAACAGGTAGCCGCCCGGCGCGACCTCGGCCACGTCCTGCGCCCAGGTCTCGGGGTTCATGGCGACGATCATGTCGATGCCGCCGCGCCGCCCGAGATAGCCGTCCTCGGATACCCTGACCTCGTACCAGGTGGGCAGCCCTTGGATGTTCGAGGGGAAGATGTTCCGGGGACTGACCGGCACTCCCATCCGCAGGATCGATCGCGCGAACAGCTCGTTGGCGCTCGCCGAGCCGGAGCCGTTGACGTTGGCGAACTTGATGACGAAGTCGTTGGTCGCAGTCAGTGCTTGCCGCATGCGTGATCCGCGTGGCTCATGTCGATGAAATATTTGCGCATGTCCCAGGCGCCGGTCGGGCATCGCTCGGCGCACATCCCGCAGTGCAGGCAGACATCCTCGTCCTTGGCCATTATGCGGGCGGTCTTGAGGCCGGCGGCGATGTAAAGGTCCTGGTCGGCGTTCAGGGCGGGAGCGGTCAGTCGGCCGCGCAGGTCAGCCTCGTCGCCGTCTTCGGTGAAGGTGATGCAGTCCATCGGGCAGATGTCGACGCAGGCGTCGCATTCGATGCAGAGCGGCGGCGTGAACACCGTCTGGATGTCGCAGTTAAGGCAACGCTGCGCCTCCTTCCACGCCAGCTCGATATCGAAGCCGAGCTCGACCTCGGTGTGGATGTCGCGCAGCGACTCCTCCTTGGCGCGGTGCGGCACCTTGAACCGGGCGTCGAGGGCGATGTCGTTGTCGTAGCTCCACTCGTGGATGCCCATCTTCTGGCTGATCACCTCGACCAGCGGCGCTGGACGCACGGCCGGGTCGCCACCCGACAACTGGCTGTGGATCGACACCGCGGCCTCATGGCCGTGCGCCACCGCCCAGATGATGTTCTTCGGCCCGAAGGCGGCGTCGCCGCCGAAGAACACCTTCGGATGGGTCGAGCGCAGGGTCACCTCGTCGACCTTCGGCATATCCCAGCGGTCGTCGAACTCGATGCCGATGCCGCGCTCTATCCAGGGGAAGGCGTTCTCCTGGCCGACCGCGACCAGGACGTCGTCGCACTCGAAGAAAGGATCGGGCTCGCCGGTCGGCACCAGCCTGCGGCGGCCGTCGGCGCCGTACTCCGCCTGTACCTGCTCGAAGCGCATGCCGACCAGCCGGCCGTCATCATGAACGAAGGCCTTGGGCACCAGGAAATTGAGGATCGGGATGTCTTCGGCGATCGCGTCCTCCTTCTCCCAGGGGGACGCCTTCATCTCCTCGAACCCGGAGCGCACGACTACCTTGACGTCCTCGCCACCCAGGCGGCGCGCCGTTCGGCAACAATCCATCGCGGTGTTGCCGCCGCCGAGCACGATGACCCGCTTCCCGATCGATTCGACGTGGCCGAACGAGACCGAGGACAGCCAGTCGATGCCGATGTGGATGTTGGCCGTCGCCTCGGCACGTCCGGGAAGGTCGAGATCGCGGCCTCGCGGGGCGCCCGAGCCGACAAACACCGCGTCCCAGCCTTCGTCCAGGAGCCCCTTCAGGCTGTCGACCCGGCGGTGCTCGAAGCCTACATTGCCGATCGCGATGATGTGCCCGACCTCCTCGTCGATCACGCTGGCGGGCAGTCGAAAGCGCGGTATCTGGGTGCGGATCATGCCGCCGAGCTGCTCGGTCTGGTCGATCAGCGTGACCTCGTAGCCGACCACCGCCAGGTCGCGGGCGACGGTCAGCGAGGCCGGGCCGGCGCCGACGCAGGCGATTCGCATTCCGTTGCTGGCCGGCGCCTTCGGCAGCCGGTCGCCGACATCGTCCTTGTAGTCGGCGGCGACGCGCTTCAGCCGGCAGATCGCCACCGGCTCCTTGCGGCTGTCGACCAGCGGCTCGTCCTCGACCCGGCCACGCCGGCAGGCCGGCTCGCACGGCCGGTCGCAGGTCCGACCCAGAATTCCCGGGAATACGTTCGATCGCCAATTGATCATGTAGGCGTCGGTGAAGCGCCCATGGGCGATCAGCCGGATGTATTCCGGAACCGGGGTGTGGGCGGGACACGCCCACTGGCAATCCACGACTTTATGAAAATAGTCGGGATCTGAGATGTCTGTGGCCTTCAAGGGCCGCTCCTCCCCACCGCTGGTGGTCGTCTCGCTCTCAGGGGCGAGTTCGTGAGCCGAGTAGGTACCCTCCCGGCACGGCTCGTCAAGAGATTGCCGGGTGGTCATGGCGTGGTGCCGGTGACCGTTGCGGGTCGTGGCGTCGCACTGCGCTCTCACCCCTGGCGAGTCGGCTTCCTATATTGAGGGCAGCGCCCCCGAGCGGGGGGCGATCCAACCGTGACGACAGGAACAAGCGATGATCCGGAAAACGGACTTCTACATCGACGGCGCTTGGGTGGCGCCCGCCACCGCCAACGCGTTCGAGGTGATCAACCCGGCCGACGAGACCGCGTTCGCGACCATCTCGCTGGGCTCGAGCGCCGACGTCGACCGTGCGGTGGCCGCCGCCCGCGCTGCTTTCGACGGGTGGAGCCGGACCTCCCGCGAGGAGCGCCTGGCGAAGCTCGAGAAGCTCGCCGAGGTGTATGAGCGCCGCTCCGACGAGATGGCGACGGCGATCAGCCAGGAGATGGGGGCGCCGATCACGCTGGCGACCCGCGCCCAGGCGCGCGCCGGCCTCGGTCACATCAAGGCGTTCATCGCCGAGCTGAAGACTTTCAGTTTCGAGCATCCGCTGCGCGACGACGCCCGGAGCGAGCACATCGTCTACGAGCCGATCGGCGTGTGCGGGTTGATCACGCCCTGGAACTGGCCGATGAACCAGGTGACCCTCAAGGTCGTCCCGGCGCTGGCGGCCGGCTGCACGGTGGTTCTGAAGCCGTCCGAGATCGCGCCGCTCTCGGCGATGCTGTTCGCCGAGATCGTCGACGAGGTCGGCTTCCCGAAGGGGGTGTTCAACCTGGTGAACGGTGACGGCCCGACCGTCGGCGAAGCCATGTCGCGCCATCCGGGCATCGACATGATGTCGTTCACCGGGTCGACCCGAGCCGGTATCGCGGTCACCAAGGCCGCCGCCGACACCGTCAAGAGGGTGACGCTGGAACTCGGCGGCAAGTCGCCGAACATCGTGTTCGCCGATGCCGATCTTCCGAAGGCGGTGGCCGCCGGTGCCGCGCACTGCTTCAACAACACCGGCCAGTCCTGCAACGCTCCGACCCGCATGCTGGTCGAGCGCTCGGTCTACGACCAGGCGGTGACGATCGCCGCCGAGACCGCCGCGGCCACCAAGGTCGGCAGCCCGGCGGACGAGGGCGGCCACATCGGCCCGCTGGTCTCCGAGACGCAGTTCAATAAGGTCCAGGGCCTGATCGACACCGCCATCGGCGAGGGCGCCCGGCTGGTCGCCGGCGGCCCGGGCCGGCCGGAGGGCTTCAACCGCGGCTACTTCGTGCGACCGACGGTGTTCGCCGACGTCACCAACGACATGACGATTGCGCGGGAGGAGGTGTTCGGCCCGGTGCTGTCGATCATCGCGTTCGACGGCGAGGAGGAGGCGATCCGGATCGCCAACGACACGCCTTACGGCCTGGCGGCCTATGTCCAGACCGGTAGCCCCGAGCGGGCCAAGCGGGTCGCCCGGCAGCTCCGGTCCGGCATGGTGCTGATCAACGGCGCGGGGCGGGCTTCGGGGAGCCCGTTCGGCGGCTACAAGCAGTCCGGCAACGGCCGCGAGGGCGGCAAGTGGGGTCTCGAGGACTTCCTCGAGGTCAAGGCGGTGTCCGGCTGGCCGCTCAGCGACTGAGCGACCGGCGCTCGGTGGCGGGGCCGGTCAGGTTTCGGGGCCGGCCCCGTCTATCCCCAAGGTGGCCGCGGCCAGGTAACAGAATTCCAGCACCACGGTCGCGGCCAGCCAGGCGGTCAGCCCCTGGACGTCGTAGGTCGGCGTCGTGGTGTTGACGTCGAAGCCGACGATGTTCAGCCCCTTCAGCCCTCGGATCAGCCGCAGCCCCTCGCGCGCCGTCAGGCCGCCCCAGGCCGGGGTGAACACGCCGGGCGCCACCGAGGGGTCGAACACGTCCATGTCGAAGCAGACGAAGACCGGCCGGTCGCCGATGATCGAGCGGAAACGCTGGAGGATAGACGGCGCGCCTTCGTCGTCGAGCGCCTCAAGCGGTATGACGTGGTAGCCGAGCGACCGGGTGTAGTCGAACACCCCGGGCACGTAGGCGGTGCCGCGCAGCCCGAAATGGATCGACACGCTCGGGTCGACATAGCCCTGGTCGGCGGCGAACGAGAAGGTGGTCGCCGGGTTCAGGTCGATGGCGTTGCCGCCCTCGGGATAGGCGTCGGTGTGGGAGTCGAAGTGCAGCACGGCGAGCCCGGGGTGGGCGCGCCCGAGTGCCTGCATCATCGGCACGCTGATCACGCCGTCGCCGCCGAGCCCGATCGGCATGGCGCCGGCGGCGATCACGGCGGTGAGCGCGCGTTCCATGCGCTCGACCGACTCCTCGACCAGGCCCGAGGTGACCGCGACGTCGCCGACATCGACCAGCCGCAGCGCCCGGATCGGATCGAAATCCGCCGCGGTGTCGGGCCGGTAATGGCGGACCATGTCGGTCGACATCGCCCGGATCGCCGCCGGCCCGAGCCGGGCGCCGACCCGCTTCGGGTGGCGGCCGGAGTCGAACGGCAGCCCGACGATGGCCGCGCGCGCCCCGGCGCCTGCAGGATCGAGGGTCTGTGGCACCCCGAGATAGGTGCCGACGCCGCGGAACAGCCCGGTCGAGGCGAGGGTCATGGCCGGCGCTCCCCGCTTGCTGTCGTCATCCCGGACGAACGCGCGCCAGCGCGGGCGATCCGGGACCCACGGAGCGACGGCGGCTTACCGATGCTGCCGGCGACGGAGCGGCGGATGGGTCCCGGCTCGCGCTGCGCTTGGCCGGGATGACGATGATGGAGGGGTTGGCGCTCCCGCCTCACGGTCGTCACTCCACCGGGTCGCGGATCAGTGGCGAGGTCGAGCAGTGGATGCCGCCGCCGCCCTGGAACACGCCCTCGTACTCGACCGGAACGATCTCGATGCCGAGGCGATCGAGCGCCTCGGCGGTTCGCGGCGACGCGCCGGCCTGCATGAGCACGCGGCCGGGCCGCACCGCGATGCAGTTGACCACGCCGGAAGGGTCGTCGGGGTGCACCTCAATGGTCCGGATGCCGAGCTCCTGGAGCTTTCCGAGGAACCAGAACGGCAGCTGGGTCGGGTTGATGATCGCGGTGTCTACGCCGATCATCACCAGCGCGCCGTCGATGTGCAGCCGGTAGCCGGTCAGGTCGACCCGCAGCAGTTCCACGCCCTGGGCGTTCAGCACCTCCTCGACCTGTCTGGTGCCTTCCTCGTTCACGCGCGAGGAGCGGCCGATGACGGCGGTGCGCGGGTTCAGCCACACGAAGCTGCCGCCTTCCATCAGCCCGGTGCCGTGGATTGTGCGCAGGATCGGCATGCCGACCTTGGCCAGCGTCTCGGTTACCGGCGCCTCCTCGCCGCGGCGCACGATCGGGCCGAGGCGGGTGACGATGGCGCCCCCCTTCACGGCGATGCAGCTGTCGCGGGTGTAGATCGACTTGTGGCGACCGGGAGCGCAGCGCGCCAGATAGACCACCTCCACGCCTTCCTTGCGGAGCGCCTCGGCCAGCCCGTCATGCTGGGCCTGCTGGACCTCGAGAGGGGTGATGCTGTCGCCGCGCCAGTACCAGGTCTGGCCCTCGGCGTCGCCGAACGAACCGAGGTGTTCCAGCCGCTTGCTCGGATCGACGATGGTCATCTCGTCGCCCGGCCGGTGCATCAGCACCATGCGGAGCCGGCCTACGTCGTTGTCGCAGCCCCAGCGCCGGCCCCACACCTCCTCCTGCTGCTCGGGCGATTCAAAGCCCGGCTCGGCGTGCGAGGGGAAGGTCTTGATGGTCATGTTGTAGCGGTATTCGAACTCGCCGACGGCACCCATGCACGGTCTCCCGGTGGAACTTATCTCGGTTCAAGCAGAGGGCGGCGTCGGCAGCACCCATTCGCTGCCGCGCACGGTCTCGACGTATTCCGGCCACGGATAGTGAACCGGCGCCGGGAAGTTGGCGCCCAGCAACGGCGGCAGCCACTTGGTGCCGCCGATGCCGCCGCCGGTGCGCTCGACGAACTCGTCCCGACAGCGCGCCAGGGCCGCCGGGTCGGTGAGCAGGTCGAGCCCGGTCAGGGCGATCACCTTGCCGGCGGTCAGGAACATCGGGTCCATCGCCGCCGGAACGCCGCCGAGGGCGCAGTGGCACCAGTTCGGCACCTTCACCCCCGGCGCCGGGTTCTTCAGCGTCGGCCGGCCAACATACAGCCGCACCGTCGGCGTGTGCCACGTGTAGTCGGTGTAGTCGTCCGAGGTGTAGTTCTTTTGCCAGGACGGCAGCTGGGCGCGCAGCGCCGCCTCGCCCTCGAGCGGGTCGACCAACTGCTCCAGCAGCTCCGGGAACGGCTCGGCCGGCGGCTCGTAGCCGAGGTTGCGGATCATCTCGCGGCCGAATTCCTTGGCCTCCTCGGAGAACCGCGGCGGGCCAACGATCTCGAAGTTGCGGTAGGTGATCTCGGCGAGCGCGTTGTTGGCGAGGCCGGGGCGGGTCTTGGTGACCCAGTCGCCGCGTACCTCGCAGTGCGTCAGGCCGGCGACGTGGGTGGCGTTGTTGTCGAGCACGTGCTCGATCGCCTCGGCCATCTCGACCGACGGGCAGCGCCAGGCGAACTGGATCTGCGCGAACCGCGGCGGCAGGTTGTCGGCGGTCGCGAATCCCGAGTTCAGGATCGCCTCGTTCAGGGTCCAGCTGCCCCGGTGCGGCAGCATGTTCTCCTTGGTGTACTTGGTGGTTGTGTACATCAGGCAGAGCGCGTCCATCGCCGCCGGCGCGCGGGCGACGGCGTGGCTGTTCTGGGCGCCGCGCCGCTCGCCGGCGCTGCCCCAGGTCTCCGGGTCGGGGCAGCTGAAGGTGTAGACCTTCGACCAGTAGCAGCCGCAATGGGTATCCCAGATCACGGTGTTGGACAGCGCCGGCAGCGAGGTCGGGTGGAAGCTGATGGCGGCGTCCAGGTCGTCGTAGTAGCCGTGGCTGGCGTGGATTGGCTTGGAGCCGCACATCTTCTCGGCCGGTTCGCCGAAGAACTTGATGCGGCCGGCGATGCCGTGGACCTGCATCGCGGCCTTGAGGGCGAGCGCGCCGGTCAGCCCGCCGAGACCGAGGGCGGAGTGCGGGTCGGTGTGGCCGGCGGCGTTCGGGTGCACGCCGTCGCGCGGCTTTCGGTACGGCACGGCCTCCTGGCTGGTGCCGGGGACGGCGTCGTACTCGGCGTAGCAGCCGATCGTCGGGCCGCCGCTGCCCTGGCTCCAGGTGGCGCAGAACGCGGTCGGCATGCCGGCCGATCCGGGCTCGACCTCGAAGCCCTCGGCGCGCAGGCGCTCGACGTACCAGGCGGCCGATCTGTACTCGCGCCAGGACGGCTCGTGCAGGTGCCAGATGGTCATGTGATCTTCGGACAGGCGGGCGGCGTTCGCCTCGATCCAGTCGAGGGCTGTCCGCTTCTCCGGCGTCGGTGCGGCGGCCATGGGGTCTCCGTCGGTGTGGTGGTCGCCGGCGGGCCGCCGGCGACCGGGTGGCGGTGCTCAGCCCCCGCCCGCGTCGACGCGGGCGGTCAGCCGCGCGCGGCGGCGCTGCCGGGCCCAGAGCTCGGTCAGCAGCAGGGCCAATGTGATCGCGATCAGCATGGTCGCGATCGAGGCGATGGTCGGGTCGAGATGGTCCTGGATGCCGTCCCAGATCCGCTTAGGCAGGGTATAGACGTTGCGGCTGGTGATGAAGAGGGCCACCACGATCTCGTCGAACGAGATGGTGAACGCGAACAGCGCGCCCGACAAGATTCCCGGCACGATGCTCGGCATGATCACCCAGCGGATGGTCTGGGACGTCGAGGCGCCGAGGTTGCGGGCCGCCTGCTCCAGGCGGACATCGAAGTTGGCCAGCGAGGCGGAGACGGTGATCACCACATACGGCACGGCGATCAGGGTGTGCGCCAGGATCAGACCGACATAGGTGTCCATGATGCCGAGGTCGATCCAGAACCGGTACATCGCCAGCGCCTGGACGATCGCTGGCACGATGATCGGCGTCAGCATGAAGGTCCGGACGGTCTCGGCGGCGTTGCTCGCCAGCCGCCAGCAGCCGATGGCGCACAGCGTGCCGAGGATCAGCGCGAACAGCGTCGAGAACACCGCGACGATCACGCTGTCGAGGGTCGCTGCCAGCCAGATCTCCTTGTCGAAGAACGCCTGGTAGTGGCGCAGCGACAGGCCGTCCTGGGGCAGCGACAGGTAGTACTGGTCGGTGAACGAGACCGGTACGACGATCACCATCGGCAGCAGCAGGAACGCCAGCACCGTCCAGGCGAGGCCGAGCATCACGCAGCGGCCGAAGATCACCCTGGGGTCCTTCATGGCCCCGCTCCTCCCGACGTCGCGCCGGATAAGGCGCCCGTCGAACCGTGGGTCCCGGCTCGGCCGCGCCGGGGCGCGTCCGTCCGGGATGACGGCGGGGAGAGGGGGGACCCGGACCGGGCAACGTCAGGAGGAAGGACGATCCCTGGTCGGGCAACGTCAGGGGCAAGGGCGATCCCTGGCCGGGCAACGTCGGGGGCAAGGGCGATTCCGGGCCGGTTCGCCGCCGGCGGAAGGGAGTGGCTGGACCGGGTGCTCATCGCGCGCCGAACACCTTCTTCAGATCCACGAACCGGGCCACCAGCGCCAGCGAGAGCAGCACGGAGAACAGCAGGGTGGACGCCAGCATGGTGGCCTGGCCCCAGCGCAGGGTCTCCTCGAAGCTGACCTGGATGTATTCAGAGATCATCACCACCTTGCCGCCGCCGAGCAGGGCCGGGGTGATGAAGAAGCCGAGCGAGAACACGAACACCAGGATGGTCGCCGAGATCAGCCCCGGCTTGCTGAGCGGCAGGTAGACGTTCAGGAACGCGCCGATCGGCGACGCGCCGAGGCCGCGGGCGGCGCTGATCAGGCGGGTGTCGATGCCGGTCATGTTCGAGTAGATCGGCAGCACCGCCAGCGGCAGCATGAAATGCACCATGCCGACCACGACCCCGAACTCGTTGCGGACCAGCCGCAGCGGCTCGGAGATCAGGCCAAGTTCCTGCAGGCCGGAGTTCACGATGCCCTCGGTGCGCAGCAGCATGACCCACGCGAACGCGCGGATCAGGACGCTGAGCCAGAAGGTCAGCAGCACGCAGAACATCATCCAGGTGCGCTGGCGCTCGCCGACCTGGGCCATGGCGTAGGCGACCGCGTAGCCGGCCGCCACGGTGATCACGGTCGTTACCACGCAGATCCGGAGCGTGGTCAGCCAGATCCGGTGAATCAGCGGCCGCTCGATCAGCTCCCGGTAGTTGCCGAAGCCGGGGACCGGGTCGGTCACGCTGATCCACAGCACCTGGAACAGCGGGTAGATGTAGAAGACGAGCATCAGCAGCACCGCGGGTGCGATCAGCCACCAGTAGACTCGGCGAATCGATGCGTGCATGCGCGGGCTGCCGATGCTCGTTGGTGTCGGGGCCGGGCGTTACGACGACAGGGTGTCGAGCCACTTCTCGCGCGACAGCTCGTCGTTGGTCAGGTTGCGGACACCGCTATCCTCCTCGTACCAGGGGCCGTTCTGCAGCACCTGGAGGGCGAGGTTCTCCGGCTGGCCCGGGTCGATGTGCTTCTTGTCGGCCGGGACCTTGGCGGCGGCGGCCGGGTTGGCCGGGCCGTTACCCATGGCGTCGAACAGCACCAGTTGCTGCTCGGGGTCCTGCGAGGAGGCGATGAACTTCATGGCGGTCTCGGTGCCGGCCGGGTTGCCCTTCGGGACGTTCCACATCCCGGCGGTGACGATGCCGTCCTGCCAGGTCCAGGTGACGTCGCCATTGGTCTCCTGGCTGAGCAGGTTGGCGCGGGTGTGCCAGATGTTGCCCATCACCACCTCGCCGGTGCGGAACAGTTCCTGGCTCTGCGAACCGGAGCCCCAGGCGATCACGTTGTCCTTGATCTCCTTGAGCTTGCCGACCGCGACGTCGATGTCGATCGGGTAGACCGACTTCGGGTCGCGCCCGGCCGCCATCATGCAGGCCTCGAGCATGCCGTTCGGCTGCTTGCGCATGGTGCGGTTGCCCGGGAACTTGGCGAGGTCCCAGAAGTCCTTCCAGCCGGTCGGCGCCGACGGCACCTTGGTCTTGTTGTAGGCCAGAATGAAGCTGAACATGTAGTTCGGCACGCCGTATTCGTAGGCGAAGATGTCCTGCATCTTCGCCTTGTCGACGATCGAGTAGTCGATCTTCTCGAGCACGCCCTGCTTCTGCAGCACCAGCGTGGTGCCGGTGCCGGTGTCGCAGACGTCCCAGGTGACCGCCTTGGCGTCGACCATCGCCTTGATCTTGGAGCCGAGCGGCCCGGTGCCGTCGATCACCACCTTCACCCCGGTGGCCTTCTCGAACGGCACGCCGAACGCCTTGGCGTAGGCCTCGACGGCCGGGCCGCCCCAGTTGACGATCACCACCTCCTTGGCGGCGGCCCCGGCCGACCGGCCGCCGAGGGTCAGCCCGGCCGGCAGCGCGCCCAGCGCCGCCAGCGCGGTCATGAAGGTGCGGCGGTCGATCTGACCCTTGGCCAGCCGCTCGGAGGCGATCTCGACGCAGTCGCGCGCAAAGTCGCTGTGGCCGGCGTCCTCGATCTCGGGATAGAGGTCCTTCTCGTAGAGCGTCTTCACCAGGCTCATCACATCCTCCTGTTTTGTCGCGCCGCGCCCTATCCGCGGCTGTGGAAACGGAACGTCCGGACCGGCCGCTCAGCGATCGTTCACAACGACCGAGGCGTCCGGCTGCCAGCCGAGCCAGATGGCGCTGCCGATCGAAGGCTCGACCGCGCAGGTCCAGGCCGGCGTTGTCGCTACCAGTTCGCCGAGTTGCTCGGTCGACACCTGGAAATGGTAGGTCGAGCCGTAGTAGTTGAAGGCGGAAATGGTGCCTGGAATGGCGTTGACGGTGTCGGGACGTTCGCTGGCCAGCACGATTTTCTCCGGCCGCAGCGAGACCAGGACGGTGCCGTCGACCCGGCGGTGGACCGGCGCGCCATCCTGCATCAGCGTGAGGTCGCCGACCGAGTAGCCGAAGCGCCCTGGCTCGGTTCCGGCGACCTTGCCGGTCAGGAAGTTGGACTTGCCGAGAAAATCGGCGACGAAGCGGGTGGCCGGCTTCTCGTAGAGCGCCCCGGGCACCCCCTGCTGCTCGATCTTGCCGTCCCTCAGGATGACGATCTCGTCCGACATCGAGAGCGCCTCCTCCTGGTCGTGGGTGACGTAGATGAACGTCGTGCCCAGGCGGTGGTGCAGCGATTTCAGCTCCCATTGCAGATCGGCGCGGAGCTTCTTGTCGAGCGCCGACAGCGGCTCGTCGAGCAGCAGCAGCGCCGGCTCGAACACCAGCGCCCGGGCCAGCGCCACGCGCTGCTGCTGGCCGCCCGAGAGTTGCGACGGGTAGCGTTCGGCGAGGTGGCCGAGCTGCACCAGGTCGAGCGCGCCGCGCACCTTGTCGGCGGCGTTGGCCTTCGAGACACCTCGGACCTTCAGCGGAAACCAGATGTTGTCCGCCACCGTCATGTGCGGAAACAGGGCGTAGCCCTGGAAGACCATGCCGAAATTGCGCTTGTCCGGCGGCAGCGTGGTGATGTCGGCGTCGTCCAGAAAAATCTGGCCGGCGCTCGGTTCCACGAACCCGGCGATGGACATCAGGATCGTCGTCTTGCCGGATCCGGAAGGACCCAGAAGAGTAAGGAAAGACCCGCTTGGAATATCAAGGCTGACATCATCGACAGCAGCTAGTGAACCGTAGTGCTTTGACAGCCCTCTGAGGGCGAGTGAGTGAGATCGACCCGTCATGCGCGTCCAGTCATGCTGCGGGAATAACGCTGTTGAACACCTGGATATTCGACAAAGACAATGCTGCGCCAGCGAACCGAGGCTGGCAAGACCATAATTTGGTCAGCGACTGCCCAGGTACTGATCACACAGGAACTGCAGCTTGGCTTGGCCGAAGCTCTCGCGGTGACCGCCGTGCACGACCGTGGCGGGCAGCGATCGCAACCGCTGCATGGTCACTCGATAGGCAGCGGGATCGCTGTCCGGCAGGGTGTCGATGAGCAGGCCGTCGTAGATCGCGTCGCCCCCGATCAGCGTGCCGGTCTCCGGCTCCCACAGGCTGATCGACCCCGGCGAGTGCCCGGGCGTGTGCAGCACCTCGAACCGGCGGTCGCCGAGGTCGATCACGTCGCCCTCCTCGACCAGGCGGGTCGGGCAGGCGGCCGGGATCCGCCACCCGCGATGATCGAAACCGGCGTGGGGCAGGGCGGCGATCAGCAAGCCGGTGGTGTCGAAGCCAGCGGCCTGCAGCCGGCGGCGCTTGTCCTCTGAGTAGCCGTCGAAGCTGAGGCTCCAATCGGCCGGGGGGTCGCCCAGGACGCCGACCTCGGCGGGGTGCATCACCAGGTCGTCGGCGAACTCGTGGGCGGACCCGACATGGTCGGCGTGGGCGTGGGTGAGCAGATGGGTCACCGGCTTGTCGAGGAACGGCGCGAGGAAGCCGCGCAGGCTGACCACCCCCATGCCGGAATCCACCAGCAGGTCGCGGTCGCGCCCCTTTACGAGGAACATGTTGGCGCGCAGCAGCCGCGAGACGTGCGGCTCCCAGATCCGCATGACGCCGCCATCGTGCCATTCGATGGCGAACCAAGGATGCGCGGTCGGCAAGGCGCCGGCAGGGCGCGCGCCGCCGCCCGGCACGCCGGATGTGTTGCTCATGCGGAACTCCTGGGATTGGGCCTGGGGGGCGGCGTCACGCGCGGCCGGCGAACGGGTCGAGGCCGCGGGCGTAGGCCGGCTGTGTCTGGTCGGGGTTGCGGTTGACGAGCGGGCGGCCGAACAGCGGGTGAGTGAGGCTGCGCACCTCGTGCTCGACGGTGAACAGAATCTTGCCGGTGCTCGGGTCGACGATATCCTCGAACCGCCACTCGTGCTGCCCGGTCTCGACGGATACCAGATGGCGGTCTTGCAGCTTCCGGTAGGGCGACGAGAAATCCGCGATGTAGATCGCGACATGATGGCCATCGTAATCCGGCACCGGCGCGTCGGTCTCGCGGAACCGCAGGCTCTGGTGGGCGCCGGCGCGAACGGTCGCGCACGGGACGCCGTCCGGCTCGTCGACCCGCGACGGCGCACCGAGGATGGCTTCGTAGAACGCCGCGATGCGGTCGGCGGTGCCGGGCGGCACGTCCAACTCGACGTAGGGCATGCCGAGGTCGATCGGCCCGAACGCCGGGTCGGGAGCGTGGCAGCGGAAGCGATTGCCCCAGGGGCAGGTGGCGGCCAGAGCGCCGTCGGTACGGCGGAACCCGAATGCCGTGTCGGCGAGAGCCACGCGGACGCCCGCCAGCGAGCGCTCCAGCCGGTCGAGGTCGGCGACCACGAGACCGACGGTGCCACGCAGGCGCTGGGCCACCGGCTGGCGCGACGGCAGGTGCATCTGGCTGCGGCCGACGTTCACCCACATGTTGGTGTCGCCGACCATAAGGTAGGGATCGCGCGTCAGGCCGAGCCCGACGACATAGAACAGCGTGGCCAGCCTTTGGTCGGGGATCAGGAGGTTGACGTGCTCGAGATGGACGATGTTGCCGACGTCCTCGCGGGCGCGGTCGAAACGGGCGTTCATGTCGTCCTCCAGGCGATGGCGGACCGTCGTTGCCCAAAACTGTAGCCGCACTTGGCGCCGGGCGCACCGGGCTTCCTTGCGCCGCTCAGCGGCGGCGGGCCGACAGCGCCGCCAGCAGGAAGCTGATTCCACCCACGCCGACCAGCGACAGCACCGCCAGCCGGACGAGATCATAGCCGCCGACCGTCCAGATCGCCGCCGCCAGGGTCGGCGCGATGGCGGTCGCGCCCATGAACGGCAGCGCCAGGGCGCCCGAGATCGCGCCGAAGCCGTTGCGCCCGAGCAGGTTGGCGGTGACCACCGGCCGGGTGATGCTGGTCACGCCGTAGCCGGCCCCCTGCAGGACGACGAACGCCACCAGCAACAGCGGGATCGCGCCGGCCCCGATCAGCGCGGTCGAGGCTGCCAGCATGAACACGAAGGAGCAGGCGCAGACGGTGTTCATCGACACGTGCTTCTCGACCGCCATCATCGCCAATCGTCCGGCCACCTGCATCGGCCCGATCCCGGAGGCGACCAGCACCGCGACCGACGTCGACACGCCGCGCTCGTCCAGCATCGGCAGCAGGTGGGTGATCAGGATGCCGTGGGTCAGGGCGATCATCGAGAACGCCACCGCCAGCAGCCAGAAGGTCGGCCGGCGCATCGCCGCCTGCAGTCCGGCGCCGTCGGCGGCGCCGCCGGTCGCCGTCGGCGTGGGATCCGCCGCCGGCACCGGCCGCGTCCCATAAGCGAACAGCGGCACCGCGATCAGCAGTATGGCGGCGGCGAACGCGCTGGTGGCGGCCCGCCAGTCGTACAGCTCGGCCAGCACGTTGGCGGCCGGGAACGACAGCGTGCCGGCGAGACCGGCGATCAGCGTGATGCGGGTGATCGCCCGCCGCGCGTCGCCGCCGCGGGTACGGGTCAGGAAGGCGAAGCAGGGTTCGTACAGGCAGGCCGACATGCAGGCGCCGAGGGCGAACCAAAGCGCGTAGAACTGCCATGGCTCGCGCATAACCCCGACCAGCCCGATCAGCACGCCGGCACCGACGGCGCCTCCGATCAGCATCCGGCGGCCGTGGCCGGCGTCGATCATCCGTCCGGCGATCGGTGCGCACAGCGCCGAGGTGACCAGGGCGGCGGTGAAGGCGCCGGAGAGGGTGGGTTTCGACCAGCCGAGGTCGGCCTCCCAATGCGCCAGCAGCGCCGGGAAGATGTAGAACACCCCCGCCCAGACCAGAGTCTCGGCGAAGGCAAGGGCCAGGATCGTGCGGCCGGGCGAGGCAGTCGGCGGAAGGGTGGGCAAGGAGTCGAACTCCGGCGGGGCGTGCGGGGCATCCTTTCACGGTGCCGGGGCCGGCGTCCATTCGAGGATGGTCGAGCGCATCAGAGCATGTGACGAAATTCTTGGGAATACCGTTGATCGAATTGCGCCGCCGTCCTATGTTCGTCGAATGGACACGAAAACGATCGCAGTCCGCCTCGAGGCGCTGGGCAATGAGACCCGTCTGGAGGTGTTCCGGATCCTGGTGCGGGCCGGCCGCCACGGTCTGCCCGTGGGCGAGTTGCAGCGCCGCACCGGAACCGCGCGGTCGACCTTGTCCCACCACCTGCACAAGCTCATCGCGGTCGACCTCGTGCGTCAGGAGCGCGATGGCACGACGCTGAACTGCCACGCCAATTTCGACAGCATGAACGAGACGCTCGGCTTCCTCGCGCGGGAGTGCTGCGCGGACGCTCGGGCAAGCGAGGCGAAGAGCGACGCGGCATGACCCTTTTTTTGGCCATATATGTCGAACTTCTTAGGAATAATGGAGAAATACGATGACGGATATCGCGTTGGCGACCCGGCGTCTCGCCGGTCGAATCGACCCGGTCCTGATCGCCTTCCTGCTGGTGCTGACGGCGCTGGCTGCACTGTCGCCTGAGCAGGCCCTGGTAAGTCTCCGGTTCACCGGCGATGCGCTGATAGGTGTGTCGCTGTTCCTGGCGCTCTCCATCGGCGTCGCCGCCTATGCCAAGGCAAGCGGCGCCGACGGGCTGATCGCCCGGGCGTTCACCGGCAACCTGCCGACGATGGTCGTGCTGGCGGCGCTGACCGGGGCGTTGTCGCCGTTCTGCTCCTGCGGGGTGATTCCGCTGATTGCGGCGCTGCTGGCGATGGGCGTGCCGCTGGCGCCGGTGATGGCGTTCTGGCTGGCCTCGCCGCTGATGGACCCGTCGATGTTTCTGCTGACAGCGGGGACGCTTGGGACCGGATTTGCCGTGTTCAAGACCGGGGCGGCAATTGCCATCGGCCTGCTCGGGGGCTTCGGTGTCTTGGCGCTCGGGCGAGCCGGGCTGTTCGCCGAGCCGCTTCGCGCCGGAGTCGGAAACGGCGGCTGCGGCGCATCGGCGATCCGCGCTCCCAAGCCGGTGGCGTGGCGGTTCTGGGAGGAGCCGGCACGACGTGAGCGGTTCGGCCGCAACGCCCTCGACAACACCCTGTTCCTTGGCAAGTGGCTGGCCGTCGCCTTCTTTCTGGAGAGCCTGATGCTGGCTTACGTGCCGGCCGAGACGGTCAGTTCGGTGATCGGCGGGGAGGGCTGGCTGACCGTGCTGGGCGCCACTGCTGTCGGTGTTCCCGCCTACCTCAACGGCTACGCCGCGCTGCCGTTGGTCGGCGGGCTGATCGAGCAGGGCATGGCCCCTGGGGCCGGCATGGCGTTTCTGCTGGCTGGCGGAGTCAGCTCGATCCCGGCGGCGATCGCGGTCTGGGCGCTGGCCCGCCCGCCGGTGTTTGCCGCCTATCTGGGCTTCGCGTTCGTCGGGGCCTTGTCGATGGGGCTTCTCTACGGCGCCTTCGCCTGACCGCCGCAGCTCAACCGTGCGCCCGATCGCCGCTGGCGATCGGGCGTTCTCGTTTTACCGAAGCGGGCCGGACCTGTTCCGCCCGCCGTCGGCCGCTCGCCGCTCAGGCTGGCCGCTGGCCTCGCACCAACACTCCCGGTAGCGCGCCGGTCGCGACGCCGTTGCGGTAGGTGACGGCACCAGACACTACCGTCGCCTCGTAGCCCTCCGATTTCTGGAGGAGCCGACGGCCGCCGGCCGGCAGGTCGAAGCTGACATAGGGCTGGCCGAAGCCGACGCGGTCGTAGTCGAGCACGTTGAGGTCGGCCTTGCGGCCGACCGCGATCACGCCGCGGTCGTTCAGGCCGGCGGCTCCCGCCGGGTCGGAGGTCAGGCGGCGGACGATCTCGGAAATGTCGAACCGCTCGCGCTCGCGGCCCCAGTAGCTGAGCATCCAGGTCGGGAAGCCGGCGTCCAGGATGAAGCCGACATGGGCGCCACCGTCGCCGAGCCCCATGATGGTGTTGCGGTCCGCCAGCATCGCCTCCGGCGTGGACATGTCGTAATCGACGTAGTTGACGAGCGGCGTGTAGATGAAGCCGCTACCTCCGTCCTCCAGCAGCATGTCGTAGGCCACTTCCGGCGCGGTGCGGCCTTCGCGCTCGGCAATTGCGGCGATCGAATCGCTCCGCTTCGGCTCGTAGCAGGGCGGGTTGCCGAACCGGAACATGCGGGCGTAGCCGATGCGCTGGATCAACGGGAAGGTGCTGCCGGCGACCGGATCCTCGGACAGCAACCGGCGTCGGAAATCCGGGTCGCGCAGGATCCGAACGCGCTCGGCGAGCGGATGGTGGGCAATGCTCTTGTAGGACGGGGTTCCGGAGAAGGGGTTCTGGCTGCCTTCCAGGCCGAGCAGGATGCCGATCGGACGCGGCGCCACCACCGGCCGGATCGACACGCCATCCCGGATGGCGCCGTCGGCAAGCGCCAGCAATTCCTTCCACACCTCGGTGCGATCGTGGCGCTGGGTCAGCGAGAACACCGCCGTCCGGCCGCTGGCTTCGACCACCCGTCGCAGCATGCCGAATTCGGTCGCGGGGTCGGGCGTGTTCCAGTCCGAGACGATCTCCAGGAAGCCGGATCCGGCGTCGGCCATGCCGCCGGCGATGCCGGCCAACTCATCCTCATGGGCCCGCAGCGTCGGCGTGTAGTCGCCCTTCAGACTCTTGTGGCTGATGGTGCGCGAGGTCGAGAACCCGAACGCCCCGCGGCGCATGGCGTCGGCGGTGATCGCCCGCATCGCCGCGATGTCGTCCGCGGTCGCGGCCTCGTGGCGGATTGCCCGCTCGCCCATCACGAAAACCCGCACCGCGGCGTGCGGAAGCAGAGCGCCGACGTCGATGTCCCGGGGCTTGCGCTCAAGGGCCGTCAGGTACTCGCCGAAGCTCTCCCACTGCCAGTTCAGGCCTTCGTGCATGACCGGGCCCGGGATGTCCTCCACACCCTCCATGAGCTCGACCAGCTTTTCGCGGTCGGCTGGCCGGCACGGCGCGAAGCCGACGCCGCAATTGCCCATGATGGCGGTGGTGACGCCGTGCCACGCCGACGGCGCCATGTGGCTGTCCCACACCGCCTGGCCGTCGTAATGGGTGTGGATGTCGACGAAGCCTGGCGTGACAAGCTTGCCGCGGGCGTCGATCTCCTCGGCGCCGTGGGCCGAGACCGTGCCAACCTCGACGATCCGGCCGCCGGCTACCGCCACGTCGGCCTCGAAGGGGGCGCCGCCGGTGCCGTCGACGACCGTTCCGTTGCGGATGACGAGGGTGATGTCCTCGGCCATTGGCGGATCCTCCAAGATCGTTGCTTAGGCAAACGATAGGCCGGCTCGGAGCCGGCGTCAAAGTGGCCGGGCGTACTCTGTGCGCTGCCAGGCGACGCGACGATCAGGCGTCGTCCCGGAACGACACCGACGCCCAGTCTTCCCAGAGTTGGGCCAGGGCGGCGTAATCGAGATCGCCCATGCCCTTGGCCTCGGCGATCTCATAGGGGGTGTGCGAGGCCAGGGTGGCGAACAGCGGAACGCCCAGCTGCTGAGCGGTCTCGAGCGCCAGGACCGAGTCCTTGCGGGCGTTGCTGACCGACATGCCGGCCGAGTAGTCGCCCTGCTTCATGCGCTCCTGAACACGGTGCACCAGCGGCCGCATCAAGCCTTCCTCGCGGTTGAGGATGTCGATCATGGTCTGCATGGGCACGCCGAGTTTGGTCGACATGGCGAACGCCTCGATCAGAACCACCATGACGGCGTGCATCACCCCGTTGTTGACGACTTTGGCACCCATGCCGGCCCCGACCGGGCCGAGTTCGAAGATCCGCTCGGCGAGCAGGTCGAGGACTGGCCGGGCCTTGGCCACGTCCTCGGGGCCGCCGCCCAGGAAGAAGGTGATCTTGGCGGCGGCCATGCTGGCGACGCCGCCGGCGATCGCCGCATCCACAAAGCCGACGCCGGCGGCCTGGCAGCGGGCGTGGCAGTCGATCGCTGTCTTCGGGGTGACCGTGCTGGTTTCGATGACGATCTGCGGTCGGTGTCCGGCCGCCAGGATCTCGTCGATCACCGCGATCGAGGCCTCCGGCTTGGGCAACGACAGGATGATGCGGTCGGCGCGGGCCGCCACCTCCGCCGCCGAGGCGAGGCACTCGATGGCAAGCCCGCCGACGGCGTCGCGCCGCGCCTGACTGAGATCGAACCCGACCAGCGCGACCCGTCCCGACAGCGCCTTGCAGATGGCGGAGCCGGCGTTGCCAAGCCCGACGACACCGATGGTGTCCGACATGATTTCCTCCTCGTCATTCAGGGATGTGGATTGGACGTCATCGTGCTCCGAGGTCCTCCGCCCGCACAACCTTACCGTCGCCGGGGGCAGTGACGGTTCGGAACAACTGGCGGCTGGAGGCGTTGTGCCCGCTGGTGGAACTTCACTGCCGAAGGAGTGAGCGATGACCGGCCTCCGGACGAGATTGTGGCGGGCATGAGGTATGGCCGGATCCTGGCGGGGTTGGTGCTGGTGTCGCTGGTGCTGGTCTCACCGCTGGTCGGCCTCGCAAGCGTGGCCACCTGGCAACATTATCAGCCCGCGTCGCTTCGGGCGTTCATGCGCGAGGTCATCGCGTTTACCGAGTCCGTATACGATCACCCGGGCTGATTGCCCTCAGCGGAAGGCCGCCACGGCGGCGCCATCACGGCGGGAGTCGGCGGCTCCGGTGAAGGCTCGGGTCTCTGGATCGCGGGCAACCGCCTGCATGCCGCCGGCGGACCATGAGAAGGGCCCCATAGCCGTGACGTCGTGCCCGCGGGATTGCAGGGCTTCCATGACGTCCGCCGGCACTCGGTTCTCCAGGGATACTTTGCGTCCGTCCCACAACCGCCCGCGAGGGCCGTCGATCGCCGCCTGCAGATCGAGCCCGTAGTCGAGATGATGCACCATCGCCTGCGACTGCGTTTGTGGAATCCCATAGCTGCCGGGCGTGCCGAGACACAGTACCGGCACGCCGTCCTTCAGCGAGACCGAGGGCGCGAGACACATGGCGTAGCGCTCGCCCGGTTGCAGATGGTTTGGCGAGGCAGGGTTGAGGTCGCCCCAGTTCATGAAGTTGTTCAGGCAAAGCCCGGTCCCGGGGATCGCGGTCCCGGAACCCCAGGGCGAGCCAAGGCTCTGGGTGATGCAGACCGCGTTGCCGTCGGTGTCCATCGCTGAGAACGAGGTGGTGTGCTCCTTCAGGCCTGGGCCATCGGTCAGCGGTCCGTCGGCGTGTTGCTCGGTACGGCCCCAGACCGGGGATCCGTCGGTAAGGCGCCGGCGGAGCGGGCCGATCGCCTCCTCCGACAACAGGTCGCGGATCGCGTCGGCACTCCGACGGTTGTTCCGAATGCGCAGTTCCGCTGCCAGGCGGATCGCCCGGAACACCCGGTCCAGGTGATCGACGCCGAGATGCGGGGCATCGGCGAAGTCGGTTTCGGCAAGCAGGCGAAGGGTCAGCAGAAACTGGAACGATTCCGCCGGCGGCGGCGGCACGTGCACCGACAGTCCGCGATACTCGGCGCGCAAGGGCTCTTCCCAGAGCGGGTCGACGGCTTCCAGGTCGTCGAGCCCGATGCAGCCGCCGATCGAGGCGAGATGATCGGCGATCCGTCGGCCGAGCGTGCCACCGTACAGCGCGCCGGGACCGTCGGTCGCGATCGTTGCCAGGCTGTCCGCCAGTTCCGGCTGGCGCAGCACCAGCCCGGGCCGGGCCGCACCCCCGAACGCGAACAGCCGGCGCCATTCGTCCGACATCGTCCGGTTGGCGCAGGCCGTCAGCATGTCGAGATAGAAGTTGGAAATCGGCACGCCGTCACGCGCCAGCGCGATCGCCGGTGCCAGCGCCTCGGCCAGCGATTTCCGGCCGTAACGGCCGATCAGCGTCGACCACCCGGCCAGACTGCCGGGCACCCCGCCGGCCAGAGGTCCGTCGACGGTTGCGGTCTTGCCGACCGAACCGGTCGGGAAGCGGCGCGGCACCGGCGGCTGGAAGTCAAGGGTTCGCACACGGCCTTCGCTCGCTACCCAGCAGGTCGCCACGCCGAGGCCGAGTGTGCCGGACATGTAGGGTTCGGCGACGTTGAGGGCGGCGGCCGTCGCGACCACGGCGTCGAAGGCGTTTCCGCCGGACTCCAGCATGACGGCGCCGGCGGCAGCGGCCAGCGGGTGCGCGGCGGCGACCATTCCCTTGACCGAGCGGACGGAAGGGCGGCTCTGGTGAGCGGGCATCTCGGACGTTCCTTGGTTGGCGGGGGCAGGGGCAATCGGTGGCCTGGGCCTCAGACCAGCATGACGCGGTACGACGCCATCCGTCACTCGCGTTCTCGCACCCTCAGCCTGGCCATTAGCACGGAACCGACGACCAGAAGGACGATCGTGATCGCGGCCGGAACGGTGGCGGCCTCGTACAACTGGCGCATCGCCACCGCCCAGCGAATGCCGACGGCGACCCGATACTGAGGCGTGTAGAGCCTTCGAGGCCGCACTTCGTGCAGCGCATCGAAGTACCCCGAGGGGTGTTGCCATCGCACCTCGGCCGGATCCAGCCCGGCCACGGCCGCGATTCGGTTGCCTTCCAACAAGGCCACGTAGCCGATCACGCTGTTGGACTCCTGGTACTCCCTGACCACCTCATCAAGGCCGGACAGGTCATCCGGGGAGATTCCGAGGGAGACCGCCTCACCCAGCCGGGCGCCCAGCGAGTAGGCATAGGCGCCGGCGGTTTCCTCGGCCTTCTCGGCGGCCAGACCGGCCAGTGCCGACGCCGTCAGGGCAATCCCGATGGTGGTTGCCACCGCGTAGCCCGCGACCAATTCCAACCGCGACTGGAAGAATTCCGGGTTGGCGATCGCCAGGCCGTGGACGACGACTCCAACGGCCAGCAGGATGACCGCTGCCAGTCCGGCCAGGGCGGCGTTGCGCGTCAGGTCACCGAGGGGCGAGCGCTCGTAGATGAGTTCGAGCGCGCCGGCCGGCCCAAACCGGTTGACGATCGGCATCGTCAGCCGGGAAGCCCCGTCGACGCGGTCGACCGCCGTCGCGTTGGCGAGGGCGGCTGGAAGCGAGGCGACGCCGCCGGGCGGCTGCGGGCTGGCGAGCACCACGGCCCCGCCGCGGTCGCGCACGATGATCGTGCGGATGCTTGGGTTGGACTGAACCACCCGGGCCGCGACCGCCTCGAAGCCGATGAAGTCCTGAAGCGGCAGACCCATCGACAGCATGCCCGTCATGGCGTTGCGAACGGTCTCGCCTTCGGTGCGGATGCGCGAGGTGTCAAAGCGCTCGGAAACCTGCAGCCAGGTGACCGCCGCGAGGCCCAGGATCACGACCAGGGTCATCACGAACAGCAGCGCGGCCCGCAGCCTTGCCCTGGACACCGCTTCGCCATCGAACACGGCGTCGAAATCGTCGGAAGCCATCCCGCCCGCCATCCCGCCCGCCATCCCGCCCGCCATCCCGCCTATCCCTGTTGCCCGGGCGACAGCATAGGCGGGCGACCCGCGGTTGCAATCACGCCGGCGCCGCCGACATTGTGGCGGGTGCGCGGCCCTGTGGGACAGTGATGCTGACGCGTGGACGGCAGGAGCGGATCGACCAGACATGACGCGTCTCTCACGGGCCCGGGCCGGACAATCGAAACGTATGGCCGTGTCGCTGGTGGTGGCAGCGTGGGTGGGCGTTGCCGCCTTCGCCGGTGACGCGCGGGCGTCCCGGCCGGTGCTCGACTGGCTCGATTTTGACGCCCGCAGCCTGTCTGCCTACCAAGTGGCTTCCAATCCGGCCGACACCGCCAGGATGACCGCGTCGCCGAGTTGGGCAGGTGACGCCGCGTCCAGGCGGGTTCTGCTGATGATTCCGTTCGCATCGGAGACGGCCTATTCGATCTCGGTCAACGCCATCCTCTCGACCTTCCAGGAGCGTGGTCTTGCGGCGGCGTTCGACATCTGGCTCTACGATTCCGACCCATCGATCGCCGCCGAGGCGGTGGCCTGGGCCGAGGCGAACGCGGTCGACCTCATCATGCCGGTCGGCTCCGACGCCACGGAGTACCTGTACCAGAACTACGATGGCGGGCGGATTCCGGTGGTGACCAGCGCGTCCAAGGATCCGGTGCTCCGCGGTCAGGTCCCCGACTACAACGTCGGCAGCGGCAGCAACATCGCCTACACATCGAACACCGTGCCGGTCCGCCTGTTCGTGAGCTATCTGCGCCAACTCCTGCCGGAGCTCCGCACGGTGGCGGTTTTGTTCGACCGCTCGAACCGCAGCGCGGTCGAGACCCAGGTCGATCCGTTGCACGCGGTGGCGAGCGAGGTCGGCCTGACGGTGATCGACGTGGCGGTGCGCGACGGACGCTCCGTCGGGCCCGACCTGACGATCGGCATGGCGGCGGCCCTGGAGGCGATCGAGGAGATCGATCCGGAGTTCGGGACGAGCGCGTGGATCGTCACCGGGTCGACCGCCGTCTACCGCGAGATGGAACTGATCAACCGTCTCGGGGGCCGGATTCCGGTGATCGCGACGCTACCCGACATGGTCCGCGGCGGCGAAGCGAGCGCGCTGGTGTCGATCGGCGTGAACCAGTCGACCGCCGTCCAACTCGCCGCGCACTACGCCGTCGATGTTCTCAACGGTCAGGCCGAGGTCGGCGCCTTGCCGGTCGGGGTGGTGACCCCTCCCGACATCGCGATCAACTTTCGCATCGCCCGCCGGATCGGCCTGCGAATTCCGTTCCGCTTCATGGAAGCGGCCACCTTCATCTACGACTACGACGGACATCGGGTGCGGGCCTTCGGGCAGCGCGTCGGGCTGACCGATTGACATTGGATAGGACAGCATGGACCCGTCGACAACCGGCGCTAACGCCCCTTCGCAGCGGGCAGCGTTGATCCGGCGCTACGCCCTGATCCTCGGGCTCGCCTACGGCGTGCTGGTGGCCGCGGCCGTCGGCTTTTTCGTCTACCAGACCGACGAGCGTGAAAAAGCCGAGTGGCGGACCATCGCCGGTCGGGTGAAGGAGCACGCGCTGATCCTCGACGCGCTCTCCGGCGCGGTCGGCGACCGCGTGAAGGAACTCCAGGCCGATGCCGCGGCGCGCGGGACGTCGGCGTATCGCCCAGATGCGGCCGGCGCCACGGTGGGTGCGGACGCCGACGGGCGGCTCGAATTCCGGGCCAACGGGTCACGCCCGATACCACCAACCGCGGCCATCGCCGGTCCGGCCGCGGCGTTGGGCGACGCCGGTGACGAGGTCGCCACGGCCATCTCGCTGCTGGACGATTTCCGGTACCTGGTGGCGCTCCTGCCGATCGTCGAGCGCGCCTATTACGTGTCTGTGCGCGGCTTCGTCGTCGCGCTGCCGGCGACGTCCGCCGAGGCCGAGAGGCTGCGCTCGGGCCCGTTTCCCGAGGCCCTGCTGGAGGCAGTATCGGCAGACCGCGACCCGACCCGTGGCCCGGTCTGGCTGGACGGCAGTGGGCTGACGGGCAGCGAGGGAACGCTCGTTCATCTGGCGCCGGTCGATCGCGACGGGCGGCTGGCGGGAGCGGTCGCGCTCGAGGGGTCCTCGGCGTATCTGAACCGGGTGAACGGGGATTTCGACTACCCGGTCGGCACCACCCTTCTGCTGGGTCCGAACGGAACACTGCTGGCCTATCCGCGTTCCCGCGAGCGCGCCGTCCAGCTCGGTGTCGCCTACCGGGACGGGTTGCCCGAGAACATCGCTGCCGCGGTAGACCGCGCGCTTGCGCAAGCCGACCGGGCGTTCTTGGGGGTCGGCGCGACGATAGTCTACCGCGAGCGGCTCGAATCCGCACCGTGGACCCTGGTGTATGTCGGTGACCGCTGGACGGTGCTGCAAGGCCTCGTGGTCGAGCACGGACCGCAGACTCTTGCGTTGGTCATCGTCCTGACGGTCATGCTGTTGATTGCCGGAGGACTGACGCGGCGCGAGTTCGTCGACCCGGCCAGCCGGCTGGTCGAGCACATCGAGGCGGCCGGCGAGGTCGGACCAGATGGTCCGCCGCGGGTCCCGGTCGCCTGGCGCCCGTGGTTCCGCACCGTCACCTCGGTGTTCCGGGAAAACGCCGACCTGGTCCGGCTGCGTCAGGAACTGCAGATCGCCCGCGACATGCAGGCCTCGGTACTGCCGCGCCAGCCCTTGCGCCATGGCAGCCTTGGCATCGTCGGTCGGATGCGGCCGGCGCTCGAGGTCGGCGGCGATTTCTACGACTACTTCCGGATCGACGACCATCGGGTCGGGATCGTCATCGCCGACGTCTCCGGAAAGGGTGTCCCGGCCAGCCTGTTCATGATGATCACCCGCACGCTGCTGAAGGCGGCGGGCCTGTCGGGCACGGCGCCGGGTGCCTGCCTGGCCCGGGTGAACGATCTGCTCGAGGCCGAAAACGACGCGTCGATGTTTGTCACGGTCTTCTACGGCGTGCTGGACGAGCTTGCGGGCACGCTGGTCTACGCGAACGGTGGGCACAACCCACCGCTGCTGCTGCGGGCGGACGGCAGCATCAGCGTCGTGGCCGCGCTCGGCGATCCTATCCTCGCGGTGATTCCCGGCGCGACCTTTCGCGAGGACCGCCTGACCCTCAATCCTGGCGATGCCCTGTTGCTGTACACTGACGGGCTGACCGAGGCGTTCAGCGCCGCCGGGGAGGAATTCGGCGACGCGCGGCTGACCGCCGCCCTGGCTTTGGCCAAGGGGCGGAGCGAGGCCGAGATCGCCGATCACTGCCTGACCGTGGTCGAGACTTTCGCCACCGGAGCCGCGCAATCGGACGACATGACCTGCCTGGTGGCGCGCCTCGATCCGTCCTGATCGGAATACCAGACGGTCGAGGCTTGTTTACTCTCCGTTCACACTCTCCTCGCTAAGGTTGCGGCTTAACCAAGGCGTTGCGGAGCCGGGAGATGTTGCCCGCGCGCCGGCCGCCTAAAGGCGCGGAGGGATGGCGGGTGGCCGGTCGCTTGGTGGCGTGGACGATCGTGGCAACGGTCATGCTCGGCATTGGCGCCGCCGTTGCCGGGGACCAGTACCAGTGGCTCCGGCTTGATCGCAGCCATCTGAAATGGGGAAGCCCGGTCCCCGGCACCGGCACCACTGTAACATTTGCGTTCGCTGACCGGACGATGCACAGCCCGCTGTCCCGTAACTGCCGGGACCTGGTGCCGATGGATGATCTTATCGAACGCTCCTCGATCGACTCTGCGGCGCTCGAGCGCGAGGCCGCGGCGGCCTTCGCGATGTGGGAAGCGGTTGCCGACATCGGCTTTCGGCGCGTCGACGACCCTGCCATCGCCCAGATCGTGATCGGAGCCCAGGCGGAGCCGCGCGGCGTGGCGTTCGCGGACGTTGCGTACGACCGGACCGCTGGCGGTGAGGTACGAAGCCTGCGGCGATCCCTGATATGCCTGAATCCCGAGCAGTCGTGGAAGATCGGTTTCGGAGGTGGCACTACGACCTACGATCTGCGTTATGGCATTGCCCACGAGATCGGTCATGCCATTGGCCTCGACCACCCCAGCCCGTCGGGCCAGCTCATGTCGTTCCGCTACGACGAGAGGGTTCGCGATCTCCAGGCCGGCGATATCGCGGGCGTGGTCTCGCTTTACGGCCCGCGTAACGGCACAGCGCGGACAGCGGCCCGAGACGCCGTGGATGGGAGAATTGCCGGCGCGCGGCCAGACGCGGGATGTGCTGCCCCTGCGGAACCTGGATTTGGCAACGCGACCGCACTCACCCCCGGGGACGCCTTGTGTCCGGCGTTCGGTGATCCGGCTTTCTGACGGGAAGCCGGGAAGCCGGGAAGCGACCGCCGTTCCCTGCTCGCGCCCGGTCGTGCCGTCGTTCAAGGGTCCATCGTGGCGGAGCGCGGTGTCCAGCGCCTGCAGCAGCGCAGAGCTGGCTCGGGGCAGGCGGCCTTCGGCCACCAGCCGGGGCAACGGAATGGCAAGGGCGTGCCGCCGCGGTCCGCCCTTGTGGGCGCTGCCGGGTCCACGCCGGTGGCGGTCACCTTCGATGACCGGCTGCGGACGATCCGCAGAACGTCGACACCGGTCTGCGGAACTCCGACTCCCCGAGTTCGCGCGCCTCGGAGGCCTCCAGGCCAACGCGCTTGACGGCCCAGGCGCCGCCGCGGCGGAGGAGGACCTCAAAGGTCGCCGTGAACCCCTTTCTCGTTTCGACAGTTTTCGATGTATGGAAGGGACGCCCGCACGGGCGCCAATCCTTCCTGGTATGCCAATGCCGACCGATGCCCTGGTACTGACGCTGAGCGCGGCGGTCATGCACGCGAGCTGGAACGCCATCGTGAAGGTGGGCATGGACCGGGCCATGGTGCTGGCCCTTATCGCTCTGGCTCACACCATTGTCGGCGCCGTCATGATCGCCGTCGCCGGCATCCCGGACCCGGCAAGCTGGGCGTTCATCCTGGCCTCGACGCTGCTGCACTACGGCTACTACGTCTGCCTGCACCACGCCTACAGGCTTGGGGACCTCAGTCAGGTCTACCCGCTGGCCCGCGGCGTCGCGCCATTGCTGGTGGCCCTGGGTGCCTGGGCGTTCGCCGGCGAGGCGCTGCCGGCCGCCGGTTGGGCCGCGATCGGGCTCGCGTCGGTCGGCATATCCGCGATCGCGTTGTCGCGGCGAGGCGGAATGTGGGACCACCCGCCAACCCTGTTCTTCACGCTCGCCACCGGGGTGATCATCGCCGCCTACAGCGTCGTTGACGGCATCGGGGTGCGCGCCTCCGGATCGCCATTCGCCTACATGGGCTGGCTGTTCGTGTGGGAATTTCCGGTCACTGTGTTCGTCATGTTGCGCCGCGGCCGATCGTTGCGGACGGTACCGATGTCCAGCGTGGTCAAGGGCCTGGCTGGTGGGCTTCTGTCGGTGGCTGCCTATTCGCTGGTGATCTACGCCGCCACCCTGGCGCCGCTGGCCGCGATCTCGGCGGTCCGGGAATCGAGCGTGATCATCGCCGCCCTGATCGGCACCTTGCTGCTCGGCGAAAGCCATTGGCGACAACGTTGCGGCGCGGCCCTCGTGGTGGCCGTCGGCATCGCCTTCCTGGCGACCATGAAGTGACCCTTCTACGGGCGCGGCTCTACCGGAATGCCACCAGCACGGTGCGAGAGTCGGCGCGGGTTGAAACCACCTCGCCCTTAAGGCAGGTTGCGGCCGGTCCGATCGCCGGCCGTCGCGATCTTCAGGGGACCCAGAGTGCGCGTTCTTTCGATGCTGGCAGGCGCTCCGACCGGTGGCGCGGAGACCTTCTTTGTCACCCTGGTGACGGCGTTCGCCGCCGCCGGCGTCGAGCAGCGCGCGGTGATCCGCCGCCACCCGGAGCGCGCGGCGCTGCTGCGCGCGGCGGGGGTCCCGGTGCGCGAGGCGGCGTTCGCGAAATGGCTGGATCTGCGGACCAACGCCACGTTACGCCGCGAGGTGTCGGCCTTTGATCCTGACGTCGTCCTGGCGTTCATGAACCGGGCGGCGGATCGCATGCCGGACGGGCGGCATCTCAAGCTGGCCCGCCTCGGCGGCTTCTACGACATCAAGTATTACCGGCGCTGCGACCATCTGGTCTGCATCACCCACGGTATCCGCCGCCACGTGGTCGCCCAGGGCTGGCCGGAAGCGCGTGCGCACTACATTGGCAACTTCGCCGAGGTCGATGACGCTCCGGCCGCCGATCGGGCGGACTTCGACACCCCTGCCGATGCGCCGCTGGTGTTCACGCCATGCCGCCTGCACGCCGCCAAGGCGATCGACGTGCTGCTGCGGGCGTTGGCCCGCCTGGACGGCGTCTATTTGTGGGTCGCCGGCGACGGCCCCGACCGCGCCGCGCTTGCAGCGCTCGCCGACGAGCTGGGGGTGGCGTCGCGCGTGCGGTTCCTCGGCTGGCGGGTCGGCACCGGCGCGTATTTCCGGGCCGCGGATGTGGTGGCCTTTCCGTCCCGGCACGAGCCGTTTGGCACCGTCAGCCTGGAAGCCTGGGCGTACGGCAAGCCGCTGGTGACCACCAACGTCGACGGCCCCGCCGAACTGGTGCGCCCGGACGAGGACGCGGTGATGGTGCCACGCGACTCGGTCGCCGACCTAGCCGCCGGCCTGCGCCGCGTCATCGAGGACCGAGATCTCGCCGCGCGGCTGGTGGCCGCCGGGACCGCGCGCCACCGGGCGGAGTTCACCCGGGAGATCTGCGTGCGGAACTATCTGACGTTGTTCGACCGGCTTCGGTGATGCTAGTTGGTGTCGCCTCGCGGTGCCGGGCTGCCGCGGCCCGACAACCCCGACGCAGCGGAGAGGCTCGCCCCCGATGACCGATGCTGGTGAGACAGTGCCGAGCCCTCGGACAGGCTTCGACCGGCAGCCGCTGTCCGTGGTCGTACCGGTTTGCGACGAGGCCGATAGCATCCCGGTAGTGCTGTGCGAACTGCTGTCCAAGGCGGGGGCGGCTTACGATCTCGACGTCGTGGTGGTCGACGATGGCAGCCGCGACGGCTCGGCCGAGGTCGTCGCGGCGTTTGCCGACAGCGAGCCGCGGGTCCGGCTGATCCGGCACGCCCGGCGCTGCGGCAAGAGCGCTGCCTTGCGCACCGCCATCGCGGCGGCTCGCGGTCCCTGGGTCGCCACCATCGACGGGGACGGCGAGAACGACCCCACCGATCTGGTCGCCATGGCTCGACGCATCGACCCGGCCAGAGTGGGCCGGATCGGACTGGTGGCCGGAAACCGTCGGCGCCGCACGGCAGGTCCCTGGCGACTGATTGCTTCGCGTGTCGCTAACGCGATCCGAAAGGCGGCACTGCAGGACGATTGCCCGGACACCGCCTGCGGCCTGAAGGTGATTCCGCGCGAGCTGTTCCTGGCGCTGCCGTATTTCGACAGTCAACATCGGTATCTGCCGGCACTGGTCCGCCGATACGGCTTCGAGGTCGTGAACGTGCCGGTCGACGACCGGCCACGCATTTCGGGTCAGTCCAAGTACACGAACCTGCGCCGCGCTGCGGTCGGGATTGTCGATCTGCTGGGCGTTTACTGGCTTCTGCGTCGAACCAGTGTGGGAGTGCCGCCGATCGACCGCGACGGAGACGAGGCATGACGGCGACCGCTTGGATGGCGGGGGACGGTCCGGCCGGGCTATCCTGGCGGGCGTGGCTGCTGGTCTCCCTGCTGGCGGTCGCGGCGCTGTTCCCGGGCATCACCGCCATCCCGGTGATGGATCGCGACGAAGGCCGCTACCTGCAGGCCTCCAAGCAAATGATGGAGACCGGAGACTACATCGACATCCGTCTCCAGGACGAGCCGCGTTACGGCTATCCGGCGGGCACCTACTGGGCGAAGACTGCCAGCGCGTCGCTGTTCGGCGGGGCAGACGCGCCCGCGTGGGCCTACCGTCTTCCTTCTTTCGTCGCCGGTGTGATCGCCGTCCTGGCTACCGCCTGGATCGGCGCCCGCATCGGCGGCCCTGTCGCCGGGGTGGTGGCGGGCGTCCTGGTCGCCACCTCGCTGGTGGTCGCGGTCGAATCCCGCACCGCCCGAAGCGACGCGCTGTTGCTCGCGACCGTGGCGGTGGCACAGGCGGGTCTGTACCGGCTGACCAGGCTGACCGACGATCGGCCGGCCTTCTGGGGCGCGCCTCTGCTGTTCTGGGTCGCGCACGGGGTTGGGGTGTTGATCAAGGGCCCCATCATCACGCTGGTGCTGGTGCTCACCGTCGCCGCGCTCTGTCTCTGGCGGCGCGACCGGGTCCTGCTGCGCCGCCTGCGGATCTTGCCAGGCCTCGGCGTGGTCGCCCTGATGGTCCTGCCCTGGTTGATCGCGATCACCGTCAAGGCAGGGCCGACCTACATCCAGGAGGCGATCGGCAGTTCGATGATGGGCAAGGTGACGAAGGGCGATCGGGCCCATGGTGCCCCGCCGGGGTACCACCTGGTCGCGCTGTTCGTTGCCTTCTGGCCCGGCGCCCTTCTGGCCGGCGCGGCGACGGCGCTCGCCTGGATACGGCGGCGCGAGGACGATGTCAGGTTCCTGATCTGCTGGCTGGTGCCGACTTTCCTGGTGTTCGAATTGGTCGCGACCAAGTTGCCGCACTACACCATGCCGACCTACCCGGCGTTGGCTGTCCTGTCGGGGCTGGTGGTGGCCGGCGGCTTCCGTCCGGAGGGGCGGTGGCGATGGCTTCACCGCGCCGTCGTCACGCTGTTCGCGGTGGTGGCGTTCGGGCTCGCCGTGGTGCCGATCGCCGCGCCGCTCTACTTCGGCGCGGCTGTGTCGGCGGCGTCGGTCGCCGCGACCGCCCTCGGCGCGGCGGCCCTGGTGGCGGGACTGCTGATGGTCCGGGCGCCGTCGTTCGTCGGCGTCGTCCGGCTGGCGGTCGCGGTGGCGCTGTTCTACGCGGTGACCTTCCAGGCTGCGTTCCCGCGGCTCGATGTGTTCTGGCCGTCGCGCGAGCTTGCCCGTGTCGTCGATCGCCTCGAAGGTTGCGCGAGCAAGCCGGTCGCGATAACCGGGTACGCCGAGCCGAGTTCGGTTTTCTATCTCGGCACCGAGACTGGCCTCGGCGGGCCGAAGGACGCGGCGGACCTGCTGGCCGGCAATCCGGGTTGCGGCATCGCGGTGACGTCAGAGCCCGATCGCGCGGCCTTCCTGGCGGCGGCTTCCGAGATCGACGTTTCGGTCGTTGCGGTGGAAACTTTCGACGGCTTCAACTACACGCGTGGCCGTCCGGTCCGGTTGACGGTGTACATCGCCGAGGGTTCCAGCCTGCGGGCGCGGTGAATTCCAGCCGAGCGTTCGGACCGAAGTCCGGCGCGAACAATTTGACATACATCGAATCGAGGGAAATGATCATTCGATCTGGGCAGGGAGAACTGCGGGTTAGTCCGAAGCCCGAGCGTCACGAAACTGTCATTATGGAGTCGCGAAAGCGACGCTGAAGTTCGTCGACACTGCCCTCGGTGGAACGGGTGCTACGGCGAACGCCGCTGAAGGCGGCGTTCGTTTTTGCATTTGGCCTAGTTTTAGGAAGGGGAGACGGATATGTCACTACGGGGGTTCAAATCCACCGTTGCGGTCGGCGCGTTAGCGCTGGCGACTCTCGGCGGCGTCGCGTACGCCGAGACCACGCTGACGGTCTACACCGCCGTCGAGGCGGAAGACCTGAAGCGCTACGCCGAGACCTTTAACGCCGACCATCCGGACATCAAGATCAACTGGGTGCGCGACTCGACCGGCGTCGTCACCGCCAAGCTGCTGGCCGAGAAGAACAACCCGCAGGCGGATGTGGTCTGGGGCCTGGCGGCGACCTCGCTGCTGCTGCTGAAGTCCGAGGGCATGCTGGAGCCTTACGCGCCGAAGGGCGTCGAGAAACTCGACAAGAACTTCGTCGACAAGTCCAGCCCGCCGACCTGGACCGGCATGGACGCCTGGGTTGCGGCAATCTGCTTCAACACGGTGGAAGCCGGCAAGGCCGGACTGAAGGCCCCGACCTCCTGGAAGGATCTCACCAAGCCCGAGTACAAGGGCAAGATCGTGATGCCGAACCCGAATTCGTCGGGCACCGGGTTCCTCGACGTGTCGAGCTGGCTGCAGCTGTTTGGTGAAGCCGAGGGCTGGAAGTACATGGACGCGCTCCATGAGAACATTGCGGCGTACACCCATTCCGGCTCCAAGCCCTGCAAGATGGCCGGCTCCGGCGAGACCACCATCGGCATTTCCTTCGCCTTCCGGGGCGCCAAGGAGAAGGCCGGCGGCGCGCCGGTCGAGGTGATCATTCCGTCCGAGGGTATCGGCTGGGACATGGAGGCGACCGCCATCATCGCGGGCACGAGCAAGCTCGACGCCGCCAAGACGCTGGTCGACTGGACGATCACCAAGAAGGCCAACGAGATGTACAACACCGGGTATGCCGTGGTGGCCTATCCGGGCATCGCCAAGCCGGTCCCGCATTTTCCGCCGAACGTCGTGGAGAAGATGATCCCGAACGACTTCGAGTGGGCGGCCAACAACCGCAAGATGATCCTCGAGGAGTGGCAGAAGCGCTACGACTCCAAGTCCGAGGCGAAGTCGTAGCCACCCGGACCTTCGATTGACGGCGGCGGGAGTTCCCGCCGCCGTCGCCTTCCTGGATCGGACCACCGCATGACCGCAACCGCTCAGCCGACGACCGAGCCGTCGACGTCGTTTCTGCGCGTTCGGAATCTCGTCAAGGCCTTCGGGCCGTTCTTTGCCCTCAAGGACATTTCGCTCGACGTCCAGGAGGGTGAGTTCGTCTGCTTTCTCGGGCCCTCCGGCTGCGGCAAGACCACGCTGCTGCGGGCCATCGCCGGTCTCGACCTGCAGACGTCCGGCGCCATCGAGCAGGCTGGGCGCGACATTTCGGTGCTGCCGCCGTCGCAGCGCGATTTTGGGATCGTGTTCCAGTCCTACGCGCTGTTTCCCAACCTGACGGTCTCGAAAAACATTGCCTACGGTCTGGAGAGCCTCGGCTTGCCGCGCGCCGAGATCGACCGTCGGGTGGCGGCGCTGCTCGAACTGGTCGGGTTGCCTGAGCAGGGCACCAAGTATCCAGCCCAGCTCTCCGGCGGTCAGCAGCAGCGCATTGCCCTGGCGCGAGCCATCGCGATGTCGCCCGGGCTGCTGCTGCTGGATGAGCCGCTGTCGGCGCTAGACGCCAAGGTCCGGGTCCATCTGCGCCACGAGATCAAGTCCCTGCAGCGCCGCATCGGCGTCACCACGATCATGGTGACCCACGACCAGGAGGAAGCGCTTTCCATGGCCGACCGCATCGTGGTGATGAACCACGGCGTAATCGAGCAGGTCGGCACGCCGACGGAAATTTACCGGGAGCCCGCCACGCTTTTCGTGGCGGATTTCATCGGCGCCATGAACAAGCTGCCGGTGCGGGTGGTCGACGAAGATCATGTGCAAACCGGTGAGACGGTACTGAGGTGCCGACCGCATCGGTTCGTCGCCGGGTCTGAGGTCACGCTCGCGGTCCGACCAGAGGACGTGGACCCTGGAGAGTCCGACGCGGGCGCTGGCGGAGCCAACCGGCTCGACGTCACGGTCTCGGAGATGGAATTCCTGGGATCCTTCTGGCGGGCTCGGCTGAGCGGATCGGCATTCGGACGCGCCGCGATCAGCGCCGACTTCTCGGTCAACGCCGTGCGGCGCCTGGGCATCGCCGACGGCGCCGGGATGTCCATTGCCCTCCCGGTGGACCGCCTGCATGTGTTCCCGGGCGTGGCGACGCCGGAGGACGACACCGATGGCTAGCGTCGGGCTCGGGGGACGGCGGAGCGCCGGGTCGGCGCGCGTCAAGCTCGACCGCGACGCCTGGATGGTGCGCGCGTTCATCCTGGTGATCGCGGTCTACCTGGTGGTGGCCCTGGCGCTGCCGCTGTACACGATGCTGTCCAAGTCGTTCTCGACCTACCGTTTCGAACCCGCGAACTTTGAACTGCAGATCGACCGGGGCGAGGGGTGGTCGGCGCCGGCGACGCTGGCGACGGTGGCGGAGGGATTGCCGGCGACCGTGGCCCCGGCGCTCGACACCAACCATGACGGGCGGTTGTCGGTGGCCTCGCTCGTGGCGGATTTCAACTTCCGCAGCCCGACCCGCTATCGCCTGCGCAACGCCGCGGACGGGGCTGCGTTCCTGATCGGTTCCGAGCGTATCGTCGATCGCGACTGGCACGAGTTCACGTCGAACGATCTCCGCCGGGTTGTGCTGCGTCCGGCGGTCAGCCGCGGCGTCGACAACTACGTGACCTATTTCACGACTCCATCCCTGGTGCAGTCGATCGAGAACTCGGTGTGGATCGCGGTGATCAGCACGGTCGTCGCCGTGGTGCTGGCGTTCGGCTTCGCCTACGCGCTGGCGCGCACCTGCATGCCCCTCAAAGGTGTGTTTCGGCTGGTCGCGCTGATCCCGATCCTGGTTCCTTCGCTGCTGCCGGGAATCGCTCTCATCTACCTGTTCGGCAACCAGGGGTTCCTCAAGGAGTTGTTGCTCGGCCACTCGATCTACGGGCCGATCGGAATCGTGATCGGCTCGGTGTTCTTCACCTTCCCGCACGCCTTCATCATCATTTCGACGGCGCTGGCGATCTCGGACTCCCGGCTCCACGAGGCGGCGGTGTCTTTGCGGGCCTCCCCGTGGCGGCGGTTTTGGACGGTAACGATTCCGGCCGCCCGCTACGGGCTGATATCGGCGGCGTTCGTGGTGTTCACCCTGGTGATCACCGATTTCGGTCTGCCGAAGGTCATCGGCGGGCAGTTCAACGTGCTGGCGGTTGACATCTACAAGCAGGTGATCGGGCAGCAGAACTTCGAAATGGGGGCGGTCGTCTCGGTGATCCTTCTGGTCCCGGCGGTTCTGGCCTTCGCGGTCGACCGCGCCATCCAGCGCCGCCAGGTGGCTGGCCTGTCGGCGCGCTCGGTGCCCTTCGATCCGAAGCCTCAGACGCGGTCGGATTGGACGGCGTTCGGCTTCTGCTTCGCGGTTGCCGTGTTCATCGTCGGTATCCTGGCGGTCTGTCAGTTCGCCGCGCTGGTCAAGCTTTGGCCCTACGATCTCAGCCCGAGCCTCGTGAACTACGATTTCGACCGGACGGACGGCGGCGGCTGGGAGGCCTATGGCAATTCGATCCGACTGGCGCTGTACACCGCGTTGGTCGGTACCGGCGTGGTGTTTCTCGGCGCCTACCTGGTCGAGAAAACCCAGGGATTCCAATCGGGCCGGACGCTGTTCCAGTTCCTGGCGATGATGCCGATGGCGATCCCCGGGATGGTGCTTGGCCTCGCCTACATCTTCTTCTTCAACGATCCGGCCAACCCGCTGAACTTTCTGTACGGCACCATGGCCATCCTGGTGCTCAGCACGGTGACCCACTTCTACACCGTCGCGCACTTGACGGCCGTGACCGCGCTGAAGCAGATGGACCAAGAGTTCGAGAGCGTTTCCGCCTCGCTGAAGCAGCCGGTCTGGCGGCTGTTTGCCGGGGTGACGGTGCCGGTCTGCCTGCCGGCGATCCTCGACATCTCGATCTACCTGTTCGTGAACGCGATGACGACGGTCTCGGCGGTGGTGTTCCTGTACTCGCCGACCACCAAGCTCGCCTCGGTCGCGGTGCTGAACATGGACGACGCTGGCGACGTGGCGCCGGCGGCGGCGATGGGCATGATGATTTTCTACACCAACGTGGCGGCCCGGCTCGTCCACCTCGCGGTGACGCGCGGCCTGCTCACCCGCACCCAAGCCTGGCGCTACCGCTGATGGGGCCCGCCCGGATAGGCGGTCAGGGCTTCTTGTGCGGATCGCCGCCGGTCTCCGCCAGCACGAAGGGGCCGCCCTGGTAGAGGCGCGCCAGATCGTCCGGATCCGGCGGGCTGCGGTCGATGTCCACTGCGTGCTCCATCGCGTCGTCCAACGGGGTGTATCCGAGGCGCTCGGCGGTGGAGTTGACCCAGCACGACCCGCTGTTGCCGGACATCCCGAACACCACCTCGTAGCCGAGGTCCGGCTTCTCGATGCCGAGGCGCACCAGCCCCGCCAGGTCGCGCGGGCTGAGCCATGAGGTGAGGCGCCGGCGGTCTGCCGGCCGCTCCGCCACGTTGCCGATCCGGAGGGCCAGGACATCGAAGCCGTATTTGTGAGCATACAGGCTGCCCAGCGCTTCGCCGAAGACCTTGCTGACGCCGTAGCGCGAATCCGGTTTGAAATAGGCGTCCGCCTCGATCGTCTCGTCGAGCCGGTAGAAGCCGACGGCGTGGCATGAACTGGCGAACACCACCCGGCATACCCCCTCGAGCCTGGCCGCCTCGAACAGGTTGTAGGTGCCGACGATGTTGCGGTCGAGGACGTCGCTCCAGGGACCCTCCACCGATTGGCCGCCGAGGTGCACGATCGCGTCTATCCCCGGCATGAGCCCGCGCAGCGCGTTCATGTCGCCAAGATCGGCGGCGCGGAACTCCTCGTGCCCGGCGAGCGGCTCTACCGGTCGGATATCGGACAGTCGCAGGCGATAGGCAGCGCCGAGCTCCCGCCGCAGATGGCCGGCGACACCTCCGGCGGCGCCGGTGATCAGGATCGACTTGACCACGAGAGGCTCCCAGTTGCGCGGTTAGAAGTGATACGGTTATATGATGAATTTAGAGACCGGCGCAACCGACGCCGGCTTGCCCCGGACACCCCACGGGGTGTCCGGGAACAATGAAACGACAAGCAGGGAGGAAATGACGTGACACTTTTCTCACTCCCCGGGGTTCGCCATACCCTGGCCGCGTCCTTGGTCGCCGGTTCCGTGCTGGTGGCTCCGTCGGTTCACGCTCTGGACATCAAGTCCAGCGACGTCCACCCGATGGGATACCCGACGACCGACGCCATCGAATACATGGGTAACCTGCTGAACTCCTGGACCAGCGGCAGGATGAACATCAAGATATTCCATTCGATGCAACTCGGCGGCGAGAAGGAAGCACTGGAGCAGGTCCAGGTCGGCGCGCTGGAGATGACACGCGTCAGTGTCGGCGTGGTCGGGCCAATCGTCGGAGAATTCGACGCCTTCAACCTGCCGTATTTCTTCAGGAGCGTCGACCACATGCACAAGGTGGTCGACGGCGAGATCGGCACTGAATTGCTGAACAAACTGGAGAAGGGCGGGCTGATCGGGCTCGGTTACATGGATGCCGGATCACGTTCGTTCTACAACAACGTCCGGCCCGTCAAGTCGTTTGAGGATTTGAAAGGGCTGAAGATCCGGGTGATGCAGAATCCGATCTTCATCGAAATGGTAAACTCGATGGGCGGTAACGGCCTGCCGATCTCGTTCAGCGAACTGTACACCTCGCTGCAGACCGGTGTGGTCGACGGTGCCGAGAACAACCCGCCGTCATACGAGTCCGGCAAGCACTACGAGGTCGCCAAGTATTACACCCTGACCGAGCACCTGATGGTGCCGGAGATCTTCGTGTTCTCGAAGAAGGTCTGGGACACCCTGACCCCGATGGACCAGCAACTCATTCGAAAGGCCTCGGTGCTGGCGGTCGAGAAGGAGCGAGAGCTGTGGGCCGCACGCGAGCAGCGGTCGCTGGCCGCGATCAAGGCGCTTGGCTACGAGGTCGTGACCGACATCGACAAGGAGCCGTTCATCAAGGCGACCGAGCCTGTCCGCATGAAGTTCGGCGAGAAGTACGCCGACCTCATCAAACGGGCCGCCGCCGTCAAGTAGCCTGCGGCTGGGGCATGCATCTGGGCGGGGCGACCCACAACACGGTCGCCCCGTCCTCGCCGGTTCGCTGAACGGGGACGGGATAATGCGAGACCGCTACGTGGCCGCCATGGACAAGCTCTACATGGCCTGTGTGTTTCTGTGCTGCGCGTCGGTCGTCGCCATGACGGTGCTGATCGCGATCGGGGTGTTCTCCCGCTACGTTCTGCAGATCGGGGCCTTCTACTCCGAGCCGCTGTCGATCTTCCTGGCGGTCCAACTGACCTTCTACGGTGCCGCGGTCTGCTACCGGGCGGATGCCCACCTGAAGCTGGAAATCGTCGAGAACGCCCTCCCGCCGGCGGGCGCCCGCGCGCTGCGCCATCTGATCGACCTGCTTATGGCCGGCGTCTCGATCTTCATGGTCGTGTACGGCATGAAGCTCGTCGATGCGACGTTTCTGCAATCCTACCCGGAGTTCCAGTACGTGCGCGTCGGGGCGGTGTACACCGCCATCCCGATCGGCGGGCTGATCACGTTGCTGTTCGTGATCGAGAAGGCCCTAGTCGATCCGAAGGTTCGTCGGTCGCCCTACGCTGCCGATCCCGACGCATCTGAAGGAGCTGTGTGATGGGGGGCGATGTCGGGCCGATCCTGCTGATCGGCAGCCTGCTTGGCCTCATCATCATCGGAACGCCGGTCGCCTACGCGCTCGGCATCTCCACCCTCGTGACCGCGTTCTACGTGGGGCTGCCGCTGGAGGCGGTGCTCCTCAAGGTCTCGGACGGGGTCGACAACTTCGCGCTCCTGGCAATTCCGTTCTTCATTTTTGCCGGCGCGCTGATGGCCGAGGGCGGCATGGCCTGGCGGCTCGTCAACCTCGCCAACGTCCTGGTCGGCTTCATGCGCGGCGGCCTGGCGATGGTAAACGTGCTGGCGTCGATGTTCTTCGGCGGGATCTCCGGCTCGTCGGTCGCCGATACCTCGTCGATCGGGTCGATCCTGATCCCGATGATGAAGAAGCACGGCTACGACGACACTTTCGCCGTCAACGTGACGATCACGTCGTCTACCCAGGGCGTCATCATCCCGCCGAGCCACAACGCCATCATCTACGCGCTGGCCGCCGGCGGCACGGTTTCGATCGCCCAGTTGTTCCTGGCCGGAATCCTGCCGGGGATCATGCTCGGCGTGGCTCTGATGATCCTCTGCTACATCATCTCCGTGAAGCGCGGCTATCCGAAGGGCGAGTTGGTGCCGCTCAGGGTCGCCCTGCGCACCGCGTGGGAGGCGGTTGCCGGCCTCGCCACCATTCTGATCATCGTCGGCGGGGTCGTCGGCGGAATCTTCACGCCGACCGAGTCGGCGGCGGTGGCGGTGGTGTGGGCGTTCTTCGTGACGATGTTCATCTACCGCGACTACAAGTGGCGGCAGCTGCCGGCGTTGCTCCACAACGTCATCAAGACCGTGGCGATGGTAATGATCGTGATCGGCTTCGCGGCCGGGTTCGCGTACCTGATGACGCTCATGCAGATCCCGTTGAAGGCGACGGTGTTCCTGCAGTCGCTAACCGACGACAAGATCATCATGCTGATGCTGATCAACGTGATGCTGCTGATCCTCGGGACCTTCATGGACATGGCGCCGCTGCTGCTGATCTGCACGCCGATCCTGCTGCCGCTGGTCAAGTCCATGGGGATGAGCGAGGTGCAGTTCGGTATCGTCATGATGCTGAATTTGTCGATCGGGCTGGTGACGCCACCGGTGGGCACGACGCTGTTCGTCGGGTGCGCGATCGGCAAGGTGTCGATCGAGAAAGTCTCGCGGACGTTGTGGCCATTCTGGCTGACGATGCTGATCGTGCTCTTGTTGGTCACCTATGTTCCGGCGTTGACACTGTGGATACCAAGCCTGCAATACCCTGGTATCAAGTTCTAATCCGTTAACGGAGGCTCGACGCCGCAACGATGACCATGCCGAGGTTCACTCCCTTGCCGCCGTCCCGCAACCTGACCGAGGAACTGACGGCAACGCTCTCCGAACGAATTCGCAGCGGCGAGTTGGTTCCCGCGGAGAAGCTGCCAACCGAACAGGAGATGATCGCCGCGTTCGGAGTCAGCCGCACCGTGGTGCGCGAGGCGATTGCCGCCCTGCGGGCCGAGGGTGTGGTGGAGTCTCGGCAGGGCGCCGGGGTGTTCGTGGTCGGCGACAAGCGTCGTCGCCCGTTTCGGATCGAGGCCGACGGCGCCGCCACGGTCGAGGGCGTGATCGCGATCATGGAGTTGCGGCGCAGCGTCGAGATCGAGGCCGCGGGCCTCGCCGCCGAGCGTCGCGGTGGCGGCGACCTCGACGCCATCCATCGCGCGGTCTCGGACTTCGATGCCGCGATCGGGACCGGCGACGCGGTCGCTGCCGATTTCGAGTTCCACAAATCGATTTGCCTGGCGACCGGCAACCCCTATTTCGCGTCGTTCCTCGAATTCCTCGGCCATCACATCATCCCGCGGCAGACAGTCCGGGTTCAGGTGTCGTCGCAGGAGGAGATGACCCGCTACCTCCAGAGGGTCGCGCGGGAACACCACCAGATCGTGACCGCGATCGAGGGACGGGACGGCGCGGCGGCGCGCCGGGCGATGGCCCGCCACCTGACGCGCGGGCGCGACCGCTACGCCAGCCTGGTGTCATCGGTCGGTGGTGGTTGATTCCCGTTGGGGCGAGCCATCCGTTCGGAAAGTCGTGACGGGCATCCGCGGCGGCGGTGCTACGGCCCGAATGCGACCGTGACCGACGCGCACGGTCCGCCGTGGTCTTAGGATTCTCAACGTTGCCACGGGTCTCGACGGGTGGCTGAATACATCATATGACATGATAAGATGTTTGATTGAGACCCTGGAGTGCCTTGTCATGGCGTCGACCCCTGAGGACTTGAAGCAGCAGATCGGATCCGGGCTTCTGTCGTTTCCAGTGACCGACTTCGCCGCCGATCTGTCGTTCGACCGTCGCGGCTACGCGGCGCGCCTGGAGTGGCTGAACGGCTATGGTGCGGCGGCTCTGTTTGCGGCGGGTGGCACTGGCGAGTTCTTCTCGCTGACGCCCGGCGAGTATCCGGCAGTCATCGAGACGGCGGTGTCGGTGTGCCGCGGCCGGACGCCCATCATAGCCGGCGTCGGCTATGGCACCCTGCTGGCGGTCGAGATGGCTCAGGCCGCCGAGCGTGCCGGTGCCGACGGCGTGCTGGTGTTGCCGCAATACCTGGTCACCGTCGAGCAGGAGGGCTTGTTCCGCCACGTGAAGGCGGTTTGCGATTCGATCAGGATCGGCGTCATCGTCTACAACCGCGACAACTGCCTCTTCACGGCGGAAACGGTGGCGAGGTTGGCGGAGGCCTGCCCAAATCTGATCGGCTACAAGGACGGAACAGGCGACATCGAGCGGATGGTGCGGGTGCGCCGCCGGCTTGGCGACCGGGTGGTCTATGTCGGCGGCCTGCCGACCGCCGAGGTCTACGCCGAGGCCTACGACGCCATGGGGGTGACGACCTACTCGTCGGCGGTTTTCAATTTCGTGCCCAAGTTGGCGCTGGCGTTCTACGCCGCCTTGCGCGGCGGCGACGGCGACACCACCGGCCGCCTCCTGAGCGACTTCTTCCTCCCCTACATAGCGATCCGGGACGAGGGGAAGGGCTACGCGGTAAGCATCGTTAAAGCGGGAGTCCGACTGGTCGGGCGGGACGCCGGCCCGGTGCGCCCGCCGCTGGTCGACCTCAACACCGATCAGTCCAGCCGGCTCAGCGCGCTGATCCACTCGCAGGGCGGGGTTTCGGCGAGCGCCGCCTGAGGTGGCTTCGACGCCAACGATCGCAAGGGAGAACCGGGATGAACATCTGCATGGTCGGCTACGGCATGATGGGCGTCTGGCACAGCGATGCCCTCGCCAAAGAGGGTTGCCGGCTGCACACGCTGGTCGGCCGCCGCGCCGATCAGTCCGAGGAATTCGCGCGGCGCTACGGCTACGCGAGATGGACGCTCGACCTGGACGAGGCGCTGGCCGATCCGGAAATCGACATCGTCATCATCGCCTCGCCGAGCGAGACCCATCCCTCGTTCGCCCTGAAGTCGATCGCCGCGGGCAAGCACACCCTGCTCGAGATCCCGATCGCCATGACCCTGGAAGAATCGGAGGCCGTGGTGGCGGCCGCGGACGCCAAGGGCGTGACCTTCGGTCTCTGCCACCCGATGCGGCTGCAGCCGGAATACCGACCGGTCCGTGAGCGCGCCCTCGACGGCAGCGATCCGATCCGGCACATCTCCGGGCGCTTCTTCATCCACCGCCTGACCAATGTCGGGGCCACCGGCTACCACCGCAGCTGGACCGACAATTTACTTTGGCACCACCTCACGCACTTCGTGGATCTCGGCCTGTGGCTACTCGATTTTGAGGGTGAACTCGCCTACAGCTTTCTGGGCCCCGTCCACCCGACGACTGGTACCCCCATGGAATGCATCCTGTCGATCGAGACGGAGCGCAATCAGACGCTGCTGGTGTCCGGATCCTACCATTCGCGGGAACGGGTCTACGACTCGCTGATCGTGACCGACCGCGACTCGTATCGCCTCGACATCCTTCGCAATCAGCTGGTCACTGGCGATGGCGGCAAGGCGGTCGCCACCGAGAAGGACAACCTCTCTCTCGTGACACGCGACTTTGTCGCGGCGGTGCGGAATGGCCGTCCGCCGGCGGTTCCAGGGCACTCGGTCCTTCCGGCGATGCGGGTGCTCGACGCCGCGCAGCGCCGTTGGGACGCCGTCCACGGTCGCCAGTCGCTGCCGGGGCGACAACTGGCCGACTGATTGAATCGTCACCGGGACGCGGAAACGCCTGCTGCCCGGAACCGAAGCGACCGCAGCTCCCCCGCCCAGGCTTGGACGATCTCGGCGTTGAGCGGCTTCGCGACGATACGGTCGAAACCGGCGGATTGGCAGATTGTCTCAACGAGCGCGAGTGGCTGGCCGGTGGCGCAGACCAACGTGACCCTGATCGGCCCTGTCTCGATCGCCCGTATCAGCCGGGCCGCGCTCGCGCCGTCGCCGTCCGGCATGTCGAGGTCGAGCAGCAACAGATCATAGGGATCTCCGCCGGACGTGGCCCGGTAGAATTCCAGCGCCGCGGCATTGCCCGACTCGACGATGGCCGTTCGATACCCGATCGATTCGAGCAGGCCGGCGTGAACCTGCGCGGTCAGCGGGCAGTCGTCGGCAACCAAGGCGCGGGGCTGAAACATGGGAGCTTGAACCGGCGAAGTACGCTGGGTCCTACCTTCGGCGAGCAAAGTCGCGGAACGCAATTGCGGACTTCCACAAGGACAGGGATATAGTCAGTCCTGGCTCGGTGGAGGTTGGATGATGGCGCTCGAGCCGGGGAAGGGATTCGGCGTGGCTGTTGCATCGGTCGAGAACCCCGAGGGTCAGGTGGCGGCTTCGCCGTGCGCCTACGTGGTCGACGACATCGAGGTGAACCGCGAGATGGTGGCGGAACTCCTGCAGTCGGTCCGCATCCGCGCGATCAGCTTCCCCTCTGGCGCTTCCTTTCTCGACGCGTTCGAGCCCGAGCAGCCCGGCTGCATCCTGCTCGACATCCGGATGCCCGAGATGAGCGGCCTTGAGCTGCAGGCAGAGCTGAACAGGCGGGGTGTCGTGTTGCCGGTGGTAATGATCACCGCGCATGCCGATGTGCCGATCGCCATACAGGCGATGCGAGAGGGTGCCTACGAGTTCATCGAGAAGCCGTTCGATAACCGCCACCTCATTGATGTGGTCGAGTGCGCCTTCAAGATCAGCCAGGAGCGTCTGCGCAGTCGCGCCGAGCTGGACAGCATCCTCACGCGCTACCGGACGCTCAGCGCCCGGGAGGTACAGGTTCTTGAGGCGATGGTCGACGGTCGGCTCAACAAACAGATCGCCTTCGATCTTGGCATCAGCCAGCGTACCGTCGAGGTGCACCGGTCGAACGTCATGGAGAAAATGCACGCTCGCTCGCTGGCCGAACTGGTGCGCATGACAATCCGGATAGGCGAGCAGGAAAGCAGCCCGGCCTGACCCTGTCGCCGGATAAATAGAGTTGGCCTGCTAGGAGGCAAGCGGATCGGGCTTGGCGGCCGCCAGGGCCCGATCGATCAGAGCGTCACAGGATCCCAGGTAGCTGGCTGGATCGCGAAGCCGCTCCCAGTCTACCGCGGCGGACGTGCGGGCTCTCAGGGCGTCGACCAGATGGCCGCCCTCGCCCATCACCGACCGCGCCGCGCACTTGACGAGGGCCTGGGCGTCCGGGCGCGGCATATGGACGGAGAGCGCGAAGGTTGCGGCCTCGGCCAGGATCAGTCCGTCCGCTGCACCCAGATTGTCCCGCATCCGACTTGCCGAAACCGACAGGCGCTCCAGCAGCGCTGCCGCCTTGGACAACCCCGCGCCCGCGGTCACGACCATGGTCGGAAGGGTCGCCCACTCCATCTGCCAGCCGACGCCGCCGCGCTCGTGTTCCTGGATCTGAGCCTGGTGCAACCCACCCAGCAGGGTGGCGTTCAGGCGGGCGGCGGCGACCAGAGCCTCGCCGGTCACCGGGTTTGCTTTCTGGGGCATGGTGCTAGATCCTCCGCGCCCGCCGCCGGCGCTCTCGTCGATCTCGCCGACCTCAGTCTGGGCCAGCAGCACCGCGTCCTGTCCGAGCTTGCCGAGGCTGCCGGTCACCAGCGACAGCCATGATCCCAGTTCGACGATGCCGTCGCGCTGGGTGTGCCAGGGCAGCGGCGGGCAGCCCAGATCGAGCTCCGCCGCTAGCCCCTCCATCACCGTGACGCCGTCGTCACCGAGCGCCGCCAGGGTTCCGGCGGCACCGCCGAACTGCACCACCATCAGGCGCGGCCGCAGCTCGGCAAGGCGCTTACGACACCGAACCAGCGGCAGGAGCCACCCAGCGCACTTCAGGCCGAAGGTCGTCGGCAGCGCCTGCTGGTAGCGGGTCCGGGCGGCCATCACCGTGCCACGGTGCGCGTCGGCCAGCACGGCCAGCGCGCCGATGACCTGTTCGATGCGGTCGGCGATCATGGCTAGGGCATCACGCAGTTGCAGCACCAGGGCGGTGTCGACGATGTCCTGGCTGGTTGCACCCCAATGTACCCACTGACCCGCGTCGCCGCCGACATGGGCGCGGAACTGAGCGACGAAGTCGATCACTGCCACGCCGGATTGCTCGGTGCCTTGGCCTAGGGCATCGAGGTCGGCGACGAAGGTGTCAGACGCCTCGGTGATTCGGTGGGCGGCGGAGGGCGGGATCGCTCCGGTCGCGGCCTCGGCGCGAGCCAGCGCGGCCTCGACCCGCGCCATCGCCCGCACCGTGGCGGTGTCGTCGAACAGCTTGGCAATCTTCGGCTCGGCGAAGAGCGGACCAAGGATGCGGGAATCGTGGGCGCTGACCATGGTGGCGCGGCTGGTCAGTCGGCGGCAGGCAACGACGGTATCGCCGGCGCCTCGGCTACCGTCGCCCGGTGCCGGTCACACTCGAGGCGCAGAACCACCACGCCGCGCACCAGGGCGGCGTTCGTGGGGGCCAGCGTGTCGTGATCGAGGCGGACGTTGTCCTCCATCCCGGTTCTCCAGTGGCCGCCGAGTGCCGGCGACCAGCGTTTCAGGGTGATCTGGTCCCGACCGGTGCCGGCGCCAGTCCATGCGGCGTCGGAGGCCAAGCGTCCCAGTGTGCTCGAACAGTATTCGAGGGTCGGTCGGTATTCGAGGGTTGGTCGGTCGACCGGCATGGGGTTCTTCGCGTCCATCACCAACCGGACGGCCAAAGGTTCCCGGATCGGACCCGCCTTCGCCGTTTCGGATATCGTGAATCGCATCGGTAAATCATAGGCATCTAAATCAGGCGTCACATCATGAGCGAGCGTTTCGGCGGCCAGCCAGTCGATCAGGTTGTTCACCTTGGTCGGCAATGAACCGGTAAGGGCGGCGGTGATGATGCACGGGATGCTCATGGTCGAACTCCCGGAGCAGATTTCGGGCGGACCCTCCGGCGGGCCAGGAAGATCAAGCGTCGAAGAACACGGTCTCGTCATCGCCCTGCATATGGATGTCGAAACGGTAAACCACGCCAGTCGAGCCGTCGTGACGCGCGGCAATCAGGGTCCGCCGACGGTCTTCCGGCACCGTGGCGAGCACCGGGTCGGAGGCGTTGGCGACTGCCTCGTCGGAGAAATACAACCGGGTGAAAGCGTGCACCAGCAATCCCCTCATGAATACGACGACGTTGACATGCGGGGCTTGGCCGTCGCCTGTTGCGCCCGGCTTAACCGTCTCGAACGCGAAGCGAAACTCCGGGTCTGTACCGGTGCCGAACCGGCCAAACCCGCGGAAGTCGGCGTTCGATCCCCTGGGGTCGGCGGGGTGCGCGTAGCGGCCCCGGGCGTCGGCCTGCCAGATCTCGATCATGGCGTCCGGGATCGGCGCGCCCTTGCCATCGAACACCCGGCCCTCGATGCGGATCCGCTCACCCTCGACCCCTCTGTCGGCAAGCCGACCGCTGGCGATCTCCTTGAGGGGGTAGCCGTACTGCTGCGGGGTGAGGCCGTAGGCGAAGTAGGGACCGACGGTCTGGGAGGGGGTTTGTCCGAGCATGTCGGCCATGACTCAATCCTCCATCGGAGTGGCGATCGCGCCGCGCAGGACGATGTCGAACGCGTAGCCGAGCGCGAACTCCGGCTCGGTGGCATCCAGCGAGAACGCCGCCACCAGCCGCGCGCGCGCGCGCTCCGGCGTGGCGAGAAAGATCGGGTCGAGGTCCAGCAGCGGGTCGCCGGGGAAGTACATCTGGGTGACGAGGCGGGTGAGGTAGCTCGGCCCGAACAGTGAGAAATGGATGTGGTTGGGGCGCCAGGCGTTGTGGTGGTTGCCCCAGGGATAGGCCCCCGGCTTGACGGTGTAGAAGCGGTACCGGCCCTCGGAATCGGTCACGCAGCGCCCGCCGCCGAAGAAGTTCGGATCGAGCGGGGCGGCGTGCTGGTCGACGACGTGGACGTAGCGTCCGGCGGCGTTCGCCTGCCAGACCTCGACCAGCGTGTCCGGCACTGGCCGGCCGCGCTCGTCCAGGACCTGGCCGGTCACCACGATGCGCTCGCCCAGTGGCTCGCCGTTGCGGGCGCCGTTCTTGGTCAGGTCGGCGTCAAGCCGGCCGACGCTCTCATGGCCGTACACCGGCCCGGTCAACTCACTCAACGTCGCCTTCAGCGGGATCAGCGGCTTGGTCGGGCCGCGCAGCGGCGTCGACTTGTACCCAGGGTCGATGTATGGCGGGTGGCTCCCCCAGTCGCGCGGGCCGAAGCCCGAGACCACGGTCATTGCTCGGGTCCTCCCTGTGCGTCCTCGTCCTGATAGACGCCCTTGGCCAGCGCGTAGGCGCGGTTGGCGGCCGGCACGCCGGCGTACACCGCGACGTGGAACAGCGCTTCCTTGATCTCGTCGCGGGTCGCACCGGTGTTGCGGGCGGCGCGAATGTGCATGACGAACTCCTCCCAGTGCCCGAGACTCGCCAGGATCACCAGGGTCAGCAGGCTGCGGGTCGGCGTCGGCAGGCCCGGTCGGGTCCACACCGAGCCCCAGGCGGTCTCGGTGATGTAGCGCTGGAAATCGCCGTCGAACGTGGTCTTGCGCGCCTCCGCCCGGTCCACGTGAGCGTCGCCGAGCACCGCGCGTCGTACCGCCATGCCGGCTGCGAACCGGTCGTCGGTCTGGTCAGGCAAGGCCGTTCTCCCTGAAAAAGGTCAGCATGTGATGGACCAGCGCGTCCGGCTGCTCGACGCAGGGCAGGTGGCCGGCGTCGGGAATCTCGCGGTAGCGCGCGCCCGGGATGCTCTCTGCGAGGGCCCTGACCACGGCCGGCGGCGTCGCGCCGTCCTCGGCGCCGCACACGGCCAGGGTCGGCACCGCTATGCGGGCAGCGTCGGCCGTCAGGTCGGCATCGCGAAGCGCCGCGCAGGCTCCGGCGTAGGCCGCGGCCGGGGTCCTCACCAGCATGTTCCGCCAAACCGCCAGTTCGTCCCGGCGGGCAAGGCGGAAGGATGGCGCGAACCAGCGCTCCATCACCGCATCGGCGAGGCCTTCCAGGCCGCCTTGGGCGATGGCGGCGATGCGGGCCTGCCACATCTCCGGTGTGCCGATCCGGGCGGCGGTGTCGCACAGCACCAGGGCGCGCACCCGTGACGGGTTGTCGCGCACCAATTGCTGGGCGACCAGCCCGCCGATCGAGAGCCCGCATACCAGCGCGTTCTCCATGCCGGCGTGGCGGAGCAGGCCATCGAGATCGGAGGCCAGGGCCGGAATGTCGAACGGCCGGTTTCCAAGCCCGCTCAGGCCGTGCCCGCGCATGTCATAGCGCAGCGTCCGGAACTGGCCATCCAGGCGGTCGAGAACCCGGTCCCAGATCCGGAAATCGGTGCCGAGCGAGTTCGCGAACGCCAGCGCCGGCGCGTCCTCCGCGCCGTCGAGGGCATAGTGAACGGCGAGGCCGTCGATGGTCACTGCCTGCATGGCGGCTTCGCTCCCGTCCTGGGGCCGTTTGCGGCATGCTGAACCGCGTCAACGGTGATGTAAAATGAGAAGCGGCGATACCGGCGGCCCCGTCGGCCTGACCACCTGGGGCGACGCCGTGTCGTCGTCCGCCGCGCCGCTGTTCATGGACACGGTTCGGGCCGTGGCGGAACAGGTGCGTGCGTAGCGAAGGGAGTTGGCCGCGGCCGCCGCCGCGCCGACAATCGTGATAACGAAGCGACAACCAGGGAGGCGAGCGTGGATCTTCAGGTGACCGGCAAGCGGGTGGTGGTGACGGGCGGGTCAAAAGGCATCGGTCTCTCGATCGCCGAGGCGTTCCTGGCCGAGGGCGCGTCGGTGACGCTGGTGGCGCGCGACGCGGGCCGCCTGGGCGAGGCGGCCAAGGGTCTCCAGGGCAAGGTCGACACCGTGGCGGCCGACCTGTCGCTGCCGGCCGACCGCGAGAAGCTCGCCGCCAGTCACGGCGACGCCGACATCCTCGTCAACAACGCCGGCGCGATCCCGGGCGGCGGGCTGTTCGACATCGACATGGCGCGCTGGGAGCAGGCCTGGGCGCTCAAGGTCATGGGCTACATCCACCTGACGCAACTGTTCCTGGCGCCGATGAAGCAGCGGCGGGACGGCACCATCGTGAACATCATCGGCATGGCCGGGCGGCAGCCGCGCTGGGACTACATCTGCGGCGGTACCGGCAACGCCGCACTCGCCGCGTTCACCAACGCGGTCGGCGGCAGGACACCCGAGTGGAACGTCCGGGTGTTCGGTATCCATCCCTCGGCGACCCGCACCGATCGCATCATGACCCTGTCGAAGACGCGGGCGAAGAACGAACTTGGCGACGAGTCGCGCTGGCAGGAGATGCTGGGGCGGCTGCCCTTCGACCGCGTGGCGGAGCCGTCGGAGATTGCCGCGATGGCGGTTATGCTGGCGTCGCCGCTTGTGCACTATCTGTCCGGCACGGTGGTCGACGTCGACGGCGGTGCGCAATTCCGGTGACGCTGCTCGGGATGGCGCCCTAGCTTTCCGAGCCGGCGTTGTCCTTTCGAAGCCCCTTGATGCGGGCCCGGTGGGTCTTGCCTTCGAGGCGGCGCCGTCGCTCGGCGAGACTGGGTCGGGTTGGCACGCGGAAGGTGGGTCTTACCGCCGCCCGGCGGATCATCTCGACAAGCCGGGCGACCGCGTCCTCGCGGTTTGCCAACTGCGTGCGGTGACGGTTTGCCGTGATGACGATCTCACCGTCCTTGGTCAGTTTCGACCCCGCTATCCGCTCCAGCCTGGCCCTGACCTGGGGCGGCAGCGACGGCGAACGGCGGGCGTCGAAGCGCAGCTGCACGGCGGTGGCGACCTTGTTCACGTTCTGCCCGCCCGGCCCGCCGGCGCGGATGAACGAGAGCTCGATCTCGTCGTCGGGAATCCTGCACACGCCATCGATCTCGATCATGCCGCAGTCTAGCCGTGCGGGCGTCGGCGGCAAACCTGACCGGTTCAGCACCCGTTCGGATGCCACCGGTTCCATCGGCCGTGATAGTCGGCGCGCCCGAGAAGGCGGGTCTCGCCTCCCGGCCAAAGCGTGAGCCGAATGCCGGCGGATCCTGGAACGCCGTCGGGTTCGACGCGCAACCAGGCCACCGGACGATCGGCGGTTGCAGCCCGGCCGGCAGCCCGCATCGCCGCCTCGATCCGGACCTGGGTGCCGGCCGGCAGGTACTGCCAGACGACCGTGTGAAGGAGGAGGCGCACCCGATGGGGCGTGCCGGGACCGGTGAACCGGGCTTCGACCCAGCCGGCGGCGTCGGCCTTGTCGACCTTGGTTCCGGCGGCGACCGCGACGGTCAGCGCCGCCTCGATTCGGGCCAGGCGTTCGGCCTGGTCGGGCCAGATATACGACAGCAGGCGTTCGCGATCGGCGGCGCTGGCGGGGTCGAGCGGGTTGCGGTCGCAGCCTTCGCGGTGGACGACCCGCAGCCGCGCCGCCAGGGGGGCGTGCCCCTCCCAGCGCGAGACGATCCGGACCGCCGCGTCCTCGTCCCCCCACGACCTGCCGCCGAAATCGTAGCGCCAGCGGTCGAACCCGAGGTTCAGCCCGGCACTGGACCCGATCTCGTAAACCTCAATCGGCATGCCGGAGGCCTCGGCGACCGTCAGGCAGCCGCCGAGGATCGATGACGACCGCGATACCTCGTTAGTCTGCGGCGGGCTGTCGAGATAGGCGGCGAGGAATCCGTCATGGTCGTGGATCGCCACCTGGACGCCGCCCCACACGGCTTCCGAGTCCCCGTTTGCCGACGGGTACACCGACCTCAGGGCGGGGCAGTCGCCTGAGCGGGCGAGGGCGTGCAGCGCGCCACAGGCCCGCAACGCCAGCGCGTCGGCGACCGGATCGCCCGGCCAGAGCCGGATGCGGTGTCCAAAGGCACCGACAGGCTCCAGCCGCTCGCGCAGCAGGTCGCACACCAGGGCGTTGAACGCCGAGCCAAGGTCCCGGCAAGCGTCGGCCTGGCGGCGGAAGCTATCGTCGACAGGGTTGGAGAGAGTCATGAGCGGGCCTTTTCAGGCGGGCGGGGCGGTACCGGCGAACGCTAACGGCGGCCCGGGCGGCTGATCATGGTTGATTCATGCAATCAAGCCGTTGCTCTGCGCCCCGGTTCGTCCGACTGTCTTGGAACCCGACAGCGCGGTCGGTCCTGTTCGAAGTCGGGTCGGGCGGCAGTGCCGATACTACGAATTTAGATGAAGAGTACCGTGCAAAAAGCTGAAAATAAATAAACTTGGGAGGAATTCATGGTCGACTTGATGGGGGTCATCCCGCCGGCGACGACCCCGTTCGACGCTTCTGGTGACATCGATTTCGCCGCTGCCACCGCCCAGATCGGTTGGCTGATCGCCAACGGCGCACACGGCGTCGCCGTCGGTGGATCGACCGGCGAGGGGCAGACCCTCGAGGCCGAGGAGTTCCGCGACCTGGTCCAGGCGGCTGTCCAGGCGGCGGCCGGACGGGTCCCGGTGATCGCCGGAATCATCACCGACAGCACGCGCGAGGCGGTCCGGCGCGGCAGAATGGTAAGAGATTGCAAGGTCGCCGCGCTGCAGGTCACACCGGTGCACTATCTGTTCCGGCCGAGCGACGAGTCGATGGTCGAGCACTTCCGCACGCTGGCCGGCGAAACCGGTCAGAAGATCATCATCTACAACGTTGTCCCGTGGACCTACCTGTCGCCGGCTCTGCTGCTCCGGATCATGGATGAGGTGCCGGACGTCATCGGCGTCAAGCAGTCGGCCGGCGACCTGAAACTGTTTGCCGACCTGATGGCCGACGTGAAGCCCGGCAAGATGATCTACAGCGCCGTCGACGCGCTGATGTACCCGTCCTACGCGCTTGGTGCCCACGGTTCGATCGCCGCCATCCTGTCGGCGGCACCGCGGCCATCGGTCGACCTGTGGGAAGCGGTGAAGGCTGGTGACCACACTCGGGCGCACGGTTTGCATCTCAAGCTTCTGAGGCTCTGGAACGCCCTGATGCCGCACGACAACCTGCCGGCCTCGACGAAGTTCGCGCAGAGTGTCCAAGGTTGCCCGTCGGGTGTAGCGAGGCAACCAATGGCGATGCCGGGCGTTGACCATCAGGAGCGTATCCGCAAGGCGCTGACCGACCTTGGTCTAGCCTGAAGCCGGTCGCGGTCGGTTTTCGCAATTCGTCGCGGCGCGACATTGCTCTCGCCACGACGTCGCAAATCGGCTACCACGTTTAGTGCCTGGCAAGCTGCCGGGTTCGGAAATGGCAGAGGTGTGGACCCGGAACGGTGCTGGGGCGTAGCAACATAATCGTGGTTTTCCTGTCTCTGGCGCTGTTCCTCAGCGTTGGCAGCCTTACCGTGAGGGCGTCTTCGACGGCCGGCTTTCCAGGCGGAAGCGCGCTGAGCGCCGTGCTTGCGAAGGCGTCGGACACGATGAGGCAGTCGAACATCGAGGTCCCACAGGAACTGAGTGAGCGTGACGTCCTGATGCTTGCTCTCAACGTGTATTATGAGGCTCGTGGCGAAGGCGTATCGGGCAAGGCTGCGGTAGCGCACGTTACGCTCAACCGGCTCCGGGACGATCGCTGGCCGAAGACCCTGTCCGAGGTGATTTTGCAACCCGGACAGTTCTCGTGGACTCGCAAACCGCCGCAGATCCATGACCGCGAGGCGCTGAAGGCCTCGATCATGGTTGCGACCAAGGCGCTGAACGGCACGTTGCGCGATCGCACGGGCGGAGCCCTTTATTTTCACGCAGCGCGCCTCGGTGAGCCCGGCTGGACCCAAGGTCTGACGCGAATCTCCCAGATCGGTTCCCACACGTTCTACTCAGACTGAAAGCCGCCTTCAGTTCGGCTCTCCGGTACGGCGGGCTTCAGTCGGACGTTGGACATGGTTGGGTCGCGCTCCGATGAACTCGACGCCGGGCGTCCGAGGCGATCCGACCGTCGCCGTGTCGATGGACCCGGATCAGCAGATCGAGCGCGCTCGCCGGCTGGTCGCGCGGATCGATGCGGGCGATTTCGGTCAGCCAGTTCCGGTACAGCGTGCGACCGGCGGCGTCCCACGACTTGGTCGCGGTACGCTTCGGATCCGGTTGGGTGACCAGGATGCCGCGATCCCGGTCGCGCGCGTACTCGCGCCTCAGGGTGTCGCTGTCGTACTCCGGGTGGTTCAGCACGTACAGCGCCCGGCGCGCCGGGTCCTCCGCGAGGCCTAGGCCCGCCACCGGCGCGAGCGCCAGCGGTCGAATCGAGCCGTCTGCCGGCAAGTCGGACAGGCGGATTTCGGCCCAGCGCGAGACCGGCATGTCGAGCGGCAGCGGCACGCCGCGCAGGACCGGGGTGCGGGTGTCGAGCGGAACGTGGGAGAACACGCCGAAACGCTTCTGGCCGAGCATCTGCTTCGGCACCCCGTGGTCGTGCCAGAGCGCCGCCATCGCCGCCCAGCAGACATGCACCGACGGCACCCGCTCGGCGGTGAGCCAGTCCAGGATTTCCGACAGGCCGGTCCAGTATCGAACCTCGCCATAGGGCAGGTGCTCCAGCGGGGCCCCGGTGATGATGACGCCGTCGAGCCGGCGCCGGTCGATCGCCGACCACGGCCGGTAGAAGCGTTCGACGTGGGCCGGGTCGGCCGTCTGGGGCTCGTAGCCGTTGGGCAGCGTCAGGACCAGTCGGACGGGACGCTCGACGCCGGCCAGCAAGCGACCGAACTGGAGTTCGGTCGTCGGCTTGTCCGGCATGAGGTTGATCAGGGCGACTGTCAGCGGCCGCACGTCGAGGGCGAACGGCGCGGTCGGCTCGCCCTCGAACACGGTAGCGCCCTCGCGGCGCAACGCGTCGACGGCGGGATGGCCGGCGGGAAGGATGAGCGGCATTGTCGGTCCTCCGTCGAAGAGGGTCGGCGGGGCGGGTGATCCGCCCCGCCGGGCGGTCAGGCGGCCTTGGCCAGTTGGCCGAGGCCGTCGAGGGCCTGAGTGAGGTCGGCCTCGATGTCCTCGCAGTGCTCGATGCCGACCGAGAGTCGGACGTAGCCCGGGGTCACGCCGGCGGCCCGCTGGCGCTCCTCGGTGAGTTGCTGGTGCGTGCTGGTGGCCGGGTGGATCGCCAGCGAGCGGGCGTCGCCGATGTTCGCCACGTGATGCAGCAGCTTGAGTCGGTCGATGAACGCGAGGCCGGCTTCGGCGCCACCGGCCAGTTCGAAGCCGACCAGACCGCCGTTGCCGCCGGTCAGGTAGGTTTCGACCCGGCGCTTGTCCTCACCGGTGAACAGGCCCGGATGGATGACCTTCGTCACCGACGGGTGATCGGCGAGAAAGCGGGCGATCGCGTCGGCGTTGCGGCAATGCTCGCGCATCCGAAGCGGCAGCGTCTCGATGCCCTGAAGGAACATGAAAGCGTTGAACGGGCTCATGCAGGCGCCGGTGTCGCGCAGCACCGAGATCCGGGCCTTCAGGGCGTAGGCGATCGGGCCGAGCGGCTTGACCGCCTCGACCCACACCGTGCCGTGGTAGCTCGGGTCCGGCTGGCTGAGGGTCGGAAACCGGTGGGCGTGCTTCTCCCAGTCGAAGCGGCCGGAATCGATCAGCAGCCCGCCGATCGAGGTGCCATGACCGCCGATGTACTTGGTGGTGGAATACACCACCACATGGGCGCCGTGGTCGAACGGCCGGCAGATCAGCGGGGCGGCGGTGTTGTCGACGATTAACGGAATGCCGAGTTCCTCGCCGATCAACGCCACCTCCGCGATCGGGAACGGCACCAGCTTCGGGTTCGGCAGGGTCTCGCCGAAGAACGCCCTGGTCTTCGCGTCGGCGGCGCGGCGGAACGCGTCCGGGTCGCTCGGGTCGACGAACCGCACCTCGATCCCCATCGCCTTCAGCGTGTGGGCGAACAGGTTCCATGTGCCGCCGTACAGGTCGGTTCCGCTGACGATGTTGTCGCCGGCCTGAGCGATGGTGGTGATCGAGGTGGTGATCGCGGCCTGGCCGGACGCCAGCGCCAATGCCATCACGCCGCCCTCGATCGCCGTCATGCGCTGCTCCAGCACATCGGTGGTCGGGTTCATGATGCGGGTGTAGACGTTTCCGAACTTCTGCAGGCTGAACAGTTCGATGGCGTTCTGGGTGCTGCCGAGGTCGAACGAGGTGGTCTGGTAGATCGGCACCGCGACCGCGCCGGTCGTCGGGTCGGACCGAAATCCGGCGTGCAGGGCCAGGGTTTCGGCGTGCTTGGACGCGAGGGTATGGGTCGTGGTCATGACAATCTCCTGTGCTCGACGGGGAGGGGGCAGGAACGCGACGCTCAGGCGGCGCAGCGCTCCAGGAAGCGGACCACCGCGTGCTCGCGGCCGGTCACATGGTCACCGATCGCGTGGGCGATCGGGATCGGGTGGGTGAGTGGGAGCATGTGTCCCGCACCCTGGATCTCGCGCAGCGTGGCGTTCGGTAGCGTCCAGGTCAGGCGCTCGACGATCCGCCGGGTGATGGGCCGGGTCCGGCTGCCGTACAGCAACAGGGTCGGCAATCGAACCCGGGCGGCGGCCTCCAGCGGCGTCTTCTCGCCGGTGGTTGTCGCGAAATTGAGGGCGATCGCACTGATCCGGCGGCACAGCGCGTCGTGCGCCTCCGGTTCCATCGAGCGCCAGGCGCCGTGGCCGCTCCAGTAGTCGATGAAGTGCTCGAGCGCGGCCCGGTACTCGCCATTAACCAGACCCGCGGCGATGCGGTCGCCGAGTTCGGTGATCTCCTCGAACAGCAGGCCGTCGGTGGCCGAGCCGCCGCGCAGCAGGTAGAACGCCACCGGCTCGATCAGGGTCAGGCTGAGCAGCGTCTCGGGGGCGTGCAGCGCGGCGGTCAGCGCGACCGCTCCGCCGTAGGAATGGCCGACCAGGTGAACCGGCTCGCCGGCGTCGTCGGCCAGCGCCCGGACGATTGCCGCCTCGTCGGCAAGCCGCATCGGTCCACGCCCGCTCCACGGATCGGACGCTCCGTAGCCGCGAAGATCCGGCATGATCAGGCGGTAGCCGCGCCCGCCCGGGGCCGCGGCGAGCGGACCGGCAAGCAGAGCCTCGGCCATCGCGCGCCACTGACTGCTGCTGCTGCCGGTGCAGTGCAGCAGGACCACCGGGATACCGCTGCCGGCTTCCCGCACCGCGACGGCGGTGCCGCCGATCTGGATCGTTTTCATGGCCGTTCTCCCAACCGCGCGGCCGGCGCCGGAGGGCCCGTGCGGTCGCGCTTGACGGAGGGAGTTTTAGAAAGGCGGTGTTTCCCGACTGTGTCTCGCCGTTCGAAATATGTTTCAGAAGTGTTTCATTTTCGAAAATGAAGGTGTTCTGATTGGTCGGAGCCGCGATTGGCGTTCGAATTCGAAACCCAGTTCCCGATCGCCTTACGCGCTTTCGGGGCTGGCCGAGAACAGATAGCCGGCGCCGCGGACCGTCTTGATGACCGCCGGCTTTGCGGGATCGGTCTCGATCTTGCGGCGGATGCGGGCGATGCGGATGTCGATCGACCGGTCGAAAGGTTCGAAGTCGCGGTTGTGGGCGAGGTCGAGCAGCTGGTCGCGGGTCAGCACGCGGTTCGGCCGCTCGGCAAACGCCTGCAGCAGATCGAATTCCATCGCGGTGAGGGGTATCTCGCCGCCGTCGGGGCCGTAGAGCTTGTGGCCGTCGAGATCCAGACGGCAGGCGCCGAAGCGGACCTCTCGGTACCCGTTGCTGGTTTCGAGCGCCGCCGCCCGACCGACTCGCCGAAGCACCGCCTTGACGCGGGCCAGCAACTCCCGCAGGTCGAACGGCTTCGTCACATAGTCGTCGGCGCCCATTTCGATTCCGACCACTCGATCGATCACCGAGTCCCGGGCGGTCAACATGATGACGCCGGCGCCGCTGTGCTCGCGCAGCCAGCGGGCGATCGACAAACCGTCCTCGCCCGGCATGGTCACGTCCAGCACCGCGAGGTCGACCCGGCCCTGCTCGGCGAGCTTGCGCAGCGCCGGCCCGCCATCGGCCTTCGAGACCTTGTAGCCGTTCATCTCCAGGTATTCGGCGACGGTGTCCCGGATATCGCGCTCGTCGTCGACCACCGCGATGTGCACCCGATCGCTCATATTCCCCCCTGCCGACCCCCGTCGCGGCTGCCGTGCTGCCCGCCGAGGCGGGCGACCAGCCGGCGCAGGTCGGCTGGCACCACGGGCTTTTCCAGATATGGCCGCCCGCAGCGCTCCAGGAACCGCCGGATCGCCGGGCTCATCGTGTCGCCGGTAACGAACGCCACCCGATCCAGCAGGTCGGGATAGCGTTCCTCGAGCAGCTCGAACAGCGCCGGCCCGTCCAGATCCGGCATTCTGACGTCGCTCAGGACGACGTCGTAGCGCCGGTAGACGAGCTTCTCCAAGGCGGCCCGGCCGGACGACGCGACCGCGACCCGGTGGCCGCTCTCGGTCAGCACCTCGGACACGATCTCCGCGACGTCGGGTTCGTCGTCGACCACCAGGATCGACAGCGCCGGCGACGGGAACGCCCCGGCCGCGACGCCTGCCCGGCGTGCCGGAGTCTGCAGGGCCGGGAACCGCATCACGAACGTGGCTCCGCCGCCCGGGGTTTTCTCCAGCGTGATGCGCCCGCCATGGGCCTCGACGATCCGGTGGGTGATGGCCAGCCCCAGGCCGGTGCCGCGGCCGACTTCCTTGGTGGTGAAGAACGGCTCGAAGATCCGCGAGGCGACGGCGTCGGAGACGCCGAACCCGTTGTCCGAGACCATCACCACCACCTCGTCCGATCGGCGGTCATGCCTCGTCATCAGTCTCAGCCGGTGCGGGCGCGGCGCCCCCGCCAGCGCGTGCTGGGCGTTGACGATGAGGTTGATCATCACCTGATTGAGTTGGTCCGCGTCGGCCAGTATCGGCGGCAGCAGCGGCGTCATCTCGAGGCTGACGTCGATGTCGGCGGTGCGCAGCATGTAGCCGGTGACCTCGAGCGTGGTCTCGATCATGGCGTTGACGTCGACCGGGCGCGCCTCGGTCGGCTGCTGCCGCGCCATCGCGAGAAAGGTTCTCACGATCCTGGCGCAGCGGTCGGCGGCCTCGCCGATCTTGCGGGCGCGTTCGGCGGTCTTGGGGTCGGTTGCGGTCTCGCGCATCAGCAGCGCCTGGCCGACCACCACCGAGAGCGGGTTGTTCAGTTCGTGGCTGACCCCGGCCAGCAGTTCGCCGAGCGCGCTCATCTTCTCGCTCTGGTGAAGCGCTTCGCGCTGGCGCGCCATCTCCGCCTCGACGCGCCGCCGCTCGGTGAGGTCGAAGACGCTCGAGACCACGACCTGCTCGCCCTGGTAGTCGATCAGCCGCGCTGACACGGCGGCGCAGAACTCGCTGCCGTCGGTCCGTCGGAAGAACGCCTCGAAGCCGTCGACGCCACCGTCGTCGCGCAGGGCGTTGACGTAGCGGTCTCGGTCGGCCGGATCCACGAAGAAGCTGCGCGCCGACAGGTCGCCGACGATCGGGTCGCGCAGGAACAGCCGGCGCGACGCCGGACTCTCGTAGAGAATTAGACCGTCCTGAGCGCGGGTCATGCCGACCGGCACCGGCGCCGCCTCGAGGATCCGGCGAACCATCGCCTCGCTGTCGCGCAGCGCTAGTTCGGCGCGCTTGCGATCGGTGATGTCGGCGCGCAGCGTGACCGAGCCGCCGTCCGAGGTGGGATGCCGGCTGATCTCGCGCCAACTCCCGTCAGTCAGCTCGACCTCGATGGGTTGTCCTTCGATTCTTCGCAGCGTCTCGGCGATCCGCGGGATCTGGCCGCGATCGCCTTCCACCAGCCTACCGTCGAACCGCCGCAGGTGTCGGAAGAAGTCCGGCGCAAGGTCGTCGGGTGTCAGGCCGGCCATCTCGCTCGGCGAGCGGCCGTATGGACGGGCAAACGCCGTGTTGCAGAACAGTATCCGGTCGTCGGCGTCGCTGACCACGAAGCCGTCCGGCAGGCTGTCGATGGCGTCGGACATGAGCTGGATCAGGCGACGGCGTTCCACGCGCGCGGCGATGCGGTCCGATATGTCGCGCACCTCACCGATCAGCAGCCGGGTCGGCCCGGCGTCGGTGGCCGTGATCGTCAGCTCGACCGGGAAGGTGGAGCCGTCGGCCCGCATGGCCTCGACCTCCATCCGCCGGTTGCCGTGGGCCAGTTTCCCGGAATCCTGGAACCGTCGCATTCCGGCAGCGTGATGATCGCGGAACGGCGGCGGGATGATCAGGTCGGCCATAGGCCGCCCCAAGGCCTGCTCGCGCGTGTACCCGAACACGCGTTCCGCCGCCGGGTTGAACTCGACCACCGCGCCGGCGTCGTCGGTGGCCAGGATCGCGTCCATGGCGGTGTTGAGCAGCGCACGGATGATCGCCTCGGCGGTGTCGACGCGGTCGACCGCCTCCTTTTCGGTGGTGATGTCGAGCATGCATCCGACCACCGCCAACTGTCCCGCGCCGTCGGCGTCCGCCACCCGGAGGGTATCGCGAATCCAGAGCCAGCCACCGTCGCTTCGTCGGAAGCGGTACTCGAGCGTCAACTCGCCGGCCTCGTGAACCCGGTTGATGGCCTCGAAGTACGCCGGCCGGTCGTCGGGGTGCAGAAGCGAGGTGCCGTAGCCCGGTTGCTGGGTGAACGCGTCAGCCGGATGGCCAGTCAGCCAGGTGACGTTGTCGCTGATGAAGCGGGTCCGGCGACCGGTGCCGATGTCGGCGATGTAGAACACCGTGGTCGAGTGGCTGACCGCAAAATTCAACAGCGCACGCCGGTGCGACTCATCCATCGGCGTGGGGTCGCGCTTGGGAAGGGTCGTGGTGGGCATGGCCAACGCACGTCTTGGACGCCTCGACCCGGCGCCGGGACGGTCATCGTATGCGGAACGCGGTCCCGGCGCCATTCTGCGGTGACTCACATCACATCAGCCGCGGGTCGAGGTGCGGCTGGTCGACCACGCGGACCGCGATCGACATGACCTGCGGGCGGCGCAGACCGATGTCGGCGAGCGTGCGGTCGTCCAGTTCCGCCAGAAGTCGCTCGGTCCGGCGAATCCGGGCGTTGCGTGCCCAGGCCCGGAACGGGGCGGCGAGGATGGACGCCAGCCGTGCGGCCCAAGGGCGGACGGTGGCGATGGCGCCGACCGGGTCGGCGAAGGCGTGTGCGGACATGACAGGGCTCCTGAGATTGGACCGGGCATCCGGTCGTCGTTGGATGCCCGTTCTAGGGAGCGCCGGTTTCGGCCGATGCACGCGGCACCGAAAAAACTGTTTCAGTTGTTTCCGATGCGGGAAGCCTCAGACGCTGCCGCCGCCGACCACGCCAGCCGCGCGCAGCGCGCCAATGTCGCCATCCCCGAGGCCGAGCCCGCGCAGGATCGAGTCGCCATCCTGGCCGAGGGTCGGCGGCGGCCCGGACGGCGCTGGACCGTCCGCGTCGGCGGTGAACGGCGCCCCGGTCAGGCGCAGCGGGGCCTCGAACCCTGCCGGCGCCGGAACCTCGACCAGAATGCCGCGATGGGCCAGTTGCGGGTCGGCGACCGCTTCGGCGATCGAGTTGACCTTGGCGATCGGCACGCCGCGCCGGCCCAGGCGGGCCGCCCAACTGGCCGCGGAGTCGGAGGCGAAAGCCTCGACGATGGCGGCCCGCACGGCGGCGGAGTTCGCGCGCCGGCCGGCGGTGTCGGCGAAGCGCGGGTCGGCCATGAGATGCGCGAGGCCGGCCTCCTCGAATATCGCCTCGGCGTGGTGCTGCATGGTCGCCGACATCAGCACCAGACCGTCTGCAGTGGGAAAGCAGTCGGCGGTCGGCAGGTGGGTGGCCGAACTGTTGCCGATCAGGTCGGGCACCGTGCCATCGACGGTGTACTGGCAGACCGACGGTGCCTGGATCGCGAGCGCGGCGTCCAGCATGGCAATGTCCACGCACTGGCCTTCGCCGGTGCGCTCACGCCGGAACAGCGCGGCGGCGACCGCGTAGGCGCCGCACGCTCCGGTGAACAAATCGACCGGGAAGTAGCCGGTGCGGGTCGGGCCGGTCTCGGGATGGCCGTTGCTGCTCATCATGCCGGATGCCGCCTGCACGGCGCCGTCATAGGCGGCCTCGCTTGCCTTCGGTCCGCTCGACCCGTAGCCGGTCAGCGCGCAGTAAACGACACGCGGGTTGACGGCCCGCACCGTCTCCCAGCCCAGGTCGAGGCGGTCGACCACGCCACCGCGAAAATTATGCACCACCACGTCGGCGCCCTTGATGAGGTCGAGCGCGATCGCCCGGCCGCGGGGGTCCTTGAGGTCGAGGGCGAGGCTGCGCTTGGAATGGTTCAGGGCCAGGAACGCCGAAGCCATGCCGTGCGCGGCGTGCGGGCTGGGCAGCATGCGGTCGCGCATCTGGTCGCCGCCGGCCGGCGGCTCGATCTTGATAATCTCGGCGCCGAGCAGGGCGAGTTGCAGCGTCAGGAACGGTCCCGACAGGACCTGGGTGAAGTCGATCACCCGAATGCCGTCGAACGCCTGCGCCATCCTGCCGCCTCCCTGTACGCCGCGCGGTTGTTCCGCTTGGATGAAGGCTAGCATGAGGAAACGCTCAACCAGGGAGGCTGAAATGCCCGATACCACCGACCCGATTCCGCCGCGCGAGGCGATGACCCCGCCCACCGGCGTCGAGCTGAAGGCCGAGGCCGAGGCGCTGTCCGAGTTGCTGCGGCTGCGCACCCTGCCGTTCGGGATGAAGCTGTTCGAGGATGCCGCCGACATGGAGCGGATTCCCGGCCTTCGACGACCGGCCGATGGGCGGGGGTTCACCACCTGCCAATTGGTCACCCAGGTCAGGACGGCGGGTTTTACGCTCGGCATCGTGCGCGACAACCTGCGCCCGAACGCCAGTTGCGGCGCCAACATCGGACTGGAGCCGGTCCCGGAGCGGCTGGCCTCGGGAGAAAACATGACGGGTGTGTGGTTCGAGAATCGTGAGGCCGCCGCCGCCCACCAGGCGCAGATGCCGCGGGTCGCCGCCGGCCGGTACTCGGGCCTGGTCGCGTCACCGCTGCGCTCCGGTCGGCTCGAGCCGCCGGACGTGTGCCTGTTCTATGCCACGCCGGGGCAGATGATCCTGTTCATCAACGGGCTGCAGTACCGCTCCTACCGCCGCTACGACTTCCAGGTGACGGGCGAGAGCGCCTGCGCCGACAGCTGGGGACGCGCGCTGGCCACCCGCGAGACCAGCCTGTCGATTCCCTGCTACGCCGAGCGTCGCTACGGGGGTGTCGCCGACGACGAGTTGCTGATGGCGTGCCCGCCTGACGAGTTCGTGCGCGGTGTCGACGGGCTGAGGGCGCTCGCCGGGAACGGGTTGCGCTATCCGTATCCGCCTTACGGCGCTTTCGCGGATCCATCCGCCGGGATGTCAAAGAGTTACGGCTGATCCGTCCAGCTGGACGGGATAAACGTTGCCGCCTGGTACGGCGACGACTGAAGTCGGCCGCGCGGGATACCTATGCCAACGCGATCGCGCCGATCACGACCACCAGAACCAAGCTCCCGATGATCCACAGCTTCGGTCCAGGGTTCGGGGATGGCGGTGGCGCGGCGTGTTCCGTCCCGCGGGCGGCGGTGTGAAGCTTGTCGCGAGCCGGCGCATTTTGTCCCATTCCGGTGGCCATGGCGGCGTCACGCGGCGGAACCTGCGGCGCGGGTTGGTCGAGGCCGGGCATGGTGAAGTTGGGATCGGACCTGTCCGTCGAACCGCTCCGCGGCGGTCGGTCGCTCTTTTGGGCCGGGTCGCTCATGATGCCTCCATCGGTTTCCGAGGGCGACGCTCGCCTCTCGGTACCTGACCTCAACATCATTAAGGCGCGCCTGTTCCAAACGGCTGGCGCGTCGCCCCGGAAGGGACCACAGAGCTTGCCGTACCGTACCGTACCGTATCGTGAAGGCCCTGCACGCGGCGCAGCGTGACGGCATCGTCGACCTGGTGACCCCGGCCGCTCCGCCCGCGGGAAGAGCTCCAGCAGGCGATCCTGGAACTACCAGGAGGGCGGTTTCATACGCCGGCAAAAGAGCACCAGGGCGCCCGAAGGGTGGGAGCGGGCGCTACCCCGACGCGTCCTCCAGCACCATTGCCGCTCCCTTCTCGCCGATCATGATGGCAGCCGCGTTGGTGTTCCCCGACACCAGCGTCGGCATGACCGAGGCATCGACGACGCGCAGACCCGGCACGCCGTGGACCCGCAGCCGATCGTCGACCACCGCCATGGGGTCGCTGGACGGCCCCATCTTCGCCGTCCCGACGATGTGGTAGAGGGTTTGGCCGGTCTGGCGCGCGTAGGCCTCGAGATCGGCATCGCTCGTGCAGTCCGGGCCCGGCGTCATCTCATAGGCGCGGTAGGGGTCGAGAGGTGCCGCCTCGGCGATGCGGCGGCCGATCTTCATGCCCTCGACGATCGCCGCCACGTCGATCGGGTCGGACAGGAAGTTGCCGCGGATCGCTGGCGGAGTGGCGGGATCCGACGACTTGATGTGGATGCTGCCCTTCGATTCCGAACGCAGCGGGCAGACCGCCAGGGTCATCCCCGGCTGTTTCTCCAGCTTGCGGGTGGCCGCGTCGGCGTAGCTGGCGTGCGCCAAATGGAACTGCACGTCCGGCGTTTCCAACTCCGGCCGGGTTTTCACGAAGCCAAAGACGATGCCGGCGCCGTAGCCGAGCACGCCGCGCCCGGTCAGCGCCCAGCGCACCACCTCGCGGGCAAGGTTGGGGCCACGGGTGAGTTCGTTCAGCGTGATCGGCTTGGTGACGCGCCAGCGCAGGCGGGTGCCGTAGTGGTCCCGGTAGTTCTCGCCGACACCCGGCAGGGCATGGTGGACCTCGATGCCGTGGCGGCGCAGCAGCTCCGGGTTGCCGATGCCGGAAAGCTCCAGCAGCTGCGGCGACTGCACGGCGCCGGCCGCCAGGATTACCTCGCGACCGGCGCGGGCCTCCCGGCGGGCGCCGTTGACGGTGTAGGCCACGCCGGCGGCTCGCGATCCGTCGAACAGCAGGCCGGTGGCGAAGGCCTCGGTCTCGATCGTCAGGTTTGCCCGGTTGCGGATCGGCCGCAGGAACGCCTTGGCGGCGCTCACCCGCCGGCCGCCGCGGGCGGTGAGTTGGTAGTAGCCGAAGCCTTCCTGGTCGCCGTCGTTGTAGTCGGCGTTGCGCGGGAAGCCCTGGCTTTCCGCCGCGGCCACGAAGGCGTCCAGCAGCTCGTGACGCTCCTGGGTCTCGGTCACAGACAGCGGTCCGTCGGTCCCGCGGCTGGAATCGCCGCCGTTGGTGTAGGTCTCGGACTTGCGGAAATACGGCAGCACCGCTTCGTAGGACCAGCCGCGGTTGCCGAGCTGGCTCCAGGTGTCGTAGTCGAGCGGCTGGCCGCGCACGTACAGCACCCCGTTGATCGCGCTCGACCCGCCCAGCGTCTTGCCGCGCGGGGTGGCAATGGCGCGGTTGCCGGAGCCTTCCTCCGGCTCGGTCACGAATCCCCAGTTGTAGCGCTTGTTGGTGAGCAGCTTGTAGAAGCCGACCGGGATCGGAATCCAGAAGCTGCTGTCCTTCGGCCCGGCCTCCAGCAGCAGCACCTTGTAGCGGCCGTTCTCGATCAGCCGGTTCGCCAGGACGCACCCGGCCGAGCCGGCTCCGACGATGATGTAGTCCCATTCGACGGTCATGAACGCTGTTCCCCGCGGTTCCCGTTGCAGGGCAGGATCTTAGCGGATGGTTCCTGGACCGGAAGGGGGCGCGGAGCGGCGGCGGGGGGGGGGCCGGATCGCCCGCGCTGTCGCGCGTTCGTCCGGGATGACGAGAAAAGGGTGGAGGGGCCGCTCTTTGCATCGCCCCCTCCCTTGTTCCGTCATCCCGGACGGAACGATCCGCGCGCGCGGAGCGGGCCGATCCGGGACCCACAGCGCGACGGTGGCTCGCCGATGCTGGCGCTCGTTGCTAGGCGACTTGTCCGGCCGCGTGGCCGGACGCCCACGCCCACTGGAAGTTGAAACCGCCGAGATGGCCAGTCACGTCCACCACCTCGCCGATGAAGTACAGGCCGGGCACGGCGGTCGCCTCCATGGTCCGGGACGACAGGCCGGCGGTGTCGACGCCGCCAAGCGCGACCTCGGCGGTGCGCCAACCCTCGGTCCCGCTTGGCACCACCTGCCAGCGATTGACGCGTTCAGCCACGGCGCGCAGCCGGACGTCGCCGAGGTCGGCGAGGCGCCCCGAAGTATCGGTCGCTGCCGCGACCTGCTCGGCGAGGCGCTTGGGGAGGATCGCGGCCAGGACGTTGGTCATGTCCCGCTTCGGATGGCCGGACCGTGCCCGCTTCAGGGCGTCGAGCACGCCGATACCGCGCGCCAGGTCGATCTCGATCGCCTCGCCGCTCCGCCAGTAGGACGAAATCTGCAGTATCGATGGGCCGCTCAAGCCCCGGTGGGTGAACAGCAGACCCTCTGCGAACCGAACCTGACCGCAGGTCACCTCGGCGTCGACCGAGACGCCGGCGAGTTCCTTGGTCCAGGCCAGGAGATCAGGAGCAAAGGTCAGCGGCACCAAACCGGCGCGGGGCGGGACGACCTTGAGCCCGAACCGCTGCGCCAGGTCGTAGCCGAATCCGGAAGAGCCCATCTTCGGGATCGACGGCCCGCCGGTAGCAACCACCAGCGACGCCGCGGTAAGGGTGCCACCGTCGGTCTCGACCGTGAACACGCCGTCGGCCTTGGTCACCTCGCCGAGCTTACGGCCGAGCCGGATCTCGACACCGGCCGCCGCGCATTCCGCCAGCAGCATATCGACTATCTGCCGGGACGAGCCGTCGCAGAACAGCTGGCCGAGGGTCTTCTCGTGCCAGCCGATTCCGTGGGCGTCGACCAGGGCGATGAAGTCGCTCGGCCGGTATCGGCTGAGCGCCGAGACGTAGAATCGCGGGTTCGCCGAGAGGAAGTTGGCCGGCGTGGCGTGCAGATTGGTGAAGTTGCAGCGCCCGCCGCCCGAGATCCGGACCTTCTCGGCCGGTTTGGCGGACTGGTCGAGCACCACCACCCGACGGCCGCGCTTGCCGGCCTCGATCGCGCACATCAGGCCGGCGGCGCCGGCGCCGAGCACCAGGACGTTGGCGGCGGTCACCGCGCCACCGGCTGGCCGGCACGCTGGCAGTCCCGCCAGTCGGGGGCGATCCAGGCCGGCAGGTTCGCCGGGGCGAGCGGCTGCTTGCCGAGGATATGGTCCGACGCCTTCTCGCCGACCATGATCGTCGGCGCGTTGAGGTTTCCGTTCGGGATCGTCGGGAACACCGAGCTGTCGACCACGCGCAGCCCATCGACGCCGATCACCCGCAGTTCCGGGTCGACCACCGCTTCCGGGTCGTCGGCCGACCCCATTCGACATGTCCCGCTCGGATGGTAGGCGCTCTCGGCGTTGGCGCGCACCCACGCGTCGATGGCGTCGTCGGTGGCGACGCCGACGCCGGGCTGGATCTCGTCGCCGCGGTACGGGTCCATTGCTGGCTGCGCCATGATCTCGCGGGTGATGGCGATCACCCGTCGCCAGGCCTCGATGTCCTCGGGCGCGGTGAGGTAGTTGAACAGGATCGACGGGGCGTCGGCCGGCGAGGGGCCGCCGATCGCCACCCGGCCGCGGCTGCGCGGCTTGTTCGGGCCGACATGGACCTGGAAGCCGTGGCCGTCGAACGCCGCGCGGCCGTCGTAGCGCATGGCGCCCGGCAGGAAGTGGTACTGGATGTCCGGCCACTCGACGCCGGCGCGCGAGCGCACGAAGGCGCAGGACTCGAAATGGTTGGTGGCGCCGAGCCCGTCTTTGAACAAGACCCAGCGCAGCCCGATCAGCAGCTTGCGCCAGTGCTTCAGCTCGGCGTTCAGGGTGATCGGCCGGGTGCAGCGGAACTGGAAGTAGACCTCCAGATGGTCCATCAGGTTGGCGCCGACCCCAGGCCGGTCGGCGACCACATCGACGCCGTGACGGCGCAGCAGGTCGGCCGGCCCGATGCCGGAGCGCTGCAGAATCGTCGGCGAGCCGATCGGCCCGGCCGCCACGATCACCTCGCGGTGCGCCGTGGCGAGCCGCTGCTCGCCGCCGACCGTATAGGCGACGCCGGCAACCCGGTGGCCTTGGACGGTCAGCCGGTCGGTCAGGGCGTGCTTGACCAGGTGAAGGTTCGGCCGCTTCAGCGCCGGCTTCAGGTAGGCGTTGGCGGTCGACCAGCGCACGCCGTCCTTGACGGTCATGTGCATGGCGCCGAAGCCCTCCTGACGCTCGCCGTTGTAGTCGGCCGTCGCGCCGTAGCCAGCCTCGACGCCGGCCTCGACGAACGCCCGGTACAGTGGGTTGCGCATGCCGTTGCCGGCGTTGGTGGCGAGCGGGCCGTCGCCGCCGCGGTAGGTGTCGCCGCCGCCGATCCAGCTCTCGGCGCGCTTGAAGTAGGGCAGCACGTGCCGGCCGCCCCAGCCGTGGGCGCCCTGCCGCTCCCACTCGTCGAAGTCGCGGGCGTGGCCGCGCACGTAGACCATGCCGTTGATCGAGGACGACCCGCCGATAACCTTGCCGCGCGGGCAGTGCATGCGGCGGCCGTCCAGTCCCGGCTCCGGCTCGGTCTCGAAGAACCAGTTGAAGCGCTTCATGTTCATCGGGATCGACAGCGCCGTCGGCATCTGGATGAAGATCGAGCGGTCGCTGCCGCCGGCCTCCAGCACCAGCACGCTGTGCCGGCCGTCGGCGCTGAGCCGGTCGGCCAGCACGCAGCCGGCCGATCCGGCGCCGACGATCACGTAGTCGAATTCCCGCGTCTCCATGGCGCCGGGGATGCCACGGCGGCGAGGGGGTGGCAAGGGCCGACCCTGTCGCTACTCGACGGTGTCGAACTCGAGTCCGGCCAACAGCATGCCGACGGTCTCGCCGTCGTCGGACAACGGCAGGATCACCCGCTCGACCCGGAAGGTGATGCCGCGCGCCGTCCAGAAGCTGTGCTCCGACACGTACGGGGCGCGCGACCCCAGGCACGCGAGGTAGTCGTGCAGGATGGCCGCACGGCGGTCGCCAAACGCGATCTCGTCGAGATACTGCCCCGTGTAGTCGGCGCCGTACATGTCGGCCACGTGAGTCCCGACGAGCCGCGCCCGCAGCCTTTCGCTGCCGGGCACGACGTCGAACAGGATCAGGAAGGGCAGGTGGCGGGGGATGTCGAGCGGGTCGATGTCGGCGCGGGAGGGCATCGGACGACCGGCACACCGGTCCTGCCAGTAGGCGTAGAGTTGCTGCAGCCGCGGGCTCGCGATGATCGGGCGGGCGCGGTGGCAGGATGTCACGTCTGGGCCCCGCCGTTCGACGCGATCATCTGGCCGTTGATGAACCCGCCGGCGTCGGAACACAGGAAGGCCGTCAGCGCGGCAATATCCTCCGGCGTGCCCAGGCGGCCGACCGGAATCCGGTCCTTTTGCGATCGGATGTGGGCCGTCATCGAGGCGTCCTCGTGCTCGGTCTCGATCGGACCCGGCGAGATCGCGTTGGTGGTCACACCTTTCGGCCCGAACTCTTTGGCGAGCGCCTTGGTGAGGCCCCACAGCCCATGCTTGGCGACCGACACCGGCGCGCGGCCACTGTAGCCGTGCATGGCGTTCATGCCGGTCAGGTTGACGATCCGGCCCCAGCCGGCTGCCACCATGCCTGGGCCGAAGGCGCGGGCGGTGTAGAAGGCGCTGTTCAGGTCGGTGTCGAGCACCCGGTGCCAGTCATCATCGGTCATCTCGAGAAACGGCTTCTCGGGCCGGATAGCGGCGTTGTTGACCAGGATCTGGACCCGTCCGAACGCCGCCAGCGCGTCGCGCGCCATCGCGGTGACGGCGTCGGAGCGGCCGACGTCGCCCATCACCACCAGAGCCCGGCGTCCGAGCGCCTCGACCTCGCCGGCCACAGCGTCGCAGACCGCGCGATCGGAGCGGCCATTGATGACTACGTCGCAGCCCTGGCGGGCGAGCGCCAGGGCGATCGAGCGCCCGATGTTACGGCCGGCTCCGGAAACGAAGGCGACTCGCGTGCTGTCCGTCATCGACCGCTCCCTCCCTGAAATGGTTGGGAAAGCCTAGTCGCCGACGTGGTCGCCGCCAAGCCGGCGCCGACATTTTCTCGCACCGCAACGAGGCGGACTTGACCCAGGTCAAGCGGCGCGCGGCGGCGGCAGGGTATCCAGGCAACGAAACCTGGGGAGGGCCGGATGTACCTGGAGCGATACGCCACCGCCAACCTGCCTCGCTACACCAGCTACCCGCCGGCCAACCGCTTCGAACCCAGTATCGATGCCGGGGTCTACCGGCGCTGGCTTGCCGGCCTCGACCCCGAGGCCACGCTATCACTCTATGTCCATGTCCCGTTCTGCCGATCGCTGTGCTGGTACTGCGGCTGCCATACCACGGTGCCGAACGACACCGACCGTGTCGACCGTTACATCTCTGTGCTTTTGAAAGAGATCGATCTGGTGGCGGTTGAGTTGGGCGAGGGGCGGCCGGTTGCCACCGTTCATTTTGGTGGCGGCACCCCCACCATCCTCGATCCTGACAGTTTCCTGGCGCTGGCCGCCGCGATGCGGTCGCGCTTCCGGCTCCGGCCGGGCGCCGAGTTCGCCATAGAGGTCGATCCGCGCGGCCTCGACCAGCCGCGCATCGATGCCTTGGCCGAAGCAGGCGTGACGCGGGTGAGCCTCGGGGTCCAGGATCTCGATCCCGAGGTTCAGCGTGCCATCAACCGGGTACAGCCGTTCGAACTGGTGGAGCGCGCGGTCGATGGGTTGCGGCGGGCCGGGATCACCGCTCTGAACGCCGATCTGATGTACGGCCTGCCGCGCCAGAGCGTCGACCATGTCGCCAGCTCGGCCCGGGCGGTGGCTGGCCTCGGCATCGATCGGTTGGCAGTCTTTGGCTACGCCCACGTACCCTGGTTCAAGGCCAACCAGCGCGCTATCGATGACAGCGCGCTCCCGGGCTCGGAACTGCGGTTCGACCAGGCAGCGGTCGCCGCCGCCACGCTTGACGAACTCGGCTACGATGCCATCGGCTTCGATCACTTCGCGCGACCGGACGATCCGCTCGCGATCGCGGCGGTGACCGGCAAGCTGCGCCGAAGCTTCCAGGGTTATGTCGTCGATCCTGCGGATGCCGTCATCGGCTTCGGAGCCTCGTCGATTGGCTCGCTGCCAGACGGTTATGTCCAGAACGAAGCCCATCTCAAGCGCTGGGCTGACAGGGTTGCCGCGGGCGATCTTCCAGTGGCTCGGGGCGTCGCCCTAGCCGCGGAGGACCGTTTGCGGCGTGCGGTGATAGAGCGCCTGCTGTGCGATGGCGCGGTCGATGCTGCGAAGGTGGCGCTTGGGCAGGGGCTTGCGGTCGATCCCCTGCTCGGTGCCTTCGAGGCTCTGCATCGCCTGGAGGCCGACGGCTTGGTGACTCTGCAATCCTGGACGGTGCGCACCACGCCGCTCGGGCGGCGCTACCTGCGCAACGTCGCGGCTTGTTTCGACCCGGCGCTGGACGGCGTTGCAGGCCGCCACAGCCGCGCGGTGTGAGAGCCGGCGGTCACTTGCCGGCGTTCGCGTAAAACATCTGCTGACCGTCGATCTGGTATCCGTCGATCGCCGCTTGGCCCTCGGCGGACAGCAGCCAGTCGACGAAGGCTTGGCCGTCGGCCGCCTTCACGTGCGGGTGCCGTGTCGGGCTGACCAGGATGACGCCGTACTGGTTGAACAGCGTCGGGTCACCCTCGACCACGATCGCATGGTCGCCGCGGTTCTTGAACGCGATCCAGGTGGCGCGGTCGGTCAGCGCGTAGGCGTCCATGCCGACCGCGGTGTTGAGCGTCGCGCCCATCCCCGACCCGGTCTCGCGGTACCAGCCGCCGCTCGCCTTCGCCTGGTCGATTCCGGCGGACTTCCAGAGCGACTTCTCCTTCTTGTCCGTGCCGCTGTCGTCGCCGCGCGAGGCGAAGGCAGCGCCGGCCGTTGCGATCGCCCGGATCGCCGCGACGGCGTCCTTGCCGCCGGCGACCTTGGCCGGGTCGGCCTTGGGGCCGACGATCACGAAGTCGTTGTACATGACGTCGAAGCGCTCCACGCCGCCGCCCTCGGCGACGAACTTCTGCTCGGCCGACTTGGCGTGCACGAACAGCACGTCGCCGTCGCCGTTGACGGCGTTCTTCATCGCCTGGCCGGTGCCGACAGCGACCACCCGGACCTCGATGCCGGCCTTGGCCGTGAACTTCGGGAGGATCGTCTCGAACAGGCCGGAGTTCTGGGTCGAAGTCGTGGACTGCACGGTGATGAACCGGTCCGCCGCCTCGGCGCCGGTGAGCGGCCCCAGCAGGGTGGCGGCGGCCAACAGCATCAATCCCAGGCGTCTCATGGCAGCAATCTCCCCTCGATGAACGCGCGCGCCGCCTCGCTCGACGGCGCATTGAAGAAGCGGTCGGCCGGCCCGCGCTCGGCGATCCGGCCGTGATGGACGAAAGCGACATCGTCGGCGAGGCGCCGCGCCTGACCGAGGTCGTGGGTGACGAACACCACGCTGGTGCCGCCGCGATGGGCGTCGCGGACCTGCGTCTCGATCGCCAGGGTCGCCGACGGATCGAGGTTGGCGGTCGGCTCGTCGAGCAGCAGGACCTCGGGCCGGGTGGCGAGGGCGCGGACGATCGCCAGGCGCTGCTGCTCGCCGCCGGACAGCACCCGGGCCGGCGAGCCGGCGAGCCGCGACAGCCCGCCGTCGGCCAGCGCATCCTCGGCGCGCCGGTTGCGCTCGGCGCGCGGTACGCCGGCGACTTTCAGGACGTAGCGGACGTTGTCGATCACCGAGCGACGCAGCATCACCGGCTTCTGGAACACGAATCCGAGCCGTGGCGCACGCTCTCGGCCCGGCGGCGTCCCGGCCCAGGTGACCGTGCCGGCGTCGGGCGGCACCAGCGTCGCCAGCACCCGCAGCAGCAGGCTCTTGCCGGCGCCGTTCGGGCCCATGATCACAACCAGCGGCCCCGGCACGATCTCGATGTCGATGTTGTCCAGAAGAACGCGGCCGGCGCGTCGGATCGCCAGCCCGGCGCCGCGGATTGGCAGGACGCGGCGATCGCTCCTGCTGCCGGCGCCGGAGTCGGGATCAGCCGAAGGCCGCATGGCCCGCCGTCCGTCTCAGCCCCATCACCGCCGCGTTCACCCCGATCGCCAGCGCCAGCAGGATCAGGCCGAGGCCGAGGGCGAGCGCGAGGTCGCCCTTGGAGGTCTCGAGCGCGATCGCGGTCGTCATCACGCGGGTGACGTGATCGATGTTGCCGCCGACGATGATCACCGCCCCGACCTCGGCGATCGCGCGGCCGAAGCCGGCCAGCAGGGCGGTCAGGAGGCTGAAGCGGGCGTCCCACAGCAGGGTGGCGACCATACCGGCGGTGCCGACGCCGAGCACGCGGAGTTGCTCGTCGTACTCGTCCTTCATGTCCTCGACGGTCTGGCGTGTGACCGCCGCGATGATCGGGATGACCAGCACCATCTGAGCGATGATCATCGCCGAAGGGGTGTACAACAGGCCGAGCGGCCCGAACGGCCCGGCCCGCGACAGCGCGAGGTAGATGAGCAGGCCGACCACCACCGGCGGCAGCCCCATCAGCGAGTTCACCGCCACCAGGGCGATCCCGCGGCCGGGAAACCGTGCCACCGCCAACGCGGCGCCCAGTGGCAGCCCGATCAGCGCGGCGGCCAGCACCGCCGACAGGCTGACGCGCAACGACAGCCCCACGATCTCCACCAGATCCGGGTCCAGGCTGGCGACGAGGCGGAACGCCTCGCCGAATGCCGCGCTGAAGTCCTGCAAGACCGTGAGCCTCCCGGAAAGAGTCTAACCTTCTAGTGCAGTCTGTACAGATTTTCCGCTAGAACTGATCCAAGACATAATTTTGCATGAAAATAACATTGTGCTCGTGGCTAGCGGTCGATTGCGGGCGCCCCCCGCCGCTCCTACAGTGCCGGGAAACAAAAACAGGGAGGACCTTTGGATGACCGACGATGCTTTCGAAATGTCGGTACGCAAGTTCCTGAAACAGGTCGGCGTGACCGCCCATCAGGAACTGAAGCGGGCAGCCCGCGCGTCTGGAGGCGGCACCCGCACGGCGCGCGCGGTCATCACGCTGGAGGGCACCGACCTTGAGCACGTGGTCGAGGCCGAGATCGTCCTGCCAAATGGTTGATGTCACTGAGAGTGCCGTCCTGGCGGCGTTGCGGTCGGTTATCGATCCTTCGCGCGGCGTCGACCTGGTGTCAGCCGGCATGGTCGAGAGCGTGACGGTGCGCGGCGGCAATGTCGGATTCACGCTGCTGGTCGACGCGCACCGTGGTGCGGCGCTGCAGCCGTTGCTGCGGCACGCCGAGGCAAAGGTGTTGGCGCTTCCGGGGGTGACCAGCGCGACCGGGGTGCTGACCGCCCATGCCGCCGCCGGGACGTCCCGGCGCGACGCGCCGGCGCTCGACGTCCCGGGGCCGGTTCCGGCGGCGCCGCTTGCCGAGATCCGCCGGGTGATTGCGGTGGCGAGCGGCAAGGGCGGAGTCGGCAAGTCGACGACCGCCGCCAATCTGGCGGTCTCGCTGGCGCTCGAGGGAATGGCTGTCGGTCTGCTCGACGCCGACGTCTACGGGCCCTCGCAGCCGCGCATGCTCGGCGTGACGGGGCGGCCGAAGTCGCTCGGCCCCGATACCGTGGCGCCGTTGGAGAATTACCGGGTCAAGCTGATCTCCATGGGGTTGCTGGCCGCCGAGGACACGCCGATCGCCTGGCGCGGACCGATGGTGCAATCGGCGCTGTCCCAGATGCTCACCAAAGTGGCGTGGGGCAAGCTCGACTTCCTGGTGATCGACCTGCCGCCGGGCACCGGTGACGTGCCGATCAGCATGATCCAGCAGACCCCGATCGACGGGGTGGTGGTGGTCTGCACGCCGCAGGACGTCGCCCTGCTGGACGCCCGCAAGGCGATCGCCATGCTGCAGCGCGCCGACGTGCCGATCCTCGGCGTGATCGAGAATATGAGCTTCTATCAGTGCCCGGACTGCGGGCGGGTCGACCACATCTTCGGGCACGGCGGCGCGGTCAGGGAGGCCGAGCGTCACGGCGTGCCGCTGCTTGGCGCCATCCCGCTCGACGTCGCCGTGCGTGAGAGCGGCGATGCCGGCACGCCGATCGTGATAGCCCGTCCGGACGGCCCGCACGCGCGCGCCTTCCGAGAGGCGGCGCGGGCGCTGATTCGGGCGGTGGAAGGAGGTCCGTCGTGATTGACGACGATGAGGCAGACTGGCCGCCTCTGTTGCCGCCTCTGTTCTCCGGCCGCGAGGTGCGGGGCGGGGTCGATCCGCTTGCGGTGGCGGCGCGCGCGGCGGCGGAAGGGTCCGATCCCGGGGTAGTCGCGTACGCGTCGCCCGGCGACCGGCTGCGGCTGGCGATCGCGCTGGCCCCCGAGGTGCCGCTCGATCGCGCCGTGCAGATGGCCCACGCGCTGATGATCGCGGTGGGGGATTCGATCGGCGCGCTGGCGCCGCCCGAGATCGCCGTCCAGTACCGCTGGCCGACCACGCTGCTGATCAACGGTGCCGTGGCCGGCCGGGTCCGGCTGGCGGCGTCCGGGCGCGAGCCGGCGGCGGTGCCGGATTGGCTGGTGGTCGGTCTCGACCTCGCTCTGTCGATGGATCGCGGCGGGGCGGAGCCGGGCGACCGGCCCGAGGAGACCGCGCTGTACGAGGAGGGCAGCGGGGCGATCCCGCCGTCGCGCCTGCTGGAATCGATGTCCCGGCACTTCCTCGCCTGGCTGCACCGCTGGGAAGAAGACGGCTTCCGGCCGCTGCACGATGCCTGGTGCGCGCGCGCCGAGCCCGGCATGACCGTCTCCGGCGGCGCGTTCCTCGGGCTCGACGGGGACGGGCGGGCGCTGCTGAAGGGCGCGGCCGGGACGCGGGCCGTATCCCTGGCCGAGCATCTTGAGGAAACCGGCCCATGAGGCTGCCGCGTGTGGTCCGGTTCGACGACTCCGACGGCCGGGTGTTCGAGCGCGCGGCCGAGGACGGCGAGTGGGCAGTGCCGGGTGGCTTCGAGTTCGCCGATGACGATGCCGCAACCCTGGTTGGCAAGCGCCGGCAAGCCTTCGCCAACGGCTTTCTGGGGCTGGCGAGCTTCGGGCGCTCGACCTTCGTCGCCGTCGCCTCCGCCGACGAGACGGTCAGGGCGCGCCTGGTCGAGGCGCTGTCCCGGCACTTCGTCGACCGCTACGGTGCCCCGAGCCCGGACGCCGCCCGGCCGGTAGCCGAACAGGAGATCGCGTTTGCCGCCGGGCTGTGCGAGGGCTACGAGGCCGGCACCACGTTGACGGTGGCGCGCGAACTGGGCACCGACGGCGTGCGGGAGAGCTTTCGCCGGGTGGCGGCGGCCGAGCCGGGGGCGGTGCAGTCGATCTGGTCGATGTTCGACGAGGATGGGAACTTCCGATGATGGGCGCACCGGATTTCTGGCTCAGCTCCGGCTTCCGGCTGCTCGAGCGTGACGCAGCGGGGCGGCTGACGCTCACCCCGGAATTCGTCGCGGCTTACTGGCGGCGGCCGGAGGTGGCGCCGGTCGAAGAATCCTGTGAGCGCGAGCGGGCGCTGCACGCGGCGCTGCTCGGCGACCCGATGCGGCGGGTGTCGGAGGCCGAGTTGCGGACGCTCGCCGACCCCGACGCCGCCGACAACATCCGAGCGGTCTTGCGCTTCCGCGAGTTCCTGGCGCGCTTTTCCTCCATCGAGGCGGCGTACCTGCACGTGGCCCGCGCCGGCGGCATCGACTTCCCGCCGATGTTCGTCGACCACCTCGCCCACGTGATCTTGCGCTCGGCACTCGACGGCACCAGTGACCCGTTCCGGGTGCGAGCCGGCGAGCTGTTCTTTCGGCCACAGCGGGTCACCCTCGGCGACGATCGGATCATGGTGGCCGACCTCGCGGTGGTGGACTTGCAGGCGAGTGCCGGAGGATCGTTGCAGGCCGGCGCCGACCGGCCGGCGATGGTCGAGATCGACGTGATCGGCGAGGAGACCCGGGACGAATACTGGCGGCGCTCGGACGGCTTCGACACCGCCGTGGACATCGCCTACCCGCAGCCGGGCTTGGACGGGCTGGCACGGGCGTTGGAGGCGTGGGTGGCGCATCTCGCGGGCATCGCCTGCCGGGTGACGCCGGTGCGACGCATTGAGGACGAGCGCTGGGTCTGGCATATCGGCCTCGACCGTGACGCCAACGACATCCTGAACTTGCTCTATCAGGGCGAGACCCCCTCGGAGGACCGGCTGCGCCAGATCCTCGCGCTGTTCCGGATGGAGATCGACGACACCGCCGCCGTGACCGACGCGGTGGCCGGCCGGCCGATCTATCTCGGCCTCGCCATGGGAACTGACGGAGTCGTCCGGATGAAACCTCAGAATATTATTGCTAATCTGCCGCTTAAGCGCACGAGTTGATGTCATGTCGAAGTATGGCCGCCCGCATCCGCTGGATCGACCGGTGGCGCGCCTGGTGGCGGTCGCGGTCGCGTTGACAGCGGCCGGCTCGCTGGCGGCGATCCACCGCGACGACTTGGCGGTGCTGCTGGCCGGGCCGGCGGCGGTGCCGGACGATCCGCTGTCTCGTTGCATCGCCGGCCAGCACACCACCATCGACAAGGGTGTCGCCGACGGTGTGTTCCGGCCGGACCAGGCGACGCTGTTCAAGCAGCGCGCCGAGGCGCTCTGCCGCTCGACGGTCCCGCGGTAGCGCGATCAGTCCTCCAGTTCGCGACCCTCGGCGCGCGCCTGCTCGTAGTCGGCGGTGGTGCGCGGCAGCGGGCGGGGCGGCCCGGCGAACGGGTTGTCCTTGGCGTGGAATTGCGCCGTCACGCGGCAGTCCTCGCACATCCGGATCAGGTTGGCGCGCTCGGTGGTCGCGAACATCCAGTGCTTACCGGACAGCCGGCTGACGATCGCCTCGATCGACTTCCGGGTCCCGTAGGGCTTGCCGCAGGAGATGCAGGCGTGGGGCTCGTCTTCGAAGACCAGCTGCGCCGACAGCGCCGAATCCGCCAGCGAGTAGCGCGGCTCCAGCGTGATCACCTTCTCGGGGCAGGTGGCGGCGCACAGGCCGCACTGGACGCAGGCGTCTTCCTGGAACAGCAGCTGCGGCCGATCCGGGTTGTCCTGCAACGCACTGGCCGGGCAGGCGGCGACGCAGGCCAGGCAGAGCGTGCAGCCCTCGGTGTCGACCACCACGCGGCCGTAGGGCGCGCCGGCCGGCAGCGGTACCGTGTCGACCTCGGTGCCGAGCGCGGCCGCCAGTCCCTTCACCGCCAGCCGGGTGACCGACTTCTTGCGGCCGAGCGGTACGAAGGTGGCGTTCGGCAGCGCCGACCGCGGCCGGTCTCCGTAGAGCGCATCCGAGAGCGCGTCGGGATCCGGGGTGTCGAGCGCCCGCACCCGCCCGCCGGAATCGCCGAGGCCGGTCAGGAGCGCTTCGACCAAGTCGAGCTGGGCGGCGAGGCCGGCGTAATCGTCGGCGCGGCGCGGATCGGTCAGCAGCACCACCTCCTGGAACCCCTGGGCGAGCGCGCCAAGCAGGATGTCGTGCCCGATCTGGCCGACCTCGTTGACCGCCATCGGGATCACGTCGGCGGGAAGGCCGCGTCCGTATCGGGCTGAAATTTCAATAAGTTGTATGCCTTTCTTGTCGTCATGAATGAGCAGTCGCGGCGCCTTGCCGCCGGCGCTCCGATAGGCGCTGGCGAGCGTCATGATCCGCTCGTGCACGATTTGGGTGTCGGGGTAGGCGTAGGTGATCGCGCTGGTCGGGCAGGCGCCGGCGCACAGGCCGCAGCCGCCGCACAGCGCTGGGTCGACCGTCACCACGTCGCCGGCCGACGCGATCGCCCCCGCCGGGCACAGGTCGAGGCAGCGCGTGCAGCCGGTCTTGCGGTTGCGGGAATGGGCGCACAGCCCGTCGTCGACGGTCACGTAGATCGGCTTCTCGAACTCGCCGACCATGGTCGAGGCCTTGAGCACGACCGCCAGCACCGCGGCCGGGTCGCGCGGGTCGGCGCGCAGGTAGCCGTCGCGCTTCTCCGGTGCCGGGAACAGCGTGGGCTCGCCCGAGAGATCGACGATCACGTCGCACTCCGACTGCGCGCCGTCGACCGCCCGCTCGAAGCCGAGGCCGGCGCGGATCGAGGGCGCCCGCTCGGCGAACCGGTCGACGGTCAGCTCGAAGGCGCCGAACCGGCCGGTCGCCTGGCGTATGCGGCCGGTGACGATCGGGAAGTCGGCGGCCGACGGCGGCAAAGCGTCCTCGGGGTCGATCAGCATGCAGGTGACCGACAGGTAGTCGGACAGCCGGCCGGCGGCGTCGAGTGCCGTCTGGCCCCGGCCATAGACCAGGCAGCTGCCCTCGGAAGTCAGGGTGAGGGCGCGCGACGCCGGCACCGGCAGCGCCGCCTCGGCGATCAGCGCCGCCATCTTCGGCAGCGCGGCGGCACCTTCCGCCGACCAGCCGGCGGCCTCGCGGATGTTGAAGAACGAGACCCGCCTGCCGGCGCCGTGCTCGTCGGCGACCTCCGCGAACACCGGGGCCTCCTGGGTACAGGCGACGTCGACCGGCCCGCCGGCGGCCAGCGCGTCGGCGAAGCGGCCGATCTCGCGCCGGCACAGGGCAGTCGACACGGTGTCGCCGTCGCCCCCGCAGGCCTTCGACAGCTTGCGGCCGTCGATGTCCATGGTGCCGCCGCAGTCGCAGATCAGGACGGTGCGATCGCCTCGCCGCATGCCGATGGTCTCCTCGCCCGATGGGTGCCGCAGGATTCCGCGGTCCTCTTGCGAGCGACACTAAAGTGTGTCGGATTCGTTTGAAAGCTGCGCCTCGCCCGGCGCGGCGGCCCAACGAGCGCCGGACGGCCATGAAGACGCGCGAGACGATGCCGGTCGGCATCATCGTCCAGAAGCGGCGGATCGATCACCCTTGGAAGGAGTGGGTGTGGGAGGCCGTCGGCGTGCTGCCCTGGGCCGACGCCGACGCCGACTGGAGGCTCCTGACCGAGGAGCCGGACCGCGTGCGCTACCACGCCGCCACCCTGCCGCTCGAGTTGCACCGCGGCGACACCGAGGCCTACGTCGCCAATCTGGAGAGTGCGGCACCGGCGATCTATGTGGTGCTGCGCGCCGACACCGAGGGCGCGAGCGGGCACGAGGTCGTCCCACACCATGTCACGGTCTCGCCCTACGAGGCCCAGCACTACCTGCATTCCGGCGAGGAGATCGTCGAGCGGCTGCTGCTGCCGGACGCGCTGTTGACCTGGGTGAAGGACTTCACGGACACCCATCACGAGGTCGAGGCGTTCGTGAAGCGCCGGCGGGACCGGGTGCCGACGGACAGGGTCGAGGACGGGCTCGGCGATCCGCGCATCCGCCAGCAGGCCGACATCTACCGGGCGCCTACGGCCCGGTCGCGGAAGCCGGGTTGAGCGGCGGCGACCGCCCGTTCCTGGAGCGCTGGTCGCGCCGCAAGGCGGCGGTGCGCGCCGGCGAGCCCGCTCCGGAGATCGAGGCCGCACCCGATCCGGAGATCGCCGAGCCGGCCGCTCCTGTCGAGGAGGCGGTCGACGAGGACGCGATGAGCGATTCCGATCTCCTGGAGCGCTACGAGCTGCCGGATCCCGAGACCCTGACTGCCGAGGACGGCGTGGCGGCCTTCATGCGGCGGGGCGTGCCGGCCCGGCTGCGGCGGCTGGCGCTGCGCCGGCTGTGGCGGGTCAACCCGGGCATCGTCGCGCATGACGGGCTGACCGACTACGCCGACGACTACACCGACGCCGCCACCGTGGTGGCGAACATGAAGACGGTGTTCGAAGTCGGCCGCGGCGCCCGCGCACACGTGGAGAGGGCGCTGGAGGCTCTGGAGAGCAAGGCGCCGGCGGCGCCGGAGGCCGGAGTGGAGGCGCTCCCCGAGCCCGACCTCGAGGACCCGCCCCTCGCGGGCACGGTCGCTGACCCGACCTCCACGGCCGAGCCGGCGCCGACGGAGCAGCCGGCGCGCCGCCGCCACGCGCGAATGACCTTCCGGCCGCCGGATGAGGGGAGCGCGTGATCGAGGTCACGACAATTTTAACAAATACCGCTGGCTACGCGCCTCGATTGGAATAGGATTGTCACAACCTCGGCGGGACTTGATCCAAGACCGGGGAAAAGCAGGCGGGAGGAACGTGGTGCCGGCAACGGCCGAGAGCAACATCAGCGACGAGTCGGTGATAGCCGACGAGGATCTGTTGCGCGCCGACGTCTACGACGTCCTGGCGGCGCTGCTCCGACGCGAGCCGGACACAGCACTTTTGGCCGAAACCGGACGGCTGTCCGGCGACGCGTCGGAGCTCGGCCAGGCGTTCACGGCGCTGGCGGCGCGGGCACGGACGATCCCGATCGAGGCTGCCCGCAGCGAGTATCTCGACCTGTTCATCGGCCTCGGCCGTGGCGAACTGGTGCCCTACGGCTCCTTCTACCTGACCGGATTCCTGAACGAGAAGCCTCTCGCGGTGCTGCGCGACGACATGGGGCGCCTCGGGATCGCTCGCGCCGAAGAGGCCAGCGACCCCGAGGACCACATCGCCGCGCTCTGCGAGATGATGGCCGGGCTGATCCGCGGGCGGTTCCTTGAGCCGGCGCCGGTCAAGCTGCAGCGCGCGTTCTTCGAACGACACCTCGCACCCTGGGCGGGGCATTTCTTCTCCGATCTGGAGGCCGCAAAATCCGCGGATCTGTATCGGCCGGTCGGCACGATCGGCCGGCTGTTCGTGGAGATCGAGACGGCGGCCTACGGCATGGAGGGGTGAGAGCGGCCGCCGGCCGGGGGTGGACGGCGGCCTTGGGAGAGGAGTGAGAGATGAAGGATCGCAAGGACGACCGAACGGTCTCCGCACGCCGCGACTTTCTGAAGCTGTCCGCGCTCGGCGTGGCGGCGGCCGGAACCGCGGCGGCCATCCGGCCGGCGACGGCCGAGGCGGCGGAGCCAACGGGATCGGGCTATCGCGAGACCGCGCACGTCCGGACCTACTACGAGACCGCCCGGTTCTGATCCGCCACGGGTGCGGGTTGCCGGTTCACGCCAAGCCCCGCGGGCGATACGCGCGGGGATGGTGCAGGGAGGGTTGAACATGCTCAGGAAGAAGACTCACGAGATGGTGCGCCGTCCTCGTCTGTCGACTTTCGCCGCGAGAACCGCCGAGAGAACTTATGACCGCCGGAGCTTCCTCCGGAATTCCGGTCTCGCCGTGGGCGGCCTCGCCGCCGCGACGGCGTTCTCCGGCGGCTCGGTCCGAAAGGCCGAGGCGGCGACGGCCGGCAAGGGTGGCGTGGAGATCATCCAGTCGATCTGCACGCACTGCTCGGTCGGTTGCTCGGTGATGGCCGAGGTCCAGAACGGCGTGTGGATCGGGCAGGAGCCGGGTTGGGACAACCCGTTCAATCTCGGTGCCCACTGCGCCAAGGGCGCGTCGGTGCGCGAGCATGCGCACGGCGAGCGGCGGCTGAAGTATCCGATGAAGCTGGTCGCCGGCAAGTGGCAGCGGCTCTCCTGGGAGGCCGCGATCAACGAAATCGGCGACAAGATGCTGGAACTCCGGCAGAAGTCGGGGCCGGACTCGGTGTACTGGCTCGGCTCGGCCAAGCACAGCAACGAGCAGGCCTACCTGGTCCGCAAGTTCGCCGGGTACTGGGGCACCAACAACGTCGACCACCAGGCGCGTATCTGCCACTCGACGACCGTCGCGGGCGTAGCCAACACCTGGGGCTACGGCGCGATGACGAACTCCTACAACGACATGCACAGCAGCAAGGCGATCTTCCTGATCGGCGGCAACCCCGCCGAGGCGCATCCGGTCTCGCTGCTGCACATCCTCAAGGCCAAGGAGCAGAACAACGCCCCGTTGATCGTCTGCGACCCGCGCTTCACGCGCACCGCGGCCCACGCCGACGAGTACGTGCGGTTCCGCTCGGGGACCGACGTCGGGCTGATCTGGGGCCTGCTCTGGCACATCTTCGAGAACGGCTGGGAGGATCGCGAGTTCATTCGCCAGCGTGTCTGGGGCATGGACCAGATCCGGGCCGAGGTGAAGAAGTGGACGCCCGAGGAGACCGAGCGGGTCACCGGCGTTCCGGGCGCGCAGCTGAAGCGCGTCGCTCGCCTGCTGGCGAACAATCGGCCGGGCACCGTCGTGTGGTGCATGGGCGGCACCCAGCACACCAACGGCAACAACAACACCCGCGCCTACTGCATCCTCCAACTCGCGCTTGGCAACATGGGCCGGGCCGGCGGCGGCACCAACATCTTCCGCGGCCACGACAACGTGCAAGGCGCCACCGACGTCGGCGTGCTCTGCGACTCGCTGCCGGGCTACTACGGCCTGGCGACCGGATCCTGGAAGCACTGGGCCCGGGTGTGGGGCGAGGACTACGACTGGCTGGTCAGCCAGTTCGGCTCGCAGAAGCTGATGGAGTCTTCCGGCATCCCGGTGTCGCGCTGGTTCGACGGCGTGCTCGAGGCCAAGGAGAACATGGATCAACCGGACAACGTCCGGGCCATGGTGTTCTGGGGCCACGCGCCGAACTCGCAGGTCCGCCAGAAGGACGTGAAGACGGCGATGGAGAAGCTCGACCTTCTCGTCGTCGTCGATCCGTACCCGACGGTCTCGGCCGTGCTGCACGACCGCACCGACGGGGTCTACCTGCTGCCCGCCTCGACCCAGTTCGAGACCTACGGCTCGGTGACCGCCTCCAACCGGTCCCTGCAGTGGCGCGAGCGGGTGGTGGCGCCGGTCTTCGAGTCGAAGCCGGACCACGTCATCGCCTACCTGTTCGCCCAGAAGTTCGGGTTCGCCGACCGCATGTTCCGCAACATCAAGGTCAACGGCGAGGAGCCGCTGGTCGAGGACGTCCTGCGGGAGATGAACCGCGGTATGTGGACGATTGGCTACACCGGGCAGAGTCCGGAGCGGCTGCGCGAGCACATGAAGCATCAGGCGACCTTCGACCGCACCACGCTGCGCGCCAACGGCGGCCCGCTGGACGGCGAGTTCTATGGTCTGCCCTGGCCGTGCTGGGGCACACCGGAGATGAAGCATCCGGGCACCGCCAACCTTTACGACACCTCGATGCCTGTCGCCGAGGGTGGGCTCTGCTTCCGGGCCAACTTCGGTCTGGAGCGGGACGGCCAGAACCTGTTGGCGGAAGGCAGCTGGCCGGTCGGCTCGGAGATCGAGGACGGCTATCCCGAATTCACCATGGCCCTGCTGCAGAAGCTCGGTTGGGACGCCGACCTGACCGACGAGGAGCGCAAGGCGATCGAGGCCTCGGGCGGCGAGAAGTCGAACTGGAAGATCGACCTCTCGGGCGGCATCCAGCGGGTCGCGATCAAGCACGGTGCGGCTCCGTTCGGCAACGCCAAGGCCCGCTGCGTGGTGTGGAACTTCCCGGACCCGGTGCCGCTGCACCGCGAGCCGCTGTACACCCCGCGGCGCGATCTCGTGGCCGACTACCCGACCTACGAGGACCGGAAGTTCTACCGTCTTCCGACCCTCTACAAGACCATCCAGCAGAAGGACTTCTCCAAGGACTTCCCGATCATCCTCACCTCCGGCCGGCTGGTCGAGTACGAGGGCGGCGGCGACGAGACCCGGTCCAACCCGTGGCTCGCGGAGCTCCAGCAGGAGATGTTCGTGGAAGTGAACCCGCGCGACGCCAACAACCTCGGCGTTCGTGACGGCCAGATGGTCTGGGTGCACGGGCCGGAAGGGGCGAAGGTCAAGGTCTCGGCGATGGTGACCGAGCGTGTCGGCCCCGGCGTGGCGTTCATGCCGTTCCACTTCGGCGGGCATTTAGAGGGCAAGGACCTGCGGGCTAAGTACCCGTCGGGCGCCGATCCCTACGTGCTCGGCGAGTCTACCAACACCGCGCAGACCTACGGCTACGACTCCGTCACGCAGATGCAGGAGACGAAAGCCACCCTCTGCCGAATCGAACGAGCGTAAGGGAGACGCGACATGGCACGCATGAGGTTCCTGTGTGATGCCGAGCGTTGCATCGAGTGCAACGCCTGCGTCACCGCCTGCAAGAACGAGAACGAGGTTCCCTGGGGCATCAACCGGCGCCGGGTCGTTACAATCAGCGACGGCAAACCCGGCGAGCGGTCGATCTCGGTGGCCTGCATGCACTGCTCGGACGCGCCGTGCATGGCGGTCTGTCCGGTCGACTGCTTCTACCAGACCGAAGAGGGCGTGGTCCTGCATTCCAAGGATTTGTGCATCGGCTGCGGCTACTGCTTCTACGCGTGTCCGTTCGGCGCGCCGCAGTTCCCGCAGGCCGGCAACTTCGGTTCGCGCGGCAAGATGGACAAATGCACCTTCTGCGCCGGCGGTCCGGAAGACGACAACTCATCCGCGGAGTTCCAGAAATACGGACGCAACCGTCTGGCCGAGGGCAAGCTCCCGCTGTGCGCGGAGATGTGCTCGACCAAGGCGCTGCTCGCCGGCGACGGCGACACGGTGTCCGACATCTTCCGGGAGCGGGTGGTGGCCCGCGGCTTCGGCTCGGGTGCCTGGGGTTGGGGCACGGCCTACGGGCAGAAGGGCTCCTGACATGGTGGCGTGGGCGTGTCTCCCCCGGGGGGCGCGCTCACGCCCGCCGCAGCCAGCATCCACGACACGCAATCACCGTGGAGCCGCGGCCTCGATCGTGGCGTCTTGGCTCGTGTGTCGGATCGGGACGATGACAAAATGAACTCTGGGTACGGCAGGCTTTCGACGATTGTCGGTCTGGTGGCGCTGGCGGCGCTGGCCGGGTGCCGCGATCAGGAGCAGGGGCGCCCGCTCTCCCACGACAAAGGCAACTACCAGGGAAAGCCCGATCCCGGGCTGACCGACGAGGTCCGCGAGGTCCTTCGCCAACGGGCCCGTCAACAGAGTTACTAGTGTGTCATTCGCGATCGTCCCGCACGGTTGGGCCGGTCGCGAAATCGGAGGCGGACAGGCCATGATCGCTCGACCCGTTGCCACCCATTTCGCGCTCGCCGCTTTGCTGCTGGCGGTACTCGTCACCGTGGTTGCCGGTCCGGCTCTTGCGCAAGTCGGCGGACAGGTGCCGGGGCAGAGCCTGGGCGCAACCTCGGACGCCGACTTCTGGCGGCAGATCCGCCAGGGTGCCCAGGGTGAGGTCACACTTCCCAACACCAGCGCCGGTGTACTGATCCAGTCCGAGGGTGACACATGGCGGGCGGTACGGAACGGGCCATTGTCGACCTACGGCGCCTGGGTGATGCTTGGCGCGGTGATCGCGGTCGCCGCGTTCTTTGCGATCCGCGGGCGGGTCCGCATCAATGAGGGCCCGGCCGGCGTTACGATAGAGCGGTTCAAGGCGATCGAGCGTTTTGCACACTGGCTGATGGCCGGATCGTTCGTGATCCTGGCGATCACGGGGCTGAACATCCTCTATGGCCGCTATGTTTTGAAGCCAGTGATCGGTCCCGACGCCTTCGCCGCGATCACCTTGTTTGGCAAGTATGCCCACAACTACCTGTCGCTGGCCTTCATGGTCGGGCTGGTGCTCGCCTTCGCGCTGTGGGTGGTCCACAATCTCCCCCATCGCAGCGACTTGGTCTGGCTGGCCAAGGGTGGTGGGATCTTCGGCTCGGCGCATCCTCCGGCCCGGAAATTCAACGCCGGTCAGAAGATTCTGTTCTGGCTGGTGATGTTGGGCGGCGTGTCGATCAGTCTCTCCGGCATATCGCTGCTTTTTCCGTTCGAGACGGCGTTGTTCGCCAAGACCTTTGCGGTCCTGAACGTGGTCGGCTTCGACCTGCCGACCAACCTGACCGCCATGCAGGAGATGCAGCTCAGCCAGCTCTGGCACACCATCGTCGCGGTGTTCCTGATCGCGGTGATCATCGCCCACATCTACATCGGCTCTCTCGGTATGGAGGGTGCCTTCGATGCCATGGGGTCCGGCCAGGTCGACGTGAATTGGGCCCGTGAGCATCACTCCCTATGGGTGGAGGAGGTCGAGGCACAGCATGCGGCGCGACGGGAGAGCCCTGCGGAATAGCGGCGGTGTGCGCCTTGGCGCGTGGCTGACGGCCGTCTTTGTCCTTTTTCACTTCCTTCCGTCGGTCGCCGGCGCATCGGAACTCCCCGCTCAGCTCACCGGACACGGAGGCCCGGTAAAGGGCGTTGCGTTCTCGTCGGACGGCGAGCGGGTGGCGACTGCCAGCTTCGACTACAGCGTGATCCTTCGGTCCTGGCCGCGGGGTGACGAACTGGCGGTGTTGCACGGCCACGAGGCGGCGGTGAACGCGGTGACGTTCACGCCGGCGGGCGACCGCGTGCTGACCGCCGGCGATGACGGGCTGGTCCTGGTTTGGCCGGTCGCGGGCCCGGTAGAGCGACGTGAGCCGGCCGCCCGGCTCGACGGTCACCAGGGGAAGATTCTGGAGGTTGCGGTTTCCGGCGACGGTCGGACCGCCGCGACCGCCAGTTGGGACGGCCGCGTCGGCCTCTGGTCGTTGGATCCTCCCGCGCTGATCGCCATGCTTGAAGGACACCGTGGCCCGGTGAACGCGGCTTCGCTGTCCAACGATGGCGCGCGACTGTATTCAGCCGGCTACGACGGCACCATCCGTCTCTGGAGCGTGCCCGAGCGGCGTGAGAGCCGCACGCTCGTTCGACACGGCTTCGGCATCAACGTGATGGTGGTGGACGAAGCGGCCGGACGGTTGGCCTACGGCGCTCTCGACGGCGGGATGCGCATTGTCGACCTTGCCACCGGCGATACCCGGGCCGATTTTGGACAGGACCATTCGCCGGTTCTCGCGCTGGCCGCGAGCCAGGACGGCGGTCGGCTCGGTTTCGGCGATGCCCGGGGTGTGGTGACGATGGTCGACGCCGCACTCGGGCAGGTCGACCACGACTTTCCAGCTGCTCGCGGGCCGATCTGGGCGCTGGCGTTTTCCCCGGGGGACGCTGGCCTGCTGGTCGGCGGGCTCGGGTCCGAGGTGACGGTCTGGCCGCTCGATCCGTTGCGCCGGCCTGAAGGCGCCAAGGCGACCGCCCGCCAGTCTGGGCCGGCCCGAACGAACGGCGAGCGTCAGTTCGATCGCAAGTGCCGGATCTGCCATACTCTCACCCCCGAAACCGGCCGGCGTGCCGGCCCGACCCTGCACGGGCTGATGGGCCGGCGCGCCGGTATGGTCGAGGGCTACCCGTACTCTGACGCGTTGACGGGCATAGACTTGGTCTGGACGCCGGAGACCGTCGACAACCTGTTCGCACAGGGCCCCGACGTCTTCCTGCCGGGCACCAAAATGCCTTTGCAAAAGATGACGAACGCTCGTGACCGAGCCGATCTGATCGAGTATCTGAAAAGCGCGACCCGCTAGCGGGTCGCCAGGGAGGATCCGATGAAAGCCTTTGTTTCCGCGTGTTTGGCGATGCTGGTCCTGGCGGCGGTTGCTTGGTCGGTGCTCGAGTACGGCATCGACGGGTCAACACAGGCCGCCAACACCGCCGATCGCGGATCGGTCCGGCTCAACTGACCGATCGGGCCGGCTCGGCGAAATGGAGCCCGTGCGCCGAACCCCGGAGCTGATGACCACCCGCGAGGTGGCAGCATATCTGCGAATCAAGGAGCGCAAGATATACGATCTGGTGGCCGCCGACGCGCTTCCCGTCAGCCGGGCCACCGGCAAGTTGCTGTTCCCGCGTGACCTAATCGAAGCCTGGGTGCGCCGTCACGTCGCCTACCGCGACGCTGACGGGCCATTGCTGCCGCGCCCCACGGTGATCGCCGGCAGCCATGATCCGCTGTTGGACTGGGCGTTGCGGGAATCCGGCTCCGAGATCGCGACCTATTTCGACGGTAGCCTGGACGGTCTCCGCAGGCTCGCGGCCGGGCGGGTGATCGGTGCCGGCATCCACCTGTTTGAACCCGACAGCGGTGGCTGGAATGTCGGGTATGTGGAGCGCCTTCTGCCGGGCGAACCGATCGTCCTGATGGAATGGGCCCGACGCCGACAGGGGTTGGTTGTGCCGTCCGGCAACCCGCTTCGCGTCCTCGGGATCGCCGATCTTGTCGGGCGCCGGGTAATGGCCCGACAGCCTGGCGCTGGCAGCCGGGTCCTGCTTGACCACCTGATCGCCACGGCCGGTCTCGCCGGCGAGGCGGTGGGTCTGCTGGACCCGCCGGCGCGCAGCGAGGCGGATGTGGCGCTTGCGGTCGCCGAAGGACGGGCCGATGCCGGGCTGGCGATCGAGGGTGTGGCGCGCCAGCATCGGCTCGACTTCGTGCCGATGGCCGAGGAGCGCTACGACCTCGCGCTCTGGCGGCGCGACGTGTTCGAGCCTCCAATCCAGCGTCTGCTGGCGCTGGTCGGAGCTGCCGCGTTCCAGAGCCGCAGCGCCGAGCTTGGCGGTTACGATGTTTCCGGAACCGGCACCATCCACCACAACGGGCCGTGACCGCCCGCACCCGCATGAAGAAGAGTTCATCCGCGCGCAAGGCGGGTGACGGGTCGGAGTGCCATCTTCAAGTCTGAGCGGCGGGTAAGCCGCGTGGAATCGAAGGAGCAAGTCGATGAACATCATGTCCGAACGGAGCGCCGACACCGCGCCCGGCGCGGCGAGATTGCGCCGGCTGCGTCGAGGTGCCGCCGCCATCGCGGGTGCCGGCCTCCTGGTGTGGAGCAGCGCCGCTTCGGCCGCCACAGGCGGGTATGCCGACCTTGTCGAGAGGGTGGCTCCGGCCGTCGTAAACATCTTCACCACACAGCCGGCACCGAAGACGGCGACCGGCCCGTCGCCGTTTGCGCCCGGCGGTGCCCTCGAGGATTTCGCGCGGCGCTTTGGCATCCCGATGCCGCCGACCGCGCCGACTGACGAGGGAGCGGCGCGGCCGGTGAGCGCGCTCGGTTCCGGCTTCGTGGTCGACCCGGACGGCTACGTCGTTACCAACAACCACGTCGTCGACGGCGCCAGCGAGATCAGGGTCAAGATGGCGGACCAGCGGGAATATCCTGCTACCGTCATCGGCACCGATCCCGATACCGACCTGGCGCTGCTGAAAGTCTCCGCGCCCGAGCCGTTGCCGTCGGTGGCGTTCGGCGACTCCGCGGCGTTGCGGGTGGGCGATCCGGTGGTCGCGGTCGGCAACCCGTTCGGGCTCGGCGGCACGGTCACCTCCGGCATCGTGTCGGCGCGCGCCCGCAGCATCGACGGCGGCGCCTATGTCGACTTCATCCAGACCGACGCGGCCATTAACCGCGGCAGTTCCGGAGGGCCGTTGTTCGACACCGATGGCAGGGTGGTGGGGGTGAACTCCGCGATCCTGTCGCCCAACGGCGGCTCGGTGGGCGTCGGTTTCGCGATCCCGTCCGACACCGCCCGAACCGTTGTCGCTCAGCTCAAGGCGAATGGCCGGGTCGATCGTGGCTGGCTCGGGGTGTCGGTCCAGCCGGTAACCCCGGAGATCGCTCAGGCGATGGCGTTGGACAGCGAGAAGGGGGCGCTGATCGCCGATGTCGTGGCCAACGGTCCGGCGTTCGGCCAACTGCGGGCTGGCGACGTGGTCCGAGCGGTCGATGGCCGCCCGGTCGAGACGGTGCGCGACCTGCCGAAGCTGATCGCCGCTTCCGAGATCGGACAGCAGGCTAAGCTCGGCGTGATCCGCAACGGCGAGATGATCGACGTGCCGGTCCAGATTGGGCAGCGGCGGCCGTTGATGGCCAGCGTTGCGCCCGCGGAGCAAACGCCGCCCGAAACGGCCGCGCTTGGCCAGCTCGGCGTGACGGTGGCGGCGGTCACCGACGAGGTCCGGGCGTCGCTGCGCCTCGATCCGGAGGTTGATGGCGCGGTCGTAACCAGCGTAAAGCCGGACGGGGCGGCGGCGCGCGCCGGTATCGCTACCGGCGACGTGATCCAGAAGCTCGGCGACCGCCCGATCAGAACCCCGGGCGACGTCGCCGAGGCGGTGCGGGAGGCCCGAACCCCGAGCGTGCTGGCGTTGATCAACCGACGCGGAAACACCCTGTTCGTGGGCGTCAGGCTCGCGGACGCGTGACCGGCACCCCCCGGTCCGGAGCGCGACAGGGTGTTGCAGCGGGCCCGGCCGTCCCCCCGGCCGGGTTTCGCGCGTTCGCTCGCCGATGCCGGTGTACAATGGCGCGCACAATGGCGCGCAGTTCGAGCAACGCGAGATACCCGTTGACCCGCAAGATCCTGATCGTCGAAGACGACGACGACACAGCCTCCTTCGTCGAGCGCGGCTTCGCAGAGCAGGGCTACGCGGTCGATCGAACCGGGGACGGCCGGGAAGGGCTGTTCCTGGCCACCGACCGGGCCTACGACGCCATCGTCCTCGACCGCATGCTGCCTGGCCTGGACGGGCTTGCGGTCTTGAAGGCGGTGCGCGCCGCCGGTGTCCGCACCCCGGTCCTGATCCTGTCGGCGATGGCGGCGCTCGACGAACGGGTTCGCGGCCTGCGCGACGGCAGCGATGATTACCTGGTGAAGCCGTTCGCGTTCGTCGAGTTGCACGCCCGGATTGACGCGTTGATCCGGCGCGGCGCCAGCCGCGACGAAGCGGCTCCGACGCGCCTGCAGGTCGCCGACCTGGAAATGGACCTGCTGGCCCGAAAGGTTACGCGCGGGGGCAAGGCAATTCCCATGCAGCAGCGCGAATTCCAGATGCTGGAGTTCCTGATGCGGCACGCCGGCCGCGTGGTCACCCGAACGATGCTGCTCGAAGGTGTGTGGAACTATCATTTCGACCCGCAGACCAACGTGATCGACGTGCATATCAGCCGGCTGCGCCAGAAGGTCGACAAGGATTTCGATGTCCCGCTGATCCACACCGTGCGCGGCAGTGGCTACAAGCTGGCTGTCGAGGAGTGAGCGCCGTGGCGACGGTCGGCCCGGTCCGGTGGTGGCGATCGGTAACGGTGCGCCTTGCGCTGGCATCCGCGCTGATGTCGACCCTGAGCATCGGCGTGGTCTTTGGCCTGCTGTATTGGCGGGCGGTCGGGGTGGTCGAAGACCAGGCCGCCGACACCGTCGGATCCGAGATCCGCAGCCTGGCCGAGCACCACGGCGATTCCGGCATGATCGGCCTGGTGCAGTCGGTTCAGGAACGCTCGGCGAGTTCGAGTGTCGCCGAGCCCGTGTATCTGGTGGTCGACCGGTTCGGAACCCGGTTGGCCGGAAATTTGCTGGCGTGGCCGCCGACAATCTTGCCGGACGGGGCGTGGCGAAAAGTCGAATTGTACCGGCGCGGCGACGACCGGCCGATGCTGATTGGCGCCCGCGCAACGCCATTGGCTGGCGGCTCGCTGCTGCTGGTCGGGCGGGCGCTTGAAGGTCGGGTGCAAATACAGGATGCCATAGGCGAGGCGGTTCTTTGGTCGCTCGCGGCCCTCTGGGCCATGACGGTGGGCGGCGGCGTGCTGCTGTCACGGACGATCCTGCGGCGGGTCGATGAGGTAGCTGCGATCAACCGGGAAGTGATGGTCGGGGATCTTGGTCGTCGGGTGCCGGTTCGCGGGTCCGGCGACGAGTTCGACCGGCTGGCGTCGTCAATGAACTCCATGCTGGCCCGCATCGAGTCCCTGATGACGGGTATGCGGACCGTAACCGACAGCATCGGCCACGACCTGCGGAGCCCACTGACCCGCCTGCGCAGCCGCCTCGAGCGTGCCCGCGATACCGGCGGGTCGGAGGCGGACCGGGAACGGGCCCTCGATGGCGCCGTGATGGAGGTGGAGGCGACTCTCGACCTGCTCGGCCGGCTGTTGGAGATTGCGCGGGCCGAATCCGGGCTTCAGCGTGGCCAGATGGCTGAAGTAGACCTCGCCGCCGTCGCCGCCGACATTGTCGACCTTTACGCGCCGACGGCTGAGGAAAGCGGTATCGCCGTCGAGGCATCGGCGGGCCGCCCGGTGCCGGTTTCCGGCCACGCCGAACTGCTCGCCCAGGCAGTGTCGAACCTGGTCGACAACGCCACCAAATACGCGCGCTCCCGGATCCGGGTTGACGTCGTCGAGGAAGGTGGCATGGCCCGCCTCGCGGTCGTCGACGACGGTCCCGGCATTCCGGAGGAGGACCGTGAGCGGGCCGCGGAACGGTTCGTAAGGCTCGACCCGAGCCGAACGGGAAGGGGAGCCGGGCTCGGCCTCAGCTTGGTGGCGGCGGTCGCGCGTCTGCACGGTGGTACGCTCGAGTTGTCGGATGCCGGGCCAGGGCTGCGCGCCGAGCTAGTGTTGCCGGCTGGTGTTGCGCCGCCGGCCGGGTGAGGCAATCTGCCCTGCCCGCGCGGTCTGGGGTCAGGGCTCCGGCCGCGGCGCTGTGTAGCTCGCTCGGTTGGTTTTGCTGATCGCGCCATGGCCAAGTCTGATGGTAGGCAGGAATGTCGGCGTTGGCTGTTGTGGGGATCGAGCTGGCGGTTGGGATCGGCGTCTTCGTCCTGGCGTATGGCGCCATTTCGGTGGCCTTCTGGTGCCTCGGCGGGGCTCCGCGTCGTCGGCTTCGGGGGCGTGTCGGCAACGCGTCGATCCACTCAGACAGCACCTCCGGGGCACGCCGCACCAGAAACCACGCCGCCGTATGGGCCAATCCACCGCGTCGGGCTTGGCGGTCATCGGCGGCGTGTGCAGACTGTGCGGGCTCGTGGCCGAAGGGGCTGGGGCTTGGCAGGCAGAAAATTTTAAACCTAAACTATCTGCCTGACCGATCGGGGCGCATCGGGAGACGGACGCCAGAAGCCGTCGACCGGGTGTCGGACGAGGCTGTGGTACTAGGGAGACGGACATGCGCAAGGTTCTGACGGCGGCCCTCGTGGCCGCCGGGATGGGGGTCGGCGGCGCCGCGATCGCGGCCGAGCCCCTGAAGATCGGGCTGATGGGGACGCTGTCGGGGCCGCCGGCTGTTCTCGGTCAGCACATCAACGACGGCTTCAAGCTGTTCGTCGAACAGCAGGGCGGGAAGCTCGGCGGTCGCGACGTCGAGATCTTCGTCGCCGACGACGAGCTGAAGCCGGACGTGGCGCTCACCAAGGTCAAGGGCCTGCTTGAGCGCGACAAGGTAGACTTCGTCGCCGGCATCGTGTTCTCGAACATCCTGCAGGCGGTTTTCCGTCCGGTGACCGAGAGCGAGACCTTCCTGATTGGCGCCAACGCCGGCACCTCGACCTTCGCCGGCAAGGGCTGCAGCCCGTACTTCTTCTCGACCTCCTGGCAGAACGACCAGATCCACGAGGTCATGGGCAAGTACGCGCAGGACAAGGGCTTCAAGTCCGCCTTCCTGTTGACCCCCAACTACCAGGCCGGCAAGGATTCGGTCGCCGGGTTCAAGCGTCACTTCAAGGGCGAGGTGGTGGACGAGGTCTACACCAAGCTCGGCAACCTCGACTTCTCGGCCGAACTTGCGAAGATCGCGGCCGCCAAGCCGGAGGTGCTGTTCACCTTCATGCCGGGTGGCATGGGCGTGAACCTGGTCAAGCAGTTCAAGCAGGCCGGCCTCGACAAGAACGTCACCTTCCTGTCGGCGTTCACGGTCGACGAGACCACGCTGCCGGCGACCAAGGACGACGCGGTCGGCCTGTTCTCGTCCTCGCAGTGGACACCGGACCTCGACAACCCGGCGAACAAGGCTTTCGTTTCAGCCTACGAGGCGAAGTATGGCTACGTTCCGTCGCTGTACTCCAGCCAGGGCTACGACGCCGCCCAGCTGATCAATTCCGCGGTCAAGGCGGTCAAGGGCGACCTGTCCGACAAGAAGGCCGTGATCGCGGCGCTCCGCAAGGCGGACTTCGCCTCGGTGCGCGGCGATTTCAAGTACAACACCAACCACTTCCCGATTCAGGACTACTACTTGGTCAAGGCGGTGAAGCGCGCCGACGGCAAGTACGCGACGTCGGTCGTCGAGAAGGTGTTCGACGACTACGGCGACATCTACGCCGCCGAATGCTCGATGAAGTGAGCCGGGCCTGAACCGAATGGCGGGCGGGGCCTCGGCTCCGCCCGTCGTCTGCTTGGGAGGGAGCGGATGACGGCGACCCTGGTTGCGGTCCAGGTGCTGAACGGGCTCCAGCTCGGCGTGCTGTTGTTCCTGGTGGCGGCAGGCCTGACGCTGGTGTTCGGGGTCATGGACTTCATCAACCTCGCGCACGGTGTGCAGTATATGCTCGGCGCCTACCTCGCGGTGACGTTCTACGGGCTGACCGGCAATTTCTTCGCGGCGCTGGTGCTGGCGTTGCTGGCGGCGCTGGCGTTCGGCCTGCTGCTGGAATTCGTGGTGTTCCGGCACCTCTACGACCGCGACCATCTCGACCAGGTTCTGGCGACGTTCGGCGTGATCCTGTTCCTGAACGAGGGCGTGCGGATCGTGTGGGGGGCGGCGCCGCTTTCCTACCCGATCCCGCAACTCCTGCAGGGCACCATCCCGTTGATCGACGGTTTCGGCTACCCGATCTACCGGGTCGCGATGATTGTCTCGGGGCTCGCCACGGCGGTTCTGCTGTGGTTCCTGGTAACCCGCACGCGGGTTGGCATGCTGGTGCGCGCCGGCGCTTCCAACCCGCGCATGGTATCCGCCCTTGGCGTCGACATCCGCCGACTGTTCATGGTGGTGTTCGGGTTCGGCGCGATGCTTGCCGGCTTCGCCGGCGTGATGTCCGGACCGATCCTGTCGGTCGAGCCCGGAATGGGCGACGGCGTGCTGATCCTGGCCTTCGTGGTGATCGTGATCGGCGGCATCGGCTCGATTCGCGGCGCCTTCGTGGCGGCGCTGATCATCGGGCTGGTCGATACCCTCGGACGCTCGTTCATGACCGACATCTTCAAGGCGTTCATGGCGCCGGCAGCCGCCAACCAGGTCGGCCCGGCGATCGCCTCGATGCTGATCTACCTGCTGATGGCCGGGGTGCTGTTCTTCCGTCCGACCGGCTTGTTCCCGGCTGCCGGACGATGAGCGGTCCGGTTGGCGTCGTGGCGGCGACGGGGTCGGGGCGCGTCGTCCCGGTGGTACTGCTGATCCTGCTGGCGGCGGTGCCGGCGGTCGCCAACGCGGCCGATCTCAGCTTCGCGACCCTGGTGATGACGCGGGTGATGATCTACGCCATCGCCGCGCTCAGCCTCGACCTGATCCTCGGCTACGGCGCCATGGTCAGTTTCGGGCACGCCGCCTTCGTGGGCATCGGCGCGTACGCCATCGGCATCGCCTCGGCCCATGATCTCTGGGAGGGGGCAATCACCTTCCCGCTGGCGATGCTGGCCGCCGGGCTGTTCGCGCTGGTGACGGGGGCGATCAGCCTGCGGACGCGCGGCGTCTACTTCATCATGATCACCCTCGCCTTCGGACAGATGGCCTACTTCACGGCCAGCAGCCTGTCGGAGTATGGCGGCGACGACGGGTTGACCATGTGGTCGCAGACCGAGTTTCTCGGTACCGAGCCGTTCGGGGACCGGACGACCTTCTACTACATGGTCCTCGCCTGCCTTGCCGGCTGCTTCGTGTTCCTGCGGGTGCTGGTTGCCTCGCGGTTCGGGCGGGTGATCGCCGGGGTGCGGGAGAACCGGCTGCGCATGCAGGCGGTCGGCTTCAACCCGTACCTTTACCAATTGGTCGCCTACGTTATCGCCGGGATGATCGCCGGTCTCGCCGGCGCCCTGCTGGCCAACCATGCCGAGTTTGTCAGCCCGTCCTACATGTCCTGGCAGCGCTCTGGCGACCTGATCATCATGGTGGTGCTGGGCGGCATGGGTACCCTGCACGGTGCGATCCTCGGCGCGATCGCCTATCTCATGCTGGAGGAGGGGCTGTCCCACTTTACCGAGCACTGGCGGGTGATCTTTGGCCCGCTGCTGATCCTGATCGTGCTGTACGCGCGCGGCGGGCTCGGCAGCCTGCTCCGGCGCGGCGGTTCGAATGGCTGAACCGATCCTGGTTCTCGATCGGCTTCGCAAGGCCTATGGCGCGCTGACCGTCACCGACGACCTGTCGATGACGGTGGCGCCGGGCTCGATCCACGCGCTGATCGGTCCCAACGGGGCCGGCAAGACCACGCTCATCGGCCAGATCTCCGGCCAGATCGCGCCCGATGCCGGGCGCATCCGGTTCGCCGGACGCGACATCACCGACCTGCCGATGCACGCCCGCTGCAAACTTGGCCTCGCCCGCTCGTTCCAGATCACCACCATCCTGCCCGGCTTCTCGACCCTGGAGAACGTCGCGGTCGCGGCGCAAGCGCACGCCGGCCACAGCTTCCGGTTCCTGCGCCCGGCGGCCGCCGAGGCCGAACTGAACGACGCCGCCATGGCGGCGCTCGAAACCGTCGGGCTGACCCGGCGGGCGGGCCTGCGCGCCGGGTCGCTCAGCCACGGCGAGAAGCGGCAGCTCGAGATCGCCATCGCGCTCGTGATGCGCCCGAAGCTGCTGCTGCTGGACGAGCCGATGGCGGGCACCGGACACGACGAGAGCGCCCGGCTGGTCGAGACCCTGGAGGCGCTGCGCGGCACGCTGACGATCCTGCTGGTCGAGCACGACATGGAGGCGGTGTTCGCGCTGGCCGACCGGATCTCGGTGCTGGTCTACGGGCGCGTCATCGCCGAGGGTACGCCAGAGGCGATACGCGCCGACCCGGAGGTGCGCACCGCCTATCTCGGCGAGGAGAGCGTTCGGTGAGCCCGCCGATGCTCAGCGTCGAGGACCTGACGTCGGGCTACGGCGACAGCCAGGTGCTGTTCGGCATGAGCTTCGAGGTCGCCGTCGGCGAGGTGGTGACGCTGATGGGCCGCAACGGCATGGGCAAGACCACCACCGTCGCCAGCGTCATGGGGCTGGTGCGCCCGACAGGTGGAGCCGTGCGCGTCGATGGCGAGGCGGTTCATGGCCTGCAGCCCTACCGGATCGCGCAGCGCGGCCTCGGACTGGTGCCGGAGGGACGTCAGGTGTTCCCGATGTTGACGGTCGACGAGAACCTGATCGCGACCTCGGCCAACCGCGGCGGCGGGGCGCCGCGCTGGACGCTCGACGCGGTGATCGACCTGTTCCCGAGGCTCGGCGAGCGGCGGCGTCACCTCGGCGGCCAGCTGTCCGGCGGCGAGCAGCAGATGCTGGCGATCGGCCGGGCGCTGATGACCAACCCGCGCCTGCTGATCCTGGACGAGGCGACCGAGGGGTTGGCGCCGATCATCCGCGAGGAGATCTGGGGATGTCTCGGCCGGCTCAAGGCCGAGGGCGAGGCGATCCTGGTGATCGACAAGAACGTCGCGGCCCTGCTGGACCTTGCCGACCGGCATTACATCGTCGAGAAGGGCCGGGTGGTGTGGCAGGGCGACAGCCCGGCGTTCCGGGCGGATGCCGGCGTCATCGACCGGTATCTGCATGTCTGACGCGCTAGTCGTCGGGATCCCCGACATCGCCGGCCCCGAGCGGGCGCTGCATGATCACCACGTCCACCCAGCGGCCGAGCTTGAAGCCGACCGCTTTCAGGTGTCCGGCCTCATGAAATCCGAGCGCGGCGTGCAGCGCGATCGAGGCGGTGTTGCCGCGGTCGCCGATGACCGCGACCATCTGCCGCCAGGGCCCGATTTCGCAGACTTCGATCAGCGTGGTCAACAGCGCCCGGCCGACCCCGTGCCGGACCGCCCCCGGCGCCACGTAGACCGAGTTCTCGACGGTGTAGCGATAGGCGGGGCGCGGGCGATACGGGCCGACATAGGCGTATCCCAGGATCGCGCCGTCGGCCTCGGCCACCAGATGCGGCATGCCGCGCTCGACGATTGCCAAACGGCGTGCCGCCATCTCCGCGGCGTCGGGAGGTGTCTCCTCGAAGGAGCCGAAGCCGAGGATGACATGGTGGGCGAAGATCGCCTGGATGGCGGCGATGTCCTCGGCCTCGGAGGGCCGGATCTGCACGGTCGGGTCGCGCTCGCTCATGTCGGTTCCTCGTCCCCTGGAGCACTGTACCGTGGCGGGCGGCGGCCCAGCATGCAAGGTATCCCGAAAACCCCACATGGAGGTGCGCGATGACGATCATGACCGCCGGAATCACCCCGGCCGGCAAGGGCCTGGACGGCGTGGCCTGGAACATCCTGGGCCAGACCTATTACCCGAAGCAGGAAAGCGACTCCTCGTTCGCCTTCGAGACGCTGTTCCCGGTCGGGACTTTCGTGCCTCCGCACATTCACCCGACCCAGGACGAGTTCATCTACATGCTGGACGGCACCTTCGAACTGATGCTCGACGGCCAGACCCTGCACGCCACCAACGGCGACCTGATCCGCATGCCGATGGGCCTGCCGCATGGCATCTTCAACAAGTCCGACAAGCCGGTGAAGGCGCTGTTCTGGGTGACCCCGGCGCTCAGCCTGCGCCGGCTGTTCGAGCGCATCCACAACCTCTCTGACCCGGCCGAGGTGGTCCGGATCGCCGCCGAGCACGAGGTCGAGTTCCTGCCGCCGCCCCCGGTGGCATGACTTGAGGACGGAGGCCCTCGGAGCCGCCCCGGCCGGGGCGGCTCCGAGGCGTTCTCAGAACATCAGGCTGACGCCGACGACCAGTCGGACGGCGTCGGTGTCCTCGCCCTCCGCACGGGCCAGGCTGGCGGTCTCGCCGAGCTTCTTCTCCCAGTGCACGCCGATATAGGGTGCGACCGTCCGGTCGATCACCTCGTAGCGCAGCCGGAGGCCGAGCTCGATGTCGGTGACGCCCTGGCCCTGGCCGATCTCGCGGTCGTCGGAGGCCGCCAGGTTGATCTCCGCCACCGGCTGCAGGATCAGCCGGTTGGTGATCAGCAGGTCGTACTCGGCGCTGAAGCGCGAGGAGAGGTCGCCCTTCTCGCTGAGGAACAGATCGCCATCGACCTCGAACCAGTGCGGCGCCAGGCCCTCGAAGCCGATGAGGCCGTACGCCCGGTCCGGCCCGGCCGGGGTGTCCAGCCGGATTCCGGCCTTGGCGTCGAAGAACTCCGATACCATCCGACGGACGACGAGCTGGTTTTCCAGGGTCTCGAACTTCCGGTGCCGGGTCTCGTACTCGGCCTCGGATTCCACCGCGAGCTTCCATTCGTCGTTGCCGACCCAGGCCTCGACATCCCAGGCAGCCACGTTCGAGCCTTCGCCGACGCGGTATTCGAGATGGTCGAAGCGCACCGAGGTGAAGATGGCATGGTCCATCATTTCGGCCGTCGCCGGCGGGGAGGCCGCCAGGGTGATCGCCGCCAGGGTCAGGGCGAGTTGGTTTCGATACCGCATGACCGCCTCCGCTCAGCCGCCAAGGGCGGCTGCTTGCGGCCCGCCCTCGACGATCACCTTGCGGAACATGCCGGATGCCATGTGGTACATGAGGTGGCAGTGGAACGCCCAGGCCCCGGGGGCGTCGACCTCGGTCTCGGTGTAGACTGTCGTCCCGGGTGCGACGCTGACGACGTGCTTGACTGGGTCCCACTTGCCCTTGCCGGCGTCGAGGATCGACCACATCCCGTGCAGGTGCATGGGGTGGGTCATCATGGTCTCGTTCACGAATTTGAAGCGAACCCGCTCGCCGTATTTGAGGCGGATCGGCTCGGCGTCGGAGTACTTCACGTCGTTGATCGACCAGATGTAGCGCTCCATGTTCCCGGTCAGCCGGATCTCGATCTCGCGGGTCGCCTCGCGGTCGGGATAGAGCGGACTCTGGGCTCGCAGGTCGGCGTACGAGAGGAACTTGCCGCCGTTCGCGGCCGCCGGGGTGAGCCCGCTGCCCGGGGCGTAGAACGGGTCGGGCTTCTTGCCCATGGCCATCTTCGAGTGATCCATCGTCGAGTGGTCCATACCGGTCATGGAGCCGTGGCCCATCGCGCCATGGTCCATCCCGCCGTGGGCGCCCGCCATGTCCGACATGGCGAGGATCGGTGGCTCGCGAAGTTCGGGGATTTCGGCCGACATGCCCTCGCGCGGCGCCAGCGTTCCCCGGGCATAGCCGGAGCGCGACATGGCCTCGGCGAACACCGTGTACGCCCGGTCCTCGGTCGGCCGGACGATCACGTCGTAGGTCTCGGACACGCCGATGCGAAACTCGTCGACCTTCACCGGCTGCACGTTGTTGCCGTCGGCCTGCACCACCAGCAGGTCGAGCCCGGGCACACGCACGTCGAAATAGGTCATCGCCGAGGCGTTGACGAAACGCAGCCGCACCCGCTCGCCCGGGGTGAAGAGACCGGTCCAGTTCTGCTCCGGGCTCTTGCCATTGACCAGCAGGGTGTAGCCCTGCACGTCGGCGATGTCGGTGGGCATCATCCGCATGCCGCCCCAATCCAGGCGGTTCTGGACGGTCTCCGTCAGCCCGTCCTCGCGGGCGTCGCGAAAGAAGTCGGCCACGGTGCGCTGCTGACGGTTGTAGTAGTCCGGCATCTTCTTGAGGTTCGAGAGGATGCGCATCGCGCTGTGGTCATGCGAGTCTGACAGCACGACCACGTGCTCGCGGTCGACCTTGAACGGCTCGCGGGCCGTCGGCTCGATCACGATCGCGCCGTAGGCGCCCTCCTGCTCCTGCATGCCAGAGTGGCTGTGGTACCAGTAGGTGCCACTCTGGGTGATCGGGAAACGGTAGGTGAAGGTCTCGCCCGGGGCGATGCCGGGGAAGCTGATGTCCGGGACCCCGTCCTGATCAAACGGCAGGATCAGCCCGTGCCAGTGGATCGACGTCGACTCGTCGAGGTTGTTGGTCACGTTGATCGTGACCGTCTCACCTTCCTTGAATCGCAAGATTGGCCCCGGCGTCTGGCCGTTGTAGGCGATCGCCCGCTTCGGCGTGCCGGAATGGTCGACGGTGACCTGGTCGATGGTGATGTCGTAGGTCGCGGCCGCGGCGTGCGGGGCGGCGACCGGAGCGGTGAGCGCGGCGACGATCGTCACCGCGGCGGCGCCCGGGAAATACCGGTTCATGGCGGCGCCCTCAGGAACCCTGGCGCGGCTTGACCGACATCCGGCCGACCATGCCCGCGTCGTAGTGGCCCGGCACGTTGCAGGCGAACTCAAGCTCGGCGGCCTTGGTGAAGGACCAGACGATCTCGCCGCTCTCGCCCGGCTCCAGCAGGACGCTGTTCGGGTCGTTGTGCTCCATGGTCCTGCCGCCGCCCATGTCCATCTTCATGCGGTCGCGGTTGATCCGGTCAGACTCCAGGACGCCGTGGTCGACCATCATCATCATCTCGTCCTGATGGGCAGCGTGCATGGCGGCGGTGCCGATGTTGAACTCGTGCACCAACTGGCCCTCGTTCTTGACGACGAAGCGCACGGTCTCGCCGGCCTGAACCGGGATCGACTCAGGCTCGAAGAGGTTGTCGCGCATCACCACGGTAACGGTACGGGCGGCCTTGGAGGCCTCGGCGGGCTTGCCAAAGTCGAAGCCGTGGCCATGGCCGTGGCCGCCGCTATGGCTGCCGGCGGCGAGGGCGCCGGACAGGCCGAGGGCCGTGCCGGCCGCGAGCACGAGCGGGAACAGAATGCGGGATTTCATGGAGTCGCTCCGAGAATTGATGGGTGCCTGACGGACGGCCGGCGGCCGACCTCGCTGCGATCCGGCCGATCCGGCCGGGTCGGTTTGTCAGATGGTTCTCGGAGGACGGTCCGCTACCGGCAGGTCGACGCTGTGAAGCGCCCGCACCAAGGCGGCTACCCCAATCGGCGCCTGCCGCTCGGGGACCGGAACCAGCGGGGCACTCACCAGTATGCTTCCTCCGCCGCATGCCGCCGCGGTGAGGCAGCATTGGCCAACCGGAAGGTGGTGGTCCGGGGATCCGCCGCTGTCGGACGGCGCCTGGATAGCCGAGGCCTCCGCCGCCCGGCCGGTCACCGCTTCGTGCCCCGTGTGCGCCAGGGACACGCCGGGCGCGCTGGCGACTGCAAGCGTGAGCAGCACAAGCAGGACGTTCAGGAAACGTGGCACGACAGCTTATGCTCCTGCGGTTCAGTGACGAAGATGGTGGTTACAGCAGGGGAAGGTCAACCGCCGCCCGGCACTTTTGACGAATCTAAGCCTTCGGGCGGTTCACGTCGCTCTGGCTGAACCTTGCCATGCTGGCGTAGCCGCGCACCACCGCCTCCAGTTCCTCGCGGGTGGCGACGTCGTCGAGCTTCTCGAAGCCGTCCGGCGCCCGCTCCTCGACCAGGTCGATGACCTGCTCGGGGCCGCCCTTGCGGTTGGTGCGCACGATCTCGGCGGTGGTCGGCAGCCGCTCGGCCTCATAGGCCTTGAGCGCCGCCTCGACATCGCCGCCGCAGTCCGCCAGCTTTGCGGCAAGGCAGCAGGCGTCGAGGATCGCCTGGCTCGCCCCGTTCGAGCCGACCGGGTACATCGGGTGGGCGGCGTCGCCGAGCAGGGTGACCCGCCCGAACGACCAACGCTCGACCGGGTCGCGGTCGCACATCGGGTACTCGTAGAAGTCGATTGTCGAGTTGATGATGGCGACCGGGTCGACGACGTGCAGGGTGAACACCCCGTCAACATGGCTCATCAGTTCAGAGCGGTCGCCGAGCCGGCTCCAGTCCTCGCGCCGCGGCGGCGGGGTGGACCCGTCGCCGATCCGCGCCACCACCGCCCAGTTCAGCAGGGTGCGGCCGGGGGCGCCCGGGTCATTGTAGATCGGGTAGCAGACGAACTTGGCGTTCATGCCGCCGGCGATGATCATCGAACGGCCGGTCAGGAACGGCGCGCCCTCGACGGCGCCTCGCCACAGCATCAGCCCGTTCCAGCTCGGCGGACCCTGGTCGGGGTAGAACGTCGCGCGGACCAGGGAGTGGATCCCGTCGGCGCCGACCAGGACGTCCCCGGTCGCGGTCACCGCGTCGTGGCCCTCGCGCCGCTCGAACCGGGCGGTCACCTGGTCGCCGTCGTCCTCGAAGCCGACCAGTTGGTGGCCTGGATGCACCTTGGCGCCGCCGATCCGTTCGATCACGGCTTGGTGCAGAACGGCCTGCAGCTTGCCGCGGTGGATCGAGAACTGAGGGAACTCGTAGCCGGCGTCGAGGCCGCGAAGGTCGCGCCACACCTCCTGTCCGAAGCGGTTGGTGTAGATCAGCTCGTGGGTGCGAATGCCGACCCGGTCGAGCGCGTCCAGCAGCCCGAGCGCCGCCAGTTCCTTGATGGCGTGCGGCAGGGTGTTGATGCCGACGCCGAGCTCGCGGATGGTGCGCGCCTGCTCGTAGACCTCGACCTCGATACCCACCGCGTGCAGGCTGAGCGCGGTCGTCAGCCCGCCTATCCCGCCGCCAATCACGATCGCTTTCATCACCGTCCTCCGGGTTCCGAGAGACTATTGTGCCGCGTCCGGCAGCGCCTGGTGATGGGATTTCGGTCGGGCCTTTCGCCGCAGCTCCAACAGGTCCTCGCGCTCGCGCGCGGCGGTCCGGTAGAGCTGGTCCATTCCGGCCAGGTACTGCGGCGGGCAGTGCACGTCGCGCACGCCGTAGAACGCGGCCGCCCGCATCAGGAACGCCGGGTCGACCAGGTGCGGCCGGGCCAGCGCCACCAGGTCGGCGCGGCCGGCGGCCACGATGGTATTGACCTGGTCGGCCGAGACGATGTTCCCGACGCACATGGTGGCGAGCCCGGCCTCGTTGCGGATCTGCTCGGAGAACGGGGTCTGGAACATCCGTCCGAACACCGGCTCGGCGTCGTGCACGGTCTGGCCGGTGGACACGTCGATCAGGTCGCAGCCGTGCTCGGCGAAGGCGCGGGCGATCGCTACGGCGTCGTCGCCGGTGATGCCGCCCTCCTTCCAGTCGGTCGCCGAGATCCGCACCGACATCGGCTTGTCGTCCGGCCAGGCGGCGCGCACCCGGTCGAACACCTCGAGCGGGAAGCGCAGCCGGTTCTCGAGGCTGCCGCCGTAGGCATCGGTGCGCCGGTTGGTCAGCGGCGAGACGAACGAGGCCAGCAGGTAGCCGTGGGCGACGTGCACCTCCAGCATGTCGAAGCCGGCGCGGTCGGCGCGCTCGGCCGCCGCCACGAAGTCGGCGACCACCCGATCCATGTCGGCCCGCGTCATCGCGCGCGGCACCTGGCTGTGCGGGTAGTAGGGAAGCGGCGAGGCGCTGACGATCGGCCAGTTGCCGTCGGGCAGCGGCTCGTCGATGCCGTCCCACATCAGCCGCGTCGACCCCTTGCGCCCGGCGTGGCCAAGTTGCAGGCAGATTCTGGCGGCGGAGTTGGCGTGCACGAAGTCGACGATGCGCTTCCACGCCGCCTCGTGGGCGTCGGTGTAGATCCCGGCGCAGCCCGGCGTGATGCGCGCCTCCTCGGAGACGTCGGTCATCTCGGTGTAGATCAGCCCGGCGCCGCCGAGGGCGCGCGCGCCCAGATGCACCATGTGCCAGTCGCTCGGGCAACCGTCGACCGCCGAGTACTGGCACATCGGCGACAGCACCAGCCGGTTGGCCAGCGTCATGCCGCGCAGCCGGAACGGCTGGAACATCGGCGGCGCCGGCCGGTCGACGTCGACGTCGAAGCCGAGCCGGTCGCGGACCTGCCGCGCCGCCATGCGGTCGACCGCGTCGACGAACGCCGGAGCCCGCAGGCGGAGGTTGTCGTAGGTGATCGACTTCGAGCGCGTCATCAGGCCGAAGGCGAACTGCACCGGGTCCATGCGCCAGAACCGGTCGAGGTGTTCGAACCAGACCAGCGAGACGTCGGCGGCGTGCTGGGTCTTCTCGACGTCCTCGCGGCGCTGCTTCTCGAAACGGGCGAGCGCGGAGCCGACCTCCGGCTCGGCCCGGACCGCCTCGAACAGGGCGATGGCGTCCTCCATGGCGAGCTTGGTGCCGGACCCGATGGAGAAGTGCGCGGTGCCCTTGGCGTCGCCCAGTAGCACGAGGTTGTCCTTGACCCAGCGCGCGTTGCGGATGGTCGGGAAGTTGCGCCAGATCGAGCGGTTGGTGATCAGCGCGTGACCCGCCAGTTCCTCGGAGAACACGCCCTCCAGGAAACGAGCCGACTGCGCCTCGTCCATGCGGTCGAGGCCGGCGCGCCGGAAGGTGTCGGGGTCAGTCTCCATCACCCAGGTGCTGCGGCCCGGCTCGTACTGGTAGGTGTGGGCGATGAAGACACCGTGCTCGGTCTCGCGGAAGAAGAACGAGAACGCGTCGAGCGGGCGATCGGAGCCCATCCACGCGAAGAAGTTCGGCCGCAGGTCGACCTCCGGGCGGAAATGCTCCTCGAAGCGCCGGCGCACCGCGCTGTTGATGCCGTCGCAGGCGACCACCAGGTCGCTCGCCGCCATCAGCGCCTCGATGTCGGCGACGTCGTGCTGGAACACCAGCTCCACGCCGAGCGCCTGGCAACGCTGGTGCAGCAACTGGAGCAGGGTCGGCCGCGCGCAGCCGCAGAAGCCGTTGCCGCCGATCCGGTGCACGGTGCCCTTGAAGTGGATCTCGATGTCGTCCCAGTAGGCGAAGCGCTCGGTGATCAGGTGATAACTCGCCGGGTCGTAGCGCTCGAAGGTCGCCAGCGTCTCGTCGGAGAACACCACGCCGAAGCCGAAGGTATCGTCCGGCCGGTTGCGCTCGTACACGGTGATGCTCGCGGCGGGACGCGCCGCCTTCATCAGGATCGCGAAGTAGAGACCGGCGGGCCCGCCGCCGACGACCGAGATTCGCATGGCTCGCCTCCAGCGCGCCGACCGGCTTCGGGCCCGACGCCAATAAAAGTTTAAGCTTAAAATATATCACGGGCAACCGGCCGGTCGGCTTGCCCGGCTCCGTGAGAAGTTTTAGGCTTCAAGTAATTTCCGCGAGGGAGCTCACGACCATGATCCTGGACGGGCGCCACGCGCTGGTGACCGGCGGCAGCCGCGGCATCGGCGCCGCGATCGCCGAGGCGCTGGCCGCGTCCGGGGCGCGGGTGACGGTGCTCGGCCGCGACCGGGCGGCGCTCGCCGCAGTCGCCGACCGGACCAGCGGGTTCCAGGTCGTTGCCGACGTCACCGACGCCGCCGCCCTCGACGCCGCCATCACCGAGGCCGAGGCCGGCGCCGGGCCGATCGACATTCTGGTGAACAACGCCGGCGCCGCCGAGACCGCCAAGTTCGCGGTCTCAGACGACGCGCTGTGGGACCGCATGATCGCTCTCAACCTGACCAGCGTCGTGCGGGCCACCCGTCGGGTGCTCCCCGGCATGCTGGAACGCCACTGGGGTCGGGTGATATCGGTCGCCAGCACCGCCGGTCTCAAGGGTTACGCCTACGTTGGCGCCTACAGCGCCGCCAAGCACGCGGTGATCGGGCTGACCCGGTCGCTGGCGCTGGAAACGGCGCGCACCGGGGTGACGGTCAACGCAGTCTGCCCCGGCTACACCGACACCGCCCTGGTGCGCGACAGCGTGGCGCGCCTGACCGCGCGGACCGGCAGGGAGCCTGACGCGCTGATCGCCGAGATGGTGTCCGGCAACCCGCAGCGCCGGCTGATCGAGCCGGCGGAGGTGGCGCGCGTGGTGGCGTGGCTGGCGGACCCGGCATCGGGATCCATGACCGGCCAGGCGATCGCGATCGCCGGCGGCGAGATCATGTGAGGAGACGATGAGCGCCGAGCCATACGCCCTCGACTCCGAATCCCGCGCCCGCGGCGACCACGCCCATCACAAGGCCGAGCTTCGGCTGTGGCTGCGCCTGCTGACCTGCACCACCATGATCGAGACCGAGATCCGTCGCCGGATGCGCGAGCGGTTCGACATCACCCTGCCGCGCTTCGACCTGATGGCGCAGCTCGAGCGGGTGCCGGACGGCATGACGCTCGGCGAACTGTCGCGCCGGATGATGGTGTCGAACGGCAACGTCACCGGGCTGGTCGATCGCCTGGTGGCCGAGGGGCTGCTGCAGCGCCGGCAGTCCGACACCGACCGGCGCGCCCACTACGTCAGCCTGACCGACGCGGGCCGCCGCAGCTTCGCCGCCATGGCGGCCGAGCACGAGGACTGGGTGGCGGACCTGTTCGCCGACCTAGGCCCAGCCGAGGTTGCATCCCTCATGTCGCTGCTGGGTGCCGCCAAACAATCGGTTCAACGCAGCGCTCAAGCCACGGCAACGGAATGACCCACGCCAATCCCACGACCCTGCCGGTCCGCGACTTCGCGCCGCGTCACTTCAGCCTCGCCGTAACCGGCAAGGTCGCGACCGTCACGCTGAACCGGCCGGAGCGCAAGAACCCGCTGACCTTCGCCTCCTACGCCGAGCTGCGCGACTTCTTCCGCGCCCTGCAGCACGAGAAGGAGGTGCGGGCGGTGGTGATTACCGGCGCCGGCGGCAATTTCTGCTCGGGCGGCGACGTTTTCGAGATCATCGGCCCGCTGCTCGACAAGGATACCGCCGGACTGATCGAGTTCACGCAGATGACCGGCGACCTGGTGAAGGCGATGCGCGCCTGCCCGCAGCCGATCGTCGCGGCGATCGACGGGGTGTGCGCCGGCGCCGGTGCCATCCTGGCGATGGCGTCGGATATCCGGATCGGAACGGCAGCCGCCAAGGTGGCGTTCCTGTTCAACCGCGTCGGCCTCGCGGGCTGCGACATGGGTGCCTGCGCGATCCTGCCGAGGATCATCGGCCAGGGGCGGGCGAGCGAACTGCTCTACACCGGCCGCTCGCTCGGCGGCGAGGAGGGCGAGCGCTGGGGATTCTTCAACCGGCTGGTCGAGCCGGACGGCCTGCTGGCGGAGGCCGCGACCCTGGCCGGCCGGATCGGCGACGGGCCGAGCTTCGCCAACGGCATCACCAAGAAGATGCTGCACATGGAGTGGGCGATGGGTGTGGACGAGGCGATCGACGCCGAGGCGCTGGCCCAGGGCATGCTCATGCACGCCCGCGATTTCCGCCGGGCGTTCCACGCCTTCGCCGGCAAGCAGAAACCGGAGTTCGAAGGGAACTGAGGCGATGGCCGACCGCAGCTTCCTAGCCTGGCCGTTCTTCGAGCCGCACCACGCGGATCTGGCCCACGGTCTCGACGCCTGGGCCGCCGACACCGTCGAGGACCTGATCGACCATGGCGACGTCGACAGTTCCTGCCGGCGGCTGGTCAAGGCGCTGGCGGATGCCGGCTGGCTTGACCTGGTGGTGCCGGCGTCGCATGGCGGCCGGCACGACCGGCTGGACGTGCGCTCGATCTGTCTGGCGCGGGAGGTCTTGGCCTACCACGCCGGGCTTGCCGATTTCGCGTTCGCCATGCAGGGGCTCGGCACCGGCTCGATCTCGCTGGCCGGCACCGACGCCCAGAAGGACCGCTGGCTTCCTGCCGTGCGCGAAGGCCGTTCGCTGGCGGCGTTCGCCCTGTCCGAACCCGATGCCGGTTCCGATGTCGCAGCACTCGCCACCACCGCCGCGCCCGACGGCAACGACCACGTCCGGATCGACGGCGAGAAGACCTGGATCTCGAACGGCGGCATCGCCGGGCACTACGTGGTGTTCGCGCGCACCGGCGAGGGGCCAGGGGCGAGGGGCCTGTCGGCCTTCGTCGTCGACGCCGACACGCCTGGCCTGGAAATCGCCGAGCGGATCGAGGTGATCGCGCCGCACCCGCTTGCCCGCCTGCGGTTCGACGGCTGCCGGGTGCCGGTCGCCAACCGGCTTGGCAAGCCGGGCGAGGGGTTCAAGGTGGCGATGGCGACGCTCGACGTGTTCCGGGCCACGGTCGGGGCGGCCGCGCTCGGCCTGGCGCGGCGCGGACTGGACGAGGCGCTCGACCGGGCGTCCGGGCGGCGGCTGTTCGGGGCGCCGCTCGCCGACCTGCAGTTGAGCCAGGCCGCCATCGCCGACATGGCGACCGAGGTCGACGCCGCCGCGTTGCTCGTCTACCGCGCCGCCTGGACCAAGGATGCGGGTGCCGCCCGCGTCACCCGCGAGGCCTCGATGGCCAAGCTGTTCGCCACCGAGGCGGCGCAGCGCGTCGTCGACCGGGCGGTGCAGCTGCACGGCGGGCTTGGCGTGACCACCGGCGTCAAGGTCGAGGAACTCTACCGCGAAGTTCGCGCGTTGCGGATCTACGAGGGCGCCAGCGAGGTCCAGAAAATCGTCATTGCGCGCCAGACGCTGGACGCACGCGCTGGGGACGCACGCGCTGGGGACGCGCGGGCGGGAGGAGGAGCCTGAGGTCCGCCCCGGGCTCGAACGCCGGGATTGGTCAGTGTGACGGGAGACGGAGCGATGGGAGACTACACCGCGCATCTCGACACCTTCGCGCGCGACAACCTGCCGCCGAAGGACCAGTGGCCCGACTTCCTCTTTGACCTGACGGATGTCCGCTACCCGGAGCGCGTCAACTGCGCCGTGGAGTTTCTGGACCGCCATGTCGCCGAGGGGCGCGGCGGGCGCGCGCTGTTCGTCACCCCCGAGGGCGAGGTCAGCTACGCCGAGTTCCAGCGGACCGTGAACCGGATGGCGCGGGTGCTGGTCGAGGATCTGGGGCTGGTCCCCGGCAACCGGGTGTTGATCCGCTCGGCCAACAACCCGACGATGACGGCGGCGCTGTTCGCGGTGATCAAGGCCGGCGGTATCGTGGTGTGCACCATGCCGCTGCTGCGGGCCGTCGAACTCGCCGCCATCGTCGACAAGGCCGAGGTGCGGCTGGCGCTCTGCGACGCGCGCCTCGCCGACGAATTGGAGAAGACTCGCGCCCGCACACCGGTGCTGGAGCGCATCGTCCTTTTCACCACCGACGCCGCCGACGGGCTGGAGGCGCGGATGGCCGGCAAGCCCGCCGTCTTCGCGGCGGTCGACACCTGCCGAGACGACGTCTGCCTGATCGGCTTCACCTCCGGCACCACTGGCGTGCCAAAGGGCACCATGCACTTCCACCGCGACATGCTGGCGGTGTGCGACAGCTTTTCGAAGCACGTGCTGCGCCCGGGCCCGGACGACCGCTTCATCGGATCGCCGCCGCTCGCCTTCACCTTCGGTCTCGGCGGGCTGGTGCTGTTCCCGATGCGGGTCGGTGCCTCGGCGGTGCTGCTGGAGACGGCGACGCCCGACCATTTGTTGGACGCCGTCGAGCGCTACCGCCCGACGGTCTGCTTCACCTCGCCGACCGCCTACCGGGCGATCCTTGGCAAGCTCGCCGGCCGCGACCTGTCCTCGCTGCGCAAATGCGTGTCGGCTGGCGAGACTCTGCCGAAGCCGACCTGGGACGACTGGCACGCCGCCACCGGCGTCCGCATCCAGGACGGCATCGGCGCCACCGAGATGCTGCACATCTTCATCTCCGCCACCCTCGACGAGATCCGGCCCGGCGCCACCGGCAAGGTCGTTCCCGGCTATCAGGCCAAGGTCGTCGGCCCGGCCGGCGAGACGCTGCCGCCGGGCGAGGTCGGACGCCTCGCGGTGCGGGGCCCGACCGGCTGCCGCTACCTCGCCGACGGTCGCCAGCGCGCTTACGTCCAAGACGGCTGGAACCTGACCGGAGATACTTACCGCGTGGATGAGGACGGCTACTTCTGGTACCAGGCGCGCTCCGACGACATGATCGTGTCGTCGGGCTACAACATCGCCGGGCCGGAGGTGGAGGCGGCGCTGCTGTCGCACCCGGCGGTGGCGGAGTGCGGGGTGGTAGCCCAGCCAGATCCGGACCGTGGCGTGATCGTGAAGGCCTATGTCGTGCTGACCGCCGATCGGACCGGCGACGCCGCCCTGACCCGCGAACTGCAGGACCACGTGAAGGCCGAGATCGCCCCCTACAAGTACCCGCGCGCGGTGGAGTATGTGACCTCCCTGCCGCGCACCGACACCGGCAAGCTGAAGCGGCACGAGCTGCGCGCCCGGGCCGAGCGGGACGCGCCGCGCCCGCAGGCTCGCGGCGCGGCGTAACGACGAGGAGAGCGACGGCCATGGATCTGCGCAAGCTCACGCCGGCACCGGGGCACCCGGTGACCCTGAACCCCGTGGGTTGGCCGCGCCCCAAGGGCTATGCCAACGGCATGATGGGGCGCGGGACGGTGGTCGTCACCGGCGGTCTGGTCGGCTGGGATGCCGAGGAACGCTTCGCCGACGGCTTCGTGGCGCAGGCCCGGCAGGTCTTCGAGAACATCGTGGCGGTGCTCGCGGCCGGCGGTGCCGGGCCCGAGCACCTGATCCGCATGACCTGGTACGTCGTCGACCTCGAGGAGTACCGCCGCAGCCTCGCGGAGTTGGGCGCTGCCTATCGCGAGACGCTGGGGCGCAATTTCCCGGCGATGGCGGTGGTCGGGGTTGCCAGCCTGGTCGAGCCGGCGGCGCGCCTGGAGATCGAGGCGACCGCCCTGATCCCGGACTGACAGCAGTGGTGGTGTTCCGGAAGGCCGTGCCGGTTCGGTTCGGTTCAAGGATTGCGCCGGCCGGTGTAGCGTTCTGCCTGTGCACGCAGATGCTGGTGAACCGGCTGATCGAGGATTTATTTCGGCGCCGTGCGCCGGCCGCAGAGCGGGCATCTTCATCACGCGGAAACCGGACGAGCTGGCACGGCTGGAGGTGGGCCCGCTCGCGATAACGCGATAGCGGCGGGAGCGGATGTTACAGAGGACTCGGAACATGCCGGGCACGGGCTGGTTTAAGGAGTCCGGTCGTGCGGACGCGACCACGCCCTAGCAACGGAGATAACTGATGAAGACACGTTTCCTCACCGCTACCGCCCTCGCCCTGAGTCTGGCGCTTCCGACCGCGCTCGCCGCTCAGACCTCCGGCGGTGGTGACCGCGGTGTCAGCGGCGCCCCGACCACGCGGACGCAGAGCCAAAGCGGTACCGCCACCGGCACAACGGGCACCACCACCGGCACGACCACGATGAGCTCGGTCGACAGGAGCGTCGTCGGTAAGACCCTGTACGGCGCCAACAACGAAGAGGTCGGCGAGATCGATAATGTCGTGATGGGGACCGGCGGCGATGTCCAGTCCGTCCTGGTCGACGTTGGTGGCTTCCTCGGGCTCGGAGCCAAGCGGGTCGCCATTCCGGTTGACGACATCAAGATGGAGGATGGCCGTCTCGTGTCGGACAGCCTGACCAAGGAGCAGGTCGGGCAGATGCCGGAGCACAAGCAGTAAGGCCCTAAGGCTTTGCGGGGTGGACGGGGGCATGCTCATGCTTCAGTCCACCCCTGCTGCTCTGTGTTGCTGCTGCAACCCGACGAAATCACACAGCGATGGGGATAGTCAGTTCCGGCGGAGAGCACACCCTTTATCGCTAGCCGAGCTTGCTGGAGTTATCCAACAACTTGAAGACGTTCTGCCGAAGGCGCCGCGAATTCGGCGAAACATATGGAACATCATCGCGTCGCTTCAGTTGAGTGGGTCAGTCGTGCGGACGCGACTTCACCGTCAACGGAGCAAAAAAATGAAGACACATTTCTTGGCCACCACCGCTCTTGCCCTCAGCCTCGCGCTGCCTGGCGCGGTGGCAGCCCAGACTTCCGGCACCACCGGTGCAACTGGCACGACGGGCTCCACGCAGCCGATGCAGAGCCGATCCAGCACCACCCGGACCGTGACCATCGACAACAGCATCGTCGGCAAGGACCTGTACGGCGCGAACGATGAAGAGGTCGGTGAAATCGAAGACATCGTCATGGGGCAGGACGGGAAGGTAAAGTCCGTTCTGGTGGACGTTGGCGGCTTCCTGGGAATGGGCGCCAAGCGCGTCGCCATCCCGGTCGATGAAATCGAAATGAACGGCGAGCGCGTCGTTGCGTCGAACCTCACCAAGGAGCGTGCCGAGAGCATGCAGGAGCACGAGGGCCCGACGGCGCGCATTACCGAAACTCAGCGTACCACCACGTCCGTCGGCGCTGGCACTGCGGCGACGGGCACGGGAACGACGGCGACCGGCACCGCCGCCGGCACGGGCGTGGCGACCACCACCCGCTCCGGCACGTCGGCTGTGACCGCCGAACGCATGATCGACCGGACGGTGATCGGCCGGGACCTTTACGGTGCCAACGACGAGGAGGTCGGTGAGATCGAGGACGTCGTGATGGGGACCGACGGAAAAGTTGAGCATGTCCTCATCGACGTCGGCGGGTTCCTTGGCCTCGGCGCCAAGCGCGTCGCCATTCCCGTGGACGAGATCACGATGCAGGGCGACCGTATCGTGGCCAGCGGGCTGACCAAGGACCAAGCCGAGGCGATGCCCGAGTACAAGAACTGAGCAACTGCGGCCCGTCCCTCCAGGGACGGGCCGTTCGCGCTTATCCAGCGTCGGCGTAGCAGGCCCTGCAGATTTCCGGAATGCGTCCGTCAAGATGAGCACGACGGAATTCTGCATAAGCTTGGCCACGCCAATGCTTTGAGAACGCCTGTGGGTCGGAGGGGGAGAGTTCCTCTCCGATCTGCATGACGTCCGGGTTGCCGATCGCGCAGCACGGGACCACTCTCAAGTCCGAGGACACGAAGGCGCGCTCGAACGGCCACGGACACAGCGTCTCGGCCGTCCGGACCGAGTACTTTTCGGTGGTGTTCCAGAACCTTACCTGGACCCCGACTTCCGCGCCGAGGTCGACGAGGGCGAGCAGGACGTCCGGATCCAGGTCGGCTTCGACGCTGAACGCGTCGTTGGCGGCGCGCCACTCCCTCATGCCCCAATCCACCAATTCCAGCGAAAGCGTGTGGTGCCTGAAGCCAAGCTCGGCAGCCAGCCGAACCAGGTCAGCGAGCTGATCGGTGTTGGCGCGTTGCACCACCGTCCACATCTTGGTTCGCACCACGCCACGCTCGCGGCAGTATGCGTTCAAAAGCCGGCAATTCTCGACCACGCGCTCGAAAACCGAGCCGCGGCGGATGCTTTCGAAGACGCTCTTGGTGGCGCCGTCGATCGAGATCTGGATCTCGTTCGGATCGGCGTCCACCAGTTTGCGGTGGTTGTCCTTGAGGTGCAGGAGCGACGCGTTGGTGGTGGTCCGGACCCAGATGTGACGGGCCCGAGCGTAGCGGATCATGTCGAAGAACGGATCGCGCTGCAGCAGCGGCTCACCCAGTCCCTGCAGCTTGATCTCCACCAGGCCGACCTGATCGTCGATCAGGCGCTCGAAGGCCCGAAGCGGCAGATCATCCGCGCGGCGACCGTGCTCCCAGGCGCTGACGCTGCACATGATGCATCGAAAATTGCACCGGCTGACGTTCTCGATATCCAGTTTGATCGGCAGGTAGCCAGGCTCGGCCTCACGACGCCCGGCCTCGAGATAGCGAGCGTAGTTCGCGCGCTTCTCCGGTGAGGCCGCAAGCGCCAGGTCGCGTTCCCGGTGATAGGCGGCAAGGCCGGCGGACGGCTCCGGGGCCGGCAGGTTCCGCAACGCGAGGCGCCGTCCGGCGGCGGCATCACGATCCGGGTGGGGGATCGGGTCGAGCATCGGATACTCCAGGTGAGGCGGTCTGCCACGTCCCGACTGTCGGTCGGCAACCGATCCGGGACATTGCGCTGGATCAAACTCCGCGGCCGACGACGCGCTTGGCGTGGGCCTGTTGCGCTGCGATGCTCCGCGCGGACTGGCGAGGCGGAGGCTGTGGAGCAATCGGAGGATTCCGGAAGGGCGTACCGAATCGATGCCGTCGAGGCGGTTCTGATAGACCGCCTCAAGGCCGGTGACGACCGGGCGTTCGAGACCCTCGTGCGCCGCGAGAGCGGCCGGATGCTGGCGGCTGCCCGTCGGCTGGTGCGTGACGAGGCCGCCGCCCATGACTGCGTCCAGGAAGCCTTCCTGTCGGCGTTGAAGGCGATCGATGGCTTCGAGCCGCGCGTGCCGATCGGCGCCTGGCTCAACCGCATCACCGTCAACGCCGCGCTGATGCGACTGCGCAAGGCCCGCCGGCTCGCCGAAACCCCGATCGACGACCTGCTGCCGGCCTTTGACGCCGACGGCTGGCGGGAGGATCGGCCCGAGGCTCCCGACGCTGACCCTTTCACCGACCTGGAGCGCCAGCGGGTGAGCGCGTTCGTCCGCACCAAGATCGACCTGTTGCCTGATGCCTATCGAACGGCATTGGTGCTTCGGGATCTCGAAGGCTGGAGCACCCGGGAGGCGGCCGACGCGCTCGGCATCGCGGAGGGGACGATGAAGGTCCGCCTGCACCGGGCCCGCTCGGCCCTGAAGCGCCTGATCGAACCGTTCTGGACGGGGGATTATTCGGCATGATTCGACGTCGCAGCCCGCTTGAAAGCATCCGGCACTGGGTCGACCGGAGCCTGCACGGCGCCATGACCTGCGCGGAGTTCGAGGCCGCGCTGGTCGACTATCTCGACGGCACCATGAGTACGTTTGCGAAGCGACAGGTGGACCTGCACACGCTGCTGTGCCCGCTTTGCCGTCGCTACCTGCGGGCCTACGAGCGAGCCCGCCGACTGGCCGTCGAGGCGCTGCAGGAATCCGAAATGGAAACCCTGAGCGCCGTGCCGGAAGATCTCGTCCAGGCGATTCTGTCGGCTCGCCGGTCTGGTTCGACACCCAGCAATCCCTAGTCTCCGCCGGCGTCGAGGCCGAGTTCCTGTCGCAGCCCGCGGCCCAGGCCGGCGGCGACGATGCGGTGCGACTCGCGCAGATAGTCCCGCAGATCGCCGTCGACGAGACCGGGCTCTTCGTGGTGCTGGATCCACGACATGCCCCGGGATGCCAGGTAAGGCGCCGGCCGCAGCCCGGGCTGATCCTTCAGGACCTCATAGGCAATCCGCGACACCTTGAAGGTGACGCGCGGCGTCGCGCCCGCGTCCCGGCCGCCGATGGCGAAGACCTTGCCGCCGACTTTCCAGACGTCGGACCCGCCCCACTGCACCACGTGGGTGACGGCCGGCAGCGACGCGCAGAAAGCGTTGAATTCGTCGTGGGTCATGACCGTCCTCGTGGCCGCATTGCGAGTCGCTGATCCTTGGACCCGCTGGCCGACCGCCGTCAATCCGCCCCACCCGTTGCCGCCGCGGGCTGGTCGAAACGGGCTGGCCGAGTCGTTGCGGGCGGGTAATCTGCCGGCATGGAAATCCGGTTCCCCATGTGGCTCCGGGTCGTCGACCGGCCCGGTGCAAACGTCTTCGCCATCCTCTCGGCCACCGAGGCGTTCTCCCGCGCCCTCATCGCCGGCATCATTCCGCTGGAGGCATACGCGCTTCTCCAGTCGGCGCGCGACGTCTCGATCGCCTACACGGTTATCGGCGTCGTGGCGTTGCTGGCCAGCTTCGCCGTGCCGCTGGTGATCCGGGTGGTTCGCCGCAAATGGGTTTTCTCGGCCGGATGCCTGTTCATGGTCGTGGCGCCGTTGCTGATGGTGGCCGAGGCGGCGCTGCCGTTCCTCGCCGCGCTGCAGTTCCGGGCGCTGGCGGTGGTCTGCGTGAACATCTCGCTGAACCTCTACATCCTCGACTACATCCGCCGGAAGGATTTCGTCACCGCCGAGCCGCGCCGCCTCGCGTTCATGGGGGTGGCGTGGTTCATCGGGCCCGGGCTTGGCATCTGGCTCTACCAGAGCGTCGGCCTGCTGGCGGTCTGCGTGCCCAGCGCCGTCTTTGCCGTGCTGGCGCTCGCCTACTTCTGGGTGCTGCGGATGCAGGAAAACCCGGCGGTGGCACCGGCGACCCGCAAGCCGCCGATGCCGTGGGACAACATCCGCCGGTTCATTGCTCAGCCGCGTCTGCGCCTGGCCTGGGTGATCCCGTTCTCCCGCAGCGCGTTCTGGACGACGTTCTTCGTTTACCCGCCACTCTACATCGTGAACGCCGGGGGCGATCAGATGCTGGCGGCGGCCATGTTGTCGGGCGGGCAGGGGATCCTGTTTCTGGCACCGGTCGCGGGGCGCCTCGGCAGCCACTTCGGAATCCGGCGCATGATCGTTGTCTCGCTGGTGTTCTCCGGCGCGCTCTGCGTCCTGGCCGGGTTGCTCGCGCCAGGGCCGATGTGGCTGGCCGGCATATTCTTCTTGGCCTGCTTTGGGACCGTCACCCTGGACGCCCTCGGCAACATTCCGTTCCTGCGCTCCGTGCACCCCTACGAGCGGTCCGAGATGACCTCGGTGTTCCGGACCTACATCGAGATGTCGCAGTTGCTGCCGGCGGCGATCTACGCCGTGCTGCTGTTGGTGTTTCCACTGGGCGCCGTGTTCGTGGCGCTCGGCATTCTTATGATTGCGACCGCCGGCATCGCGCTCTATTTGCCGAAGCGGCTCTGAGCAGGTCTCACCCGCCGGCGCCGGTCCGCTGCCTAACCGGAGCGACAGCCCCGTCATCGTTGGCGGCGTCGAGCGGCCCGGCATCCATGGCCGCCGGCTCCGGCATCACGAGGACGGCCGGGACGATCACTGGATCAACGGGATTGTCGACCGTCAGCGGTGCCTCGGCCCGCGCGTTGGCGGCGAGCCGCCGCATTGCCCGCTCATCGCGGATCGAGCCCAGCACGCACAACGCGAACGGTCCGACGGCGCCGACCAGGAAGGCGATGAACATCACAGCCAGCACCACCGGGGATACCGATGGATCGACGGCGAGGCTCTGGGTCTCGAGGCCGCTGGGCATGGCGATGGTCCGGTGTCGGGGCCGCGGGTGAGGAGCGTGAAGGCGCGCCCCTTCGCTGAAGAGACGCCCCTTCGGTAAATAGGGCGCCGCTCGCCCCGGCAATCGTCTGCGACCGACACCGGCTGTCGCTTCAGCATTGTTGCGACGCAAAATGAATCCGTATACACGACGCGACTTCCGCGGAGGCCCGCTCAGAGCGCGGCCTCCGTGGCGTTTCCTGAGACTGGGATCGTCCGGGCTGCCGGCGCCGTCCCCTGTTGGTGCGACGAACCGGAGAGAGGCCGCCAATGGCGATTCGACTGGCGACGCTGCCTGTGCGCGAGGTCATGACGCTGACCGGCATCGACGGCTACCCTCGCTGGGCCGGCGGCGTCACCGTCGACGATGGCCTGATCGAGCGCCATCTCGCGAACGACGCGTTGATCGCCCCCGATGACAGCCGTGATCCGAACGCGCCGGTGCCCGCGACCGAGCACGCCGGACGCATCGCCTGGCTGATCCGGCACGTCCGTCCCAACCGTTGTTCGGTGACGATCCGCGATGGTCGCATCCAGGATGGTAACCATCGCTTCGCCGCGGCCCTCTACCGAGGCGACGATCTGGTGTCCTGCTGCATCATGGAGTAGCGACCGCGCGCGCCTCGATCAGCCGATCGAGGAAGCCGCCCACGGCGTCGGGGTCAGGCAGCCACCATCCGGCGGCCGTCGCGCGCGGCGGGGTGGCGACCAGCACTCCGACGTCGCGCGTCCGGTCGAGGATCCCGAAGGCGTCCTCGTCCGTGACGTCGTCCCCAATGTAGAGGACGGTCGGGCTGGATCCGCCCGAGGCGGCCGCGGTGCGCAGCAGGTTGATCGCCCCGCCCTTGTGCCGGTCGATCGCGGGACGGAATTCGGCGACCATCTTTCCCCGGCCGACCATGAACTCCGGGAACGCGAACGCGGCTTGTGCCACAATCCGCCCCGCGGCCAGTTCGTCGTCCGGAGCGGCAAGCCGCCAGTGAATGGCCACCGAGTGGCGCTTCGGCTCGACCAGGACACCCGCGAGGCCCCGGGTGGCGTCCCGAAGCCGATCGACCAGCCGCTCGAGTTCGGCGTCACTTTGCTCAAGACCTTCGGCGCGATCCACGGAGCCGTCCGGTCGGGCGATCTCGAGTCCGTGGGAGCCGACGAGGATCACTCCCGGAACCGCCACGCGGGCGCCCAGGTCGTCCAGGTCGCGGCCGCTGACCACGGCGGTCGGGACCAGGGAGACCAGCCGCTTTAGGCGCTCCCGCATGGTGGCGTCCAGCCGCGCGTCGTCAGGCCGGTCGACGATGGGGGCGAGCGTGCCGTCGAAGTCGAGGCCGATCAGCAGCGGTCCCCGGGCGAGCCGGTCGAGCGCCGGCGCGCCGGTGGCGGCTCCGTCAAGAGGCGTGGGGATCGCTTTCGTCATGGGATCGGTAGCCTGGCAGGGATTACGGGGGTTTCTTGGGGCAGTTGACCGCCCCAGGCAACCCCTCAGCGCAAAGCGCCGGTCGCCTCGGCCACCAGCCACGTCTCCAGGGCGACCACGGCGGGCAGCATCGCCCGGTCCGGGGCGGTCACCAGGTAGTACGCGGAACCATCGTCGGCAGGAGCCAGGTCAGCGAACGGTTCGACCAGGGCTCCGGACGCCAGGTATTCGGCCGCCATGATGCGGCTCTCGAGCGCCACGCCCAGGCCATCGGCGGCGGCCCTCAGCGAATGGGCCGATTGTGAGAAGCGCAGATTACGGGCCCCACGCACGGCACCATAGCCGTTGGCGCGCAGCCAGGCCGACCAACTGGTCAAGCGTTGGTCGGAGTGGATCAGCGTCAGGCTCGCCAGTTCGGAGGGTGTCGCCGGCAGTGCCCCTCCGTTGGCGAGGGCTCGCGCGCACACCGCAACCAGTCGCTCCTCGACCAGTTTGCGGGCCACCAGGCCCGGCCAATTGCCGCGCCCATAGCGGATCGAGGCCTCGACCGGTTCTCGCGCGAAATCGACCGACCGCGACGATGCCTCGATCCGCAGATCGATGCTGGGGTGAGCCTCCAGGAACCGCCCTAGCCTGGGCAGGAGCCAGATCTCGGCAAAGCTGGGCGGCGCGGTGAGGGCCAGGGAATGGGCAGCGCTGCGCTCGGCGATCTCCGCCGTGGCGGCCCGCAGCGCGTCGAAGGCCGGCGCGACCCGTGACAGGTAGACCGCCCCGGCGTCGGTCAGCATTAGCCGCCGGTTCAAACGGTGGAACAGCTTGACCCCGATCGCATCCTCCAGCTTGCGCAGCCGGTGGCTGACCGCCGAGGCGGACACGCCGAGGTGCTCCGCCGCTTCCCGCACGCTCATCAGGCGCGCGGTGGCCTCAAAGGCGCGCAGGGCGGCGAGCGGTGGCAGGTCACGGATCATCGCCTGAAGCATATTCAGTCGAACTTGGAAAACCCATCATTTGTCGTCTGCGGTCCCGGGCTCTACCCTGCTTCCAACGGCTGACACAGATGCAGTCGACACTATGGAGGACACGCCCATGGGCAAGGCCTTGTCGGACGAGCAGATCGACCGCTATCACCGCGACGGCTACGCGTCGCCGGTGCGGGCCCTGGATCCGGAGACGGCGGCTTCATATCGGCGCCGGTTCGAGGAGTACGAGGCCGCCAACGGCGGGTGGTACGAACTGTCGAAGGGGGCCAAGCTGTACCTGCTGCAGACCTGGGTGGCGGAACTGGCGATGCATCCCCGCATCGTCGACGCCGCCGAGGACGTGCTCGGCCCCGACGTGCTCTGCTGGGGCGTGTCGCTGTTCGTGAAGGACGCCCACAATCCCGGGTTTGTGTCCTGGCACCAGGACGCAACCTACTGGGGGCTGGACAAGCCGGATGTCGTCACCGCCTGGGTGGCGCTGTCGCCGGCTACCGAACTCAGCGGCTGCATGAAGATCATCCCCGGCAGCCAGCGCTGGAACCAGGTCGAGCATCGCGACACGCTCGCCAAGGAGAACCTGCTGACCCGAGGTCAGGAGCTCGCGGTCGACGTCAACGAGGACGAGGCTGTCCTGATGCCTTTGCAGCCGGGCGAGGTGTCGCTGCATCACGTGCTGGCTGCCCACGCCTCGGCCCCGAATCGCAGCGACGACCGCCGGATCGGTGTCGCGATCCGCTACGTCGCGCCGTATGTGCGGCAGATCAACGGCGATCGCGACTCGGCGATGCTGGTGCGCGGCGAGGACCGGCACGGGAACTTCATCCACGAGAAGCCGCCGGTGCGGGACATGGACGCTGCCGCTGTGGCGGAGCACAAGCGGATCATGGAGTTCCGCCAGGCGGTTCTCTACAAGGGCGTCGCCGGACAGCCGGCGCACACGCGGGTCTGACGCGTTCGGCTGAGCGCTCCAACCACGGCTGCTCGGCGACCGTGGTCACCCGCACGCCAACCGACAATCCAAGAAATGCGTCAGTCATGCCGACGAAGCTGCCGGACACCGGCATCGCCTGCTGGATCCCGCGAGCGACCGCCACGGGGATCAGATTGGAACCGCCGACGCTGCGGTTGGTCGGATCGAAGGTGATCCAGCCGGCCCCGGGAACGTAGACCTCCGCCCAGGCGTGCGTCGAACCGGCACCCGGTGAACCGAACAGGTCGTGGTCGGGGTTGTGCAGGTATCCCGAAACGATCCGGGCGCCGAAGCCAAGGCTGCGGGCGGCCTCGGCGAACAGCACAGCGAAGTCTCGACACGAACCCCAGCCCCGGTCGAGGGTCTCGCTCGGGGTCTGGGTGCCCTCGGGATCGCGGCTCTGATAGCGGATCCACGACGACACCCCGGCGCTCAGGTCCTTCAGCAGGGCAAGCGTGTCCGTCGGTCGGGAGCGAATGAAGGCCCGGGCCCAGTCGAGGAGGCGGCCGGCGGCATCCGGATATTGCTGGACCGCCAGCGCCCCGAGGTCGGTCCACTCGTCGTCCGAGTACCGGAACGGATAGCGCATAGCGGAGAGGGCGATGTCGAACACCGGCCAGGGCGTCGAGCCGAGTTCGAGCTCGGTGACGCTGTCGATGACGAGGTGGTCGGTCATGGCCTGGAAGGACAGGTTGGCGACGGTGTTCCCGAACACGTCATGCGCCCATGAGACCGACGCCTCCGGTTCCAGCGTCACCTCGAACGACTTGAGCTGCAGGTCGCGGCTTTCGCGCGGGCGCAGCATCAGCCTGTGAGGACCTAGACTGACTGGCAGCCTGTAGCGGTAGGTCGTCTTGTGCTCGATCCTGATCGCGACCACGTCACGGATCCCTTCCGATCAGCGGCCGGTCGCCAGCGGGTCCCGTCGGGGGGCGGTCGCCGGGTTCATCACCGCCCCTTGCCGCCGGCGCCCTGCTGGCGCTGTGCCTGCGCTATCGCTTCGGCCAGACTTGTGTAGCGGAACCCGCCGAGATGGTAATAGTCGACGAGAACGTGGGTGATCCCGTAGCGCGCCAAGTCGTCGCCGGTCGCCGCGGCAGCGACCGGTATCGCGATCGAGTCGGTCGGGGAACTCATGGGCTGGTTGTCCTGCATGGGCAAACCCGTGTGGTCGAGGTCCGGGTCGGGAAAGCGCTGATCGGGCGCGCGGTCGCGCGCTATCGCGGCATCCAGCGCCTGCTGGTCGACGCTCACCGTGCGCATAGTGCCGGGGCTAAGCGGGCTCGAGCCAAGGTGAAGCAGGGTAAGCACTCTGCGGTAGGCAGGAAACGAAACGTCCCCCAGGCGCTCCTCGTCGATCTCGACCTCATAGGTTCCGGCCGGAAGCTGTTCGTCCAATCCAGGTATCCTGAAGGAGTTCGAAAACGTTACGAGTTCCGTGCGCGAGCGCGTCGTCATGCAGCCTCCTACCAGGCGCTGGCCGTGGCGGCTCTCCCGCCATCGGACGGTGACCGTCGTTGTTGCGGAAGTTCCGGTCACGACGACATGGCTACGGTGTCGCCGGTTTGCAAACCGGCATTCATCGAGCAGTCCGGTGAGCAAGCCAAGCCTGGCGTCGACGACGGTCTCTCGTGAGGCTAACATTCCGCCATGACAGCAATCGTCGATCAGATCGCTGAACTTTTCGCCACCAAGGGACACGAGCCCTACGGCGAAGATGTGTCGGTCGCCGAGCACGGCCTTCAGTGCGCGGCGCTGGCGGTGCGCGACGGAGCCGAGGACGCCCTGGTGATCGCCGCCTTGCTGCACGACGTCGGTCACCTTATCGAGGATCCGGACGACGAATTCGGGGTCCACCGGCACGATGTCGGCGGCGCCCGGTTCCTTGCCCGGCATTTTCCGGAGGCGGTGGTGGCGCCGGTTCGGCTTCACGTGGCGGCGAAGCGCTATCGCGTGGCGATCGATCCGGACTATGCCGCCCGGCTGTCGGCGGCCTCCACGCACACGCTTGCCCATCAGGGCGGCCCCATGGCCCCCCAGGAAGTCGCGGCTTTCGACGCCGAGCCGCATCGCGAAGCGGCGCTCCGCCTGAGGGAATGGGACGATTGCGGCAAGGTCGACGGCTTGCCGGTTTCCCCTCTCGATGCCTATCGCGAGCGTATGGAGCGCCTGGTGATCGGATGAACGCCTGCCGTCGGCCCGGCGTTGTCCCGGGCGCTTGGCTGGCGTAGATTGACGTCCGCTTTACGGGCATGAGAATGGAGCTACGAGATGGCTTACACGTTCGAGCAGTTTTGCAAAGACGCTAACGCCGCTCTCAAGGCGGACCTGGGTCGTGGCGGCAAGGACACCATTTGCCGCAATCTTGAAGCCCTGCTCAAGAACGACGATTTCGTTCAGTCCGTGTGCGGCTCGGATGCCCCGTATGGCGTCCGCCAGCTCTATCGCGACCCAGAGTTTGACTTCGTCGTCCTGGCGCATGTGAACAAGGACGCCCGCAAGTCACCGCCGCACGACCATGGCTCGTCCTGGGCCATATACGGCCAGGCCACCGAGCACACCGACATGAGCGAGTATCGCCGAGTCGACGGGAACTCTGGGGCGGGCGATGCCGCGCTGGAACACGTCAGGACCTACCGCCTGACGCCCGGCCTCGCCGGCCTCTACGATGTCGGGGCGATACACTCGATTGATTATCCCGCGGGCGCGCGTTTCGTGCGGGTGACCGGCACGGACCTGGAGGCGGTCGAGCGGCTGAAGTTCGACACGGCGCGCGGCCGCGCCGAGGTCATTCAAAGCATTGGTGTCAATTGAGGGCGGAATCGTGACAGTCGAGGGCGAGGCGTTGAACGAGATCGGTGTCCTGTCCAGGATTGAGTCGTTGTGCGCCGAGAAGGGCCTGCGGATGACCGAGCCGCGCCGGGTGATCGCCCGCGTCCTCTCGGTTTCCGAGGATCACCCTGACGCTGAGGAACTCTACGACCGGGTCAAGGCGATCGACCCGTCGATCTCGATGGCGACGATCTACCGGACCATGAAGTTGTTCGAGGAGATGAGCATCGTCTCCAAACGCGATTTCGGAGACGGGCGTGCGCGCTACGAGAAGCAATCCGGTCCAGACGACCATCACCATCACATGATCGACGTGCAAAGTGGTGAGGTGATCGAGTTCTACAACCAGGAGCTCGAGGATCTGAAGAAGCGTATCGCCGCCGAACTGGGGTTCGAACTCGTCGACCATCATCTTGAGTTGTTCGGCATTCGACGGAAGAAGCAGCATTGAACGAGGAGCCGGTCCCCATGGTCCAGCCGATCTGCCCGGTTTCTTCGGCCTGCCGTCAGGCTGTGACCCGGGCCTACACCACGCTGAAGGATTCCGGCGCCGATGAGCGCGTTGCCTTCGAAGCGGCGGAGATCGTCTATGCTTGGCATCATCCAGAGGTGCCTCGGCAGCGTGTCCCGTTCGTCATCGCGGACTGGCTGCCCTGAGGCATCCGTTGGAGCCCAAGCCTCCGAGAAGCGCCAGTCTCGGGGTAGGAGTACCACTTAGAATATGCAACCCCGCGTCGGCATCGGCCGGCGCGGGGGTGTGCTTATGGAGCCCGTCGGTCAGGTGGCCGATGCGGTCACGATTCTCCCGAACTCGATCACGTTCGGAGCGTCGCGCTGCAGCGGACTGATTCCAAAGATCTCCTGCCACATCATTTCATGGAAGAAGAACTTGGTGGTGTTCACCACCACCTGAAGGACGACCAGCACACCGGCGGCGAACGGTCGGCCGATGAACACGTAGTCGATGCCGGCGTTGATCGTCGTCACCACCACCCGGTACGTGAACGCCTTCCAACCGGCAACCTGCGCGTATGTCCATCCGCCGGCAGCCGCTGCTGCGGCGGCGGCTGCAGCGGTGTCGACATCCGCGATCTGGCGCTGGAAGTCTTCCTCAGAGATCGACCCGGCTTCCCGCAGGGTGCGCAGTGCCTCGACCCGGGCCGCGCGCGCTACGGCTTCAGGTTCCAGCGTGCCGGCGCTCGTCATGGCCGGCAGTGTCAACGCTTCCAGCCGGCCGCGCAGGCCGCGGTCAAGCGGTTCCGCGGCGGTCCCGGCCCAGGCAGCCACGCTCTTCACAACGGCGAGGCGGGCTGGGGTCCTGTTCGATCACGGCCGGCTCCCACGCCGCCGCGCCGGCCGCCGATGCCGCCACGCCGAGCGACGCCGGATCGACATGGTAGCGGACATCCACCACATCCTGACGGTTGGCCGCGCGCAGGCCGGCAACCACCCAGAAGTCCGTCACCGATGCGTTCTCGGCCTGCGCGAACGCTTCAAGCACCGTGCCGCCTGGATTGGCGCCACCACTGGCGCCCTGTGACATCGGCTTTACGTAGAGACACGAGACATCCCAGCCACTCTTGAAGCGGGAGATTGCGGCGTACAGGTCGGTGCGGGTGCAGTCGGCGGTGGTTCCCCAGCCGTCGTAATAGGGAATCAGGTTGGCAGCCACCTCAACCATCGTCGCGATCCTACCCTCGACCACCTGCGCCAACGTAACCGACCGGATCGGCCCGAGGTCAAGGCGCTCGGTGGTCTCGCCGGACTTCAGGAGCCGAGCCGGCACGTTGTCGACGGAAAGCACGGTGAAGTCGCCGGCCGGAAGCGGCACCTGCTTGCCCGCCACCTCCACCGTGCCGCTTACCACCGAGCCGACCGTCTGGGCGGTGGCGGGGGCGGTCGCCGAGAGGAGTCCGACCAGGATCCCCGCGACCGCCGCGGGACGTGACAAGGTTCTCAAGACACACCCTCCCGGCGGACGCCGATGTAAACGAAGTCGACGACGGTGCTTTTCGCGCTGGCCTGAGCCTGGATGTAGCTGTCCCACCACATGTCGTTGAACACCTGGGCGACGCTGTGCGTCGCCACGATAGCTGCGGTGATGTAGCCGGAAATCAGCGAGTTTACGGTGACCACGAACGCCAGGATGTAGTCCACCGAAACCCGGAAGAAGTTGAACGAAACCACCTTGGCGCCCAGCAGCCGATAGTAGTCGTCGGGCGTCGGCGGCGGCGGCGCGTCCTCAATGGCTTTCAGATAGGCGGCGTGGTCGCTGGCGGCGATGGCGCCGGATTCCACCAACTCGTCGAGCGCGGCCAAGCGCGCCGAACGGCTGGTCCGGCCCAGCGGGTCGGCGCTCGGGGCGGTACCTTCCTTGAGAACCGCGACCTCCCAGGCGTTCGGAAGCGAGGCAGCCGCGGCGCGCCCGGTCATCGCGCCACGAAAGCCATCCTCGACCGGCCCGGCGGCCAGACTGCCCCACGCCGTCAATTGGTTGACGGCCTTGAAGCGATCCGGCTTGGTAAGCACCGCCTCGACCGACCAGTCCGACACCGTCAGGTTGCCGAGGCCGAAGGCGCGCGGGTCGAGGTGGTATCGGACATCGAGTATGTCGTGGCGGTCTGAGACCCGGAACCCGGCCGTGAGCCAGACCGGGGTCGGGGCGGCCGTCTCATGGAGAAGCGGGCGAACGAAGTCCCAGGTGCGCGGACCCGGGGCGTTGACTGTGCCGAGTTCGGTCGGAACCACGAACAAGCAGAAGCCGTCGACCGGTGTTTTGTAGAACGCGACTGTCGCCAGCCCGTCGGTGCGATTGCAGTCTGCGGCGGTGCCCCAACCGTCAGCGACCGGCAACCGGTTCACGTTGATCTCGACCAAGCCGTCGATGCGACCATCCGCGCGTCGCGCAAGGATCGCGTTCTCGATGGTACCGTAGGCACCGGGACTGCCGGTGACCAGCGCGTTGGTGCCGCTGGCGACCACCGTCCAGTCACCTGCCGGCAATGGAATCTGACGGGCCGCGATCTCGATGCTGCCGGTCATGACGTCGCCGATTGCGGTTGCGCGCGCATCATCGCCAGAGGCGAAAACAATGGCGGCCGACATCGACAGAACAGCGAGCAGCCTCCGACGCGTAGCGCCCGCCGTTGGGGTACTAACTCGTTGCATCCTAAGCAGCACTTTCTATGGTTGTGGGATGTTCGGCGGTTGTGGGATGTTCGGCGCGCGGCGAATCGGTCGGCAACCTACTCGCTGTAGAAGTAAAGCCCGGAGAGAAGCCCGGTACCCATGCCGATGAGGGCGCCGGTCATGCGCGGCTCGGTCAGCAACAGCGATCCGAGGCCGACGATGGCGCCGTCGACGGCCGCCGTCGTGACGGTGTAGGCGCCGGCAACCATCGGTGCCGCCATCGGTGCCGCGTAAGGCATGAGCATCGCGCCCGCGGCCGTGCCGGCAAGCGCGAACACGAAGGTATAGGCCAGCGTCTCGGTTGTGATCTCCCCCGCCGCAGCCGGAGCCATCGGCGCCGTCGCCAGCGCGGTGGCGACCGCAGCGCCCGCAATAAACTTTCTCAAAAGTCCCTCCTTACAGCCTCGCAGGCAGGCCCGTCCGCCCACGATCGATCCACTCTAAAGGTTAAGCGCATGGCGACGGCACCGCCACACGTTTTTGGTTACCTTCTGGTAACTGGATTCGGTCGCGATGACTTTCGCCGACTGCCCGGTTGGACTAAAATGAAAAGGCGCCGTAAGGTAGCCTTGAAATTCGCGGGACAAATTGAGTCAGGCGGAGGGGACCGGTGGAGTCGTCCGGCCAACGTGCGACCTTGGTCGGTTGCGCGGGCTTCTCAAGCGCGTTTTTCCGCAACCGGATCGGCGGGTCGGGGGGATATGTCTTACCTGCTTCAGCAGATGATCAACGGGCTCACGCTCGGGTCGATCTACGGGCTCATCGCCATCGGATACACGATGGTCTACGGCATCATCGGAATGATCAATTTCGCGCATGGCGAGATCTACATGATCGGCGCCTTCGTCGCGGTCATCGCGTTCACCGCGTTTGCGAATTTTCCCCTGGTCGTGGCCATCCTCCTGGTCCTGCTGTTCACCATGCTAATCACGGCGGCCTATGGCTGGACGGTGGAGCGCGTGGCCTACCGACCGCTGCGAGGCTCGTTCCGCCTCGCCCCGCTGATTTCGGCGATCGGGATGTCGATTTTTCTGCAGAACTACATCCAGCTGCTGCAGGGCGCCCGCAACAAGCCGGTGCCGCCGATGATCCAGGGCGGTTTCACCGTGTGGGACGACGCTGGCTTTACGGTCCAGTTGTCGTACTTGCAGATCATCATCGTGGTGACGACGGTGGTGCTGATGGTGGGCTTCACGCGGTTCATCAACACAACCTCGCTCGGGCGCCAGCAGCGAGCCTGTGAACAAGACAAGACCATGGCATCGTTGCTCGGCGTCAACGTCGATCGGACCGTCTCGCTGACCTTCGTGATGGGAGCGGCCCTGGCCGCCGTCGCGGGCGTGATGGTTACGCTCTATTACGGCGTCGTGGACTTCTTCCTGGGCTTCCTGGCCGGGCTCAAGGCGTTCACCGCGGCCGTGCTCGGGGGCATCGGCTCGCTCCCCGGCGCCATGCTGGGAGGATTGCTGATCGGGCTGATCGAGGCGCTCTGGGCGGGCTACTTCTCAAGCGAGTGGAAGGATGTCGCCGCGTTCTCGATCCTGGTGCTGGTGTTGATCTTCCGGCCGCAGGGGCTGCTCGGCCGCCCGGAAGTCGAGAAGGTGTGAGATGAGCGCGACGATGGATGGGGACCCCAGGCCGGACCGTGGCGCCGTGATCAAGGAACTCGTTCTGACCGCGGTCATCGGTCTCGCCTTGACGGTTCCGCTCGTCAGCTATCAAACGATCGACGCTGTTGGGGGTTTGCAGCTGGAGAGCCGCTGGGGCTCGACGGCTGTGATCATCGTGGCGCTGGTGCTCGGGCGACTCGGGATCATTCTGCTGCGCACGCCGGGCTACGAGACCTGGGTCGCGATTGGCGGAGGGCTTGCCGCGGCGATCGGCCTGCTCGACCTGTTCCGCGACTCCGTGGCCGGCATGCTGGGGATGACCGCGTGGCCGGCGATTACGCCAACCTACACGCTGTCTTTCTTGATAGGCGTTGGAGGCGCAATCCTCGCAATCCGTGCCGTGCTGCAGATCAGCCGTCGGGCGTCGTCCATGTCCAAGGCCGAGCGCGACGCGCGCGCCGAGGCGGTCGGCGGACAACTGCGGAAGCTGATCCGGGTGTTCGCGACAGCCGCGGTCCTGTTGGCCCTGACGCTGCCGTTCCTGCCGTTCTCGAACCGCTACGTCCTGGACGTCGGCACGCTGATCGTGACCTACGTCATGCTCGGCTGGGGTCTGAACATCATCGTCGGGTATGCCGGGCTGCTGGACCTCGGCTTCGTGGCGTTCTACGCGGTCGGCGCCTATTCCTACGCGCTGGCGGCTCAGCACCTCGGGATCAGCTTCTGGCTGGCGCTGCCGTTCGCCGGCCTTCTGGCGGCCTCCTTCGGATTGCTGTTGGGCTTTCCGGTGCTGCGGTTGCGCGGCGACTATTTCGCCATCGTGACCCTCGGATTCGGCGAGATCATCCGGATCGTCCTGATCAACTGGTACGACGTGACCAACGGGCCGGATGGCATATCGGGGATCCCCCGCCCCGACTTTTTCGGGCTGGCGGTGATGACGCGCAACGGCTCCGACGGCCTGCCGCCGTTCCACGAATATTTCGGCCTCCCATTCTCCTCGGAGTACCGCATCATCTTTCTGTACTACCTGATCGTCGCGATGGCGGCGCTGGTCGCGATCTTCACCATCCGGATCCGCAGGCTGCCGATCGGCCGCGCCTGGGAAGCGCTGCGCGAGGACGACATCGCGTGCGCGTCGCTCGGCATCAACAGGACCAGCATCAAGCTGGCGGCGTTCGGCATCTCGGCCGCCTGGGGCGGCTTCGCCGGCGCGTTCTTCGCCACCCGGCAGGGGTTCATCAGCCCTGAGAGCTTCACCTTCATCGAAAGCGCCATCATCCTCGCCATCGTGGTGATGGGGGGGATGGGATCGCTGGTCGGCATCGCCATCGCCGCCATGCTGCTGATCGGCCTGCCGGAGGTGTTCCGCGACCTGGCCGAATACCGCATGGTCGCGTTCGGAGCCGGCCTGGTGATGATCATGATCTGGCGGCCGCGCGGCCTGCTGTCGCATCGTGAACCGTCCGTGTTGCTGGCCGACCGGATGCCGCCCGGGCGGCTGGTGCCGAAGCCGGCCCCGGCGTCGGGGGAGGCAGGCGGATGACCCGTGCGCTGTTGTGGGTCGAGCACCTGACCATGAGGTTCGGTGGCCTGACCGCGGTCAATGATGTCAGCTTTACAGCCTGGGACGGCGAGATAACCGCGATCATCGGGCCCAACGGCGCGGGCAAGACCACTGTCTTCAACTGCCTGACCGGGTTCTACCAGCCGACTGTCGGTCGGCTGCGGCTCGAGCACGTGAACGGTCAGCGGTACCTTCTGGAGCGGCTGGAAGCCTACCGGATCGGGCGCGACGCGCGGGTGGCGCGAACATTTCAGAATATCCGCCTGTTCCCGCGCATGACGGTGCTCGAGAACCTGTTGGTCGCCCAACACACCAAGTTGATGCGCGCGAGCTGGTATTCAGTCGCCGGCCTGCTCGGGCTGCCGGGCTACCGGCGCGCCGAGAGCGAAGCGATCGAGAAGGCCCGTCATTTCCTTGAATTGGCCAACCTGGTGGAACTCGCGGACTGGGAGGCCGGCAATCTGCCTTATGGGGCGCAGCGCCGGCTGGAGATCATCCGTGCCATGTGCTCGGATCCGGTGCTTTTGTGTCTCGACGAGCCGGCGGCCGGGCTCAATCCACGCGAATCTTCCCAGTTGAACGACTTGCTTCTGAGGCTGCGCGACGAGAAGGGCGTGGGGATTTTGCTCATCGAGCACGACATGAGCGTCGTGATGAAGATATCCGACCACGTCATCGTGTTGGACTACGGCAAGAAGATCGCCGACGGCACGCCAGCCGAGGTGCAGAGCGATCCGCGTGTGATCGCCGCGTATCTTGGCGAGGAGGAGGTGGCGTGATGCTCAGTATCGAGGGCGTTCACACCTTCTACGGATCCATCGAGGCCCTGAAGGGCGTCGACCTGCACGTCGGGCAGGGTGAGATCGTGGCGTTGATCGGCGCCAACGGGGCCGGCAAGTCGACCCTGCTGATGACGGTCTGCGGCGTTAATCGGGCGCGCCGCGGTCGCATCACCTTCGACGGCGCCGACATCACCGCCGAGCGTACCGACCAGATCGTCCGCCGCGGCGTGGCGTGCTCACCTGAAGGGCGGCGGATCTTCGCGCGCATGAGCGTGATCGAGAACCTGCGGATGGGTGCGCTCACCAGCGACCCGGCGCGCTTCGATGACAATCTGGCTGCCGTTTACGAGTTGTTTCCGCGGCTCAAGGAGCGCGAGGCGCAGCGCGGCGGCACGCTGTCGGGCGGTGAGCAGCAGATGCTGGCGATCGGCCGGGCGCTGATGAGCGAGCCGACCATGCTGCTGCTCGACGAGCCGTCTCTCGGCCTGGCGCCGCTGGTCGTCAAGCAGATCTTCGAGGCGATTAACCGGATCAACGGGCAGCGCCGGATGACCGTCCTGCTGGTCGAGCAGAACGCCCATCACGCCCTGCGTCTGGCGCACCGCGGCTACGTTCTGGTGACCGGCCAGATCACCATGACCGGCACCGGCCGAGAGCTCTTGGAGAACCCGGAGGTGAAGGCGGCCTATCTCGAGGGCGGGCACGCGTGATGAGTGAGGCGATCCTCTCAGAGTCGGTTCCGGTCTTCGTTATCCTGGCCGTCGTGTTCGGCGGTTGCAGCTGGCTCGCCGGCCAGTCCGCGGCGCGCGGCTGGAAGCCCCTGCCGGTGGCGCTCGGCTACGCGACCTTGATCGCGTTGGCGGACCGCTTCCTGCTGTACGCGCTACGCGACGGGTCGCTGCTGGACCCCGCCGGTTTCGTCCTGGCGTTGGTGATGTTCGCGACGATCGCGGGGGTGGCCTATCGGTGGAACCAAGTCGACATGATGGTCTCTCAGTACCCGTGGTTGTATGAAAGGACTGGCCCGTTAAGTTGGCGGGTCATGCCCGGTACCGACTTTGGCGGCGCTTCCGACACCAAGGCGGTTACCGACCAGTAGACGGGTACCGGCGGAGACCCTATCTCCGTCGGGTGGAGCGGCACATCGAGACCGGGTTGCGGTGCGTTCCCCTCGGGGCGGCACCTCGACGGATGCCGTAGAGTAGAAAAGAAGACGAGCGATAGAGGAGACTTCGCAGATGAAGAGGTACATGGTCACGGCCGCGGCAGCGGCGCTGCTTGGCCTCACGGCCGCCAGCGCCCACGCGGAGATCAAGATCGCGACCGCGGGGCCGATGACCGGCCAGTACGCGTCGTTCGGCGAGCAGATGCAGAAGGGCGCCCAGGCTGCCGTTCGCGACATCAACGCGGCCGGCGGCGTGCTCGGCCAGCAGCTCGTGCTGTCGGTCGGCGACGACCGTTGCGACCCGAAGGAAGCGGTCGCGGTCGCCAACAAGTTCGTGAACGACGGCATCAAGTTCGTGGCCGGGCATTTCTGCTCGGGTTCGTCGATCCCGGCGTCCGCGGTCTACAACGAGGAGGGCATCCTGCAGATGTCCCGGGACTGTCAGGAATTTCGTGTGTGGCCGGGCTTGTTGAACATTTCAGGCGGCAGCCCTGTTGAAGCGTTCTTGGAAGAGCACGGCGAACTGGGCCTTTGCCATGTGCCACTCACGAGC
>Ga0075118_10000023_pt1 | contig 171563 bp, 139 predicted proteins | sample AntAceMetag02UKE_FD_69794 | JGI IMG/M metagenome (GOLD analysis project Ga0075118, IMG submission 69794) | Saline lake microbial communities from Ace Lake, Antarctica - Antarctic Ace Lake Metagenome 02UKE | ecosystem: Environmental > Aquatic > Non-marine Saline and Alkaline > Saline | place...
CTTCGATCCAGTTGGCGAGCATATCTATAACTTTACTATTTGCCTATGTCGAGGCTAGCTTGAGTAAAGCCTACCGATGAGGTTGGTTGCTAATAACTGAGAAATCATTTCTCGGGTATCTGGTATCCTGTTGCTCATGGTCTGTGCTGTCTATTAATCGGGTAGGTCAGTCACAGCACCAAGTGAAGCAGAGCTCACCTGTTTTGCATACTTGGCCAGTAGGCCTCGTTTGTATTTTGGTTTCGGTTGTTTCCACGCAGCGGCCCGTTTTTTGAGTTCGGCGGCGCTGAGCTTGACATTAACTTGACGTTTTTCTGCATCAATAGTAATAATATCGCCATTCTTAATTAATGCGATAGGGCCACCCACTGCGGCCTCAGGTGTGACATGCCCAACTACAAATCCATGAGATCCGCCAGAGAAACGGCCATCGGTAATGAAGGCGACGTCTTTGCCCAAACCTTTGCCCATGATGGCGGAGGTTGGTGATAGCATTTCACGCATACCTGGGCCACCGATCGGACCTTCGTAGCGAACGACAATTACATCACCTTTCTTAATCGTACCATCGAGAATCTTTTTTAAAGCCAATTCTTCAGAAGCAAACACCATTGCCTTGCCGGTAAATATCAATCCTTCTTTTCCAGAAATTTTGGCTACAGAACCCTCAGGGGCAAGGTTTCCTTTTAAAATAACGAGATGGCTGTCTTTTTTAATGGGGTCATTAATTGCGCGAATAATTTTCTGACTTTTTGGGTAGGGTTTTACTTTAGCCAGATTTTGAGCCAATGTTTTGCCAGTAACAGTTAGGCAGTCGCCGTGTAACAGTTTAGCGTCCAGTAGAATTTTCATTAAGGGTTGAATTCCACCAATTTCAATTAGTTCGGACATCATCGCTTTTCCGCTGGGACGTAGGTCGGCTAGAACGGGAACGCGCTTGCCGATGCGAGTGAAATCGTCGAGTTTCAGTTTCACACCAATTGATGATGCCATTGCAAGCAAATGTAATACTGCGTTAGTGGAGCCACCTAAGGCAATCACAACTGTGACCGCATTTTCAAATGCTTTTTTAGTCATGATGTCGCTGGGACGAATATTGGCTTTTAATAACATCATTGCGGCAGCGCCGGCTTTGAAGCAGTCATTGGTTTTGTCTTCTGACATAGCTGCCTGTGCCGAACTATTGGGCAAGCTCATACCCATTGCTTCTATGGCCGAAGCCATGGTGTTGGCTGTGTACATACCGCCGCAGGAGCCTGGGCCAGGAATTGCAGCGCATTCAATTTCTTTTACTTCCTCTTTGGTGATTTTATTTTCTGCTTCCGCACCTACCGCTTCAAACACGGTGACGATGTCGATATTCTTGCCCTTGTGACAACCGGGCATGATGGTGCCACCATAGACAAATACGGAAGGTCTGTTAAGTCGTGCCATACCCATGATGCAGGCTGGCATATTCTTGTCACAACCGCCTAGGGTAATGAGTGCATCGAACCCCTGGCAGCCAGCAACAGCTTCGATTGAATCAGCGATGACTTCTCGTGATACGAGAGAATATTTCATGCCTTCAGTTCCCATCGAAATGCCATCAGAAATAGTGATGGTATTAAAGATAACAGCTTTACCATTTGCTGCATTAACGCCTTCAGCGGCTTTTAGTGCGAGTTTGTCGATATGCATGTTGCAAGGCGTGACCATACTCCAAGTAGAAGCAATGCCGATTTGAGGTTTTTTGAAATCTGCATCATTAAAGCCAACCGCTCTCAACATTGAGCGGCTTGGTGCACGTTCTACACCGTCAACAACCTGTGAGGAATGCTGACGCATATCTGCTTTTTTAGTGGTGGTTTTTTTAATAGTCATAGTTGATTCTGTCGAATGTTTTAAAGGATTTTATGTAGATTAGGCAAAGGTAACTTTTGTTGCAAGTGTTTAGTTACTGAAAAGCGTTAGAGGAAATAGGTATGTTTTCGTTAATCCTGCGCCATAGATATTAAGTGGAAGTAGATTGATTTTATAAAAGTTGATGGTTTAAGTTGTCGTATTAACTGGATATTGCTGGAATTCGACAAGTTACAAAATATTTAAATTAAATTCAGTCAAGATTTTTGAACATATTAAAAATCATTATCAGTAACAAAGCTTTAATTAGTTAAAAGTATGCCTTTGTGATTTTTAATCTTGTGACTATATATCCAAATACTAATGAAAAACTACTTAAAAGCTCTGGTTTACAGTCCATTTAGTCTGGAATTTTGAAGAAACCATTCTTAAACTTGCAATTAAATTGTGAAGTGACTATGGTAATTCAGATTGCTCAATATTAAAGGTAATCCCCATAATATAATAATCGATCATCCGGAGAAAACTATGAAAAAAATCACTTCAACTCTACTTATCTCATCAGCATTGGCCTTAGCAGCGACTTCTGTATCTGCTGGTACGCTTGATACAGTCAAAAGCAAAGGGCACGTCCAATGTGGTGTTAGTACAGGTCTCGCAGGTTTTTCGAATGCTGACGCTTCTGGTAACTGGCAAGGGCTTGACGTTGACGTATGTCGCGCTGTTGCTGCTGCCGTTCTAGGTGATGCAACTAAAGTCAAATTCACGCCGTTAACTGCGAAAGAACGTTTTACTGCATTACAGTCTGGTGAAATTGACATTCTTTCACGTAACACTACTTGGACTCTAACTCGTGATGGTTCATTAGGTTTGAACTTCGCTGGTGTTAACTACTACGATGGTCAAGGCTTCATGGTTAGCAAGTCACTTGGAGTTAAAAGTGCGCTAGAGCTTGACGGAGCAGCGGTTTGTTTACAATCAGGTACTACGACTGAACTAAACTTGGCTGATTACTTTTCTGCGAACGGCATGAAGTATAAGTCAATTAACTATGATACTTCTGATGCAACTATTAAAGGCTTTGAAGCTGGTCGTTGTGACATGCTAACTTCGGATCAATCTCAGCTTTATTCTTTACGTATTAAGCTAGAAAATCCTGGTTCTGCCATTGTATTGCCAGAAGTAATCTCTAAAGAGCCTCTAGGACCTGTTGTTCGTCAAGGCGACGACCAGTGGTTTAACATTGTTCGTTGGTCTTTGAATGCAATGATCAATGCTGAGGAACTTGGTTTAACATCTGCAAATATCGATAGCATGAAGACAAAAAGTCCTGCCATCGAACGATTTGTCGATGGTCAAGGCGATAAACTTGGTATTGACGACGCTTGGGCCTACAACATCATTAAGCAAGTTGGTAACTATGGTGAAAGCTTTGAAGCAAACGTTGGCCTCGATACACCTCTAGCAATTGCCCGCGGTCTAAATGATCTTTGGTCACGTGGTGGCATCATGTACGCGCCTCCAATTCGTTAATCTAGATTCTCAAGTTACATTTTAATCTAGTAATGAATTAGTACTGTAAAAGAGTGTATGCGATTTTCATACACTCTTTTTTTAAAGTTGACTTTACACATCAATTTAATTTTTACTTCAGTTATTGCTGATGTGTAAAATCAATTTCCCGTTAACTATCAAACCGCGAATCATGTAAATCTGGAGTTTATGATGTCAGAATTGGAGACAGCTCAAAAACCTTCAAGTCCCGCAGTTTGGAATAATCCTAAATATAGAGCGCTATTTTTTCAGGCGCTGTTAATAGTTGGTCTAGTCTACTTCTTCTATAGTGTTGTTAATAATACGCTATCAAATATGGAATCTCGGGGTATCTCGACTGGTTTTGGTTTCTTAACTGAGAAAGCGGGCTTCGGTATATTGCAATCATTGGTCCAGTTTAATGAGGACTCCAGTTACGGTCGCACCTTCATTGTTGGTTTGATGAACACAGGGTTGGTTGCTGTGCTGGGTATTTTTATGGCGACTTTGTTAGGCTTTGGCATGGGTGTCGCCCGTCTGTCAAACAACTGGCTTGTCGCTAAGCTAGCCACTATGTATATCGAGATTTTCCGTAATATCCCGTTGTTGCTGCAAATATTTTTCTGGTATTTTGCTGTTTTAGCTGGATTGCCATCCGCCCGCAATAGTATGTCTCTAGGTTTAGGTATCGAATTCAATGTGCGGGGTTTATATTTGCCTGGACCCGTTGCCGAGTCTGGTTTTTCGATTACTATAGTTGCCTTCATTATCGGTTTTATTGCCATGTTTTTTATGCGCCGGTGGGCTAGAAATCGCCAAGATGAAACTGGGCAGCAATTTCCTGTTGGTTGGTCTACTCTGGGCCTATTGATTGGTTTTCCACTGGTGGTTTTTTGGGCATCTGGAATGCCAATGAGTATTGAATATCCCATTTTAAAAGGATTTAATTTTGCTGGTGGTATTGCAGTGGTACCTGAATTGTTGGCATTGGTTTTAGCGCTCACTATTTATACGGGTGCTTTTATTGCTGAGACTGTTCGAGCAGGTATATTAGCTGTTGATCACGGTCAGACCGAAGCATCATTAGCGCTTGGACTTAAGCGTGGCCAGTCTATGAAATTGGTGATCATTCCTCAAGCGATGAGAGTCATTATTCCACCATTAACTAGCCAATACTTAAACTTAACCAAAAACTCTTCACTTGCGACTGCGATTGGCTACCCTGATCTAGTCAACGTATTTATGGGCACAACTCTAAATCAGACGGGTCAGGCTATTGAGATAACTGCAATGACGATGGCTGTGTACTTGACTGCTAGTTTACTTATTTCATCGGTGATGAATTGGTATAACAAAACTATGGCAATAGTGGAGCGATAATAATGTCTGTCAATCATAGAAAAAGCCCCAATTTGCCTCCACCTGCTTCTGAAGTTGGCATCGTTGTCTGGATCAAGAAGAATTTATTCTCCACTTATGCCAATAGTGTTATGAGTTTGGCAGCGATGGGGTTAATTCTTTTATTATTACCGCCACTGCTTGATTGGGCATTTTTCTCTGCGACTTGGTCGGGGACAACCCGTGCGGACTGTAATGAGGAAGGGGCCTGCTGGATATTCATTGCGAATCGTATGGATCAGATTATGTATGGTTTTTACCCTGCAGAGTTGCACTGGCGTCCAAATCTGACTGGATTGCTTTTGATTGCCTTAATGATTCCCTTATTTATTAAAGCGTTTAAATATAAAAACTGGTTAGGTGCTTTTATCTTACTCATTTATCCATTTGTCGCCTATTTTCTAATTCATGGTGGTTCATTTGGGCTTGAGGTTGTTTCGACTAATAAATGGGGTGGCCTAATGCTGACCCTTATTCTGTCAGCGGTGGGTATTGTTGCATCGCTGCCCCTCGGTATATTGTTAGCTTTAGGTAGGCGTTCAAAAATGCCGATGTTTAGATCAGTTTGCATCGTATATATCGAATTCTGGCGCGGTATTCCTTTGATTACAGTGTTATTTATGGCGTCAGTTATGCTGCCGTTGTTTTTTCCTGAAGGCAGTAATTTTGATAAGTTGTTGAGAGCCTTAATTGGCATCACTATGTTCCAATCGGCGTATATGGCAGAAGTAGTTCGGGGTGGCTTACAGGCTATTCCTAAAGGACAGTACGAAGCGTCCGAAGCACTTGGTTTAAACTATCCTAAAAGCATGGGCTTAATTATATTGCCACAAGCGCTTAAGCTGGTAATTCCTGGCATCGTAAATACCTTCATTGCACTGTTTAAGGACACCACATTGGTATTAATTATTGGCTTGTTTGATTTACTCGCAATTATTAACTTGGCATTAACTGATTCTGAATGGTTAGGTTTTGATGATGAAGGCTACGTTTTTGCCGCATTTGTTTTTTGGGTTTTCTGTTTTGCGATGTCGCGTTATAGCATCGCGCTTGAGGCCAAACTTCACACTGGTCATAAAAGGTAAAGAGTATGAGTGCTGAACATATTATAGAGCTCAAGGGTGTCCATAAATGGTATGGTGATTTTCACGTACTCAAGGATATAAATATAACCGTACAGAAAGGCGAGAGAATTGTTATCTGTGGGCCTTCGGGATCTGGGAAATCGACGACTATTCGATGCATTAACCGACTTGAAGAGCATCAACAGGGTCAAATTATTGTTGATGGCACTGAGCTTACTGGTGATTTAAAGCATATCGAACAGATCCGTAAAGAAGTGGGCATGGTGTTTCAACATTTTAATTTATTTCCCCATTTGACGATTCTAGAGAATCTCTCTTTGGCGCCGATCTGGGTTAAGAACGTCGCTAAAGCTGAAGCCGAATCAATAGCAATGAAATATCTTGAGCGAGTAAAAATTCCAGAACAAGCGAATAAATTTCCTGGTCAATTATCTGGTGGTCAGCAGCAACGAGTGGCGATTGCACGAAGCTTGTGTATGAACCCTAAGGTTATGTTATTTGATGAACCTACGTCAGCACTCGATCCTGAAATGATCTCTGAAGTACTCGACGTAATGGTTGAACTTGCTGAAGATGGCATGACGATGATTTGTGTCACGCACGAAATGGGTTTCGCTAAGAAAGTCGCTAACCGAGTTATCTTTATGGATGAAGGTGAGATTGTTGAAGAAAATGAACCGAATGAGTTTTTTAATAACCCTCAAAACGAAAGAACCCAGCTGTTCTTGAGTCAAATTATTCAGCACTAATCAATACTGCAGCGAACTAGATCATGAGTTTGCTGCGTTTAGCATCGCCTTCAAGTCAGCAAGGTGTCCTAAACCTTGTTGTTTTTTTTCATCCGGTGATAATTTACTCGCAATATGTTCTGCACCCTCTAACTCTTCTTCGGGTAATTCATACAGAAATCGACTGGGCTCACATTGTAGCGTTTCTCCAAACCGTTGGCGTTGTTTTGCATAGCTCAGTGTTAGTGTTTTTTCTGCTCGAGTAATGCCGACATAAGCTAATCGGCGTTCTTCTTCAATAGTGTCAGCCTCTTGAGATTGATGGTGAGGTAAGCTGTCTTCTTCAAAATTGACCAAATAAACGTGTGGAAATTCTAGCCCTTTCGCCGCATGCAATGTCATAAGCTGCACGGCGTCCTGTTCATTCTTTTCGTCATCATTTTCAAGAATAGACATTAAAGACAGGTGAGTAACGAGGCTTTCTATGGATGAGTCGTCGCGTTGCTTTTGTAGATTGCCAATCCAACTGGTGAGTTCGGTCAAGTTTTCTATTGCATTGTCGGACTGTTTTGACGAGGTGCCAATATCACGTAACCAGTGTTCATAATCGAGTGTTGTAATGACATGCTGAGTGAATGTCAGTGCATCCATCTGGGTACTTTTATAGCGTAGCTCGTCAATAAGATCTGCGAAAGTTTGAATTTTTATCCAGGCCCGCTTGGCAAGCTTTTGCTGCAGGCCCAATTCCTTAATGGTTTTGCCAATGCTGTTGTGACGTGTCCCGGCATAGCTGGCAATTGTTTTGATGGTTGAAGCACCGATTTCTCGTCTCGGTACATTAATAATGCGTAATAAGGCGCGATCATCATCGGGATTGGTAACCAGTCGGAGATAGGCCATGATGTCTTTAATTTCACTGCGTTCAAAGAATGCTGTTCCACCTGTAATTTGATAAGGGATTGAGTTGTCTCTGAGCGATTTTTCAAATACCCGGGACTGAAAATTACTTCGATACAATATAGCAAATTTTTTGTATTCATCATTGGTTTGAAAATGACGAGTGAGGATGTCTTGAGCCACGCGGCTGGCTTCATCATCTGCATTTCGGCACGGCATAACTCGTATAAACTCGCCCGGTCCTGAGGCTGACCAAAGCTTCTTTTCAAATAAATGTTCATTGATTGAGATTAGTTTGTTGGCGGAGTTGAGTATTCGACCGCTGGAACGATAGTTTTGCTCCAGTTTGATTACTTGTAGTGCGGGGAAATCTTGTCCCAGCAGGTTGATATTCTCAGGTTTCGCACCTCTCCAAGCATAAATTGATTGGTCGTCATCTCCAACAACGGTGAGTCTCTGCCTTAGTCCTGCGATCAATTTGATTAATTCGTATTGACTGGTATTAGTGTCTTGATACTCGTCAACCAGTAGGTAGTGTATTTTTCCTCGCCACTTAAGGAGTGCGTCCTCGTTGCGACGAAATAGATTCACCGGCATCATAATCAAGTCATCAAAGTCGAGCGTGTTACACGCTAACATATGCTCTTGATAGTGCTGATATAATCGAGACTGGCTTTCAAGTAAAGGAGTGTCAGCCATGCTGATGGCGCTGACGGGATCTATAAATTCGTTTTTCCATCGGCTAATCTGATACATCGCTTGTTTAGTAAATGCTTGGTCGCTTTGATCCCTGTGGAGTAATTCAGTAAGGCATGATTCGACATCTTTTGAGTCGAGAATACTAAAGCCCTTACGCAGTCCTACATCGAAATATTCTTCCTGTAATATGCGTAAACCTAGAGTGTGGAAAGTCGATATACCAATACCCTTGCAGTGTTTTTTACCGAGTAGTGCGACAATGCGTTGCTTCATTTCGCGAGCTGATTTGTTGGTGAAGGTGAGCGCGCGAATGGTGTTTGGGGCGTAACCCGCCTGATGAATGAGGTGAGCTATTTTATAGGTTATGACTCGGGTTTTTCCGCTTCCGGCTCCTGCTAGGACCAGGCAGGGCTTGTCAATGCAGGTTACTGCTTGCTGTTGAGGCAGGTTTAAATCTTGCAGCTTCATAGTAGATAATTTATCGTAGGGTACATCGTAGAGTAAAGTCTCTATTCAAATAATGCCATTCAAACAACACTATTCGAAAAATCAGAGAATGACAAAGCTAACAATTGATACAACAGGCTGGTTACAAACAGTGGAAGTGATTGAATCACCCAATTACGATGCTAGACCTGACAAAACTAATATAAAGCTGATCGTCATACATGGCATTAGTTTACCACCGGCTGAGTTTGGTGGTGGCTATATTCAAGATTTATTTTGCAATCAGCTTGACCCAAATATTCATGAATATTTTGCATCGATTTGCCACTTAAAAGTTTCTTCTCATTGTTTGATAGAGCGAGACGGCAATCTGATTCAGTTTGTCTCTTTCCTTGAACGAGCCTGGCATGCGGGTGTTTCAAATTGGCAGGGTGAGCCTGAATGTAACAATTACTCTATTGGTATCGAGTTAGAAGGTACTGATGATTTGAGTTATACCGATAACCAATACCAACAGCTAGATCGATTGATTCAGTGTCTTAGGCATCAATACTCAATGATTGAAGTGGATGCTTTGTGTGGTCATAGTGACATTGCGCCAGGCAGGAAAACGGATCCTGGCGCTGCTTTTGATTGGCCGAGATTACAGCGTCAACTAGACCAAGGTCGGTCATAGCTATTGGCCAGACTTATTATCTTGACTTAAATTACTGGTCATATCTTGCCAGTGATTGTCAATAAAACCCTCTAATGGTTTATAACGATTTTTATAACGCATCTTGTCACAGTCTTTGATCCAGTAACCAAGGTAGAGATACTCAAGATCGCGAGATTGTGCTTCTTTTATCTGACTCAGAATTGCGAAATGGCCCAAACTTCGACTTTGGTAATTAGGATCAAAAAAGGTATAGACTGCCGATAATCCTGTATCTGTAACATCTGTTACAGCAATAGCAATCAAAGTTTTTCCTAGGTGAAATTCAATAAAGTCTGTTTCTGTCCAGTCACAGATTAAAAAACGGTGATAGTCACCTTTGGTTGGATTTGCCATACTGCCATCGCCATGACGATCTGTAATATATCGCTTATATAAGTCAAAATGTTCCTGACGAAACTTACCCTTAGTGACGTTGATTTCAATATCTGTGTTGAGTCGCAGAATGCGCTTTTCATTGCGCGATGGCTGATGTCGTTTAACCGGAACTCGAACAGAGATGCACTCTTGGCAAGTCGGGCAGTGGGGTCGATAAACATAGCCCCCAGAGCGTCTGAATCCGTGCTGAATTAGGGTGCTATAAGTCTGCATGTCCATATCGACATCTGGATTAGCAAACGCGCTGATTGAATCTCTATTATCGAGATAACTACAGGGTTCTGAGGTAGAGGCAAAGAAGTTTAATTTAGTCTGATCATTCATTATTAGAAATTAACGTGGCACTTTGATTGATATTAAGAGTAACTAACAATAGTGTAGACTGAAAAATAATGATTGCAGAAGAAAAGCGACAAAAGGCGTATAAATTACAGGTAATCTAATCGTAAATTATCAATGACAATGGAACAGTTTTTGCACAAAAGGCGATATCTTTAAAGGTCAATATCAAAAAAAAGCTGACTGGTTTTTAAACATTCAGCGCTAAGTTGTTGGATAGGTTTACCCTGATGATGCGCCACTGCTTGTAAAATATGTGGCAGATAGCAAGGCTCATTAATGTGTAATTTAGGCTTCGGCAATAAGCTACGCGGCAATAGATAGGGAGCATCCGTTTCTAGCATGAGACGATTGGGAGGAATATATTTAACGATACCCTGTAACTCTATACCGCGCCTTTCGTCGCATATCCACCCGGTTATTCCAATATGACAATCAAGATCAAGATAATCAAACAATGCGGATTTGGTATCTGTAAAGCAATGAACGACAACCTTTGTCAGGCTGCTACGATATTCTTTTAAAATCGAAAGAAATGTGTCGTGTGCATCACGTTGATGACTGAACACGGGCATTTCCAACTGGCTAGCTATCTCTAGCTGTTGTCTAAATACATCCGTTTGAGCCGGTGACGGAGAGTAGTTACGATTAAAGTCGAGGCCCGTTTCCCCTATGGCTCTAACGCAAGGTTGAATTGCTAATTGGGTGATCTGATCCGAAGTATCTGACGTCCAGTCACTGGCGTGATGAGGATGCACACCTGCAGTACAAACTAGATGTTGAGGGTGATGGCCGCAAAGTTGAACCGCTTTTTGGCTTTCTTTTAAATCAGTCCCCGTAACGACTATTTTATTAACACCCGCAACGGTAGCACGCTGTAGAATCTGTTCAAGATTTTGCATTAAACTTTTGTTGGTTAAATTGACACCAATATCTATCATTGGGTTGTCATCTTTTATTGCCTAATGCCTGTGCCTCGCTCCAGTAACGCGAGACAGACACTGAATAGAATTACTATGAATAATATGATAACGCAAATGGCTGTGGTCAAGTCAATATCACTGGTACCACGAAAGCCATAACGAAAACTATTTACCATATATAATATAGGGTTCGCTAGAGATACCTGTTGCCAAAATTCAGGGAGTAACTTGATCGAGTAGAAAATACCACCCAGATAAGTCAGCGGCGTTAAGACGAAGGTTGGCACAATGCTGACATCATCAAAGCTTTTAGCGAATACAGCGTTAATAAGGCCGGCTATCGAGAAAAGAAAGGCAGTTAGAAACGCAACAATTATTATGATCAATGGGTTATGCATCGAAAAATCAGTAAAAATTTGTGAAATTAAAGTCACTGTTATTCCGACACACAAACCCCGAACTACACCGCCGGTGATAAAGCCAAGCATAATAATAATGTTGGGAATAGGGGATATTTGCATCTCTTCAATATGCTGTGAATATTTTGCACCATAAAAAGACGAAACAACATTGGCGTATGAGTTGGTGATAATTGACATCATTACTAAGCCGGGCATTATAAAGTCAATATAGGGCATGCCGTCCATCACACCAATTTTCTGGCCAATTAAATTACCAAATATAACGAAATATAGCCCCGTCATCACGACTGGAGGTACCAGTGTTTGTACCCAAATTCGACTAAACCGCAGAATTTCCCGTCGAGTAATCGTGACGTAGGCCACCCAGTTTCTTTTCCAGGGTAAAATGTTAGCTTGGCTTATATTCTGGCTCATACTGCTTTAATCTTTTTTGAGGTGATATTAACGAACAGCTCTTCTAAGCGATTGACCTTATTACGCATACGGTTGACGATAATTTTAAGTGAGTCGAGCTGGTGAATGAGCTCATTCAGTGACAGTTGTTTGGGTACTTCTACTTCAATAGTATGACTATCAATGATAGACACTCTACCAAAACCTTGTAGAGCCGGTGTTTGGTGAATTACATCTGCTAAATAAAGTACAAAAGTTTCACTATTAAGACTTTTGAGTAAGGTCTTCATGCTGGTATTTTCGATGATTAAGCCTTCGTCAATAATAGCGATATTGCGACACATAGTTTCAGCTTCTTCGAGATAATGCGTGGTTAGAATAATGGTGGTTCCCTGGTGATTTATCTCGTCCATAAATTGCCACATGGACCGACGCAGCTCGATATCCACTCCAGCTGTAGGTTCATCTAGGATTAATAGCTTAGGTCGATGAATGAGCGCCCTAGCAATCATCAATCTACGTTTCATTCCGCCCGACAGTTTGCCTGATTCGACCTGACGGTGTGGCCATAAGCCCAGTTTTTTAAGATAGTGGTCGGCTAGCTTAGTGGCTTGTTTTCTTGGGACGCCATAAAAACCGCCCTGATTAACGACAATTTCATGAACTGGTTCAAAAGTATTAAAGTTGAATTCCTGTGGCACAGAGCCAAGTGATGACTTTGCACCCATTAAGTTTTTATCAATACAGTGGTCAAATACTTTTACACTGCCACTGGTTTTGTTCACTAGGGACGATACAACACCAATGCAAGTCGACTTACCCGCGCCATTGGGTCCCAGCAGTGCAAAAAAATCACCTTCTTCAACTATAAGATCAATTCCCTTGAGTGCCTGAAAGCCGTTTTTATAGGTTTTGTGGAGATCGTGTATTTCAAGCGCATTCATTAAAGGGACCAATCATAAAACAGTTCGTTAGCTTAGGCATTCGAGTCCAAAAATCAAGCGATGCATTCAGCGATATCAACAGGAATAAAATAATATATTGGCAAGCTGTGCCAAAAACAACGATAATCATTCTAGAAAAATTAAATGGAACATTAAATGGAACACGAAATGACTTCAATCTATGTGGTTCTAGTAGAACCATCAACTGCACAAAGCAAGATAGTCTTGCAGCAGTTTGAAGACTTGGGTATTAATCAGTTTCGCCATTTTTGTACAGGGGCGGAAGCGTTAGATTCGATATTTGTTGATATTCCTGATTTAGTGATTAGCTCTCTGCACCTTGAAGATATGACGGGCAGTGACTTATTGTTAGAAATGCGTGAATTTCAGTTAACTGAAAATACGCCTTTTATTTTAATCTCAACAGCAACCTCGTTTAAGGATCTAAACCCAATCAGACAAGCGGGTGCTTCTGCAGTATTGAGTAAACCATTTGTGGCAAGTGATTTAAAGCGGGCTGTGATCAGTACAATGGCATGGGAAAATCCAGGCCACATAACTCTAAACGAGCTAGACACTGAGAGCCTTCACGTTTTGGTGGTTGACGACAGTACAATGGCTAGAAAGATGATCACTCGAACCTTGAGAAAAATGGGCATCGAAAAAATTACTGAAGCTTCCGATGGCGGTGAAGCAATACCACTGATAAAAACCAATCAATATGATTTGATTGTTACCGATTTCAATATGCCAGAAGTTGACGGACATGAACTGTTACGTTTCATTCGAATGGAAAGTGATCAAAGATCTGTTCCTGTGTTCATGGTGACTACTGAGAGCGATGTTGGAAAGCTAGCCGCTATTCAGCAAGACGGTGTGTCGGCTATTCTAGATAAGCCATTCGAATCATCTGAAGTGAAACAGTTAATCGAGGCATCTCTATCTGCCTTATAGTGCTCTTGCGTCAACAACCATAACTCGGCGATATCAATATTAACTACTGGGCAGTGGGGTCAGTTCTTCTTCGACGTGTTAAAGTCGACTTATTATGGATTGATATGAAACGTTGTCTTTGAAATGGAAAATACCTCGATCGCTTATACTCTCTTCTTAATATTTACTGGTGCTGCAGTATTGGCGACGGTAGCTCTATACGTTCGTCAATCATTGATTATTGCCTACATCAGTCTTGGACTTTTAATCGGCCCTTGGGGTATTAATCTCATAGCAGATGCCACCCAAATTCAAGACATTGCCAACGTCGGTATTATTTTCCTATTGTTTTTATTAGGCCTGAATCTAAACCCACGTGATTTATTTCGTCTGGTGGGTAAAGCCACAGTCGTAACGGGAGTTAGTTCTATCGTCTTGTGCGCACTTGGGTTTGGCTACAGCCAACTCTTTGGCTATAGCGTTACCGAGTCTTTGATCATCGGTGCAGCGCTTATGTTTTCCAGTACCATCGTCGGATTGAAATTAATACCCACCACAGTATTACACCATCAACATACTGGTGAGGTGATCATCAGTATCTTGTTACTGCAGGATATCATTGCTATTTTCTTGATGTTGGTCATAGAAGGTAGCTCAAATGCTGATATTGGTTGGCTCGCGATGAGTAAACCAATGCTGGCATTTCCCGTGATGGTCGGTTTTGCCTATGTGCTGGAAAAACATGTACTGACAAGGTTAATCTTGAAGTTTGATCGTATTCAAGAATACATTTTTCTAGTGGCTGTTGGTTGGTGTTTAGGGCTTGCCGAGCTGGCAGAACAGTTGGGCTTATCCTACGAAATTGGAGCGTTTATTGCTGGTGTTATGATTGCGCGCAATCCTATCGCACTGTTTATAGTTGAAAATTTGAAACCGATACGCGATTTTTTCTTGATCATTTTCTTTGTTGCGTTGGGTGCTAATTTCAATCTGGGCATTTTACCCGATATCTGGTTAGTGGCCGTCGGACTAAGTTTGATTGCAATCGTTATCAAGCCTATTTTGTATCGGTTTTTGCTTCGATTTTCTGATGAGACTTCTGGTCGCTCTACCGAAATTGCATTGCGACTTGGGCAGATGAGCGAATTTTCTTTGCTCTTGGCCGTCATGGCTACAGAGCTTACTGTCATTCGTGCAGAAGTGTCGTACCTGATCCAAATTGCAACATTAGTCAGCTTTGTCTTTTCTTCTTATTACATTGTCGCAACCTATCCAACCCCAATAGCCCTGAATGACAAGTTGAGACGAGATTAGGCTTGAAAATCAATACCAATTAAAGCAGTTTATGACTCATCACCCAGTTCTGACGACAGGTAATGACATCATTTTTTTCAATTTATTTTAATCTCCACACAAGATGCAACGGTGTTGACTGTTTGCTTGTCGGTGTCGTTCGCCATCAAGTTGGTAATAGTCATCTTTAGCCAAGCCAAAACTATCGTTATGCCGAATATAAAGAACAGATTGAAATCCTATACCAATATCTTTAAACACATCAAGCTACTGATTAGTGTTATGTATAAATAATATGCCAGAAATTTTATCAGATGGGTAACAGGCAGCTAGTTTCAGAGAGTAAAAGTTTAAATTCTAACAATAGTGATTGAAGACTATTAGATATTCAATCGCGGTATCCGATCGGATGTAATCAATAAAGGGTGCAGTATCTGACAAGCATTCAGTGCTGAGCTTGTTAAACCTTAGAATATTGACTATAAATTTGACTTTTTAAGTTTGCGTGGCCTAAAGGCAATGAATACGCTAAGAGTAGTGTTGCTAAAAGAGTCAAACAGTGACTGATAACCAAATACCGTAAAGAATAATGGCCGAACCTGGCAGGTAAACAATCCCGTGGATAAAAGCTGACCAGCAAGCTGAAATTTTTTGGTGGGACTGAACACTTAAGTGAAACATACTAACTTGCCTAATAAGCTTTGGTTGTAAAATTGATAAAAAACCATAAACAGTATTAAGCTAACAATACTTTCATTTACAAAACGTGACGCATGCCCCGCTTAGCATAAAAGCTCTGAAATAAAAATTAAAGGATCTGACTATATTTATAATTTTGGGTGAGACTCGGTTCAAAAAATTCCAACCGACTTGATGGTAGGTGCTTATCATCATTAGTGAGTTCCGACGAAACATGCTCACTTATGCAAGTCGTGCATCGAAAAAAAGTAACTAGGCTGGTGCCTTCGGCTCTTTTATCAGCGACAAACATGGATGAACTGCAATTGGGACATTTCATATTATGATTCTCATCGGAGCTATTAACTAACAGAGCGTCATTATAGCTTTAATAACAGAAATCACAATATATAGTGGATTCTTTATAACTCAGCCACTATATATTGTGGCTGAGTGTTCAATTTAACAATCAACAAGTTACAGTAAGCTCAACTACTTAAAAAATGAAGTTGATGTTCTACTTGAAGACAAGGTTATAAGTGGCAATAAAAATACTTTTAAAATGATGTGAAAAATTCTATTTTATAGCGCTTTAAAACCAATGTCGGTCCTGAAATAGGCGCCATCCCAGTTAACCTGATTAACAATCTGATAGGCTTTTATCTGCGCGTCCAAAAGCGTGTCGCCTAAGGCCGCGGCACATAAAACTCGACCGCCATTGCTTAAGATATTGCCCATATCATCATTCTTGGTGCCGGCATGAAACACTTTAGACTTTGAATCAGCTGGCGGTATTCCCTTGATAATGTCACCTTTGATGTAACTATCAGGGTAACCGTTGGCTGCCAGTACAACGCCTAGGCATGAGCGTGGGTCCCACTGTATTTTTTTGTCAGCCAAATTGCTGTCACAACAAGAGATGCATAGCTCAACTAAATCTGACTGGAGCCTCATCATGATTGGTTGAGCTTCTGGATCACCGAAGCGGCAGTTGTATTCAATTACCTTGATGTCACCTGTGTTGCTCACCATGAGACCCGCATATAAAAATCCAGTATATTTTGTGCCTTCGGCTGCCATGCCTCGAACGGTAGGCCATATCACTTGCTGCATGATCTTATCTTCAACTTCAGCAGTTACTAAAGGTGCAGGAGAATAAGCGCCCATTCCACCTGTATTAGGGCCTTGGTCACCATTGTCTCGTGCTTTATGATCTTGCGATGTTGCTAGTGGCAAAGCATGCTCACCATCGACCATGCAAATAAAGCTGGCTTCTTCTCCATACAGAAATTCTTCTATGACTACACGATGGCCAGCATCGCCGAATGAGTTGCCAGAGAGCATATCTTTGATTGAATCAATCGCTTCCTGTTCAGTGTGCGCTAAGATAACGCCTTTTCCTGCGGCTAGACCGTCAGCTTTAATGACAATAGGTATGCCTTTATTTTTAACATATTCTAGTGCAGGCTCGATTTCAGTAAAACTCTGATAGTCGGCCGTTGGTATATGATGTCGTTGCAGAAAGTCTTTGGTGAATGTTTTTGACCCCTCCAACTGTGCTGCGGCAGCACTGGGCCCAAAGATACGGAGCCCCGCAGTTTGAAATCGATCGACAATACCATTAACGAGTGGTGCTTCTGGGCCAACGATCGTAAGCTCAATAGATTCATTTTGTGCGAATTCAAGTAATGCCTCAGTATTTTCAGCATCAATAGCGACATTGCTGATGTCAGTTTCTTGATGAGTGCCTGCATTACCTGGGGCAACATAAACGTGGCTCACCAGTGGTGATTGAGCTGCTTTCCAGGCCAGAGCATGCTCACGTCCACCGCCGCCAATAATTAAAACTTTCATTTCAATACCCTCTGCATCAATGCCGGAAATGGCGCATACCAGTAAATATCATCGCAATGCCATGTTCATTCGCAGCGGCAATTACGTCATCATCGCGCATAGAGCCGCCGGGTTGAATGATGGCTCGAATGCCTGCGTCATGCGCAGCGTCAATGCCATCTCGAAACGGGAAGAATGCATCCGATGCCATGACTGAACCCGTTACTATAAGCTTTGCATGCTCTGCCTTGATGCCGGCGATTCGAGCACTATTGATACGGGACATTTGCCCTGCGCCTACGCCAATAGTCATATGCTCTCGGGCATAAACGATAGCATTCGATTTAACAAATTTAGCCACTTTCAATGCAAACATCATATCGTCCATTTGCTGAGGGTTTGGCTTTACTTCAGTGACAACATTAAGCGTATTATGTAATTGTAAATCTGTATCCTGAACCAACAATCCACCGTTAACACGTTTGTAATCAAGTCGATAGCTCGCTGTTTGCCACTGACCACATTGCAGTAGGCGAACGTTTTGTTTAGTGGCTATGATTGCGTTTGCCTCGTCCTCAACGGCAGGTGCAATAATGACTTCTACAAATTGTTGGTCAATAATTGCTTTAGCCGTTTTTGCATCAAGCGTGCGATTAAAAGCAATGATGCCACCAAAGGCAGATTCTGGGTCAGTCTGATACGCACGCTGGTAAGCATCGTGAAGGTTGCCATTCAGAGCGTCGCTATCGATGGCAACACCACAAGGGTTGGCATGTTTGACGATAACGCAAGCGGGCTGGTCAAATTGTTTGACGCATTCTAAGGCTGCGTCTGTGTCACCAATGTTATTATAGGAAAGTGCCTTCCCCTGTAATTGTACGGCAGTTGAAACGCTTGATTCAGTTAAACCCGCCTCAACATAAAACGCCGCATTCTGATGTGGGTTTTCGCCATAACGCATCCCCTGGGCATGTTTAAACTGTAAGTTAATGGTTCGAGGAAACTGATTGTCCTCTTCTTTTTGCACCATGCGACCGAAGTAATTAGAAATCGCGCCATCGTAACTGGCAGTATGCTCAAATGCCTTGATGGCAAGTGAAAATCGACTGGCGTCGCTGACCTTACCGTCATCTGCATCCATTTCTGACAAAATGGTTTGGTAGTCGTTAGGATCAACAACAATACAAACGCTGGCATGATTCTTTGCTGCAGCCCTGACCATGGTTGGGCCGCCAATGTCAATATTCTCTATTGCGTCTTCTAGTGAACAGTCTGGATTTGCCACGGTTGCCTGAAATGGATAAAGGTTAACAATCACCAGGTCTATGGGTGGAATCTCATTGGCTTTCATTACATCCTCATCAATGCCACGTCGAGCCAAAATACCACCATGAACTTTAGGGTGTAGTGTTTTAACACGTCCCGCCATCATTTCAGGAAAGCCGGTGTAGTCGCCAATTTCGGTGACAGGGATGTTATTTTCAGCGATTAATTTTGCGGTGCCACCAGTTGACAGTAAGTCAACACCAAAAGCGTGCAAACGGCTGGCGAGTTCAACGATACCTGTTTTATCTGAGACACTAATTAATGCGCGGCGGACTGGCTGTGCGGATGACAACATAATTCTAACGAGCCTGAATTAAAAAAGGCATTATAGCTGAATGGGTATGTGAGAGATATTGGCCTTGCCAGTTTTATCAGGGCATCAATCTATTTATTCATGTTCTATTGTTATGAAGAAAAACTACTCACCAAAAGTGAAGCTAATGCTCGATCTCATATTGCTTTAACTTTTTACGCAATGTACCTCGATTAATGCCAAGGCAGGCTGCTGTTTTCGATTGATTATTGTTGCAGTGACTGAGCACGGTTTGTATCAAAGGGTATTCGATTTCAGCGATGACCGTATCGAAAAAGTTACAGGGAGTTTCTCCATCAAGATCGGCTAAGTACTGACGTATTGCCTGTTCAACAGAAATTTGTAGCGCACTTGTTTGACTTTTATTTTTCACGGATTAAACAAATCGCCTTGGCTCACTCATAGTTTAAATTAGTTTTAATTCTAGCAAGATCTTTTTCATTCCATTGCTCAAAATATTTATCAATCAATGAAAGTTGGGTTTCAACAGTCGTTGTCTGCATTAAATCAGCCTTAACATTCACACTATACTGACAATTATGACCAAGTTGCCAATTAATGTGCTTACGCGCGATCTGAACCCCAAGATATTCGCCGTAAAACGCATATAAATTATTTAAGTGATCTCTTAGCCACTGTTGCTTTTGCTTCTCATCAGGTTCTTCATGCAATTCTCCAGTCACTAAGAAGTGCTCGATATGCTGAAAAATCCATGGACGCTGTTGCGCGATACGGCCTATCATAATAGCATCAGCACCGGTGAAGTCTATGACCTTCTTTGCTTTTTGCGCGCTATCTATATCGCCATTTGCAATGACAGGAATACTGATGCTTTGTTTTACTGCACGAATAGTGTCGTATTCGGCTTCTCCTAAATACTTATCTTCTCTGGTTCTTCCATGTATTGTCAGGGCTTGAATGCCACAGTCTTCTGCAATTTTAGCTATTTCAAGTGCGTTTTTGTTTTCCCGTGACCATCCAGTGCGCATTTTTAATGTAACTGGAATCGATACCGAGTTAACCACTGCGGAAAGAATTGAACGGACTAGTTTTATGTCTTTAAGCAGGGCTGATCCAGCATCGACCTTGCAAACTTTCTTAGCAGGGCAGCCCATATTAATATCAATAATTTGGGCACCATGATCGACATTGTATTGAGCGGCATCTGCCATCATTTGAGGAATGCCTCCCGCAATTTGAACGATAATGGGACCCGGTTCACCTTGGTGATCCATTCGCAATTGGGTTTTACGGCTATCTCTTAAATCGGGTCTACTTGTGATCATTTCGGATACGGTCATACCTGCACCCAGCGATCGACAAAGCTGTCGAAATGGTCGGTCAGTTACACCAGCCATGGGGGCAAGTACTAATGGGTTGGTAAATTGATAGGGGCCGATACTAAATGGCATAAAATATAAGGCTGACTTTATTGTTAGGCGGACTATAGCTAACAATTGCTACTTCAACCAGCAACACAGAGATTATATTGATATGGATCATTCAGTTTGCGACTTACAATGATAATATCAACGGAGACAATCTTGAGTACAAGGCTTTTTTAGCCTTAATATAAAAAGCTTTTATCGTACTCTAGTGATCCTGCTGATTTAAAGGGCTGTTGATATGACCTAACCCCAAAATAAATTAGGGTTGAGTCCTTGGGTATGTAGCGTTCAGAAAGTTTGATTAGAGCAATAAAGTTGCTAAGATATCTTTAAACTTTTGACGATGATGAGCCGCATTCGAGAAAAATACGATTTTCACAAGTATTACAAATACTCTTGTCTAATCGGGAAAATATTGAAGTAATGGCCTCATCCTTAGAGTCAAAAATATTGGCGGGATTGAGCTCATTGATATAACCGCCACGATTAATTACTTTCTTCGCACTGTCTTTCAGCTGATAAATATACATATCTCCACCAATAGCTTTCCTAGCATTGGCTTCATGAACAAGTAGTTCTGCACCAGCGACATCCACTTGATTAACACCTTGTGTCAAAAGAAATAGGTGCTTTTGTTCAGGATAATGTTCACGATAACGTCGGAACAATTCGCCAACATGGGATACTGATCCAAAATAAAGAGAATCATCCAATTGTAGTATTTTCATTTGGGGGCATTCAAGAAAGCTGTTGCCAGCCTTGAATTTACGCTTAAAGTTTTCTGGATCAGGTGCCCGTGGTTCTAATTTAGGTTTTGATGTTTTGCGCAAGAAAAACATCAGTGACAAGACAACACCCAATAAAATGGCAAATTCTAGTTCAAGGAACAATGTGCTGAAGAAAGTGACGCACAATACAAGTGCCTCATTTTTATCAGCGCGTAATATTTTTCCAATCTGCGAAAAATTAATCAAACGCCAGGCTACAAGGAACAGTAATCCTGCAACAGCGGCTTTTGGCAAATAAGAAGTGAGTGGTGCGACCACAAGGACAAGGCCTATTAACAGAACGCCTGCCGAAGCAGCAGCGAGTGGTGAACGTGCGCCAGCATCGTAATTAGCGCCACTTCTATTAAACGAACCGGTGGCAACATAAGCCGAGAAAAAACTACCAAAGATATTAGATAAACCTTGCCCAATAAACTCTTGATTTCCTTCAATGGGTTGCCCTGATTTGATCGATATAGACCGTGCAATTGAAACAGCTTCGGTTAAGGCAAACAGAGTCATAGCTATCGCAAGGGGTGCCAGATCCCTCAATACATCGAGTGAAAATTGAGGACTTGAAAGTGGTGGGAGTTGTTGAGGTAAAGCGCCTACCATTTGAATGCCAGTTGTTTCAGCGTTTAAAAAAGTGTTAAACAATACTGCTGTAACACTGCCCACTAGCAATGCCAAAATCATACCGGGAAACCTAGGGCTAATTTTGTGGGCAATCATGCCAACAATCAATGTAGTGAGAGCGACAACAATGACGAGTGGATGAAATGATGTCCAATTATCCCAAAGGTAATTGACCGTTTGATAAAAGTGATCACTTTCTGGAATGTCTATGCCGAGGAATGTTTTTGCTTGTTTAGCCGCAATTAAACAGGCCGCACCGGCTGTGAAACCAACGATGACCGAGTGTGAAATAAAGTTAACCAAAGCACCAAGGCGAACAAAACCCATCGCGAGCTGGATTACACCGACCATGAAAGCCAGAGTGATAGCGAGTGAAATATATTCAGCACTGCCGGGTAATGCTATCGTGCTCAATGACGAAAACATTACAATAGAAGCGGCAGTGGTAGGGCCTGATACTAAGTGCCAAGAGGAACCAAAAAGCGCCGCTATTATAGCGGGTACCATACTTGTATAGAGGCCATATTCTGGTGGCATACCGGCAATAGCAGCAAAAGCCACACCCTGAGGTAGAACAATAGCTGCACCCGTTAGCCCAGCAATTAGATCAGACTTCACGGTATCTTTGGTAAGGTTTCGGCCCCAACGCAAAAATGGAAAAATACGATGTAATCGCCTCTGGAATGTCATGCCTTGTTATCACCAAAAAAAAGATTTTGCTCGAAATTTGTCTGTCGAGCGCGTAATGTCCATCCACTGCGGCTGATAATAATGCTGACGTTTGGAACAGATAAATTAACTGATCTGGACACTGACTAATATAACGGTTGTTAGACTGCTATGTACCACTTAATTTCGATACAGGCATTAATACAACTTATGCCACAAGTGTGTTGTGGGTTATATAAATTCAAATTCATAGGTCAGTGCTTCTGTACCTGGGTCGAGGATCTCAAGCCGAAACGGAATCGGTTTGTTGCTTTGCAGAGTAGATACCTGACTGTTAGGTTGAAGGTATTCATCTGACACGAACTGTCGGTTGGCAATTAAATTGCCCTGAATGTCAAAAAGGCTAACCAGCAGCTTGGGTAATTTTTGGGGAAATGGTGCTTCGTTTACAAAAGAGCCTATTACCATCAGCGCATTAGGCTTAACAGGATGGGTGAATACATTACGTTCGAGTAATTTAATTTGACGGCTGCTAGAAAACTGTGAATTGGCACAAGGCACAAGCTCGCACAGGTTTAAGATTTGCTGCTGGTATCGAGAGCTGCTAATAAGCTCATAACGTTGATAGTAAAAGGCTTGAGTAGTTGTAATCACTAGTAATAACAAGATTCCAATGAACCATAATAGTGGGTAAAAAGGCTTAAAAGAACTTTTTGTTTCACCATACATCGCTTCATGAAGGCTTAGTTCACTGGTATACGAATGATCTACCTCAGGTAATACTGTCTGATGATGGTTATTTTCAGAAATATTATCTTCATAGGTTTTCAAGGACGAAAGTGCATTAAATACCTCACCACATTCACTACATCTGACTTTACCAACAGCTATTTTAAGTTGCTCATCAGTGATGTAATAGCGCGCGTTGCAATTTTGGCAGCTGGTTTCCATAATGTCGCCAAGCTGAGAGCGCTTAAACATTATTCTCTGTGCTCGATCTCCTAGTACCCGATACTCTAATCCAATCCTCTTTTATACAGACTGGGTCGAGATCAAAGTAGGGTAGATAGGCCTTTTCTATATCGTTGGTCTGCGTTTGCAAAATACCGGACAATAAAATTTGACCACCCGGCTTAACTAGTTCAGAGAACTTAGGTGCAAATCCAACCAGAGGGCCAGACAAAATATTGGCAATTAATAAGTCAACGGGCTCTGAATTAAAGTCTTCCGGTAGAGTAATGTTTAGTAGGGCAGGGTCAATATTATTGCGTCTTGCATTTTCCTTGCTTGCAACAAGTGCTTGTGGATCTATATCGACCGAATGTAATTCACTAGCGCCTAATTTAAAGGCCGCAATAGCGAGTATTCCAGAACCGCATCCATAATCGATAACTGATTGATTTTGAATGTCATGTTCACCCAACCAGCTTAAGCAAAGTGCTGTGGTTGCATGTCCACCCGTACCAAAAGCTAGGCCCGGATCCAATTGAATATTAACAGCAGAAGGATCAGGTGCTTCATGCCAGCTGGGTACGACCCAAAGTTTTTCTGCACACTGAATGGGTTTGAAATACTTTAAGTGAACTCGGCTCCAATCCTGGTCATCGACGACGGTCTTTTTAGCGCTATGAATTTGATGTTCTGGCAAGCGTTGAATTAATCCGTCATAAAGCGCTTCGAGTGACCGCTCTTGGGTAAATAATCCGGTAACGATTGAATGCTGCCAAATGGGAGTGTCACCGGGCAGTGGCTCGTATAGCGGCTCATCTTTTGCATCACTGAGGGTGATTGCAACAGCACCGAGCTCGAGCAAACTATCTTCTGTCTGCTCGAGCTCCGCTGCACTAGATTGAACACTGAGTTGCCACCAAGTCATGCCGAAAGTCCTACTTAATCTAAGCCTAATTTCTTTTCGAGATAATGAATGTTGGTACCACCTATGCCAAAGTTTTCATCGCTCAAAATATCTTTTTGCAAATCAATATTGGTCTTGATCCCTTCAATTACAATTTCTGACAGCGCCCCAGTCATGCGAGCTATGGCCGATTCACGCGTATTGCCCCAAGTAATGAGCTTGCCAATCATTGAATCGTAATAGGGCGGTACGGTGTACCCATTATATATATGCGAATCCATGCGGACACCAGCACCACCAGGGGCATGGTATAAAGTAATCTTACCAGGTGAAGGCATAAATGTTTTGGAGTCTTCAGCATTGATTCGACATTCAATCGCATGCCCTTTAATTTGAATATCGTCCTGGGTGTAACGCAATGGATTACCCGAGGCAACCAGAATTTGTTCCTTGATAATGTCAACACCCGTAATCATTTCAGTCACGCAATGCTCAACCTGCACACGGGTATTCATCTCTATAAAATAAAATTCGTCATTCTCATATAGAAATTCGAAAGTACCAGCGCCTTCGTAGCCCATCTGGACACAAGCTTTAGCACAGCGCTCACCAATTCTTTTACGTTGTTCTGGTGTGATGCCAGGTGCGGGTGCTTCTTCAACTACTTTTTGGTGTTTGCGTTGCATTGAGCAATCACGCTCACCCAAATGAATTGCATTGCCGTGGGAATCAGCCATGACCTGAATTTCAACATGTCTTGGAGAGCCTAAGAATTTTTCCATGTAGACAACGTCGTTATTAAATGCGGCGCCAGCTTCTGACTTGGTTAATTGGATCGAGCTGAGCAGACTTTCTTCTTGATGCACAACGCGCATGCCTCGACCACCACCACCGCCAGCAGCCTTAATTATAACTGGATAACCAATCCGACGGCCATGCGCGATGCTCGCCACGGTATCTTCAGTGAGTGGTCCATCTGAACCTGGAACAGTGGGAACACCGGCTGCCTTCATTGCTTTAATTGCAGCAACCTTATCACCCATAACACGAATTGATGCTGAGCTGGGACCAATAAATTTGAACCCACTTGACTCAACCTGTTCTGCAAACTCAGCGTTTTCTGACAAAAAGCCATAACCAGGATGAATTGCAGATGCGTTGGTCAACTCGGCGGCACAGATTATAGCAGGAATATTAAGGTAACTTTGAAGGGATGACGGCGGGCCGATGCAAACTGATTCATCTGCAAGCCGAACATGCTTAAGATCACGGTCAGCGGTTGAATGGACAGCAACTGTCTTAATACCCATTTCCCGACAGGCGCGTAGAATTCGAAGTGCAATTTCACCTCGATTGGCAATGACGATTTTTTCTAGCATATTAACTGTTACTCAATGATGAACAGAACTTGGTCAAACTCAATAGGGCTGCCGTTTTCAACCACAATTGAACGAATGGTACCTGCCTTATCAGCTTCAATTTGATTCATCATTTTCATTGCTTCGATAATACAAAGAGTATCACCTACTTTAACTTTTTGGCCTTCCTTTACAAAGGGGTCAGATGTCGGTGATGCAGATGAATAAAAAGTCCCCACCATTGGCGACTTGATCTGTTGTCCACTCATATCTGCAGGCGCAGCCAATACTGCTGGTGCCACTGCCGCTGCGACGGGTGCTGCTGCCATTGCTGGTGCAGCCATCTGCATAATCGGTGCGGCAGCAGAATAGCGGCTAATTCGCACTGATTCTTCACCTTCTTTTATTTCGAGCTCTGCAATTCCAGATTCCTCAAGCAGTTCGATTAATTTTTTAACTTTACGAATATCCATTATTGGTTTTCCTAATTATTTTCTTTTATTGGTCTATCTTATGGATTTATTTTGGTATTAGATGGACCGCAATGAATGATTGCCGCTTCTAGAGCGAGCACATAACTGTTTTTACCGAACCCACAAATCACACCAACCGCAATATCAGATAAATATGAGTGAGCTCTAAATTCTTCACGGGCATGAACATTTGATAGGTGGGTTTCAATGAATGGAATACGAGTCGCTAAAAAAGCATCTCGAATAGCAATACTAGTGTGCGTGTAAGCGGCAGGATTAATGATGATAAATTCAAATTGATTGGTAACTGCCTGTTGAATGCAACTGACTATTTCACCTTCTACATTCGATTGAAATGACTCTAACTGGACATCGTTTTTGTCGGCTAACGTTGCCAATGTCTGGTTAATACTATTGAGGGTGTCAGAACCATAAGTTTCAGGTTCTCGGGTTCCAAGCATATTTAGATTTGGGCCATGTATGACCAATATTTTTGACATCTTATAGATTTATATACGTCGAAACGTTTGAGTTTGTTAAGATTTGGTGATTTTCACATAGGCGGTATATAGAGTCCAGTTATAGTGTGTTATTTACCTATTTAGCGAAGTTGTCGACAATGTTCGGATTGGTTAAGTTTATTTCAGTGGCCTGTTTCAACCGTCTGTTTTTAATAACGATACTAGTTGTGCCTGCAACTGATCTAAAGTGATTTTACCCGTGTGCGAGTAATGGATTTCTCTTTGCTGATTAATAATGACAGTAAATGGCAAACTGCCACTTTTGTTAGTGAAGGCTGCGTTATACATCGGTATTTTGTTACCCGCCAAAAACGAAGGATAGTTCATGCCATATTCCAATTCAAAGCTACGAACATTTTCTTCGCTATCAAGCGCCAGCCCAATCACTTGAACCTGGCCTTCAAATTCATTCTGCAAAGCAATCAATGCTGGAATTTCCTCACGGCAGGGCGCGCACCAGGGTGCCCAGAAGTTGACAACTAAAACAGGTTGCTGCCAGTTTCCAAGGAGTTTTTGATTGCCATCTAAATCAGTTAATGGGATCGCATTAAGTGGCATTTTAGCGAGTTTATCTTCAGACATTGATTGTGGTTCGTTCACTGCAATTTCCGAGTCTGAGTAAAAGTTAAACAAACTAACACCGGCTAATAGAGCCGAAAGGCTAACCACGAAGAGAATCACTGTATTCTTATTCATATATAATATTCATGTAACGTTGTGGGTTTAGTTGTGAAGAGGTTTTATTATTCAAAAGTTGACTCGACATGAGCGGCAAAGTCTTCACCAGACATTTCACCCACGACTCGGCGGTTTCGTATTTCAAGACCATTCCTGTCAAAAAACAGTATGGCTGGTGGACCATAGATACCAAGTAAATTCATAAGAGCGGAATCAATCGAATCGTTGGCCGTTACATCCGCTTGAAGTGTAATTACTTGATCCAATGAAGCCAAAACATCGGGGTCTGTAAAGGCATCCCTCTCCATTACTTTGCAAGAGACACACCAGTCAGCATAAAAGTCGAGCATGGTCGTTTTGTTTTCAGCGACAGATCCTCTTAAAGCATTTTTTAAGCCTTCAGAACCCTTAATGGGTTTAAAGTTGATATGCCCCACTTGACTGTTATTGGTTTGGTTTGATAATTCACCTGATATTATGCCGTTGGTAATGCCCTTTAACGGTTGTATCAAGTCTTTGCTACCAGACACCGCACCGATTAGGTGCGCTATACCGTAAAGCAGCAGAATAACCCCAAGGGCTTTACATAATTTGCGCCAGCCGCTGGTTGATTGCGGTAGCTTTTCCAGCGCGCCCATATAGATAGCAGAGGTGATGGTCAGCATGGCAATGAGTGCCATAGTGGCTGAAGTAGGCAGGATCCTCTCGAGTAACCAAATCGCCATGGCCAGCATCACAACACCAAACACTGCTTTGACAGTATCCATCCAACTACCGACACGAGGCAGGATCTTACCCGCTGATGTGCCAATCAACAACAAAGGGGTACCCATACCAATACCCAATGCAAACAGAGCAAGTCCGCCCAACTGCCAATCCTGTGTTTGGGATATAAATAATAATGCACCGACCAGCGGTGCGGTAATACAGGGGCCAACAATAATAGCTGAGAAAAAGCCCATCAACCCAACACTGACGAATGAACCGCCCGATTGATTACGACTGAACGAAGTGAGGCGGTTCTGAATTGCACTGGGCATTTGAAGGTCGTAAAAGCCAAACATGGATAGTGCCAGCAGTACAAATATGGCAGCAAAGATGCTCAGGATAATAGGGTCCTGAAACCAAATTTGGATATTGTATTCAGCACCGTAATAGCCAACAATGGCGCCAATAAAAGCATAGGTAACTGCCATAGAGAGAACATAAATCAGTGATAACTTAAAGGCGCTGCGCGTACTGACCTTGTCACCTTGACCAGCAATGATACTCGATAAAATAGGAATCATCGGAAACACACAGGGTGTAAAAGTCAGCGCTAAACCAGCCAGAAAGAATAGCCAGATAACCAGAAAAAGACTTTTGTCTTGAAGCAATAACTGTGCGTATTGGTCTTGCTCCGACTGAGATACCACCGGCATAGACGAAGGGTTGACATTGAACTGTAATGCTTCGGGTGGTTGATCTGAAATACTAACCGTATTGCCATTGACCTTGAGGTATTTGGTAATAGGCGGATAGCAAATGCGATCTTCAATGCAACCCTGATAGCTATAAGCCAGCGTATAACTCGCAGAGGCATTGGCCGTGGAAGATATTGGAATGGACAGTTTTAAGCTATTGTGATAAACCTCGGTCAAACCGAAGAACTCATCATTTTTTTCATCACCAGTGGGTTTGGTTAATGGACCGATAGAGTGACCATTGCCATCGACCAACTTAATATTAACGGTGTCTCTATAAAGGTAACTCGTTGGTATCATAGTAATATGGGTATCAATACGATCATTCGAGGCTAACTTTGCGGTTAGCATGAAGGCACGGTCAAAATGTGGGATTTCATCCTCATTGTTTAAACCAATGAGCCCACCCAATGATTGGAGTTCTGATGCAGCGTTTGTATTTGATATTAAACCTGAAGAAAAAGTATTAGTTTGTTGTAATGCTTGAGGGGTGTTACTTGAAAGCAAGCTTTGCAATGTTGAAGTGTTTTCGGCTGTATTAAGCTGACTGGTTTGGGCATTAACAGATGTGGCCGTATAAGGCATTGCTCTAATGCTTTGGTTGGAGCCAATTGAAACAATCAATAGTTGATCAAGCGGTGGATAACAAATGCCAATATCTGCGCAACCTTGCCCCGTTGCTTTTACTCTGAGTGTGATAAGTGATGAATCGCTAATGAGACCGTCAATGAGGCCGTCGATAAGAAAGGGCAGTTCTATTCTGAGGCTATCGCGATAGGTTTCGACTTCACCAAAAAATTCGTCTTGTTTAACTTTGCCTTCGGGTATGACTGGGTTAGCAAAGCTAGCGCCCTTGGTTTCAATATCGAACTTGAAACTCTTACGATACATATAGTATCCAGGCGCAATGTCATACTCGGCAATAAGGCTATTACCTTCTACCTTGGCCGTTAACTGAAAGGCTTGTTCAGGCTTCAGCAGTTCATCGTTTTGTAAAGCTGACGCAATAAAAGACATAGCGATCAATAGGAACGACAAGCAGACTATTAGTGGTCTTTTTTTGAAGATCTTTAATATAATCATTTTATTCGCTATGTTTCAGTTTAAGTTGGAGCGTGTTAAGTGAGATACGTTGATTCAATATTCAATATTCAATATTCAATATTCAATTAAGTCAATAATGCTCGATCACGCAATTCCTAATCAAGAGAACCTATAGAGTGATCTAAAGTCAAAATGTTTAGATTTATTTGCAATTTAATGAATATTTAAGCTTCTAGCTAATGCCGTTAATTTAAGCAAACCACTAAAAGGGTTGAAAAACAGTTATATATGCGCTTTATTAATGCCTTATTAATCGATAGATTAAGTGTATATTAAGTTATGTATGTCCAATATGCATAGCGATTTACATTGAGTCGCTCATTTTCTATTGCTGATCTTTAATCTGAGTGGGATAGGTCTTTAATTTCGTTACGAGAATTTTATGTTTCCAGTTATCACAGCACTTTTTTTACTGATCCCTATCGTAGAAATATTTCTGCTTATTCAGGTCGGTGGCATGATTGGCGCGCCATGGACAATTCTACTGGTGGTGCTAACTGCTGTTATCGGTGTTAGGTTGTTAAAGATCCAAGGCGTGTCGACATTAACGAGGGCGCAGAAAAAAATGCAAACAGGGCAGATGCCCGCTCAAGAAATGCTCGAAGGAATGGGTTTGGTCGTAGCGGGCGCATTTCTGCTAACACCCGGATTTTTTACAGACACCGTTGGTTTCTTATTGTTATTGCCACCCACTAGAGCTTGGCTGGTGAGTAAACTTGTCTCGTCATTTATGTCTTCAGGACGATTTGTTCAAACGCCATTCAATTCAGACTTAAACGCTCCGATTGATTCAGACTCACAAAAGACCAACAAAGACAAAAATGTCATAGACGGTGTTAATTATACTCGTGAAGATTAGACGCCTGTGAGAGTAGTCTAAAGTTTTCACGACAACCGTTTGCTGTACTTTATGGTTACTCTCTGATTTCTGTTATTGTCCCTTTAGTTTTGAGTTTTGAGTTGCACGATAGTTTCTTTCCTTCAAACAAGCTTTAAATATTTTTTTTAACAAGTTACTTGAAACTCGCCATTTTATCCCCCATATCGCTTGACTAAGAAAGCCTAGCGATTATCATTAGCACTCGTTTGTTGAGAGTGCTAACTCGCAGGAAATTCTAACCGGCTAGCTCATTGGCTAGAAGGGTATTTTAAACCATAAACAATTTAGGAGAATAGCAAAATGAATATTCGTCCCTTGCATGATCGTCTGGTTGTCAGACGTAAGGAAGAAGAGCGTACTACAGCTGGTGGAATCGTAATTCCTGATTCAGCAACAGAAAAGCCAAGCACTGGTGAAGTAATTGCTGTTGGTAATGGCAAGATTCTTGAATCTGGTGAAGTTCGCGCTTTAGACGTTAAGGTTGGTGATGTTGTTTATTTCGGAAAATATTCCGGCACCGAACTTAAAGTAGACGGCGAAGAACTGCTAATCATGCGCGAAGATGACATCATCGCGGTTGTTGAATAATTTATACACTACAAGGTTAATTCACTATGAGTGCAAAAGAAGTAAGATTTGGTGATGATGCGCGTTCGCGCATGGTCAACGGCGTTAACATTCTAGCTAACGCAGTAAAAGTTACACTAGGTCCTAAGGGCCGTAACGTCGTATTAGACAAGAGCTTTGGTGCTCCGACTGTTACAAAGGATGGTGTTTCTGTAGCAAAAGAAATCGAACTAGAAGACAAGTTCGAAAACATGGGCGCACAAATGGTTAAGGAAGTATCTTCACAGACTTCTGATACTGCTGGTGACGGCACAACCACTGCAACAGTTTTAGCTCAAGCAATTGTTCGCGAAGGCATGAAAGCAGTTGCTGCCGGCATGAACCCAATGGATCTTAAGCGTGGTATTGATAAAGCAGTTGCTGCAGCAGTTCTTCATTTAAAAGAAATTTCTACACCTTGTGCTGATAGTAAGGCAATTGCACAGGTTGGTACTATTTCAGCTAATTCTGACGACAGTGTCGGTAGTATCATTGCTGAAGCAATGGAAAAAGTTGGTAAAGAAGGCGTTATCACAGTTGAAGAAGGTTCTTCTTTCGATAACGAACTTGACGTTGTTGAAGGCATGCAATTTGACCGTGGTTACTTGTCTCCTTACTTCGTAAACGATCAGGCAACTATGTCTGTTGAACTCGAAGATCCAATGATCCTTCTTTATGACAAGAAGATTTCAAATATTCGTGACTTGCTACCGATTCTTGAAGGCGTTGCAAAGGCAAGCCGTCCTTTATTAATTATTGCTGAAGACATCGAAGGCGAAGCATTAGCCACGTTGGTTGTTAACAGTATGCGCGGTATCGTTAAAGTATGTGCGGTTAAAGCGCCTGGTTTTGGTGATCGTCGTAAAGCAATGTTACAAGACATCGCTGTATTGACTGGTGGACAAGTTATTTCTGAAGAAGTCGGAATGAGCTTAGAGAAAGCAACGCTTGAAGATCTTGGTTCAGCTAAGAAAATTTCTATCACTAAAGAAAACACAACTATCGTTGATGGTTCTGGTTCTGCTGATGAAATCAAAGGTCGTATTAGTCAAATCAAAGCACAAATGGCTGAATCTACTTCAGACTATGACACTGAGAAAATGCAAGAGCGTCTGGCTAAAATCGCCGGCGGTGTTGCAGTCATCAAAGTGGGTGCCGCGACTGAAATCGAAATGAAAGAAAAGAAAGCCCGCGTTGAAGACGCGCTACATTCAACTCGCGCAGCGGTTGAAGAAGGCGTTGTTGCTGGTGGTGGTGTTGCTCTGATCCGTGCTTGCGCTGCAATTGCTGATCTTAAAGGCGACAACGACGACCAGACGGTTGGTGTTGACATCGCTCGTCGTTCAATGGAAGAGCCAATGCGTCAGATCGTATCTAACGCTGGTGACGAAGCTTCAGTTGTTGTTAATAAAGTGAAAGCTTCTACAGGCAATCACGGTTATAACGCAGCAACAGGTGAATACGGCGACATGATTGCAATGGGTATTCTAGACCCAACTAAAGTAACGCGTTCTGCACTGCAAAATGCAGCATCAGTAGCTGGTCTTTTGATCACCACTGAATGCATGATTGCTGATAAACCTGCCGCTAAAGGCGCTGGACCATCCATGGGTGACATGGGCGGTATGGGCGGCGGTATGGGTGGAATGGGCGGCATGATGTAATCATCCGTTCCGGATACCTATTCAGATACGTCTGAACTGCAGTAATTAAAAGCCCCGTCTTGTGCGGGGCTTTTTTTTGGGTGAGTATTAATTGAGATGAGTGTGTAATTGGCCTTGAGTCTTGTTACTACTGGCCAAGAATTTGCCTGACTCAAAATACCTGATTAAGTGGTGCAATCTTTTTTATGGAGGTTTTTATATGATTGGTTTTGACTACGGTACCTCTAATTGCTCTGTCGGCATAATGGACAGTAACCTGCCGAAGATTATATCTTTGGGTGATCATGGACAGTATGTTGCTTCGACGCTTTATGCCCCTAGTCGAGATATTATCGTCAATTGGTTGTATCAACACTTGACCGTTGAAGAACAAAAAATATTTCAGCAGCAGCGTCAACCCCAGTTAGAAAGAGGACAAAATACGTTAAGGGAGCTTGAGCTAGACGGATACCCAACTGCGCTGTCTTTTGGACAACAGGCTTTAGCTGACTACTTACAAGAGCCAGAAGAAGGTTACTATATTAAATCTCCTAAATCGTTTCTAGGTGCTAGTGGTTTAGTGCCGATTCAAATTGAATTGTTCGAAGACATCGTCGCTTCGATGATGAGCCATATAAAAACCCTTGCCGAAGCAACACTCGGAAAAACGATTTCTCAAGCAGTGATTGGACGACCTATCAACTTTCAGGGCTTGCGAAGTGCACAAAGTAATCAGCAAGCCATTGAAATATTAACTAAAGCAGCAAAGCGGGTCGGTTTCAAAGACGTCGAGTTTCAATACGAGCCGGTAGCAGCAGGCTTTGAATATGAATCCAATTTAACTCATGAGACTAAAGTTCTGGTGGTTGATATTGGCGGTGGAACAACCGATTGCTCGATGCTACTAATGGGACCAAAACAGGCGGCTCAAACTGATCGTTGTCATCATTTTCTTAGTCACAGTGGCGAGCGTGTTGGGGGCAATGACTTCGACATAGCGTTGGCGTTAAATAAGTTTATGCCCAGCTTTGGTTTAAATAGCCATTTTAAAACGGGCAAGCCGATCCCAGTCAACAGCTTTTGGAAAGCAATGGCGATTAACAATATTAACGATCAAACCGAATTTTATAGCAGTGCCAATGGACGGGTCTTAAAGCAGCTAATTCGTGACGCTGAACAGCCGGCGTTAATATCCCGATTGTTAACGATACAGCAGCAAAAGCTCAGTTACCGAGTGGTGAATGCTGCCGAGCAAAGTAAAATTGCCCTAACGGATAATGACCAATATCAAACGGATTTATTTGATATTGACGACGATTTATCAATAACGCTCCAGCAGATAGACTTTTCATCCGCCTGCCAGCGTGAACTAACGACCATTGCTGGCTTAATGAAAGAGGCTATTAAGCAAGCCAACTGCGAGCCTGACGTTGTCTTTGTTACGGGTGGCACAGCAAAATCGCCTGTAATTAATAGGTTCTTGCAGCAGCAGTTTGAGCAGACCCCGATTGTTGTCGGTGATCACTTTGGCAGTGTTACGGCAGGTTTAACTCGCTGGGCTAGTCAAATTTATAGTTAGAATGGGTGATTTAAATTGAACTTGAACTTGAACTTAATCAATAACCCTAGTGGTGTTTTGAGGGGGAATGAAACGTAGTATTTTACCCAATAACGTGTAGGATAGATCCTACCAATTAATGTCTAAGTAAGGGTGATGGATAATTTTTCTAATCTTTTACAATAATTACTATCGCGTTTTATTGATGGGCTAGTTTGACACAAAGCGTTGGTGCAAAGGCGCCAACCGATTGCTTGTTAAACAGAGTTATTGAATAACACCTTAGAGACGCACTAGATGTATCCTAACTTTTTTTACAAACCCGTCTTGATTTTGACACTAAACTATTATGCTCGGAAATTTTAAATGAAATCTGTTTATCATCTATTGGTAACATCTTTACTTGTTTTTTTTATCGCTGCCTGTGGTGGTGGAAGTAGCTCTACTTCGGATGCCGCAGCTGTAGAGGCGTATGATGCTCCTGCCAGTACTCAGCCTTTACAAAAATAGGGTTTAAAAAGTGAAAAAAATTAATTATTACATACTAACTGTCGCTACTTGCATTTGGATGTCTGCAGCGTCAGCAGTACCTGCATATACTATAAACGACACAACTACAGGCTATTTTAAACAAAAAGTGGAGAGCTGGTTTGATATGGGTGAGGCACTGGACCCATTAACCTTTACCGATTTTTTAACTTGTCTTACGAGGGCAGCTGGGGCGGGACAGAGAGACCTCGTTCAGTTAACTTATAAAGCTACGGCAGACGCAGCACAGTGTGAAACTGGCTCAGCGGGTAATACAGTAGATGCGATTACTATGATGGTAAAATCTAGTAAAGCAGATAATAATCCCGGGACTCCTCAAATTGTTGATATTTGGTATAATGGTGGGCCTGCTGAACCTGGCGAGGAGGCTGAACATTTCGTTGTTGAATTTAAGCAGACAATGGGTGCGGTACAATCAGGGACCAGAACTGTCACGGATATTCCTTTTGGTGCATTTACAATGAATTGGCAGCATGCAACAGTAACTGCAATAAAAGGTAGTTTGAGTTATGTGCCAAACCTAGCGCAACAAAGAACCTACTATAAATTGTATGACGCCAGTTTAGAAGGTGGTGCATCATCATATTCGTGGATCAATGGTTCTGTAAAGAATGACCTGTCAGAGGGTGAGGCTCATATTGGTATTATGGAAAATAATGCCGTTACTTTTTATAGAATAAAGTACGCTACTGTTGCTAGTAATTTTGTTGTTTATATACAGAAAACAGGCGCAACTGCTGAATGCTATGACGAGACTTCCAACGTAGAATATGTTTACGAATACAACCTTTTTGATGAAACCAGCGCCGGGGCACTGAAAAATTTAAGTGGTCCGTTTGAAGGGGCTTATGAATGGCCTGTTGGTTCTGGTCTCTATCCAAAACGGTTCCACGCAGGTCCGTGGGGCATTTGGTACGAAGGCTTAGTTGCCGCAGATAGATACACCCCTCAAAAACTTACAGCTGAGGATGGCACTGTTTACACTGGCATAACTTACGAAAAAGATGACGATGGTAATGATCACACCGGTGCAGATTGTACCGTCACGGGCACTAATGCAGGATGTGTAGCAAATGATGGCCTTCGTGTTCAAATAGTTGGAAAAACCTTTGACCAACCTCTTGTCTTTCTTCAGGCGGCTCAATCAGTTCAGGTTAAATCTATAATGCCTGTCAATACTCAGCTTGAGTATTTTGGTGCAGGAAACCTCAATGGAAGCGGATTACCTTGGCAATGTAATGTGGGTGGAACTTGGGCAGTGCAAAACGGTAATAGTTGTGATAGCGCCACAGATTGGCGTCCAGCAGCAGCGATTTCTGATTTTACTTCATTGATAGATACAAACAATGACAGTTGGGTTAGTAAAGCCGTAGTGAAAGAGCAAAATATGGCTAAGCTTGGTACCATCCAAAGTTGCACAGATAATAATCTCACTGACTTAGATACTGTGGCTTCCACATATCCTGCTTTGACGGCGGGCAATAATATTACTGCTGTTACAAACACTTGGGCAATGTCTGAAACTGCAGAATTACTGGCGGCGCCAATAAGAGTTAAAATGGGAGCTCCAGACTGTGTCACTATAATTGGAGGTGTTTCTACTTCATGTGCTGGTCAGAATGGACAGCTTATTGCGCCTTAAGTGTTACCTCAATATTAATACTGACGCAACGCCAGAATAAGTAAGTTATTAATTAACAAATGTGGGTTAGTGATAACTACACAATTCAGGGACTCACTATGATGTGGGCCCTTTTTTATCTTATTCGATGGCTAAGGTTGCATAAATCGAATGTTGAGCCCACCCAAAGTGTCTTGTCTGTCATTGTTAATGGCGGTTAAACTTTAAGTCGATCTAAACTGTTGAATATTTTTCAGTCAATCGATTGACATTGCAATTGATATTGCGCTGATGATGGCATGATTTAACATTAGGTTTACGTTCACACGATACGCTTGATCAAACCATGCGAGTGCTTCCCTGGGTGTAATATATTTATCGACTTCGACTAACGAGCATGCAAACACTGATCATCAAATCGGTCAATTAAATCATTTTTTGCTGTGTTGTTGTCATCATAAATAGAGAAATATTGGAAGCTGTGCTGATCAACAACACAGTCAGAACTGTGTTTATTAATTGAATGAATTTTCGCCTCGCCAAGCAAGTTCTTTAGCCTGTTACTAGTTGATTCACCTGATAAAGTACCGATAAAATCTACTAGATAATTAAATATAGTCGACAAGATAACAGGTACCTTGTGGTTTTAGTGTGAATTGCTCAAATTAGCAACTTTAAGAAATATTGAAACAGACGGTATGAATGTATCTTGTTGATTTATAACAGGAGTGATTTCAGCCTGCTCAATAATAAGATGCGTGGCCTAAGAATTGAGGAGAAGACCAAAACTAATTTGAATGAAGTTTTTTATGTTTTGGTGCACGGCTGCATAACGACAGCCCACTAGACAAGTTTAGACTTAATAATGGCTTCCTCAAGATGATTCAAACATCCAACCAGCCGCTTAAAAAAGAAAGGTTCTATCTTATAATGTTTTATAAAAATTTTTAGAGCATCAATTAAATTTCTTATCCTATTTGTAACTCAAGATTCAATGAAAAATAACGTTTAAAAAAGTGGCGTCCCCGATACGATTCGAACGTACGACATCCTCCTTAGGAGGGAGGCACTCTATCCAGCTGAGCTACGGGGACATAGATTATTAATTATATCAGCTAGTTTAGTTCACTTGGTAGTAGTAATCATATTTTGCGAGCAGTTTACGCATGAACTCCCAGGCTTCGTTGTAGGTTAGTCCACTGTCATTTGGGATAATCACTTTAACGTACAGGTCATTGCCTTTTTCTAGCTTTAGTCTAGTCAAGCGTTTTTCTACTTCAGCGAGCGAGAGGTCAATAAACTGAGTATCACCCGGTTGTTTGTAGCGAATAACTTCTCCGTCAGCGTCATTGATGTAGTAATAAACTTCCGCGATATATTTGCCTTTGGCTGATCGAGCTGGCCTGACTAATTTGTCATATTTTGTTTTAACGGTTTTATAGTCACTTTTTAATGTAAGGACTTGTTGGTTATAGCCGTCTATTTCTGACATTAGTAACTGTTTTTGTTGCATCAGATCGGCAATGTTTTTTTGCTGCGACAACTTTGATGCTAAGATTTCGGATTCAACTTTAGCCATTTGCAAGGCTAGTTTTTTCTGTTCAGCATCGGATAATAATAACTGTCGTTCTAGTGTCGAAACCTCGACATTAAGCATATTTTTCTGCGTTTTAATCGTGTCAATTTCGTTATTTGTAAGCGCAAGCAAGGACAACGATGCATCGAGATCAGTTTTTAATCGTTTGTTTTCTGCCAGTATGGCATCGGTATAAAATTTTTGTTGGCGTAAAGAATTGTTGACGATTTGTAATTTCTCATCTTTTTTCAGCAATCTCAGCCTTAGGATCGAGTTAGTTTGCTCCGCATTGACGAGGCGTTCTTCTAGTGTCAAATTCTCTAAAAAGGTTGATTCAATGAGTTGTGATGCAATTTGTTCTGCCGCTACACTTTCACGTAATTCGGCGACTAACTGCCAATTACGCACCACTAATAGGCTAGTTGCCATTAGAAAAATCATCGTGATTACCATCATAATGTCGGTAAATGACGGCCAGAAGCTACCTTCACCATTATTATTGGCTTGGTTTTGTCCTATGGGTGAGAAGCTAGAATTCACGATTTTGCCTAGACCTATTCGTCATTGTTTTGAGGCAAAGCTGGAAGACGAAAGCCTTCGCGAAGGATCGATTTGATGTCTTGTAACTCAGTCGAGAGGTTCTCTATTTGCACTCGATTCAATTCAATCGTCTCTTGTAATAACATCGCAGAAGTATGATAAATGTCTTGAGTCTTCTTTAAATTATTGGTGGCGAAAACAACTGATTTTATCAAGTCAGTTGTTTTATGCACAATGTCATCATTACCCGCTACAAACTGGGGAAGTAAATAAATTGAAGTAATCTGCTCGATACCACTCAAAAAGTGCGTTTGAACATCATTGAGGCGTGTATAAAAATAGCCAAATAAGACATAACTAACAATAGCAGTAATAGTAGTCGACAAGGCTGTCGACATGCCGTGAATGACCAGACCCATGCCACCAAGGCTGCCAGCTGCAGAATCGATTAAATCTGATGCGCCGAGTAAGGCGATTGATAGTGATACGATGGTACCAAAGACGCCCGTCAATATTAGTATGTTATTGATATAGCGTATTAAACCAAATTTTGTACCCTCATCCGCAGTGAGCATAGCTGAAAGAGCGCTGTGGTTTATTTCACCATTTACCTTTTGAATTGATTTTAAAATCCAATAGCGTTTGGCGACGATGGACTCTCCGTCAAGACCCTGCATTAAGTCTGTTGTAAGTGACTCTATATTGTTAGCAAGCTGTGCAATTGCACGTTCTTCCTGCTTATAGCGAACCAAGTGATAAACGATATTGGACATGCCAAAAAAGAATAGGGCGAAGATCGAACTATTAATAATAACGCCAGTTTGAGTTTGCTGGTTCTCGAAGTAAAACGAATAAATAAATTCGAAATTCCAACCGATGCCGATAATGATTAAGAAGACGATTATTACGAGCTGAAATAGTATTTGTGAGCTAAGACTGGTGAGCAAACGTTTTAAATCCATTGAACAGAACCTGTATTGTTGTCGCTATCTATCAGTTTATAGTAGTCGAGACTTTAAATCGATACCCAGCTTTGCGGTATAAGGGTTCTATATCTACGGTGTGTCCTTCTAGCCCAGTTTAAATCAAATCTCCATCTCTATTGATATCGTTGTATTTACTTGATTATGGCTAGAAACATAGTGACTCTAATCACCATTGGAAAGATTGGAAGTTGTTTTAAAGTTTTGACATTCACTTTTTTAAAGGACTTAATTGATTAGTTAACACATTGATATTATTAAGTTACATTTCTGATTTTTAGCGGAGTATAGGTCATGTTGTCAGCCCCTAACCCTTTACCTAGGTTGTGATCAGTCTGCCAGCAAGAAACTAGCTTTTATTTGATTTGGAATGATGGCAGTCAATCTGACTTTTATTTCCTTTGGCTTAGAGTCAGCTGCCCAATGAGTTTTATTTATCTAGTAGTGCCCCTTTTTCCATGGCACATTCATAAATTGATTTGTTACAATAGTCATTGAGTGTCAACCCTATTTGACGTTAGCTAACATAGGATAAATACAAATGACGATTGGAATCGGCGGCAGTAGTGCTGCAATAGAATTAGCCAAACTCAATTCTGCCCGAGATAAAGCAGTTCCTATTCAAATGGATGAATATCTGGCGCGTCTAGAAAAAGTGCGGTCACTGATGTTGGCGTCAGGTATTGATGCGCTTTACTTAGATGCTACCAGCAGTTTACGTTACTTCACCGGCATGCAATGTTATGCGAGTGAGCGATTGCACGGTGCAATATTTACGGTATCGGGTGATTTAATTTATGTTTGTCCTACCTTTGAAGAACAAAAAACGAAAGCAGCTATGGTGGTTGAGGGTGAATTTCTGTTGTGGGAGGAGCACGAAAATCCTATGGCAGCTGTCGCTAAAACCGTTTTAATTCGATCCAAAACAAATGTTGCTCAATTGGCTGTTGATCCACAAACCCCATTTTTTATTGTTGATGGGTTGCAAAAATCGTCATCAAAACTAGTAATTGTTAATGCAGATAGTTTGATATGGCCTTGTCGTCAGATCAAGTCACAGGCTGAAATTTCATTACTAACTCAGGCTAAGGCAATCACACTGAATGTTCAACAGTCAGTGGCGTGTATTCTTGAGACGGGTATCGATACCCGGGATGTACAGTCGTTTTTGGATGCAGCGCATATCGCCAGTGGAATGGATGGCCGTTCAACCTTTAAAATCGTTTTGTTTGGCGAGCCGACAGCCTACCCACATGGTGTGTCTTATCCGCAAATCTTGGCTGAAAATGACATGGTGCTAATCGATACCGGTGCAACCTTACATGGCTATAATTCAGACATTACACGCAGTTATGTATTCGGTGAACCCAATGCAAGGCAGAGAGAAATCTGGTCGTTAGAGCATGCGGCGCAGCAAGCCGCTTTTGATGCAGCGCAAATTGGAGCCTCTTGTTCAGCGCCCGATGATGCTGCGCGGGCTGTCATTGTTGCGGCTGGGTATGGCCCTGATTATAAAGTGCCTGGTTTGCCGCATCGAACTGGACATGGTGTGGGACTTGACGTCCATGAGCATCCTTATATTGTCAAAGGCAATGATTTACCCTTAGCCCCTGGAATGTGTTTTTCAATTGAGCCAATGATTTGTAGTTATGGCGAATTTGGCGTGCGCCTCGAAGACCACGCTTACATTTCAGATAGCGGGCCATGCTGGTTTACAGAACCAAGTGAGTCAATAGACAGTCCTTTTAATCTCTCCTAATAAGTGTCGTATCGACTTATTGTTAAGTTCTAATGGCTTACTTTGGGTTGATAGCGGTGATGCCTTGAATGATCTGAGATTCTAGTATATCCAAGGCTGACTGGTCGGTAATATTTTTGCCATCAGGCGTAACCAAGAAAAAAATATCATTCACTCTTTCGCCTAAAGTAGAAATTTTTGCATGGGTAATATTAATCGAATTGAGGGCGATTACGTTTGAAATTGTCGACAACATGCCAGGCATATCCATTGCCGTAATTTCCATCACAGTACGCTGGTTGACCGTGTCCTGTTCAAATTGAATTTGAGTGGGGTGATTAAAAGCCTTTTGGTGGCGGTGTCTTCGGTTATTGATAACTGGTTTATAGATAGTATTAGACTTAAATGCTTTTATTAGTGCTTCTTCAATTTGTCTGACGATTGATGGCTCTGTGATTGACTGGCTGTCGTGATCTTGGATAATAAATGTATCCATAATTTTATCGTTTTTAGTGGTGAATATTTCCGCATTTAAAATACTCAATCCAAGTGAACCGAGTGCGCCAGTTACCTGAGAAAAAACGTTGGGGTTTTCATCACAATAAACAAAAACTTTGGTTGTTTTAGAGTAGGTTGCCTGACGAACTCTAACAAGTGTTGATTGCTCTGGACTGCCCAATATTGTGTCTACATGCCAACGAATTTCGAGCGGATGATGGCGTAAAAAATAGTCCCCAGGTAATTGGTCGCATTGATCAATAATAGCTTGCTGGTCATAGGGTAGGTCCAGCATTAATTCAAACGCTGCATCTTTATTTTCTTGAATGATTTCTTCAATGTCAGGTGCATTTTCAATGCCGCGTCGAATGACCTTTTTAGTTGCGATGTAAAGTTGCTGGAATAGTGCGTCTTTCCAGTTATTCCATAGCTTTGGGTTGGTACTGCGTATATCTGCAACGGTGTGTAGGTAGAGATAATTGAGCATGTTCATGCTACCAACTTGTTGAGCAAACTCGCGCACAACGTCGGGGTCACTGATGTCCTTGCGTTGTGCCGTTACAGACATTAATAAATGGTTACGCACTAACTGCGATACGATACGGGTTTCTTTGGCATTTAGATTATGCTGCAAGCAAAACTGAGTGGCTATTTCAGCACCTAAAACGGAGTGACTGCCACCCTGTCCCTTGGCGATATCGTGGAATAGTGCAGCAAGATAAAGTAATTTTGGGTCTTCCAGTTTGCTAAAAACCAAATTACAAAACGGAAATTCATCTTCATGTATTTCGAGTGCAAAACGGCGTAGGTTTCTAATGACAAAAATGGTGTGTTGGTCGACCGTATAGGCATGGAATAAATCATACTGCATGCGGCCTGTGATTTTTTCAAATGCAGGGATATAGGCGGCCAGAAATCCATAGGAATTCATCCGTCGAATTTGATGTGTGACGCCATTTGTCCCACTCATTAACTGCATAAATAGATGCTTAACTTCATCGTTGTTTCGGAAGCTGTCGTCCACTAAATAAAGGTGCTCACGGATTAACCTGATGGTTGATGCACTAACCCCTTCACAGTCAGAGTGCGACGAAATTAAAACAAACAGTTCTATTAAAGCAGGAGGATGTTGTTTAAATACATCGGCATACCTTACTTCAATATAGTTATTTCGTAGCATGAATCTATCATTAATGACATTGGTTTGCTTTTTAGTGTCAGCAAATAAAATTTCTTCCCTGAATATTTGAAGTAACATCTCATTTAGGCGCTCGAGCTCCATAATGGTTCGATAGTATTGCTGCATAAATTGTTCTATTGCGAGATTATGCGGTCCGGCTTCAAATCCAAAATCAATTGAAATTTGATTTTGATAGTCGAATAAGAGCCTGTCTTCACGCCTTTTTGCCAGTCGATGTAATGCAAACCTGACCTTCCACAAATGACGTTGGCCAGCTTCTATTAATTGGTATTCATCTAGGGTAATAAACTCTCTATCAATCAGTTCTAAATAGGTTCTGGTCCCAAAGTGACGTTTAGCGATCCAGCCTACAATTTGAATATCGCGTAATCCACCTGGCCCCTCTTTAATGTTGGGTTCAAGATTGTATGCGGTATCGTTATAGCGCATATGACGGATTTCTTGTTCCTTTAATTTTGCTTCAAAAAACTCGCGAGATGACCACATTTTGCTTGGTTCAATCGCCTGCTGAAAACGGTCATATAAGTTTTCATCACCACAAATGAGTCGAGCTTCAATCATATTGGTAATGACGGTCACATCTGCCTTGCCTTGCTCGATACAGTCGTCAACAGTCCGAACACTGTGGCCCACTTCAAGGCCGATATCCCATAAAAATGTAATAAAACGGGATAATTCGTTTTCTAATGTTTTATTCGGTTTTTGGCTCAACAGCACCATCAAGTCAATGTCTGATCCAGGGAGTAACTCTGATCGACCATAACCACCCACAGCGACTAGGCTGCATTGGCATTCTTGCGTATGAGAAATAAAGCTGTCGAAACAAAAATGCAAAACATGATCAATGACTTTCGATTTTTGACTTACGAGTGTCTGGATAGGCACGCCCTGATCGAAAGCAGCGTAAAGTTGTTCGTTCGTTCGATTGAGACCGTCTGTTACCGGCTTTGCAATAATCCCTTGGGGTGTTTTTATTCTCGATAAGCAATGGCTGATTTCAGCCAGCATATCAATCATGCTATCGTTTGATACGTCACTTGTCATGATTACAAAAGCTTGTCTGGATGCTCAGTGAGTACTTCAAAACCATCTTCAGTGACTAGGTTCGTATGCTCCCACTGGGCTGACAAACTATGGTCTTTAGTGACTACAGTCCAATCATCGGGTAGTAATTTAACATGACGTTTTCCTTGATTTAGCATTGGCTCAATGGTGAAAATCATACCTGGCTCTAACATGAGTCCAGTATTTGGCTTGCCGTAATGCAATACTTGAGGGTCTTCATGAAATACATTTCCGATGCCATGACCGCAATATTCACGCACGATGCTGAACTTATTTTTTTCAGCGTGAGTCTGGATGGCGTGTCCAATGTCTCCAAGACGAATACCTGGCTTAACCATTTCTATACCGATTTTCATGCATTCGTAAGCGACGCGTGATAAACGTTCACCCTGAATAGTGGGTTTACCAACCATAAACATACGGCTCGTATCCCCATGATACTTATCTTTAATAACGGTGATGTCTATATTAATAATGTCGCCAGCCTTTAGCTTCTTATCCGCAGGAATACCGTGGCAAACAACATGATTGACTGAGGTACAAATTGAGCGTGGAAAACCTCGGTAATTAAGTGGTGCAGGAATGCTTTGCTGGTGGTTGACGATATAGTCGTGGCATATGTCATTCAACTGCTGGGTCGTGATGCCTGGTTCCACATGAGGCTCGATCATATGCAATACGTTTGCTGCAAGTCTGCCTGCAATACGCATTTTTTCAATTTCTTCACTGTTTTTGATCGAGACTGTCATAAATTACTACTGTTTTGTTGTTGCGGAATGGGGATTATGGTATAAAGCGCGCGCTCTAGGCAACAGTCAGAGTAAATTTAATTACACACACGTATCAACACTCGATTATGGGTGCTTGTTTTTTACCAGAGAAACAGGTCGTAATCGCTGGATATGTGGAGGCTTAACCCCGAGTGGTCATTGTGAATAGCCGACTACTCAAGACAGATATCTGGAGATAACTATGTCTAACGTTACTATGCGTGAAATGTTGGAAGCGGGCGTGCACTTCGGTCACCAAACTCGTTTCTGGAACCCCAAAATGGGCGCCTTCATCTTTGGCGAACGTAATAAAATTCATATCATTAACCTCGAACAAACCATGCCGATGGCCAAAGATGCCCTTAATTTCATGGGTAAGGTTGCCTCTAATAAAGGCAAGGTCATGTTCGTTGGCACTAAGCGTGCAGCCAGCGAAGCCGTCAAAACCGAAGCTGTGCGTTGTGGCATGCCTTTCGTCAATCACCGTTGGTTAGGTGGTATGTTGACTAACTTCCGTACCGTTCGCGCTTCTATTAAGCGTTTAAAAGAATTGGAAGAAATGTCTAAGAATAACGCCTACGAGAAAATTAGTAAGAAAGAAATTCTGCAATTATCTCGTGAGCAAGAAAAACTAGAAAAGACACTGGGTGGCATCAAGGAAATGAACGGTTTACCTGATGTATTGTTCGTCATTGATGTTGGCTATGAAGACATTGCAATTCAGGAAGCCACTAAACTAGGTATTCCTGTTGTTGGTATCGTTGATACAAACAACTCTCCTGACGGTATTGATTACATCATTCCTGGCAATGATGATTCTATGCGCGCAATTAAGCTTTATACCCAAATGGCTGCTGATGCTATTCTGGTTGGTAAAGAGAGCATTGCTGGTGAAATTAAAGCCAGAGAAGATGTTGCAAAAGCACCTTCGAAAATTGCGTCTGTAAAATCAGCCAAAGAAGAAGCCGATGGCTCTGAGTCAGCTGATGCAGAATCAACTGAAGCAGTCGCTGAGGCCTTAGTCGCCGAAGCATCGGAAGCAGTGGCAACTGAAGCAGCGCCCAAAAAAGCGGCAGTGAAAAAAGCGGCCACTAAAAAGGCAGTAGAACCTTCAGCAGATAAAACTGAAGACGAAAAGTAATAAAAACCTCGATACCCTGTTGACTGAAAAGTGAATCGAGTATTGAGGAAAGACCCTTTTTAAGTTTGGGCTGACATGTAGCCCAGACTTAAAGATACTTAAATTTATTACGAATTAATAAATTCTCTTAAACTTTAAAGGTTAAGAGACTCAAGATAAATATAGCGAGGCATTGAAGTGGCTGTAACAGCATCTTTAGTTAAAGAACTCCGCGAACGTACAGGTTCGGGAATGATGGAATGTAAAAAAGCACTGGTTGAGTGCAATGGCGATATTGAAGCCGCAGCCGAACTAATGCGCATGTCGGGCGCGGCTAAAGCAGATAAAAAATCTAGCCGTGTAACGGCTGATGGCGCCGTAATGGTCAGAGTAGAAGGCAGCACAGCGGTTATTCTAGAAATTAACTCCGAAACTGACTTTGTTGCGAAAGACAGTAATTTCCATGATTTTGCCGATAGTGTAGTTAAAGCCATCTTAACTAATAAGCCAGCATCGGTTGAAGTGATTGGTGGACTGTCAATTAGTGACTCTCAAACAGTTGAAGAAGCACGTCAGGCATTAATTTCGAAAGTCGGTGAGAATATTCAAATTCGACGCTTTGAAATCATTGAATCTGCACTTGGTGTTGCATCTTATTCTCATGGTTCTCGGATTGGTGTGTTGGTTGAATCAGATGCTGATGATGGCATGGCGCGTGATATTGCAATGCATGTTGCTGCCGTTAACCCTCAATACATTGATGAATCTGCCGTTCCGGCCGAATTCGTTGAAAAAGAAAAAGCAATTTTGATTGCTCAAGCCCAAGACAGTGGTAAGCCTGCTGAAATTATTGAAAAAATGATTCAGGGACGTTTGAATAAATTTCTAGCAGAGGTTACCTTGTTGGGACAGCCTTTTGTTAAGGATCAAGATCAGACCGTTGGTAAGTTATTGTCAAATGCTGGCAGTTCAATAACACGCTTTGTTCGATATGAAGTAGGTGAAGGTATCGAAAAGAAAGTCGAAGACTTTGCTGCCGAAGTAGCTTCTCAGCTCAAAAGCTAAAGTTTCATAGTTAACTTAAAGGCCGCTCTCGCGGCCTTTATTTTATTAACGTCTAAAAAATGTATTGCCTATGACATTAATGGCACCTAATTTCTTAGTTCAGTAGGCTAATTTGTAGGGAGTTGATGTACACTGCAATACTCAAGAATGGCATTGCAAAATTCATGTATATTGGGCCTTAATTAAAGTTTAACGGCCTATGCCTCACGAAAAAGACGTGACTTAATAAAGCCGTGTGCTTTGTTACAATTTTGAAATGAATGAGTGGAAAATGATCGACCTTAAATACAAGCGCTTATTGGTTAAACTCAGCGGTGAAGCCCTAATGGGGCAAAATGATTTTGGCATTGACCCTGTTGTTATTGCCAAGCTTTCTGTTGAATTGGATAGCTTGCAGCAAGCAGGTGTCGAGCTAGGTGTTGTTGTGGGTGGTGGTAATTTGTTTCGAGGTGCCCAACTGGCTGAGGCGGGTGTCGATAGAGTCACTGGCGATCACATGGGTATGCTAGCGACTGTAATGAACGCGCTAGCTTTGAGAGATAGCTTGCAACAACGTGGCGTAAAGGTAACCGTCATGTCGGGACTTGATATGCCTCAGGTTTGTGATCGATATACCCAACGCGAAGCTCGCCAAAGGATAGCCGATGGTGGCATTGTTATTTTTGCAGCGGGCACCGGTTGCCCTTATTTCACGACTGATACAGGTGCAAGTTTAAGAGCAGTCGAGATTCAGGCCGACCTGATGGTTAAGGCGACTAAAGTCGATGGGATTTATAATAAAGACCCAGTCAAATTTGAAGATGCAGTAAAATATGATCATCTTGACTACGATCAGGCAATTGATCAACGTTTGGCCGTTATGGATGTTGCAGCGATGATTTTATGCAACGATAATGCGCTCGATATGGTGGTTTGTGATATGAACCAGTCGGGTGTTTTACTCGAATTGGCAAAAGGTAAATCTATCGGCACGTTAGTGACCCGAAAAGAGGCATAAAAATGATTCATGATGTACAAAAAGATGCGTTGAGCCGAATGAACAAAAGCATCGAAGCATTCAAGGTCGAATTGTTAAAAATTCGAACGGGCCGAGCGCATGTCAGCCTGTTGAACCATATTTCGGTCGATTTCTATGGCAGTGAAGTACCCATTGGACAAGCTGCTAATCTGACCGTTGAAGACTCGCGAACTTTAGCCGTAACGCCCTGGGATAAAAGCATGGTTGCTGTGATCGAAAAAGCAATTATGAAGTCAGATCTGGGCTTAAACCCATCGACCTCGGGTGCTGTTATTCGTGTACCAATGCCCCCATTGACCGAAGAGCGGCGTAAAGAACTTGTCAAAGTTGTTAAAGAGTTGGCTGAGAATGCTCGAGTTGCAATCCGCAATATTCGACGTGATGCGAACAGTGATCTTAAATCTCTTGAAAAAGATAAGGATATTTCTGAAGATGATGAGCATAAGGGGCAGGAAATGGTTCAGCATACTACCAATCAATCCACCGCTGAAATAGAATCATTACTACAGATTAAAGAAAAAGAACTAATGGAAATTTAGGGTCTTTCGTTTTATATGGATTCATCAGTAACAGCAATAAAAGCCACACCAAAACATGTCTGCATTATCATGGATGGCAATGGCCGCTGGGCTAAAAAGCGTTTCATGCCAAGGACATTTGGGCATCGAAAAGGAGTGGCTATTACTCGGAATTCCATTGAGTTTTTTGCTCGAGCCGGCGTAAGATATTTAACACTTTTTGCGTTTAGCAGTGAGAACTGGAACCGTCCTGAAGAGGAAGTTAGCACGCTCATGGAATTGTTTTTTCGCTCATTAAAAGACAATAGCGCAGAGTTACATTCACAGAATATTCGTATTCGTTTCATTGGTGAACGTTCTGCTTTCTCTCAAACTCTGCAAAAGCAAATTGCTGAAGCAGAATTGCTAACATTTAAAAATAGCGTCATGACACTCAATATTGCCGCTAATTATGGTGGCCAGTGGGATGTATTGAATGCGGTAAAGAAAATAGCCTTAAGGGTTGAGCGGGGAGAAATTTCGTCAGAACATATTGATCAGCCAATGCTTGAAAGTGAACTGTCTTTAGCTGATACGCCTGATCCAGACCTTTTTATTCGAACGGGTGGAGAACACCGAGTCAGTAATTTTTTACTCTGGCAACTGGCTTATACTGAGTTTTATTTTACCGACGTATTATGGCCAGACTTTTCTAAACAGGAAATGCAAAAGGCACTTGATGATTACGCCAAGAGACAACGACGTTATGGCAAAACAAGTGATCAGATGGTGGACATTAAGTAATGCTAAAGCATCGAATATTAACGGCTATTGTCTTGGCATTGGTGTTTGCAAGTACGATTTTCTTTTTTGGGGATTACGGCTCTAACGTATTATTTTCTATCGGATTATTTGTTGCAATACGAGAGTTATTCGCACTTACTATAAAGCCAGAGAAAACACTTGGAATTATTATTTCGATCCTATTAGCCTCACTATTTTGGTTGGTTAATGTGAAGTCAGGTATCTGGCTGAACTTTTACTTTTCTTTCATCGGCTCATTAGCTTGGATTATCATTTTATGTTTTATGGTTCGCTACAAGTTCAGTGGTCGATGGACGATGCAGATTAAATGGTTACATTTCCTGATGGGTTTGGTTTTACTTTGGATTTGTGCGACAGGTCTTTTATTTGTGCAACGTCACTTTGATGCGGGTGGATGGATATTACTTTACACCTTAACACTTATATGGGTTGCTGATATTGGCGCTTACTTCTTTGGAAAACGTTTTGGTCGAAATAAACTTGCACCAGGCATTAGTCCAGGTAAAACGTGGGAAGGCGTTGTTGGTGGCATTGTTTGTAACTTGGTTTGGATGTGTATTGTATTTTGGCTAAGCAACGGGTGGGGTATAGCTTTTTGGCAGTTTATTTGTATTGGATTATGTGCTTCGGCTATTTCAGTTGTCGGCGACTTGTATGAAAGCATCTTAAAGCGTGAAGCTGATGTGAAAGATAGTGGTACATTATTACCGGGTCACGGCGGTGTCTTAGATAGAATCGATGGTGTCATTGCAGCAACCCCTGTTTTTATTTTTGGGCTGTACGTCGTAGGCGTGATTTAAATGAAGCAGGTGACTATTCTTGGTGGGACTGGATCGATCGGGGCAAGTAGCCTTGATGTAATCGCTCAGCACCCAACGCAATATTCGATTTATGCTGTCACAGCAAATACAAACGTTGAAAAAATGTTGTCGATTTGCCTTCAGTATCAGCCACGCTTTGCGGTAATGAGTGACAAGGCTAGTGCGCAGCAGCTTAAAGTGCTGCTGAATGATTCACCGACTCAGGTGATGGAAGGGCAGCAGGGTTTACTTGAGGTGGCTAGTCATGAAGACGTTGATATTGTTATAGCAGCGATCGTTGGCTCGGTTGGGTTGATGCCAACCTTGGCAGCTGTTCGCAGTGCTAAGCGAATATTATTAGCGAACAAGGAATCGTTAGTGATGATGGGTGATTTATTCATGAAAGAAGTTGCCCAACACAAAGCACAGTTGATTCCTGTGGATAGCGAACACAATGCCATTTTTCAATGCTTACCAGTCGATTATGCATCGAATCAAATGGCTAAAGGAATTACTAAAATACTACTGACGGGTTCTGGTGGCCCATTTCGTGATTTACCGCTGAATGAATTTGATGCAGTCACACCACAGCGTGCCATTACCCATCCTAACTGGAGTATGGGGCCCAAAATTTCGGTCGATTCAGCGACAATGATGAATAAGGGGCTAGAATTAATTGAGGCCTGTTGGTTATTTGATATTGATGAAAAAAATGTTGAAATTGTTTTGCATAAACAAAGTATTATCCATTCAATGGTGGCTTATACTGATGGCTCAGTATTGGCCCAACTGGGTAATCCAGATATGCGTACGCCGATTGCAAACGCTCTGGCGTGGCCAGATAGAATGAACTCTGGAGTTGAACCATTAGATTTGATTCAAGTCAGTCAATTAAGCTTTGAAACCGCCGATGAGCAACGCTTTCCCTGCCTTAAATTGGCTCGTGATGCATTTAAGCAAGGTGGTACTAGCATGGCGATTTTGAATGCGGCTAATGAAGTAGCGGTTGCCAGTTTTTTAAATGAACAGATAAAATTTACTGATATTCCTAAATTGATTGAAAATACTTTACAAAATATTCCTTCGAACTCAGCCAGTAATCTCGACATTATTTTAGAAGATGATCGACGGGCGCGAGAGTTTGCCAGCCAACAGTCTAAGGTTTATGGCCAACGGATGACTTACTAATGGAAGGCTTAGTTTCTATTCTTTATAGCATTGCTGCATTTGTTGTGGCTATCGGCATTTTAGTGACGATCCATGAATTTGGGCATTTCTGGGTGGCTCGCAAAATGGGTGTCAAGGTGCTCAGATTTTCAGTTGGTTTTGGAAAACCAATTTGGAAAAAAACAGCGGGACCCGATCAAACCGAATATGTCCTCGCGTGTATTCCGTTGGGTGGTTACGTAAAGATGCTCGATGAGCGTGAAGGTAACGTAGCTGACAGTGATTTAGATAGAACATTCAATCGAAAGAGCGTTTGGCGACGATTTGCCATTGTCGCTGCTGGCCCAGCGTTTAACTTTCTCTTCGCCATTGCCGCCTATTCACTTATTTACATGATGGGTGTTGTTGGTGTTAAGCCAGTGATTGGTGACGTTATTAGCCCGAGTCCTGCATATAGTGCCGGCATTCGATCACAGGATACGATTTTATCTGTCAATGGCATTAAAACTCCGAGTTGGGAAAAAACACGTTTTACATTACTCGAAGAATCTGTGGGTGCTGAGTCAATTGTGATTGAAGTTGAGCGTGCTGACCTTCAAATTCTGAAAACGGTAGTCGATATCAGCCAACTACAACTTTTGCAGAAAGAACAAATAGATTTAATCGGTGAATTAGGCTTCTCTGCTTGGCGTCCCGATATTCCACCCGTTATTGATGAAGTGGTTGCTGGCGGTGCCGCACAAGCTGCGGGTCTGTTGGCAAATGATCAAATTGTCATGCTAGCCGGCGAAATGATACCTAATGTGCATCGGTGGGTGAAATTGATCCGTGATAATCCAGAGAAATCTCTTGATGTATTGGTACTAAGAGGCGGTCAGCAAGTGTCACTTCAACTTACGCCTAAACTTCGCAATGACAAGGGCGAAAGCTTTGGATTTATTGGGGTAATGAATCGAATTGAGATACCTGATGATGTTCGACAAAAAATGGAAGTGATAGAACGCTATGGGCCAATCGATGCGCTGGGTGAATCGATAGATAAAACATGGCGGATGTCGTGGTTAACTTTAAAAGTACTGGGAAAATTAGTAGTGGGTGAAGCCAGTGTTAAAAACTTGAGCGGTCCAATTACCATCGCTCGTTATGCTGGAATTTCAGCCCGTGTAGGGCTTGAGCAGTTCATCACCTTTCTTGCCATTATCAGCATTAGTTTGGGCGTGTTAAATCTGCTGCCTGTTCCTATTTTAGATGGTGGCCATTTATTTTATTATTTGATCGAAATTATAAAAGGCAGTCCGGTATCAGAAACTACTGAAGTGGTCGGGCAGAAAATTGGTATGGCGCTATTATTTGGGCTATTGTCGATTGCTATCTATAACGATTTACTGCGTCTGGTGGAATAATTTTGAAGTTAAAGGTTTGGCTCAGTGTTTTACCCCTGTTATTTTCTGTTTTTACTGCTAGTGCGGATAGCTTCACTGTAGAGCAGATAGAAATTGTGGGTGCTAAGAAAATTTCTGTTGGTACTGTATTAAATTACTTACCCATTAATGTCGGCGAAGCATTTGACGCTGAGAGCGCCCCTTACTTTATCCGAGAACTTTACTCTACAGGTTTCTTTGATGAGATTGAGCTGTTGCGTGACGAGGGCACATTAGTGGTTAAAGTGAGTGAAAGACCTTCAATCTCTGCGGTTAATGTGGAAGGTAACGATAAGCTCACAGACGAGAATCTCGAACAGGCACTTGACCAGATTGGCATGACTCGAGGTAAAATATTCAATGAATTAAAGCTGTCAAGGTTAGAGCTTGAACTACAACAACTTTACTTTTCTCTTGGAAAATACGCTGTCAAGTTGACTACAGATTGGCGCTATCTTGACGATGATCGGGTTGAAATCGATATCAATATTTCTGAGGGTGAGGTTGCTCTTATACATTCGATTAATATTACGGGTAATCAAAAATTTAGTGAAGAAGCATTGCTTGACAATTTTGAGTTAGAAATTGCAGGTTCAGGGTGGTTCGCTTCTGATGAATATGCCAGCGCTAAATTATTGGGTGACCTTGAAAATCTCAGGTCATTTTATTTAGATAGAGGTTATGTGCGCTTTGAAATTGATTCTAAACAGGTCTCTATTAGCCCTGATCGTAAAGACATTAATATAACGGTCAATGTCACTGAAGGTGAGCAATATACCGTCAAAAGCATTGGTATTAATGGTGAATCTGTAGTCGATGAAGCTGAGCTATTAGCACTAGTAACCTTTAGGGATGGGGATACCTTTTCGCGCAAAAAAATGAATCAAGTTGTTAGCCTTATTAATAAGCGCTTTGGGGAGGATGGTTATGCTCTTTCTGACGTTAGAACTAGCCTCGATATTAATGACGAAGAAAAATCCATTGATTTAAAATTCCTAGTGACTCCGGGTAGAAAAATGACAGTGAGGACTATTAATTTCACTGGCAATGATACGAGTAAAGATAATATTTTAAGGCGTGAGATGCGTCAGCTTGAAGGATCTATTTATAAAGGAAGTAGTATTGAGCGATCAAGGATTCGACTTCAGCGTTTAAAGTTTTTAGCATCGGTTGATATTGTTTCTGTACCAGTTAGTGGAGATGATAATTTACTCGATTTAGAAGTTACTGTTGTTGAGCGGTTCTCTGGTAGCTTTCAGGTCGGCCTTGGATATTCCCAGACTCAGGGTGTTTTATTGACTCTTGGTTTTGACCATGACAATATTTTTGGTACAGGAAAGTCTGTTGGCTTTTCTTTCGATAATTCAAAATCCACAAAACAATACAGGTTTAACTACCTGAATCCTTACTTCACGGCTGACGGCGTTAGTCGTGGTTTCAACCTGACTTTTAGAGAAACGGATGCAGCTGAGGATAACTTTACTAATTATTTACTGGATCAAATCAAGCTGTCAGTTGCATATGGTATTCCTATTTCTGAATACAATTCGTTCAGCTTTAGTTTAGGTGCCGTTCGAAATAATGTTAGAATATCTAATAAAGCATCTACTGAGGTAGTTGATTTTATTGTTAATAATGGTAATGAATACAATCAAGTTAGCATTACTGATAATATTAGTGGTCAAGGCTATACAAGTGCCTTTGGTGGGGTGAGTATCTCAAATGATACTAGAAACAGACTTATTTTTGCTGATTCAGGGCATCTAAATTTCCTTTCATTAGAAGTGTTTAGTGGTGATCTGGACTATTATAAAGTTATGTATCGTCATCAAACTGCCTTCCCTGTTACAGACAAAATAACTTTTGGGTTTCGTAATCGGATTGGCTATGGTGATCGTTATAGTGGAACATCAGATGTGCCATTTTTTGATAAATACCATGCCGGTGGTGTTCGGTCTGTCCGAGGTTATGAAGAGAATAGCTTAGGCCCGCTTGATAGTAATGGCGACTCCTTTGGAGGTAATCTACAGATCACTGCGACAACGGAACTTTTGTTCCCTCTAGAATCACTTGCCAGTTCAGATACTTTCCGACTTGCGCTATACTTTGATGCTGGTAATGTATTTAAGGATAGTAATTCATTTGAAAGCAGTGATTTACGTCAGTCAGTGGGAATTTCTGCGAAGTGGTTTTCAGTGGTAGGTCCGCTAGAGTTTAGTTATGCATTCCCAATTAATGATCAACCAAGTGACGATACTCGAGAATTTCAGTTTTCACTGGGTGCGTCGTTTTGAATAGGGTTCTGAAGATCGATATGACAAGACACTTGTTAATTTTAGTGCTGACACTTTTTGCCAGTAACAATACACTATTAGCGGCTGATCACAGTTTTAAAATAGGATTTGTGAACACGTCGCGCGTTTTAAAAGAAGCACCTCAGGCTCGTAAGGTCGAAGAGCGACTTGAAGCTGAGTTTAAACCGCGTGAGGCACAGCTGAAGCTGAAGCGAGAGGAAGTGTTGATGATTGAAGAACAACTAAAGTCTACTGAGGTTCTGATTACTGTAAAAACAAGGCGCAAACTTGAACGTGAAATAAGACTCAAAGTGAGTCAATTAAAGTTTCTAGAACAGGAATTTAGAGAAGATCAAAATTTAAGAAGAAATGAAGAAATTCATGAATTACAGAAAGTGATAGCAAACGTTTTGCTGGAATTAGGTGATTCAGAGCGGTTTGATTTGATACTCACAGAAGGTGTGAGCTACGTTTCTAATCAAATCGATATTACGGCACAAATAATCGATATGTTAAAAATTTCTTCTAAATTGACAGAAGAAGAAGTCCAGTAACTTTAATATTGAGGCTGTGTATCCAAATTACTTTTACTATTGATATCTTAGTTATAGCTAAAGGAAAGTAAATGTCTAAGTCTCAACTTTAAACAATTTAATTTATAGAAAAGGATTTAAAATAATAATATGAAGAATTAAGTGGTGAGTTTTTCCCTTCAAAGTCTTGCTGCTAAGCTAGATTTGAGTTTTTCAGGTAACCCAGAAACTATCATTTGTGGCGCTGGATCACTTACAAATGCTACCTTAAGTGACCTTTGTTTCATTCAAAGTTTAAAATATACAGCCCGATTAGAAAACAGCAATTGTTCAACCGTGATTGTGCCTCTTGATTTTGATTGTGCCAAAATTAACAAACAGTTCTTATTTTCGGCTACGCCTCAGCTGTCATTCGTTCAAGCCTTGCACTTATTAGTGCCAGCATTAACAGACCTGTCCTTAACTACAATACACCCGTCAGCCCAAATTTCTGATAGTGCCACATTAGGTGAAGGGGTGTCGGTCGGTGCTCTAGCGGTGATCGGTGATAATGCAGTTATTGGTTTGGGAACTTCCATTGGCGCTGGTTGTATTATTGAGCAGAATGTAACAATTGGTGATCACTGCTTATTGCATAGCCGAGTTACCTTATGTCGACAGGTAATTATAGGCAACAATTGCATATTACAGTCTGGCGTCGTACTGGGTGGGGATGGCTATGGGCTGGTGATGCACGAAGAGCGATGGCACAAGGTGCCGCAAATTGGAACTGTTATACTAGAAAATGATGTTGAAATTGGTGCCAATACGACTGTCGATCGAGGGGCTCTTGACGATACGGTTATAGAGCAAGGTTGTAAATTGGATAACCTGATTCAGGTTGCTCACAATGTTCGAATCGGTGCACATACTGCGATTGCAGGTCACGTGGCCATCGCTGGGAGTGTTACTATCGGTCGTTATTGTCAGATTTCGGGTTGTGCCGCAATTGCAGGGCATCTCAAAATTGCGGATTATGTAAAAGTTACCGCTATGTCTTTGGTGACAAAAAACATTATTAAACCCGGTGTCTATTCCTCGGGCACACCATTACTGAATAATAAAGATTGGCACAGATGCAATGTGCGTTATAAAGCCTTGGATCAGTTAGCCAAGTCTGTTGCTTCACTAGAAAAGAATAAATAATTCTTTTTTTAAAAATAGAGGTCGTATGTCGGGTTTTGATATTAGTAAAGTAATGGCACTATTACCTCATCGTTACCCGTTTTTGTTAATTGATAAAGTGATTGATACTGACAATAAAGAATATCTTACGGCAATAAAAAATGTGTCTTTTAACGAACCTTTTTTTCAAGGTCATTTTCCGGGTAAGCCGATTATGCCCGGTGTTTTGATACTCGAAGCGATGGCTCAAGCGACGGGGTTGTTGTCTTTTTCATCGATGTCAGTGGACCCTAAAACAAAGTTACATATGCTAGTTGGGATGAATAAGTCGAGGTTCCGTGGTCAGGTCTTACCCGGTGATCAATTAGAAATAAAAGTCAGACTGACCCGAAATATGCGTGGCATTGGCCTCTATGAATGTCAGGCATTTGTGGATGGGGCGATGGTTGCTGAGTCTGATATGATGCTGTCAGTTCAGGATAACGATATATGATACATGCCACAGCAATTGTCGATGAAAAAGCCAAACTGGGTGAAAATGTTTCGGTTGGTGCTTACAGTATTATTGGTCCAGAAGTAGAAATAGGTGCTGGAACCGAAGTTGGTCCTCATGTCGTTATCCAAGGTCCTTCGACTATTGGCGAACATAATAAAATTTTTCAGTTTAGCTCTATAGGTGAAATGCCGCAGGACAAGAAATACAATGGCGAACCGACTAGGTTGACAGTTGGTGATCGCAATGTAATTCGAGAATACGTTACCTTTAATCGAGGTACGGCTGGTGGAACTGGTGAAACAGTGATTGGTAGCGATAATTTATTTATGGCTTCTAGTCATGTTGCTCATGATTGTATTGTTGGCAATCATACGGTATTCGCGAATGCCGCTTCTCTGGCTGGGCATGTGGAAGTCGGTGATTATGCTATTTTGGGCGGTTTTACCACAGTCCACCAGTTTACTCAGATTGGTTGCAATTCACTTTGTGGCCAAGGATCTGTTGTGACGCAGGATATACCGCCTTTTTCTACGGCTGCGGGCAATCGTGCAAGAACGATTGGTATCAATAAAGAGGGATTGCGACGCAAAGGTTTCTCTGAAGATTTGATTCGAGCTCTACATAAGTCCTTCAGAGAGCTTTTAAAATCGAAAGCTACCAAAGAGGAAGCATTGGAAAAGTTACTGCCACTGTGCGAAGCATATCCTGAAGTATCGGAATTTGTTAATTTTATTAAAAATAGTAAAAGGGGCATTGCCCGATAATTAAATATAACCTATTTTTTATGGATAGAAGCTCTGTTAAAGTCGTAATCGTCTAATTAGTTCCTGATTAAGCTTCTTTTAAAACCGACTAGTGGCAAAGACAAATATTCTATTGAAATGACACAGCTACTTTTAGATGAATGGTCGGCTCATATTTTTCCACATGATAAAAACAGCTTTTAGCACAGTCAATAACTTAAATTACTACTTGGCTTTGTCATACAAAACAACCTAATACAACCTAAGGGTCGCATGAATATTTTAGCCTTTGATACCTCTACGGAGGCCTGTTCAGCCGCTTTGCTTCGCGATGATGGTAAAGTATTTAGTGTGTTTGAAGTTGCTCCACGTCAGCACACTAAACTACTCCCCCAGATGATGAATACAGTTTTAAGTAACTCTCAGTTGGCAAAGCGGGATATTACACATTGCGCTTTTGCCAATGGGCCTGGCACTTTCACTGGTATTCGAATTGCCGCTTCAACTGCACAAGGCATAGCGATAGCCTTGGATATACCGATTGCGCCTATTTCAACGCTAGCCGTACTAGCTCAGGCTAGCTTGGATAACTATTCTGTACCTAATGTTTTGGTCGCTCTCGATGCCCGTATGGGAGAAGTTTACTGGGCTGTCTATGAAAGGGATGCTCTTGGATTGGCTGAGCTTAAAGGGTGTGAAAACCTTAACAAGCTAGATGATGTGCTTCTTCAGGATATACCCGTCTGTGGAACAGGGCATGGTTGGACGGTAGGTGAAATCATTTGGCGTCGGAATTTTTTAGGGCAGCAAGAATTAACGTTAGATTCAGCGTTGTTGCCCAATTCGCGCGCTTTGCTAAAACTGGCGCAGCGGGCAATTGAGAATGGAGCCACCGTTCCTGCCGAACATGTTTCAATCAACTATCTTAGAAATAAAGTCGCTGAGAAATCTAAAAAAAATCCCTTGGGAAGAGGCTAATGCATTGAAATATCCCTATGGAGAACCACACCAGACTGGTGTCATCAAAAGCCAGGCTGACGATTTTCGAGTGAGTGAAAACCTAGGCTTTGAAGCCTGCGGAGAGGGAGAGCATCTTTTTCTTCACATCGAGAAAACAAACTTAACCACGCCAGATTTAATTGAGCAGGTAGCGCGTGAATTTTCTGTCAAAGCCCGTGACATTGGTTACAGCGGTTTAAAGGATAAACTAGCCGTGACACAGCAGTGGCTCAGTGTCCATTTGCCTGGTCAAATGAATAGCGTGGAAATTCCGTTATCTTCTCACTACACACTATTGCAACATGGCTGGCATAATAAAAAAATCCGGTCAGGCAGTCATCGCTCTAATAGCTTTGAAGTCATCGTTAGAGGCGTCGCTGAACTATCAAACCAAACTCAGCAGCAAATTGACGATGTGAAAATGTCAGGAATGGCGAACTATTTTGGAGAGCAACGCTTTGGTGCTCAGCAAGATAATGTTGAGCGTGCGATTCATACATTTACCAATGAGAGGCGAACCAGAAAGCTTAGCCGAACCAAGCGTAGCCTTTATATCTCTTCATTGCGGAGTTTTCTATTTAATCAGATTTTATCCCAGCGTCTAGAACAAAATCACTGGCTTCAGCCCCTACAAGGCGATGTTTATATGTTGTCAGGTAGTCATTCTTTATTCTCAGATGCAATTGATGACAGCATTCTTGAACGCTACCAACAGCAAGATATTTCCAGTGCAGCCAGTTTGTATGGTGATGGGATTAGCATGCTATCAGAAAAGGCTTTAGCAATAGAAGCCGCTGTTTATAATCAATACCCCGAGATCGTAGAGTGTCTGGTTGCGCAAAAGGTGAAGCTTCAAATGCGCACGACTCGAGCGACTGTAGAGGGGTTCAATGTCGTTCATGACACCGATTCACAGTCACTCAAAGTTACCGCAACTTTGCCCAGTGGTTGTTTTTTCACAACACTGCTCAAACATTTTATCGATACATCAAATACAGCTTAGTAGTTTTAAGCATTGACGCTTTAAATGTAATATTAAATTAGAGCTAAATTATTTTTTTCGATAAACACAAAACCAGCCTTCTAAGCCACCCTTTTTGTAATAGACACCTTCTTTCAAAGTAATGTACTCTAAGGTATTGGACGACACCAAAGATTCCAGTTTGGCTTCAAATCCATGTGTTTGCCATAAATCACGGTGAACAGTAATTGCTAGAATACCCCCAGGTTTCAAAATCCGTATGACTTCGTCTAAAGGCTCAGCGCCAACATGGCCATGAGTGAAAGTGCCCGAGGAAATCGCCGCATCATAGATATTACTTTCGACGTCCAAAGGCAGGTTTAAGTCACCTGTGAAAAGTGACAGGTAGATATTTCGATGGCTTGCCACCTGTAACATATCAGGTGATAAATCGATGCCCTCAAGACGAGTATATCCCTGCTTATGCAGCAATGTACAGGTTAGCCCCGTACCACAACCAATATCAATTATGCGAGAAGATTTCTCAGGTAGATTTTCGATAAGTAACTTGGCGATTGAGCTAGGTGAGGTGTAACCGAGCTTATCAAGCATTTCGTGGTCATAATTAGCCGCCCACTTTCGATAAAAATTGACATGAGATTGGTTTTCGTCAGTCAAACCATAGGCTTGACTGACGAATGCACTGGGTTCTTTATTAGCAGGAATAGTTTTAGCCTGTTAGCTTTGGTGGCTTAAAGGCTGGCCAGCATGGTGTCTGCATCGCTCACTTCAAATTTACCTGCGGCTTCAATATTTAGTACTTCGACCACACCATCGTTAATCAGCATCGAATAACGCTGTGATCGAATGCCCATACCATTGTCCGTCAAATCTAACTCAAGCCCTACTGCCTGAGTAAAGTTTGCACTGCCATCCGCCACCATCATAACGCGATCCTGCGCATTGTGTTGTTCTCCCCAGGCACTCATAACAAAGGCATCATTCACAGACAGACAGACAATCAGGTCAATACCCTTGGAGAATAAGGCTTCTGATTTAACAACATAACCTGGAAGATGAGATGCTGAGCAAGTTGGCGTAAATGCACCAGGAAGTGCAAATAGTGCCACTTTCTTGCCTGAAAACAATTTGTCGGTAGACTCATTTTTAATGCTAGAGCCATCCATATATTGCAATGTGATTGAAGGAATTTTTTCACCAATATTGATCGTCATATTAAAATCCGTTAATTAAAATTAGTCAGTTTTTGACAAGAGTTTAGAATACACTATTTGTGATTCAGATATAATTGTAGTGAATAACAATAACACTAATAATGACCTTTCGTTTAGCATAATGATATTCCAATAGAGGCAATAAATTAATGTGGAAGTTACATCGTTTAGACCAGCGTAATCATTGGATTTTCGATATGGATGGCACGTTAACCATCAGCGCCCATGATTTCGATTATATGCGTAACGAATTAGGCCTAGGAGCCGATGAGCCGATTTTAGAAGCATTACACGCTATGCCAAATGAACAATCAGCACCTCTTTGGTTAAAGTTAGATGAACTTGAATGCCATTTTGCGGAGAAATCGACACTCATGCCTGGTGTGCCCGAGTTACTTGAAAAGTTGCAGACACGGGGTGCAAAATTAGGATTACTCACTCGTAACGTTATGCCCGTTGTCGAAACTACATTGAATGCATGCGGCATAGGCCATTTTTTCCCTATCGAGCACAGGTTAGATCGGGATTCCTGTGAGCCTAAGCCATCCCCTGATGGTATTAATCACTTGCTTAAAGAGTGGCGGGCTGAGCCGAGTGATGCGGTGATGGTAGGCGACTATTGGTTTGATTTGCAGGCGGGTAGAAATGCCAAAGTGGCGACAATTCACCTTGATCTTTCCGGCGATTTTGCCTGGCCAGAAGTAACTGATATTAGCATACGGCAGTTTTCAGAAATCCATGAGTACCTATAGCAAATGGGCAATTCTAAGGTTTTGCTTGTTTAAACTATCGTAAGGTTCATCCCGTGTTTTGTCGTGGACATCCATTCGGTAATTAATAAATTCGGCCTCATCTTCGTAATGCAAAAAAGGATTACCCTCTACTTGCTCTGCGAAGGTGCAGGTTTTTTTAACCGAATAATTATGACCGGGATGTATCAGCATATCATCAGGAAGCTCATGCTTCATTTGCTTTAAAGTTTCAAACATTTCTTGGGGATTGCCGCCACTTAGGTCACAACGACCACAACCAAAGACGAAAAGAGTATCACCCGTAATAATCTCATTGCCGAGTTGATAGCAGGCTGAGCCAGGCGTATGCCCTGGCGTGTGTAAGACTTTTATTTGACTCTCGCCAAGGGCTATATCATCACCGCCATGATGCAAACAAGGCTTAGCTATATCACTGCCCCAAAACTCAAATTCAGGCTTGAGTAAATGAATTTCAGCGTGGTTATGTTCTAAAATGCCTTCGATACCATTAATGTGATCGTGGTGACTATGAGTCAACAAGATATCGGTGATTTTTAGGTCGAGTTTTTCGGCTTCTGTAATAATTGCAGATGAATCCCATGCTGGATCCACTACTGCGGTACGTCTTGTGGCGATATCCTCAATCAAGTAGACAAAGTTCAACATTGGTCCTAGTTCGAGAGTATGTATTTTGAATCCACTGTTGGACATTGTATTTACCTTGCAATTAAGTGTGACAGATTATACTCAGAAGCTGGATTTTTAACACAATACTAACGACAATAGGGTACTTTTCAGAATTTCCCAGCAATACTTAATTCTGGGCTACGATTAATAGGAAAATTATGAGCAAATCATCGGTAAATAAAGTCGTTCTAGCCTATTCAGGTGGACTCGATACCTCAGTTATATTGAAATGGTTGGAAGATGAGTACGATTGTGAAGTCGTCACTTTTACAGCTGATATAGGGCAGGGTGAGGAACTTGAACCTGCTCGTATTAAAGCTGAAAAATATGGCGTAAAAGAAATCTATATCGAAGACTTACAAGAAGAGTTCGTGCGCGACTTTGTTTTCCCTATGTTTAGAGCCAATGCTATTTATGAAGGTGAATACTTATTAGGAACATCGATAGCTCGTCCATTAATTTCTAAACGTTTGATCGAAATAGCCAAAGAAACGGGTGCTGACGCTGTCGCTCATGGTGCAACGGGTAAAGGTAATGATCAAGTCCGCTTCGAGCTAGGTGCTTATGCACTCAATCCCGATATCCGTGTTATTGCCCCCTGGCGTGAGTGGGATCTAAACTCACGTGAAAGTTTGATGGCCTATGCTGAAAAAGCAGGCATTGCGATAGAACAAAAATTAGGTCAGAAATCGCCTTATTCGATGGATGCAAACATGCTGCATATTTCATACGAAGGTGGCATTCTCGAAGATCCATGGTTAGAGCCAGAAGAAGATATGTGGCGCAAAACCGTTTCACTTGAAAAAGCGCCCAACACGCCTCTATATTTAGAGCTAACTTATGCAAAAGGTGACATTGTGGCCATTGATGGCGAGTCAATGACACCAGCTGAAGTGTTAAGGCATTTAAATAAAGTTGCAGGAGAACATGGCGTGGGTCGATTAGATATGGTCGAAAATCGCTATGTTGGCATGAAGTCCCGTGGTTGTTATGAGACACCTGGCGGCACCGTCATGTTGAAAGCTCACCGAGCTATCGAATCAATTACACTAGATCGTGAAGTGGCTCATTTAAAAGATGAGTTGATGCCAAAATACGCAACACTTATCTACAATGGCTACTGGTGGAGTCCAGAACGTCTTATGATGCAACAAATGATCGATGCTTCTCAGGTCACAGTTAATGGTGTTGTTAAGGTTAAGCTTTACAAAGGCAACGTTATGATTGCTGGCAGGAAGTCTGATACCAACAGTTTGTATGACGAAGCCATTGTTACTTTTGAAGATGATTTGGGCGCCTATGATCAGAAAGACGCTGAAGGCTTTATTAAACTAAATGCCTTACGGTTAAAAATTGCGGGCAAAAAGTAAAAAGAGCTTCATTTTTTTGGTTTTTTAGGTGCATATTTTTATTGACAGGGCTGATAGCAATATTGCTATCAGCCTGCTTTCCTTTAAATGACATTGACAGGGCCGATGAAAGTGATGTGAGTTTGCAAAAAATAGATAATTCTCAAGTATAATAATGTTGATAGTCCCTTAATTTTAAGCAATCAGGCCATCAATTACAAAATGTGGACCGAGCAAAAATTCGATGGCGTCAACAAAATCTTTAGTTTGGTTTCGTTTAACACCCGCGCCAACTTTATCAAGAAATACCATTTCAGCATCAACCATCTAGTTCTTCCAATTCCGAGTATTTTTTGCCCACCCGATAAATTATCGGGCAACATCATCAGATTTTCTATGACCGTCAATTTTGGGAATTCATGTGTAATCTGAAGGATCCGAAGTAAGACTTTGGCAAACAGCTGATGGGATTTCAGCCCCGTGATATCTTCACCATTCAGGAAAATACTGCCAGAGCTGGGTTCGTAGACATCTGCAATAGGGTTGAAAAAGTAGTCTTTGCGGCATCATTGGGGCCAATCAAGCCTTTAATAGAACCTTTCCCGATGAGGAGCGAGGTATTGTTGACGGCTATTAAATCACCGAAATGATTGAGAGGTTTTTAACTCTAATTATGATATTAAAGTCACCTGCTCAATAGTAAAAAAATCAAAGGAGCTTGCTTGAATCAAAGTTATAAAAAAAGATTGGTAAGACCTAAATAAGCCCATTTTACAATAACATCTCTACGTGTGAGACATATGCTATTAATTTTTTTACTCCCCCAATTAAAATTTTTAAGTTGCTTATAAAGGTTTATCAATTGAAAATAATTGTTCTAATCATAGGATTTGGATTGCATTCTAATGACAGCCACCGTAATAGAAAAAAGCGAAATTAAATCAACTACCTGTTATATGTGTGCCTGTCGGTGTGGCATTAACGTAACAGTCGAAGATGGGGAAGTCCGCTACATTGAAGGCAACCCAAATCATCCAATCAACAAGGGTGTTATTTGTGCGAAAGGCTCTTCAGGCATTATGAAGCAGTATTCACCTGCGCGCATTACTAAACCATTACGACGAATACCCGGGGCCGAACGCGGAACGTCTGCGTTTGAAGAAATTTCTTGGGAAGAAGCGCTCGATACCATTAGTAAGCGTTTAGAGCATATCCGTGAAACTGATCCAAAACAGTTCGCATTGTTCACTGGTCGCGACCAGATGCAGGCTTTGACAGGGTTGTTTGCAAAACAATTTGGCACGCCAAACTATGCGGCTCACGGTGGTTTTTGTTCTGTCAACATGGCCGCTGGATTAATCTATACGATCGGCGGATCGTTCTGGGAATTCGGTGGACCTGACCTTGAGCGTTCAAAATTATTTATCATGATCGGCACAGCAGAAGATCACCACTCCAACCCAATGAAGGCAGAGCTAGCTCAGTTTAAACGAAATGGTGGAAAATTTATTGCTATCAACCCAGTGCGAACTGGCTATGCCGCCATTGCAGATGAGTGGGTACCCATAAAGCCCGGTACTGATGGCGCTTTATTACTCGCTATTAATCATGAAATTATTAAACAGGGCTTGTTTGATCGTGATTTTTTATCGAAGTATAGTAACTCACCTGATCTGGTCAATGTAGAAGAGGACAGCGATACCTTTGGTATGTTCATCCGCTCTGAATTAGCCGAAGATAAAAAATGTGTCGAACCTGAAAATAAAATGTGGTGGGATAGACATACTGATCAAGCGGTGTCTTCGCATGCTGAAGGCGCTGACCCACGATTAATGGGTGAATTTGAATTAGAAGATGGCACAAAGGTAAAGCCATCATTTCAATTACTAAAAGAACGAGTTGAAAAATATACACCCGAGTGGGCTGCAGAAATTACTGGCATTTCGGCTGATACGATTCGCAGACTAGCGCACGAAATGGGTATTGTTGCGCGTGATGAAACAATTGAGCTACCGATCCCATGGACCGATGCTTGGGGTAATGAGCACGAATCAATCACAGGAAACCCAGTGTCATTCCACGCTATGCGGGGCTTAGCGGCTCATTCCAATGGTTTTCAGACCATTCGCTCCTTGGGTATATTGATGTCCCTATTGGGCACAATTGATCGTCCAGGCGGATTTCGTCATAAAGCACCGTTTCCGCGTCCAATTCCACCCTGTGCAAAACCACCTAAGTCGCCTGAAGATGTTCAACCAGGCTCACCATTAGAAGGTATGCCACTCGGTTTTCCAGCCTCACCTGAAGATTTATTTGTCGATGATGAAGGTGGTCCAGTACGATTAGATAAAGGATTCTCGTGGGAATATCCGTTGTCAGTGCATGGCTTAATGCACAATGCGATTACCAACGCATGGCGCGGCGATCCTTACCCAATTGATACATTGATGTTGTTTATGGCCAACATGGCGTGGAATTCATCAATGAATACATCACGTGTTCGTGAAATGCTCACTGATAAAAGAGAAGATGGTGAATATAAAATCCCATTTTTAATCGTCTGTGATGCTTTTCATTCTGAAACCATAGCGTTTGCCGACATTGTATTACCCGATACAACTTATCTCGAACGACACGATGCAATGTCCATGCTCGACAGGCCTATTTCCGAATTTCAAGGCCCTGCTGACTCAGTAAGGGTGCCTGTCGTACCACCCAAAGGAGAATGTCGTCCATTCCAAGATGTCATTGTTGAATTGGGTTCAAGGCTTAAACTGCCTCGGTTTATGAACCTAGACGGCACGAGAAAATTTAAAGACTATAAAGATTTAGTCATTAATTATGAAACCGAGATAGGTTCTGGTATTGGCTTTTTGGCGGGTTGGCGCGGTAAGAATGGTGAAAAGTCCTTGCGGGGTGAGCCAAACCCGAATCAATGGGAAATGTATGCTAAAAATGACTGCGTTTTTCAGTACGAGCTGCCAAAGTCTTATCAATATATGCGTAACTGGAACAGGGGTTACTTACATTGGGCGCAAGACCACAGCATGATTCGCCATACTGATCCCATTAATATACATGTTTATTCTGAACTCCTTCAGAAATTCCGTTTAGCTGCAGAAGGAAAACGGGAAGGTCGTCAGCCACCTGACCACCTGCGTGAAAGGGTACGTTTACATTTTGACCCATTACCGTTTTATTCTGAGCCACTGGAAACGCAGACTATTGACAAAGATTTGTATCCCTTAAATGCGATAACTCAGCGTCCGATGGCGATGTATCATTCTTGGGATTCTCAAAATGCTTGGCTGCGCCAAATTCATGCACACAACTATTTGTTCATGAGTCCAAGAGTTGGTGCAGAGCATGGCTTTGGAGATGGTGACTGGATTTGGGCTGAATCAGCTCACGGCAAAGTCAGGTGTATGTGTCGGTTCAGTGAATCGGTAGAGCCAGGTACGGTTTGGACTTGGAATGCAATTGGAAAAGCCTCAGGTAGCTGGTCACTAGATGACAAAGCGAATGAATCGAAAAAAGGCTTTTTATTAAATCATTTGATTAGTGAAGAAATTCCATCAGGCAAAGGCCAGGGGGTTTATTCCAATTCTGACCCCATTACAGGACAGGCCGCTTGGTACGATTTACGGGTTCGTGTTTATAAAGCGGGTGATGACGAACCAAAAGAAACATCGCCGCAATTTGACACCATGAAACGAGTACCTGGTATGGAGCCCGCTCGTGGCCTATGGCAGTCTTTTGCAAAGGGGTTGCTTAACAGCGGCTCAAAAAATGGATCAGGTAAGGAGTAGACAATGACACAATTGGCCTTAGTAATTGATTTAAATACCTGCGTTGGCTGTCACGCTTGTGTTACCAGCTGTAAAGAGTGGAACACATCGGGAGAAGCAGGCCCAATGGCGGATAAAAACCCTTATGGTGCCGATCCGACCGGTAACTTTTTTAACCGAGTTCAAACCTTCGAAGTAGGTGTGTTCCCTCAAACTCAAACCATTCATTTTCCGAAGTCATGTTTGCATTGTGAAGAGCCACCTTGTGTTCCCGTTTGTCCAACAGGTGCCAGTTATAAGCGACCGGAAGATGGCATCGTACTGGTTGATTATGACAAGTGTATTGGCTGTGAGTATTGTGCTTGGGCTTGTCCTTATGGCGCGAGAGAGTTCGATGAAAGTAAGAAGGTAATGAAAAAGTGTACCTTATGTGTTGACCGAATATATGACGAGGAATTACCAAAATCTTTGCGCAAACCCGCTTGTGTCTTGGCTTGCCCAGCAAGTGCTCGTATTTTTGGTGACATTCATGACCCAGAGTCTGAAGCTTCAATAGCAATCAATTTGTCGAATGGCTACCAACTCATGCCAGAGTGGGGCACGCAAGCTGCCAACCATTATCTGCCTCGACGTAAAGTGGATATCAAAGTGCATGAAGAAGATTTAATGCGTTCGTCTAATCCATTGGACGAAGAGGATCGAGGCCAACGTAAGCCAACGACTCGCGTGACTCTTGATGACTCTACTTCGTGGTGATATTGATTACCATCCGTCGTGAGTTAATACTTTTAATAAGTAAAATTTAGATGAATACTAAACTATGAAACCTGCAATATCTGTCATTCTACTGACCACCTTAATCGGTGTGGCTCAGGGTCTATTTTTGGCCTACTACAGTGCCGAACTTCTCTCCCTGCTAATGATACTACCGAATCAAGAACTGGTCGGGTCGAGTTGGGCTGGTATTACCAGTCTTGTTCTTTTGGTGGGTGGTTTGATCGCATCATTTTTCCATCTGGGTCATCCCGAACGAGCCTGGCGTGCGGCTACTATGTGGCGGACATCGTGGTTATCACGTGAGGTAATCGCGCTACCGATAACCATGGGTTTTATTTTTATTTATATCGTATTGAAACTGACAGGTAATCAACAGGTTATTTTTAGTTTAGGTAACGGCAATCAGTTAGATCTAGCTGCAGTGGTTGGTTTTTTTGCAATGATCGCAGTTTTTGCCCTGTTTATTTGTACTGCGATGATTTACACCTGTTTGAAATTTTTACAAGAATGGCATAGTCCGTTAACCGTTTTGAATTTTGTGCTCATGGGTTGTGCGTCAGGTTTCGTTATGGCCAGTGCAATGGCTGCCTACTTTGATCCCCAAATTTTTGGTTATATATCTAAGGCAGCAATGGTGCTCAGTGTTGCTGCGTTGATATCACGCTATGCGTCATTGGTGCGCAATAAAAATTTACGCAGCCCCAGCACACTGCAAACTGCCATCGGTATTCATCATCCCAATATCAGGCAGATAGCGCAGGGTGCTATGGGTGGTAGTTATAATACACGTGCATTTATACATACCTACGGCCCATCAGTAGTTCAGTTTGCCAGACGATTCTTTCTAATAGCTGGTTTTATTGTTCCTGTTTTACTATTGGCCTTCAGTAGTGAGACATCGGTGGTAATTTGTGCTTTGGCATTTTTGATTCAATACTCAGGATTGTTAGCTGAGCGATGGTACTTCTTTATCGAAGCTAAGCATCCGCAGAATCTTTATTATCAAATGATATCCTAGTTTTTTAATTCACTTTGCTTGTTCATGAAGCTCAAGGATTATGATAATTCTGAGCTTATTTTTAATTATTTGGACTTTATGTCATTGCACTGAATTAAAATTGCTTGCTCCAGTCAACCTGTTTTTTGACTTCGCTTGATAGGCTTAGCTTGAGCAAGCTAATTTTTTAAAAGGCATTTAAGCCTAAGTTCGTTCATGTGTATTGAACATGGTGAGAGTTAAATATGTTGGTACTTGATTGACTCTATTAAAGGCCTATCTGAGTTAAATAGGTTTTTAACATTCTGCGCTGTCGTGCTTTTGGCCATTCTTCTTCCTCGGTTAAGCTGCGAACAATAAGCCCGTTAACTTGAGCAGTTATTCCCTCACAGACATCATCTAAATCATCCGGAACCGGAACGCCAATACGCTCATAATGGCGTATGAGTTCATATTTAACTTTATTGTGCCAACGGAAATGGGTTTCTATCTGGTGACGCGAAACTTCTGGCACCACCAGAGAACGACTGCAGAACGCCATCCAAACGGTCATTGCCGTATGGTTTTGTTCATTTATAGGCAAGGCCTGAACTACAATATCGTAAAAACTATGATTCTTAGATGAGGCGACTTGCTCCATATTATCAAACATCAAGTCGTAAGCCATCTCAAGCGCCGCCATTAGCACTGCATCCTTGTCGCTGAAGTAGTGCGTAATAGCGCCGGTCGTCATTCCAGCTAACTTGGCAATATCCAAAAGTTTAGTTGCTTCCAAGCCATGTTCTGCAATCACTACCAGTGCAGCTCGTGCAATAGTGGCGCGCCTTTTATCATGGTTTACAATTTTTGGCATATTACATGGTACCAGTTTTGTCAAAGTATAATCACTCTTGGCGTCTTTAGCCCTAGTGCTCGGTCAAAAGCGTATGAAATACTTACCAACCAACACATTGTAATTGACCATATTTTTATTTTTTATATAATCACGGTGATATTATATAGATGAGATAAAATCGTGTTTAACATTGAATTACAGGATAAGGGTCTGGAATTTTATATCCAAGGTGAAGCCGTCTATTTCAATTACTTTTGGCTGCGGGATAACTGCGATACTTCTTGGGAAGGCAGCACTCAGGAGCGCACTTTTGATATCCTTGCAGAAGCTGATGATTTGTCCCCTAATAGTGCTCATCTAACGAGTGATTTTTTGGAAGTTGTATGGTCTGACGGACACCAAAGCCGCTATGCGCTTGAGTGGCTACAGCGTTGGCATCAGGGGAAAAATCACGGTGACTTAGCTGTTCGCTCGCGTAAATCTTGGCATAGCGATCACTATCAAAACATGGCGTGCTTTAGCTATAATCAGGTAATGATATCTCCCTGCAGTGTAGCCGATTGGGCGGAAGCAATATTAGATGATGGCATTGCTCTGATAAAAGGAATGCCAGATTCTGAAGAGGCATTGCAGTCTTTGTGTGAAAAGTTTGGCATGGTGCGTCCTTCCTTTTCTGGATATGCTTTCGATGTATTTTCTAAGTCTAACCCTGAAAATCTAGCCTATACCGCTAAGGCACTGGAACTTCATACTGACTTACCCGCAGAAGAACTTGCTCCTGGCATTCAGTTCCTCCACTGCCGTATCAATGACGCACAGGGCGGACAAAGTCTTTTTGTTGATGCTACTGCAGTTGCTAACGCCTTGAAAGAAAAGTATCCAGAGTACTTCAATATTCTCACCCAATACGATGTACCTTTTCGTTACACCACCAAACACCAGGATGTACGTGCCAAGCAGCCTATTATTGAGCTAGATCCTAATAATGGTGAAGTTAGTGGCATCAACTTCAGTCAGCATTTAGCCGATGTTTTCGATTTTCCCCAGCGTGAAATGGATCTATTCTATCCTGCTTTTCGTAAGTTTGGTCAGATGTTACAAGATCCTAATTATTTGATGACCTTTCGTCTCAACGCGGGTGAGTGTATCGTTTTCGATAATCACCGCATTGCCCATGGCCGCGCCTCATTTTTGGACGGTAGTGGCGCCCGTCACCTGCGTGGTTGTTATGTTGATCGTGGCGAATTGCGCAGTACTTACAGAGTATTACGTGCGCTACATCCGGTAGCTGCCCTCACCGCTGAGTGGGGTCAGCCGGATGATCTAGTGATGTCTGAGGCGAGTTGAAGATAGCTGCCATGCTGTCAGAAACAGAACTTCGAATAGACCTAGCCGCAGCTTTTCGTCTAATTCATGAGATGGATATGCATGAATCGGTTGCCAACCATTTAAGCGCAGCCGTCTCTGCAGATGGCAAACAGTTTCTTATGAATCGGCGTTGGATGCATTTCGCTAATGTGACTGCGAGCAATCTACAGTTACTCGACAGTGACGATGACAGTGTTATGAGTACTGACCAAGCACCAGACACATCGGCTTGGAGAATCCATGGCAATGTACACTTGGCGCTGAAGGACGCAAAAGTCATCCTGCATCTGCACTCAACTTATGCGACTGCGCTTTCAACCCTTAAAAACCCCCATATCCTACCGATCGACAACAACACAGCGCGTTTTTATGAGCGTATTGCTTACGACACGAATTTTGGAGGCATTGCCACCAGTGACGAAGAAGGCAAGCGTATTCTAGATACCTTTGCGGGTAAAAAGTTGCTGATGATGGGCAATCATGGTGTTACCGTGACGGGAGAAACGATATCGGAAGCTTTTGAAGATCTGTACTACTTGGAAAAAGCCTGTAAAACAATGGTTCTGGCATATTCTACTGGGCAAGAACTCAATGTCCTGTCTCATGAATTAGCTTTGGCAACGGCTCAAAGCTGGGACGATTTTCGTGGTGCAGCCTTTGCACACTTCGAACAGTTAAAAGGTCACCTTGATCGCAAAGATCCCTCTTATCGCGATTAATAATAAGCTGTCTTTGCTCTGGTAAAACACAATGACTAGAGTAAGCCCTGATAGGTTTTAGCATTTTTAATGCACCCATAAGACCTGCCTAATAACAGCCATAACACTCAAACAGATATAACTAAAAAAATTAACTCTGTGTAAATTAAATAAATAGATTATCTGCTAAAGTATTACTTTGAAAGCGCTGAGTTTTATTTAGTTTTAGAGTATTTAAAATAGATTGACTGATACTTATATTTTTAATCGGAGTCAGTGTTGCTTCTCTTAAGATTGTTTCAAGCTTTAGCTGTTTTCAGCCGCGGCTAATAACCGTTTAGCAATTGATGAGGCGTCATTTAAATGATCTTCTATTGCGTTTCGCGTTGCATTTACATCGCCTTCTGTAATGGCGGCACAAATATTTTTCATGTGAGAATGTCCAGAAACATGTCTATCCGATGTTGATAGGGTCATGACGCGTAACCGGCTGATTCGGCCGTTCAGTCTTTGCACAATTTCCCAGGCTATCAAATGCCCAGCCTCTTCAAAAATTACTTTATAAAAGCGGGTCGTTGCCTTAAATATAGCTTTTGGTGTGCCGTCGGTGAATGCGAATGCCAATTCATCTAAAGCCAAATGAAGTTTGCTTGCTAATTCAGGGGATGACTTTTGGGCACAAGCCACTGCTGCACTAGTCTCAAGCAATAGTCGAATATCATAAATTTGTTGCGCATGCTCCCAATTCATGGGGGCGACGATGGGTCCTTTGTTGGGTAGAATTTCAACTAAGCCTTCTGCTTCTAGATAACGAATAGTTTCTCTGATGACTGTTCGACTAACACCTAACTGGTCACAAAGTGGTCGTTCTACCAAACGTTCGCCGGGCTTAAAGTGACCTTCGATAATCGCTTCGCGCAGGCGTTCCTGCACAATGTCTCGAAGCGTTTGGGGGGAGGGTGCCGTTTTTAAGTAGGAAGTTTCTGATTGGCTCATGTAATTCTAGTCATGAAAAATAATATCACTCTTTTTTTTAAAAAACTGTAATTCAATTTTGACACAAATGCAATGGTATACCATAATACGGTTTAATTTCTAGCCAATTGAAATGCTAATTAATCAGGACTGACAGATGCCCGCTGAAATTCGAAAAACAGTACTTCACGTTGAAAACACCTTTATTGAGGGTGGAAAATCAGCTGAAACGCCATTAAAATTAATTGCTGCTTTTGCGGTAATTAAAAACCCTTGGGCAGGTCAGGGATTCGTTGAAGACTTGCGTCCCGGCATTCAAGACTGTGCTCCAGGTCTTGGTGCAATGCTAACCGAAATGATACTAGAAGCTTCTGGTGGCGGAGATAAGGTCGAGGGTTATGGTAAAACTGCCATTGTCGGAATGAATGGTGAAGTTGAGCATGCATCTGCGTTGATTCACACGTTACGTTTCGGTAATTTTTATCGTGATGCTGTTGGTGCAAAATCCTATCTCGCATTTTGTAATACTCGTGGCCCAGCGAATGCACCTGTAATGATTCCACTGATGGATAAAAACGATGGTGGAAGGCGATCTCATTATCTGACCATTCAATTATCAGTGGCCGATGCCCCAGGTGCTGATGAAATATTAATAGGCTTGGGGGCCTCTCTTGGTGGACGTCCGCATCATAGAATTGGTGATCGTTACCAAGATTTAAAAGAGTTAGGAAATGACATCGATAACCCTGCAGCTGTCTGATTCCTCTTATACTCCTTATGGCACCTTGTCCTATCGAGAAGCTGATCATAGCGACATAGTTCGGGGTGATATAAAAAAGAGAGAGACGCTGGTGCTAGTCCACGGTGTTGGTATGCAATCAGTGGTATGGGGACCTCAGATCGACTACTTTAGTCAATCAATGCGGGTTATTGCTGTCGATATGCCAGGCCATGGTGGCAGCAGTCCTTTACCGGTGGGGGCGGAGTTAGCCGATTATATCGATTGGCTTTTTGCTGCAATCACGGCACTCGATACAGGTCCAATTAATTTAGCTGGACATTCGATGGGTGCGCTCATTGCTGGTGGCTTTGCTATTTGTCACCCTAATTTAACGCGACGAGTGGCTGTAATGAATGGAGTTCACAATAGGACTGTAAAGGCCCGCGCTGCGGTTGAAGCGCGTTCAGCTGAAATTGACCTTGGTCAGGTCGATATTAATACGCCATTAACTCGATGGTTTGATGAATCTGAATTAGATTGTGCTGCGTATAGATTAGTCCGTGGTTGTTTGATGCAGATCGACCTAGAGGGCTATTCAACTGCCTATCGGGCCTTTGCCCGAGGTGATAGAACTTTTGCGGCCCGTTGGTCAGAAGTAACTAGCCCAATGCTCGCGTTAACCGGTGATGGTGACCCAAATTCAACACCCGAAATGTCCCATGCTATGGCAGCTGCAGCTATTAACGGTCATGTTGAAGTAATTAAAGGCCATCGCCACATGTTAAATTTGACCGCATCTGATGCAGTTAATGTCATACTAAAGACTTGGCTAGCCACACCACTGGTAAGCAAATCAAATAACAAGCCCGAAGTAGAGGTCCTATCTAAATGAGTCAATTTGAACCGCGTGCTCTACGCGAAGCCTTTGGTAGTTTTATGACCGGGGTAACCGTTGTCACCACTCATGACACCAATAACAAACCGCTTGGTTTTACCGCTAATTCATTTACAAGTGTGTCTATCGATCCGCCGTTGGTATTGGTTTGTATGGCGAATAGTTCTGCCAACTATGATGTGTTAGTCAATGCGGACCGTTTTGCAATTAATGTTCTTTGCGAACAACAAAAAGAAGTTTCAAATACTTTTGCTCGCCCTGTGGAAGATCGGTTTGGTACAGTTAACTGGCGAAAAGGCCCGCATGGTTCACCGATAATCGAAAATGTGTCTGCTTGGTTTGATTGTTCCAGTTACAAGCAAGTAGAAGCCGGCGATCACGTTATTCTTATTGGTAAGGTTGAAGCTTTTGAAGCGAATGCAATGCCAGGACTCGGATACTCCCATGGCGCTTACGTGACCCCATCAATGGAGGCTGAACTAATTTCACAAGGTACTAATGTTGTTGTTTCGGCCTTGATAGAGCATTCTGGTGACGTATTTTTTCTAGAAGATAAGCAGGGTGGCTTAAATTTGCCATCTGAAAAAGTGGGTAAAACAGGTGCCATAGCGACTTTGGAATACCTGATTAAGTTGAATGATACTGATGCAAAGCCAGGTTTTATTTACTCGGTATTTGAGGTAATCGATAAAGAACAGCAACATATTTCTTTTCTATGTCAGGCTGCCAGTAGTCATTCTGGTAAAGGTGTCTTCCTACCTTTGACCGCAGCCACATTATCCAAAGTATCTGATTCAGCCGTTCGAATTATGCTCGAACGATTTGATAAAGAGAGTAAGTTAGGAAATTATGGTTTGTATTTTGGTGATCAAAATAATGGCGAAGTTCGCCCTATCGTGAAGGAGAATCTATCTTGAAATTTTCGTTATTTGTTCATATGGAGCGTCTTACAAAAGACGAGAGTCAGGAGCAGTTATATGAGGATTTTATAAAGCTCTGTGTCATTGCTGATAAGGGCGGTATGCATGCCATTTGGACCGGTGAACATCATGCAATGAATCTTACCATAGCACCTAATCCATTTCTTAATCTAGTTGACTTAGCGCGCCGTACCAAAAATGTACGACTCGGAACAGCGACAATTATTGCGCCATTTTGGCATCCCATCAAACTGGCAGGTGAGGCAGCAATGTCTGATTTGATTATGGATGGCCGGCTTGATTTAGGCATTGCTCGAGGTGCCTATACCTATGAATACGAACGATTTGACCCCAAACTAGATGCTTGGCAAGCAGGGCAAAAAATGCGTGAACTCGTTCCTGCAGTCCAGAAACTTTGGGAAGGTGATTATACTCACGAGGGTGAGTTTTGGCAGTTCCCAAAGACAACTTCGTGCCCAAAACCAAAACAAAATCCACATCCACCTATATGGATAGCGGCTCGTGATCCGAGTAGTCATGAATTCGCCATATCCAATGGGTGTAATGTGCAAGTGACACCACTGTGGAATGATGATGACGAAGTTGTCGACTTAATGGCCAAATTTAATGCGGCTTGTGAGAAAAATGCTCATATGCCTCGCCCAAAAATCATGTTGTTGAGACATACCTATGTTGCTGATAGTGAAGAAGATGCACAGTTAGGTGCCGATCAAATCAATCGCTTTTATAATTTTTTCGGTGCTTGGTTTATGAATAAAAAACCAATTTCACAGGGTTTGATAGAGTCCCCAACTGAAGAAGAGATTGCTAATAACCCCATGTTTTCAGCCGCCAGCCACCGCAAAAGTAGTGTGATAGGTGAAGCCAAAGAAGTCATAGGGCGACTCAAAGCTTATGAAGCATTAGGGTATGACGAATACGCTTTTTGGATTGATTCTGGCATGACGTTTGAGCGCAAAAAAGCATCATTAGAACGTTTTATAAAAGACGTAATGCCCTCTTTCAACTCATAGTTAAATGCACTCGTTTAAGTTAGTAGGTTAAAAATGCAAAAATTCCAACAATATATCGATGGTGTTTTTAGCGACGGCTCTGAACAGTTCCCCAGTGTTGACCCCGCAAGTGGACAGCCTTGGGCTTTAATGCCAGAAGCCAAAACAGCCGATGTGAATGCGGCAGTTGAAGCGGCCAGCCGTGCATTGTATTCAGCACAGTGGTCCGGCTTGACTGCAACAGCACGTGGCAAGTTATTGTTTAAGCTGGCTAACTTGGTAGAGGCAAATGCAGCTAAATTAGCTGAGCTTGAAACCAGAGATACCGGTAAAATTATTCGCGAGACGAGTGCGCAAATTGCCTATGTTGCCGAGTTCTATCGTTACTATGCTGGGCTGGCTGATAAAATTGAAGGCAAGCATTTACCTATCGACAAACCCGATATGGAAGTATGGTTACGTCGAGAACCGATTGGCGTTGTTGCTGCAGTAGTGCCATGGAATTCCCAGCTATTTCTTTCAGCAGTCAAGTTAGGTCCAGCGCTTGCTGCCGGCTGTACTATTGTATTAAAAGCCTCTGAAGAAGGTCCGGCTCCTATGCTGGAATTTGCCCGACTGGTTCATGAAGCAGGGTTTCCTGCCGGAGTGGTGAATATCCTCACCGGTTTTGGTACTGAATGTGGGGCAGTGCTGACGTCACACCAAAAAGTAGATCATGTTGCTTTCACTGGTGGTCCTGAAACCGCCCGTCACATTGTTCGAAACTCAGCCGAAAATTTGGCATCTACCTCACTAGAATTAGGGGGGAAATCACCCTTTATTGTATTTGATGATGTTGATATTGACAGTGTTGTGAATGCACAGGTATCCGCTATTTTTGCCGCCACAGGACAAAGTTGTGTGGCGGGCTCGCGATTGATTATAAGCCGTAAAATCAAAGATGAGTTCTTAACGAAGTTAATAGAAAAAGCCAAGGCCGTTATTATTGGCGACCCACAGGACATGGCAACTGAAATAGGCCCTCTGTGCACAGTCAAACAACGCAATCACGCACTTGAGGTCATTGATGCATCCATAAAACAAGGTGCGAAGCTCCTGACCGGCGGTGTAGCCATTGAGGGTGATGGCTTTTATTTTCCACCCACCATTCTCGATTGCAGCGATGTACCCAATGCCGCCTGTGTTAAAGCCGAGTTTTTTGGTCCTGTACTGTCAGTGATTAGTTTTGATAGTGAAGCAGAAGCCCTGCAATTAGCCAATGATACTGACTATGGTTTGGCGTCGGGTGTCTTTACGCAAAACTTAACAAGAGCCCATCGTATGATTCGCGGCATCCGGGCGGGCATAGTTTGGGTAAATACCTATCGAGTTGTCAGCCCTATCGTACCTTTTGGTGGTCAAGGCATCTCTGGGTACGGTCGCGAAGGTGGACTTGATGCCGCATTGGATTACACCAAGGTGAAATCAGTTTGGTTACGTACATCAGATGATGCTATTCCTGACCCATTTTTAATGCGCTAAGTCGTATTTTTTCTAAGTGTGTTATGTCTGATATTTATTAGACTTATTCAATTTCAGTCAATTAATTAATAGGCTTATACTTTTTTTATAAAGATTTGATAGACGTAGTCTGATTTTCTGACGTATTTAATATTTTTTAAAAACCAGCGGCTTTAAATTCTTTCAAGTTGCCCTATTTTCTTTATTATTGGTCAACATAAGGTTCTATCGATTCCACACTCATTGAGTAAGCAGAGTGTACTTCTAATCCACTCTCAACGCCTGATTCCTTGAGCAGACTGTTTGATCGACTAGTTTGAAGTGTACCTGTAATCCAGACAGGTTGATAAATATCGTTCAGTGCGGTTTCTGCTTTTAATTTACCATAAATGATTTGATTCGCTGGCGGCGGTGGGGTGTGGGTGCAGGCTCCAAAATAGGGGACCAATAAAAACTCTGAAAGCAATGTGTTGTTAAATTCTAGTGGGAGTACGAAACCTGGAATTTTAACGCGTTTACCATTTAATTCATCGTTGATAGGTGCTTCATCGAACAGCGCTTGAACGGTTTCTTCTAAGCGCAGAAGCTCTTCATCAGAAAGTGCATAGTATTGCTGATCAGTCATGTCATCTAAAACTTGGGTAGGATTCCAATTGAGTGGGGTCAAATTTTCCCACTGTATTTTCCCCAGATCAGTTACATCTGAATTAGCCGCAATGGCGCCATTCATATTTAGGCAGAACAGTAGGAGAATAATCAGTTGGCATTTCAACGCGTATTTTATATTTGTCATCAGTTGGTCCTGTTTTATAACCGAGTAGACATACCATCAGCTAAAGAGTTTCGATACGCTCGATAAGCGGGTATCAAACCAACAACAAAACCCGTGACTAGTAAAATTGATACCATAGCAAACTCCCTCTCATTCGGTAGGCTGAGCGGTATGAATAAACCATAGTTTGCTTCAATAATTGGCTGACCTAATCCAATGGCAGAATATAAAATGGCTATCCCCAACAGTATGCCGGATATTGTTAATAGTAGGGTTTCAGCAATCAGTAAGCCCATGATATGCCAGTGGCTAGCTCCAACGGATCGTAAAATCGCCACTTCACGCCGGCGCTCATTTAGGCCTGCGAGAGAAACTGCTAACATGCCTGTGAGCGCTGCAATAACAACGAAAATTGAAATAATCAACAATGCTTGTTCTGCTACTGACATTAAACTCCACAGTTCGTGCAGTGCAATGCCTGGGAAAATGGCAAGTAGTGGCTCTGGGGCGTATTCATTGATATAGCGTTGAAGTTTAAAAGATATTATTTTACTGTCGAGCCCTATCAAAAATGCGGTGATAGATTCGGGTTGTAGGTTGGTTTCAGATAGAGTTTTGCCCGCTTTTCTTTTTTTGATTTGCCCTTGCCAGTTGACATGCATGGCCTCAATACCCTCGAGGCTAACATGAACGGTTCTGTCTACAGGGGTTCCGGTGTGTTCTAAGATACCGCTGATGATGAATGGCTTATCCTTGTGTTCAGAAAAACTAGTACTCACCGTACCGTGCGAAATAATCACTTGATCACCCACCGAATAATTCAGCGACCTTGCAACTTCTGAACCGATAACCGTATCAAAGGTATCATTGAAGGGTTTCCCAGAAGTTAGTTGGAGATTTCGCTTTTGACTATATTGGTAAAAAGAGAAATAATCTTTACTCGTGCCCATAACACGAAAGCCTCGATGTGAATCACCGAGTGATATGGGAATAGTCCATTTGACTCCTTTTTTTTGCGCGATAGCCTGGTAACTATCCCAGCTAATATTATTGGTGGCATTGCCTATTCTAAATACCGAGTAGAGCAATAGTTGTATTGAGCCACTGCGCGCACCGACAATGAGGTCTGTTCCAGAAATAGTATTCGCAAAGCTACTTTGCGCATTCACACGAATTTTCTCGACGCCTAACAATAGCACAACACTCACAGCAATTGAGACGACAGTTAAGATAGCAGTCGAGCGCCGACTACTGAGGCTTTTCCATGCGAGTAATCGGAGGTTCATATGTCAGCGGAGCCTTGGGTACTTATTGTTGACATTTCAACGACTCGATCAAACAGGTGCTTGTGAGTGGGGTCGTGACTGACATACAGCAATGTAGAGCCACTAGTCTTGACTTCGTCAAATAATAAATCCAAAAACGCCTGTCGTGAATCATAATCCAGAGATGATGTGGGTTCATCAGCAATAATTAGCTGAGGTTGCCCAATGAGTGCTCGCGCCGCTGCAACACGTTGTTGTTGGCCGACGCTTAATTCACTGGTGTTGCGGTCAAAACCAAATTTTGATTTTGAATATAATCGGTTGAGTAAATAAATGGCTTCGTTAGCCACTGTTCCAGAGCGTTCAATAGCATTTTGTCTTCTGACATCAGAAAACCGACAGGGTAGTGTGACATTCTCCAAAATAGACAAGTAGGGAATCAAGTTAAATTGTTGAAAAATAAATCCAATATGGTCTGCTCGGACTCTATCTCGTTCCACTTCTTTCAACTGAAGAAAGTCTTTACCGACCACTTCAACCGTGCCCTTCTGAGGTGTAACAATACCACCGATAATATTAAGCAAGGTCGATTTGCCTGATCCAGAGGCACCTTGAATGAATACATGCTCGTGTCTGTCGATGCAAAGCTTGCCAGACTTTATGCTTGGGCTTGCCTTGGCGTGCCAACAAAACTCTACATCAACTAGATGAACGAGTGGCGAATTTAATACAGATTGCACTTTTATTTAATTAAGTTAATCAGTGTATTATCAGAAGTTAATTCTTGTTTAATTTGACCACCAATATAGATGACTTGAGCATCGATCTCATCGATAGCGGGAAATAGTGCTAATAATGGAACATTGATTGCGGTTAAATTGCTGATTTGCTCGCACTGTAATTCGAATTCAACTACAAATTCAGCATGTTCAGCTTCGAGGGCCTCACTGGCTGTTTCATCATGTGCTGAATGCTCAGAAACCCAATCGGCAGAAGATCGTACCACTGTACAATTAGGTTCTCCCTGAAATTCAAAAGAGGTTTCAAAGTTTGATAACTTATTTTTAGCCTCCGATATCAAAGTTTTCTCCTCTTCATCATTGGGATGGTATTCAAAACCTACAATATTAACGGCAGGTGACTCGAAGCGAAAAGCAATGACATTATTATCTATTGCAATGTCGAGATGAGCACTGCCATGCTCATGGGCAGCTAACGTTTCGCTCGCTAAAGTTTGGGAAGAAGGTAGGATTACAACTAGACTGACAAATAATAGTGTGATGGGTGTAATAGTTTTCATTGTGACCTCGTTATAGATGTTATAACATAACAGTAGTTTATAATAGTTTACCTGTAAAGTTAAATTTGTCCCGGTTGATCGATAATACAAGAATGAAATAAGATGTGCATAACTAGAAACGCCTAAGATCACTGTAAATTTAGCGTCAAAGTAAGGCGTTTTGATCTTCACTATTTTGGAAATTTAGAGTGACTTCAAATGTTTTGCTGTCGCTAACATGCGATGTTCTGAAATTACTAAAATGACTAATTCTTTGCACAATTTCCATACCGTAAGTCTTCCTTTTCGATTCGCTCTTGCTTAAATCGATGTCATTTTTAACCACTAGTTTTCTTTCAGTCAATTCTATCTGGGCCCTGGTATGGGCGTAGCTATAAACGTTCCTGATAATGTTGTCGATCAATACAGACATTAATCTAGGATCGCATTCAATTGTTGTTGGTGAGTCGATTTTGGTAGTAATATCCAACCGATTAGCTTGATCAAGGAGCTGGTTTTTTTCGAGGCTATCGTTTAATAAAGTTGAAATGTCGATACGGCTGTTTTGATGCGAGTATTTATCTCGGCCAAGTAACAGGAAAGTATTGATCAGACTGTCCATATCGAGCGTTGCATTTTCTATGCGTTCTAAATTTCTGCTCTGCCTGTCCGGTGACTGCTCAGCTAAGTTTAGCACTGCTAGGGCGTTGCGTATGATGGTAATCGGAGTTCTAAACTCGTGGCTGGTGTATCGGGTAAATTGCTTCTCTCGTTCTAAAAATGAACGTAGTCGTTTCGTAGAGTGAGTAAACGCACGGCTAAGTGCACCAACTTCATCACTTCGGTCGTATCCAAAAAAAGGCAGCTCGCTGTGCTCATTGCTGTGTTCAATCTCTTCAGTTAGTTGAATAAATGGAATCGAAAGGTACCTACTCAAGGTCACGCCTATGATCAGGCCAATGAAGGTGATTAACGCACCTATAAAAACCAGAATCAAAACTAGTTTTGATGTTTCTCGCTCTAGGTTGGAGGCATCAAACTCACTAATGACTATGTACAAAAACTGCTGACTACCGGGTAGAGCCTTGACGCCAATATGTACTTCTCGACCATGAAGCTCTCTTGTGCCAATGGGTTCATTGACTAACCAATCGGGTAAATCTGGAGAGGTAGAAAGGTAACTGGTGAGAACTATTGAATTGGGTAACTTGGCTTGGTCCGGATTGATGCGATATTGGTCGATATAATATTGCGCTTCCTGATTGACGCGTTGGTTCAAAATGTCATCTTCGGTATATTTCATCGCATTGAACACCAATACACCATAAAGGACACTAATGGTGAAGGTAGTGAAGATGAAGGCGCCGGTTAATTGGTTTTGTAATGATTTGTTATATTTCAAGGCGAAATCCCTTTCCATGAATTGTTTTTATTATTTTTTTTTCAAACGGTTTATCAACTAGATTTCGTAATCGGTAGATGTGTGTTCGAAGGGAATCACTTTGGGGTAAATCATTTCCCCATATGACTGTTTCGAGAGCCTCTCTCGATACAATTTCGGGACTTTTTTGTGCGAGTAATTTAATAATCTGGAACTGTGTTTCATGCAACGCAATTACAAAGCCCTGCCGGGTAACGGTTTTTCTCGAATGATCAATATTAAGTTCCCCCAGTAACTGTGATCCTATGTCACGGCGTGGTCCTCGAGCATTGAGAGATTTTAGTCGGTAAAACAATTCTTCCGGTGCGAAGGGTTTGACCAGATAATCATCGCAACCGGTTTCAAAGCCGGTAATTTTATCTTCTATTGTATCCCTCGCAGTGAGAAACAATATTGGCGTAGATATTTGAAACGTCTGCCTGATTTGACGACAAACCTCTAACCCATCAATACCTGGCATCGCAATATCCAAGATTAGCACGTCGTATTGATTGTGACTTACGAGTTCAAGGCAAGCCCTTCCAGAGTAAGCGTAATCTACGCAGCAGCCCAAGGCTTCAAAATATTCTCCAAGAGAGGCGGCTAACGCTAGATTGTCTTCGAGTAGTAATAGTTTCATCTGCGTCGGTCTACAGGTGACATTTGGTTCACGAATGAGTCGCTATAATAAACGATTTAAACTCGTTGGTGCTATTGATTAAATGAAGAAGTCCCATTTTAACTGGATATTGCCAGTTGCTAGTTTTCTATTGGTTTTTCTAATTTTTCTTTCGTTATCTCGAATATTGATGGTTGTCTGGCAGTTTGACAGAGTCTCTGAAACAGGAGGACTATGGTTTGTTCTGTTTCAAGGTATTCGTTTTGACCTTTCCTTATTGGCGGTATTACTGGTCGTGCCGTTTGTTATGCTTCCAATATTCTGCATTCACCCAAAAAGCCTGAGCATAGCGCTTTGGGCTCTCAAGTTATATTTGCTCGTGCTAAGCGCTGTAATGGTATTTTTAGAGCTGGCAACACCTAATTTTATTCAGCAGTTTGACTTCAGGCCGAATATCTTATTTTTAGAATATTTAAAATATCCAAAGGAAATTCTAACCATGTTAGCGAAGGGGTACCCCCTTCAGTTACTGCTTTCTTTGACGCTGACTGGCTTCGCACTTTTCGGCATAAACAAGCTTTTGACGCAAACCACAAAAGCGGTACAACCTAGTATCATCTGGAGTGCGCCGTTTCTGTCGTTACTGGCATTTATTTTGTGCCTTTTAGCAGCAAGATCGACACTGGATCATCGACCCGTAAATCCCAGTACGGTTGCTTTCTCAAACGATTCGTTAGTCAATTCGCTTGCACTTAGTTCTAGCTACTCGGTTGCTTACGCACTCTACGAAAAGTTAAGTTATGAAAATGGTGACGAACATCCCTACGGCAATATGGCACAGGCAACCATGCTCGATGAAATCTATCGGGGAATGGGGATGACAAAGAATGATTTTTCTCACTCGGAAATATCAACTTTGCATGTCCAAAAGTCGAAGTTGATAGATGTCTTGAATAAACCCAAAAATCTGGTAATTATCCTTGAGGAAAGTCTCGGGGCTAATTATGTCGGCAAGTTAGGTGGGCATGATGTGACACCAAATTTAGATGCGTTAGCGCAACAAGGTATCTGGTTTAATCAGCTCTATGCAACAGGTACGCGCTCGGTACGCGGTATCGAGGCAGTGGTTACTGGATTCCTACCGACACCCGCCCGCAGTATTGTAAAATTGGGTGGAAGCCAGCATAATTTTTTTACCCTTGCACAACTATTGTCTCAGCAACAATATTCAACATCGTTTATTTATGGTGGCGAAGCGCATTTCGATAATATGAAGCGTTTTTTCGCACAGAATGGGTTTAACCACATCATTGATGAAAATGATTATGATAATCCAGACTTCTATGGCTCTTGGGGCGTTTCTGATCAGGATTTATTTAATAAAGCGCACGACACTTTTAGTCAACTTCATAACAGCAAGACGCCTTTTTTTAGTCTAGTGTTTACTTCGAGTAATCACAGTCCTTTTGACTTCCCTGTGAATCGTATTGAGCTGGTTGAGCAACCGAGAGCAACCGTCAAGAATGCAGTGAAATATGCTGACTTTGCATTGGGCGAATATATTGCAAAAGCAAAAAAATCTGATTATTGGGAAGATACTGTATTTCTAATTATTGCCGATCATAGTGATCGAGTATTCGGCAGCGACTTGGTGCCGATAAAACAGTTTCGCATACCAGGGTTGATTCTTGGAGAAGGCATTGCACCAAAAGAAGTGAACCGAATCGTTAGTCAAATCGATATGCTGCCCACACTTTTATCTCTGATTGGTGTGACTACAGAACACCCGGCGATTGGTATAGATTTAACGCGTCCAGACCTCGCTGATATATCAGGCCGAGCGATTATGCAATATGGCAGTAATCAGGCTTATTTAGAAAATGAGAAGGTGATTATTTTACAAAAGGATTTACAGGCACAACAGTTTGATTACCAGGATGAAAAATTGATTCCTTCGTCAGTAAAAGATTTGGACTTTGAGCAACGTAGTAAAGCCCATGCGTTATGGGCTATGTGGGCTTATAAATCAAAAGCTTATCGACTATCAAAACAGGAAATTAAAGCAGTGGTTGTCAATGAAAACTAAGTGGTTCATTTTTTCTGGTTTTATGAAGCCAGTGACGTTATCTAAGATGGTCGTTATGACGTCTATTTTTGTCCTTTTGTTTGGCAATATGGCATTTTTCACTAACGTCATAGACGTTTATCCTGTCAGCTTGGAAAACGCCCTGTTTTTACTCTCGTTAGTAATCGTTTTTGGCGGATTAACATCATTGTTACTGTCACTGGTCTGTTTTAAATATACGGTAAAGCCAATACTGATCCTTGTTTTGTTGGTGTCAGCGCCTGCGGCTTATTTCATGGATACGTATAACGTCGTCATTGATGATGTGATGATCAACAATATTCTCAATACAGACATGAATGAATCACGAGATCTTTTCGGTGTGTCTCAACTGATCTACGTTCTTTTTTTGGGTGTTTTACCTTCTATTTACGTTTGTAAAGCTAAAATTAGTTTTCAGCATCTGAAAATAGCGATGGCCTCCAGAGCCCTACTCATCATTTTCTCTCTCATTTTGGTGCTATTACCAATCTATTTTCTAAGTGATTTTTACGCGTCGTTTTTCCGCGAACATAAGTTATTGCGCCAATATGCAAATCCTTCCTATTACCTGTATTCAGCAATTAAATTTTCGGGTAGTTCTTTTGGAGGTATAACTAAAACTCTGCCGCTTAAAGTAATTGCAGCAGATGCAAAAATTCCTACATTAGATATCGATAGAGAGCTGGTAATCCTAGTGGTGGGTGAAACAGCGAGGGCAGATCATTTTTCACTAAATGGTTACGACAAGCTAACCAACCCATATCTGCAAAAAGAGGCAGTCGTTAGCTTTAATAACGTATGGTCTTGCGGGACATCAACCTCTGTGTCTGTTCCCTGTATGTTTTCAATTTACGATCAATCTAATTATGACGATGTTAAGGCTGATTCAACTGAAAATATTCTAGATATTCTTAAGCGCAGTAGTGCCAACGTTTTGTGGTTAGATAACAATTCAAGTTCCAAAGGTGTTGCAGATCGAGTTGATTATGAGAGTTACAAAGCGTCAGACAAAAACTCAGTCTGTGATATCGAATGTCGTGACATTGGAATGTTGAAAGGTATCCAGCCCTATATAGAACAACATCCAAAGGGAGATATCGTCATTGTTTTACATCAGATAGGTAATCACGGTCCAGCTTACTATAAGCGTTACCCAAGATCCTTCCGACAGTTTTCACCAACGTGTAATACCAATCAGTTACAAAGCTGTAACGCCACACAAATAAATAATACCTACGATAATGCAATCTTATATACCGACTACTTTTTGTCTGAGGTCATTCAGCAGTTGAAAGTGAATGATAAAAACTTTGAGACTGCAATGGTTTATATTAGTGATCATGGTGAATCTCTGGGAGAAAATAATATATACCTGCACGGCATGCCTTATAGATTTGCGCCAGACAATCAAAAACGTGTACCTCTCATTATGTGGTTTGGTGAAAGTTTTAAGCCTGAGATAAATTTTGAATTGTTAAAAAGTAATGTCAGTAAAAAATATTCTCATGCGAATCTTTTTCATACTCTTTTGGGATTAATGGAAGTTGAAACTAAAGTTTATGACAAGGAGATGGACATCATTGAACGTTATCCGGAATAGTGAAATATTATGTGCCGGAATTATTCTGATATTTGGTATCGTTTTGTTTGAATCCAGTTCGATCAATATCTGGGTTCAAAATTTTCTTTATGATTTCGACTCTGCTAGATGGATTTGGGACAGAGATGAAAAGATCTCAAAATTTATATTCTATGACGGCATTAAATCATTAATTGTTGTATTCTTTTTGACGATTTTGATCAGCGTAACTTGTTTCAGGAAATCAAAATTAGTTCAGAATCATAGCGAAGGACTAATAATTCTCATACTCTCAGTTCTATTGATTCCTTTACTCGTAGGAACTTTAAAGGCAACAACCAACATGCCCTGTCCTAAGAATCTAGAGCATTATGGTGGGAGCTATCCGACAATTTCTCTACTAGAATCATATCCTAAAGAGTTTTACCAGCCAAATAAAGTTAAATGTTATCCCGCAGGTCACGCTAGTGGGGGTTTTGCACTTTTATCTCTGGTATTTTTATTCAATAATAAAAAGCATAAAGTGTTGGCTGTAAGTGCTGGCATGAGTCTTGGGTGGGCGATGGGCTTATATAAGATGGTAATTGGAGATCATTTTTTGGGCCACACGGTTGTTACTATGCTTTTGTCTTGGTTTATTGCATTACTAATAGCAAGGGCTGTGACAACTTTTTCGAACAAACGAAAATTGCCTAAAGTTTCAATGTAGTTTTAAATACTGATGTATTTAGGCCCAGAATGCCGTAACTTGTTGAAATAAAAGAAGTGGCTTTCCAGACAAATATAATCAGTTGAGAATACTCCGTATGTTTAGAAAAAAAATAGCGACATTATTTCTTCTAATTGCAATCATTATGCTGTTTTTTGCCTGCTTGACACTTTGGTCTTCCAAAGATGATCTATTGAATCGTGGTTTGCTTTTAATCCCTGTATTTTTTCTAATTGGGTTTAACTTTAAATCAGGTCGATATTTAGCTAGGGAAAATCAGTTTCGCTATGCCTACCTGTTACCTCTAACTTTATTATTTAGCGTCAGTATGATTATCATTAGCTATGATGTGGCATTGAGTTATAGCGATTACCATCTAAAGCAAAGGATATCTGCAGAGAGTGGAAGTTGTTTAAAAGTTTGGTCAACTCGAGGACTTGTTCAGAGTGATTCGACAACCTTATCTGATGTCGAGCCAAATTCGATTGAGAGTATTCAGCGTGCTTACGACAATGGTGCAGCTGGAATTGAAGTCGATGTTTTCTATGATTCAGCGATGGGTCAGTACGTCGTATCTCATGATAGAAACCCTTATAAGCTAAAAAACGGTAGAATTCTGTCACTCAATGAGTTGTTTATTGCTGCGGGGACGAGAGGTTATTTTTGGCTTGATTTTAAAAAATTGCGTCTTCTAGACAGAGAGGAATTGGCCGACGCAGTCGCTAGGCTGGAGAAGATATCGTCATCGGGTGATCTTAAAAAAAGGCTTTTTATTGAGGGTGCGGCACCTGTAAATTTAAAGGCGTTTCAAAGGGCTGGGTTTGAAACGATTTTCGATATTCATCCCCCTTTAGATCGTCATGTGCTAATGCCGCTAGCAGCAAACGCTTATAAAATAGTTTATTACTTTGGAGACTTTTCTGTCATTGGTATGAATCATGGTGACGAAAATGCGCCTATTTATGGGGAACGAATACGCAAAATTTTAGGTGATATTCCAACTTTTATTTATCACGTTCCAGACAATAAAGCATTACTAAAAGAACTCTCATCCGAGGGTCAAATTCAAGTGTTACTGCCACGTGATGAAAGCTTAAATTTGTTTGGAATTACACATTGTAATAAATGAACCTTTGTTGATGAATTTACAATGAACAAATTAACTCGAATTTTTTGAAAGGTTATAAATTATTGTACAAATTAAATGTACCGTTGAGTGCTTATACTGAAAAGCTATCAGCGGTACATATAAGACTTTTTAGTTTTTAACCGGTATTCCTCAGTCCCGCCGCAATTGCATTGATCGAACTCAGCAATGCACCCTGCCATTCTAGTCGCTGCTCTTCTGATTTTGATTCGTCACGGTATTTTTTGAGCAAATTGATCTGTAAGTATCCAAGTGGATCCAGATAAGGATCACGACGAGTTAAAGACAACATGAGCACTTGGTCATTAGAGAGTAGTTGTTTAATGTTGGCAATGTTTAAACATTGTTCAACGGTCTGCTTATGTTCTTTTTGAACCTTACCAAATACGGTTTTTCCGAGAGTTTTGTCTTGGCATAGTTTGCTGTATTCGAGTGCAGTGCGCATATCACACTTGAATAGTGACATTTGTAAATTACTAATCATGGCAGCAAAAAATGGCCATTGTTGGTTCATTTCCCGAAGCAGCTTTATCTTTTTTGGGTTTTGTGCCGACCATTGCGACATCGCGTAACCAACGCCATACCAAGCGGGCATCATGTGACGGGACATGCTCCAGCCAAATACCCAAGGGATGGCCCGCACTGAGGACTTGGACATATCACCTTTTCTTCTATGAGATGGTCTTGACCCTATGTTCATCAAACCAATTTCACTAACGGGAGTCGCCTCATAAAAATATTCGAAAAAGCCTTCGGTCTTATCAGTTAATTCTCGATACGAGAGTTCAGATAAATCAGATAGCTCTTGCATGATGGGCAGATATTTGTCATAGCTAGTTTTGTCTTCGCGCACAATACCTAGGCTTGCTTTCATCAAACCAGTAATGCCCATTGCCAGTTCGTAATGCGCGGTTTCAACATTGCCGTATTTGTGTGACAGCACTTCGCCTTGTTCTGTGAACTTAATCTGGCCCAGTACTGTTTTTGGTGGTTGCGACATGATGGCTTCATGAGTTGGTCCACCACCTCGGGTAATAGTGCCACCACGTCCGTGGAACATACGACATTGCACACCGTGACGTTGGGTGATTTCGACCACTTTTTGTTGCGCCTGATAAAGCCCCCACGAGGCTGAAACAATACCGCCATCTTTACACGAGTCTGAATAGCCAAGCATAACTTCTTGCATGTTGCCAGATTTGGCGAGAAGGTTTTTATAAGTAGGATTTTGCAGCAAGGTGTCGAGTACGATATCGATATGAGCCAGATCGTCGATTGTTTCAAACAATGGTGATATTTCTATATCACAAAAATAGTCATTGTCTTTTTTTCCAGCAAGTCCAACCAGGTAGCCTAGATACATAACTTCCATGATGTGACTAGCAGTGTGGGTCATCGATATGACATAGGTTCCGATGCAGCGTGAACTGATTTCTTTGCGCATTTCATAGATGGTATGAAATAGATCAAAGGTTTTTTGATTATCTTCGGTTAACTTTTCGATGTCGAAATCAGGGCGCTTGCCTGATTCGATTTGGTCGCTCAGGAACTGTATTCGCTGGGCTTCGTCTAGGTTTTCATAGTCGCCAATACTACTTTGAGACACGATCTCGGTGACAACATTAGTGTGTAGTGTCGATTCCTGGCGAAGGTCAAGTGCGACCATGTGGAAACCAAACGTTTCGGCAATTCGTATAACGTCTTTTAGATGGCCTTTGGCAGCTGAGTATTCGCCATGACTGATAAGTGAGTCGCGAATCAGGTACAGATCATTGAGGAATTCTTTTTCGCTTGAATAGGCATGCTCGCTTTTTGGCGTATCGGCATTACGAAGCTGGTTTCGGATAACGGCAAGATTTTTCTTTAACCGATAATGCATGTGGTAAAGCTTGCGCCGATAGACTTCGTCTTCGAATTGGTCGCGCTTATCATCAAATGCTTTCGCTCCCATTTTTTGATCTAGGCGCAAACTAGCCATAAATTCCTCACTTGGCGTGAACCACTTGGTCGACATGGTGAGCACTTGTGTCAGTTTATAGATAGCGCTGACATGTTCGGTGAGGATCTCCTCGGCGTGCATGCGTAAAGCCATTCGAGTAATGTCAGATGTTACAAAGGGATTGCCGTCTCGGTCACCACCAATCCACGAACCGAAGTTAATGAAACTGGGTACTTTGACAATAGGGTTGCCGATAGTATCTTCACCATAGGTTCGAATAACCGCTCTTTCGAGGTGGCGATAGTCGATTTTAACGGCTTCAAATAAGCTCCGTTGAAAGTAATGTAGGCCTAGTTTGATTTCGTCAGATACAGTAGGTTTGGTACCACGGACTTCATTGGTTAACCACAAAGCTTCGATCTGTGTTTGTAAATCGTCAACTAAATCATCACGTTCAAATTGGGTTAATCTTGGATCTGTTAACTGGTCGATAATGGTGAAGAACGTGCGTTGCAATTGCATCACCGTTCGGCGTTTTGATTCGGTTGGGTGTGCGGTAAATACGGGTGTATAGGACAAATTGTCGAAAAGAGTTTGCAATTCTTCAACCGTAATGTCCTGATCTTGAAATTCTTGCATGGTATGAAAAAACGAACCTGTCCAAGCAGCATGACCTTCTTTTTGAACCGAGCTTCGTCGTTGACGGTGGAGGAAGTCTTCCTCAGCAATATTGACTAAGTTGAAATATATAGTGAAAGCGCGAGTGACCTGATTCACGACGTAGGGGTCGAGACCCTCAATTAGTTTCATCAGAGCATGTCGCTGTGGTTCACTATTGCGTCGACGTAGCTGAATAAATCCAGTTCGTAGCGATTCAACGGCATGAAAAACTTCAGGGCCTTCGTGTTTGAGTAACACGTTACCGACTAACTTACCCAATAGTTTTACGCGTGAGCGTAGTTCTTTGTCTGACTTTGCATGAAAGCTTATTGCCTGAGTACTCATAGGACTTTCCATAATGACAGGTTTTTTATTATAACAAATTAAAATTCGCCAGTTGTCAAAAAACCGATTTTTTCGATGGCTCTGACGACACGCCTTCATACAATAATTGAGGTCTAAAGAAGCGCTCTGATGATGGATATTGCTTTTAATGATCAGATGACAGGTGCTTCTTCGATCAACTGTGACATTGTTAGCCTTATGCAAGTCACATGTATTTTACTAGGAACCTATTGACCTTCATTCGCTTTTTATGAATCAGCGAAAGACAAACTTACTATTCATAAATATACTCTAATAAATTAATTAGCCTTTTTTATAACCATATTATTAAACTGAAAATGCCTGAATCAATATTAATAACTGACGAACTAGAAATGCGTCACTTTGGGGCCCAGCTCATCGCTGCCTGTAGTTCTGGGGGAGTGATTGCGTTGCATGGTGAGCTTGGTACGGGAAAAACAACGATGGTTCGGGGAGCATTGCAATTCCTTGGCGTTAGTTCTGGCGTGCGAAGTCCTACCTACACCCTAGTTGAGTATTATGAATTTAAGCCATTGTCGATAGCGCATTTCGATTTATACCGCTTATCAGATGGCGAAGAGCTGGAATATTTGGGTTATCGAGACTATTTAACAGCCGATACGCTCTGCCTCATCGAATGGCCAGAGAGAGCTGATGGTTACTTGAGTGATATTGGGTTGAACTTATATTTGGCATATGATGAGTGTGGACGAAGGCTTAGGATTGAACCATGCAATGCTTGGGGACGTTCAATTGTCGCGGGGTTAAATCTTTAACTTTTTTTGAGGAAGGTTCAGTATCTACTTAATAAATATACAAATATTGTTAATTTATTGGTTGATTTATTGCGTGTTTTTGACTATAAATAGATTCTTAGCTTTAACTTTAAAGAATACTGCTCAAGAATCTTATGGATCCACTCGCAATAGCAAGACGATTATTCCTCAAACGCCTAGCTCGTTTCGGCGCTTCGGCTGCGCTTCTGACGGGTAGTGGTCAAGTCCTCGCTGGCACTAAAGCAGCACTAAACGGCATTCGTATTTCACAACCTTCTGAAGAGCACACTCGTATTGTGTTTGATTTGTCATCGGACGTCAGGTACAAACTTTTCAGCTTGAGTAATCCGCCTCGCGTTGTAGTTGATTTGAAGAGTACTCGCGAAAGCGACGCGTTATCTGTTTCGAATAAAAAAACGAATTTAATGCTTGATTTGCGCTCAGCAAATAAAAGTTCGGGTGATTTAAGAGTTGTTTTTGACTTAAAAAGCAAAGTGGAGCCGACTAGCTTTTCGTTACAACCGGATGGAAAGTCAGGCCATCGTTTGGTTGTTGATTTGCATGGCAAAACTTTAAGTCCAAAACCGATCAAAACCAGCCAGCAGCAAGAACACAAGGTTAAAAAAGAATACCTCATCGCAGTCGATGCTGGCCATGGTGGCCGTGATCCTGGGGCAGTGGGTAGAAAGGGTACCCGTGAAAAAGATATTACACTTGCCGTTGCCAAGAAAATTAGAGTATTAATTAACCGCACACCTGGTTATAAAGCAATACTGACTCGTGATAGTGATCGATACATTGCACTACGCAACCGAGTAAAAGTTGCGCGTGATAATCAAGCCGATTTGTTTTTGTCGATACATGCAAACTCATTTAGGAGTTCAAAAGTTGAAGGCGGTTCGGTTTATGCCTTATCACTCAGGGGCGCAAGCTCAGAAGAAGCTAAGTTGGTTGCTGAAAAAGAAAACGCATCGGACTTGTTTGGTCGTATTAGTCTCGATGATAAGGACGATATGCTTGCATCTGTTTTGCTCAATTTATCCCAGACTGCTGCTATTCAAGACAGCCTAGAACTTGGCTCGTTAGTTTTGAAGCATATGGGTAAAGTATCTAAACTCAATAATAATAAGGTACAGCAAGCGGGTTTTGCCGTATTAAAAGCACCCGATATGTCGTCCATTCTGATCGAAACTGCTTTTTTATCAAACCCGGAAGAAGAGCGCAAGTTGCGATCCAGTAATCATCAACAAAAACTTGCTACCGCTATTTTTTCGGGTATCAAAGTACATTTGAAAAACCGTCAGGTTTAATGCATAGCCCGTCAGTCTAAAGGACTAAAGGTAAGTCTGTCGGCAGTTTGGTTAATCTTAATGTTTTTCTACAGCCAATAATCTCATCGTTATTCAAGTATTTAAATTTATTATTTAATGGGTATTAAAGAAATCGATTAAGGCGGCCTGATATTCTTCTGATTCCTCTATGTTGCCATGAGTTACATTCTTCACCATTTGAAATTTAACTTTTGAATTAATCAACTCACCGAGCAATTTTTTGGTGTGTAGGTTGGGTACAACAGTGTCAAATTCTGCGGCTACAACCAGTGTTGGCGAATTAATCTCCTTAGCATAATTAATCGATTCAAATTTATCTCGAACCAGATAGCGAGTTGGAAAAAATGGATAATGTGATTGGGCCACTTCTGCAATACTGTCATAGGGAGTCAGCAACACTAATTTTTCGATTTGCCGTTTAGCGCTCAAGTAAACGGCAACGCCACTGCCTAGACTTCGACCTATGGTTGATATTGTTGTGTGCCTTGGTTTAATTTGGTCATATATAAACAGAGCATCTGAAAATAAACCTGCCTCATTTGGCTTGCTTTCACTTTTCCCATAACCACGGTAATCGACCAAATAAACACTATATTCTTGCAATTCAGCTGCAAATAAGTCGATATTGTTAGTAATTTGTTCGGCATTACCGCCAAAATAAATAATAGCCTGATGCTTGCCTGGATTGAGTACCCATCCATGCAGGTCGATCTTATTGTTTGTGAAGACGATAGTTTGCTGATCAATACCAGTAACATCATCAACATCTGGAAATAATAAGGTCCGTTGAAAAACGTAGAGTAAAGACATCGCCAGCAAATAAATAACAGCGAGTATGGCAATGATGGAAAGTAATAATTTCATATAATCCGACCTGCAGATCCTAAGGTTGTTGCTCGGTAAGCTTCATAAACGGAGTGATGTTTATCATTGAGTTAGTTTGAAGATATTATTTTTTAGATTACTAACAGTGGCAATGACCTAAATGCCTAGGTCTGGCTCGCCAGTTCAAACTTTTCTAGCAAATAATCGAGCAATTGGTTCATCGATTGATTAAGTAATAATGCATCTTTATCGATCAAATGTTGCAACATTTCTTCGTGTAGGCTGATAATGTCACTTCTCTCTCTGACGACTGTGACAATCATATTGGTAACGGGAATCAAAGCTTCAATAACGGTATACATGACAAATCTCACCATACCATTTCCCGCAGCGTCCACTAGCGCTCTGTGAAAAGCAACATCTGCCTGACAAAAGGCTTCGTCACTAATTTCAGGACTCCTCTGTCGTTCGAGCGCAATTTTGATATCCGCAATATGCACTTCTGTCGCATTCTTTACGGCATGTTCCAGGCAGCCACCTTGAAGGATTCGCCGAGCATCGATTATTTCAACAATATCAAGAGCACCCATACCGACTAACAATGTTGCAGCACCGCTGAGTGAACCTGCAAGCTCTTCATAACTAGGCTGAATTACAAAATTGCCGCCAGTAGGACCTCGGCGTGCACGCACTAAATTTTGCGCTGCAAGCCTTTTTAGAGCTTCTCGGACACTAGGGCGCGATACACCATAACGCTGGGCGAGTTCATCCTCAGTTGGCAGACGGTCGCCAATTTTGAATTGCCCGCTAACAATTGCTTCACGCAATTGTTCAGCGATTTGTTTAGAAATACTTGATTTTATAATTGGACTAGTTTGCACGTTAAAACTCATTAATGCTGTAATTTCGATTATACCGATTATCAACTTAATTGCGTTGACATCTATTTGTCTTACAAATAGTATAATTACACATATTAGAGGGATTCACCATGAGCAAATCTTTACTGGGCGACCAAAATTTTCAGGGTTACCAAATAAACAAAACTGAAACAGGCCAAACTTGCGAGTTAAAGCAATTGAGCACGGATGACCTGATGGAAGGTGACGTGACAATTAAGGTTGAGTACTCGACTTTAAATTATAAAGATGGCCTGGCATTAACCGGTAAGTCACTCGTTGTGCGGAAGTTTCCAATGACACCAGGCATCGATTTTTCTGGAACAGTCATTAGCTCTGAACATACTGCATTTGAAGCTGGAGACAAAGTTGTGTTAAACGGCTTTGGTGTTGGTGAAGTTCATTCTGGTGGCTACGCTCAGATGGCACGAGTCAGCGGTGACTGGTTAGTTAAGTTGCCAAGTAAAATTGACACTCGTCAGGCAATGGCAGTCGGCACAGCGGGTTATACCGCAATGCTTTGTGTCATGGCGCTCGAACAACATGGCATTAAACCTGCAGATGGCAATATTCTAGTCACTGGTGCTTCTGGTGGTGTGGGGAGTGTTGCTGTCGCAATCTTAAGTCAGTTAGGCTACTCAGTTGTTGCAACAACTGGACGTATGGTGGAAAAAGATTACTTGCTGTCTTTAGGGGCATCAGAAGTCATTGAGCGTCAAGGATTTTCAGAAAAAGCGAGGGCTTTATATAAAGAACTATGGGCTGGCGCAATCGATGTGGCCGGTGGCAATACACTTGCAAATGTGTTGAGCCAAATGAAATATGGTTCAGCTGTTGCAGCTTGTGGTTTAGCCGAGTCAATGAGTTTACCTACTTCTGTCGCGCCGTTTATTTTGCGTGGAATCACCTTGTACGGCGTCGATTCTGTAATGGCCTCAATCGAAAAACGTCAACTTGCTTGGAGCAGGCTAGAGCAAGATTTAGATATGGAGTTGCTCGAACGTTTATCATTCGACCTAGACTTTAATGACCTACCCCAAGCTGCAAGCGACATATTAGATGGCAAAATCCGGGGCAGGGCTATAGTTAAAATACCCGAGTAAAGAGGGCTTAATTCAGTTCAACCGAATCACCAACTTTAAGTGACCCTGCTTTAATCACTTTGCAACAAACTCCACCGCGCCAGTCTGGCATTAGGGCTGATTTCAGCCCTTGATGTTGCTCGTCCATGCGGCTGCAGGGGTCGGTTTCTTGGGTTATTTCCAGCGCAATATCGCCAACACGAAGTGTTTTACCCAAATCGGCCTGACTAAAGGTGAGTTCATCAACCAATAGGTTCGCTCGCCTTGTTGTCCAAGGCAAGTCGGCATCCATCTCTTTACAAACTTGTTGCCAGTCAACGGTACTTAAAACCGTTACCTGGCGTTTTTTTGATGACCCACGAAAATCTTGTTCGACGCCTTTAGCCAAACTTACATTCGCCTGATTGCAGGTTTGCATTGACGCTTTAGAGGTCGTCCTAAAAGCAATATCGATTAAAGTGCTCATAATGAATTTATCTTCTCTTGGGTACTTTATTTTTTAATTAATGATGGTGTAGCAAGGTGAATAAAAAGTGCCGGGTATTTTCATTCTTTCCTGTTCAACAAATGATCGTAATAACTTGTCGAGTGACTGCATGATTTTAGCATCACCACTAATTTCGAAGAGGCCATTTTTTTCTATCGCACGAATGCCTTCTTCTTTTACATTACCTGCAACAATAGCTGAAAAAGCCCGGCGTAAATTTGCCGCAAGTTGATGTTTTGGTTGGTCCTTGTCTAGTTTTAACTGAGCAACATTTTCATGGGTTGGAATAAATGGTTGTTGAAATTCAGCGGCAATCTTGAGGATCCAATTGAAGTAAAAAGCATCATTATTTTCACATCTAAAAGTCCGTACGATTTCGATGCCGGCTTTCATTTCTTGCGCCACCTTAACCGGATCGTTGATAATAACTTCATATAAGTTTTGCGCTTCGCTACCCAGCGTTAGCTTGATAAATTGATCTATCTGTTCAAAATAATCACGAGATGATTCTGGTCCAGTCAATATCAATGGGAAGGGAACATGGGCATTTTCTGGATTCAACAGAATACCCAAAATATATAAAATTTCTTCAGCTGTTCCAACACCACCGGGAAATACAACAATGCCATGTCCGGCACGAACAAAACTTTCAAGTCTTTTTTCAATGTCTGGCAGAATGACCAGCTCCTTAACAATTGGGTTCGGTGATTCGGCTGCAATAATACCGGGTTCTGTCATACCAATATAACGCCCACCATAGATGCGCTGTTTACTATGGCCAATAGCTGCGCCCTTCATTGGGCCTTTCATTGCACCTGGCCCACAACCGGTGCAAATATCGAGCGCCCGTAATCCAAGTTCATAACCTACTTTTTTTGTGTAGTCATATTCTTCGCGTTTTATTGAATGACCACCCCAACAAACAACAAGATTTGGCTCTGTTTCAGGGCGCAAAATATTTGCATTACGTAAGATATGGAAAACCGCATTGGTAATGCCTTCAGACGTATTCATATCAAAATTTTGATTGGTAATTATTTGATTTCTGACATAAACAATATCACGCAGTACTGAAAATAATTGCTCCTGAATGCCCGTTATTACATGCCCATCGACAAAGGCACTATTGGGTGCATTTTCGAATTCAAGCTTAATACCGCGCTCCTGTGGTATAACGCGAATATCAAAATCATGATGCTCTTCGAGTACCTGTTTTGTATCATCGACAATACTGCCAACATTTAGCACAGCCAAAGAACAGCGTCGAAACGTATCATAACTACTATTATGTTCGCTACTTTGTTTGAGTTCATTCACTTCTAAATGTGACAGAATTTCGAGTTGGCCGTGAGGCGTGATGCGCGTAGTTTCCGTATTTTTGCTCATAGAGTTATAATTGCTTCTAGTATTAAATTTTTGGTTAAATGCAGTGTGCATTATAGGTACAGTGATATGATACATGAGTGATGAACTATTCGAAGTCGCTTTTTCTGGGCAAGTAAGTGATATCGCAGAATTAGATAACGTAAAGGCCAGAGTGGGAAAAATTTTTAATGCTGACGCAGCTAAGATTGTTCAACTATTTTCAGGTAAGCGCGTTGTAATTAAGAAAAATATTGATCGACTAACCGCCGACAAATATCATTATGCATTGACGAAAGCTGGTGCGATCGCCGAAGTTAAGCTGATGGCTGCTGAGGGTTCTGTGGACACTGCTACTCAACCTGTTGTGACCGAGGATACTCTGCAGCCGAATCAGAATAAGACGTTTCAAATAGATCAATCAAGCTCCTTATCTCCAGAAGAAGTTGACCTTTTTCCTCCTCAGATTAATCCACTGGGCATTACGGGTGATCAAATTCCAGCTTTAGTCGCTACCATTGCGCCAATAGGCAGCGTAATGCAAAACCCACCCGCAGTCGTCATAGCGCCTTACTATGACCTGTCGGGATTAGAGGTCGCCCCGGTCGGCAGTCAGATTGGTTCGAGCAAAAAAGGAGTTGATTTACCTTTGCCTGACACGAGTAGTTTATCGCTGGTTAATTAAGCAGAGCTTAAAAAGCAAACTTCAAAAATAAGGTGAAGAAGAGCAGGTATACTGCCATGATCTATCCAAGATATTATGTAATCAAATTATTATCACTAGTTAATAGTGATCTTTTGGAATCGTTATGAAATTATTAGTACGGAATTTAGCTCGTTCAACCACGGTAAAGGAATTGACCGATTTGTTTCAGGCATTTGGCAAAGTTCAATCCTGCAATCTAGTAATGGATGAGGTTAGTGGTGTCTCTAAAGGCTTTGGCTTTGTCGAAATGCCAAAAGTAGGGGAAGCCAAAAATGCTTTGAAAAACCTTAATAACAAAACGGTCGGCAGTAATAAAATACGAGTTAAAAAAGCCGAAGAGAAAAATACTGAATAAATAATTCCTGTACACCTTTTGTTAAGGGTGTTCACAATCGCGGAAATTTTATTGTGTTAACTGGCTCTGCAGATTTTTCATAAACTATTTAGCGAGTGACTAATTACTAAAGATTCAATTCTCAGTTTTTTCTCTTATCCAGTCGTGGAAGCTTTTGACGTGATACTCTTCTGGCATTAATACGCCCTGCTTAAAACGACGAGTATGCAGCCCTTGCTGATTCAGCTCTGAGGCTGCCGCATCCTGCATCATTACCAAAATAGAGAACTCAGTGACATCTTTCAGGTCAAAGTTTTGCTGTGCTAGAGTTTCTGGTTGAAACAGCCATTCGACTTCGATCGAAGTCTGTTCTGGTCCCAGGGGTAGGATACGCACGGTGCGCACATAATCTGCATGGCAGGCAATAAATACAGATGGCAGGCTGGTAAAATAACTTTGTCCTCGCTCAATTTCCTGCTGGGTTAAATTAGAGAAAATGGGGCCGCAGGTCTTGCCACTAGTAGTCCAACTGTGCGCATTGGCCCGTAAGCCCCCAGCGTATTTCGGGTCATCATTATCACTGTGCACTTGCCAGTCAGGCGCATCACGGACACCAGAAATGCGTCGACCATAAAGAGGAACCAGCTTACTCAACTCTGGATGCACATTGGGGCAATGTAAGCACTCGTTAAAGTTTTCCCAAAAAACCTTCCAGTTGCATTGCATCACTTTGTTCCAGCGATGTCCCACCACTAGTGACTCCATCGGCCAGTTATCGAGTTTATCGCTGCCACGGTCAAAGCTTGAGGTCAATTCGGGTGGGTCGTCTGCCAAAGATACAAAAATCCCTCCGCGCCATTCCTGTACGGCAACAGAGTGGAGTGGATAATCAGATTTTTCAAAGTCGATGGGTTCACGCATTGAGCTTGTCGCCTTAAGTTGTCCGTCAAGCGAGTAGGCCCACTGATGATAGGGGCAGACCAACAATTTGCTTCGCAGTCGGCCTTCATCCTGCTGACATAAAATCGATCCTCGATGGCGGCAGCTATTGTAATACCCACGCAATACACCCAGATCATCTCGCAGTAGAACGATTTCCTGTGTTCCAATTCGAAAGCGTCGAAACGCACGAGGTTCGGACAGAGTACTTACGTGACAAAGATACAACCAGCTGGCATAAAAAATACGCTCAAGTTCGTGTTGATACCAGTCAGTTGATACATACCAGTCAGCTGGCAGAGATGGCACTGAAACGCTCAGCCCGTCAAAGTCCTCGTTTCCGCTCAACTGGTGTGATTTGTTATTGTTGGTCGATTTTTTATTCATGGCTTCCCATACCTCATTGTGACTAAACTTACTCCCAAAGCCTAGTTTAGGCAACTGCTTCTGGTAGTGATATTCAGCTAAAGTAGAAGGCTATGAAAGCCCTCCCTTGTTTATAATATTGCTGTATGTTTTTGATTACTTTTAGTTGCTTTTAATGAACGGCTAACAAGCATTGTGATTAGAGCTTTCAGTATTTAAGTCAACAACAACAAAAAATAAATATTAGATTAATTTCTTAAATTAATTCAACCAGGTATGATTTTTATAATTACAAGTTATCAAATTTAGATTACAACAACTTAATGCTCTGACTACAATAACCTTTGGTTGGGTCAGAGCGACTTAATTAATACCTATCCAGTCGAGTCGATATCAAACAGGGTTCATCATGTCGGTTATTTCATCAACTAAAAAGTCTTCTCAACCAAATGCAGTACTAGCTAACTGTGCTTGCTTTGGTGCTATGGCAATGTGGGCTGTAGGTTTCCCAGCTGCTGATATTTTATTGCAAAGCTGGGGTGCGTTGTCTTTAAATGCGTTACGCCAGTTACTGGCTGTTGTTTGTTTGTTGATTTTTTGGTTAGCCGCCGATGGTTGGATGTCAATTTATAATGCACGATGGCTGAAAGGTACATTAGTGGGTGGCATTGGTTTTGGCATTGGCTCTATGCTTCTCCTGGTTGGACAAAAGTTATCTGACCCTGTAACGCCTGCCATTGCAGCGGCAATGATGCCAATTGCAGGCGCTGCATTAGAAGTTATTTTCGATGGCAGGCAATTGAAATTAAAATTAATAATTGGAATAGTGTTAGCTCTAGTGGGAGGTTATCTGGCGACAGGTACCAATCTAGAAAATAGCAGTTTTGGCTTTGGTGCTTTAATTTGTCTGACGGCAGTTATTTTGTTTGCTTGGGGTACAAGGGCGACAACCCGACAATTTAAAGATATGTCTCCAATTGGACAAACGACCTTAACACTTTCAGGCGCAGTAGTGGTGACATTGGTGGTTTATTTGGTTGCACTGGGTCTAGGTTTTCAAGAGACTAAAATTGGCAAAGTTGATAGCATCAGTGTATCGATGATACTTGTTTTTTCCCTCGTATCACTCGCTGTCGCACAATTGTTATGGATTAAGGCTGCGGGGAGTCTTGGTATTCTTTTGGCCTCATTTCACATGAATGCGGTGCCCTTTTACGTTATGGTCGTCCTGGTAATAATGTTTAATCATTCTTGGGACTGGATCCAAGCTATCGGTGCCGCAACCGTTGCTTGTGGCGTAACAATTGTTCAATGGCCTGGACCAAAATCGCGATAAAAATATATTGCCAACCCTTATTTAGGGGGCAAGTATTGAGCGAGGCTTGCAGGGACTGGAAGGGTTTCACGACTATGCATATTCATTACTATACTAGTCACTGTGCCATCAATAGCCGTCATCCCGTCTGGCTTAACTAACTTCTGCTCGAGAATAAAACTTTTGTTACCTCGACTAACGGGCGACGTTATTGCCTGTAACTCTTCATCAAGAAAGCACTCTAGACGATAGTTAAAATTAATATTTAAGACAATACCAGCGAGTGCCTCCTCGTGACTCCAACTTCGGCCATTCCATAAGCCTGCCTTTTGGTACCAGTCATCACGAGCATATTCAAGAATTTGAATAGCAAAGACATGGTTGAGGTGGCCCAACTCATCAACGTGTTTATCTTCAATTAAAATGGTTGAAGTGAATATCATAATTTTTTCATCTTATATTTTTATCAATTGAATCGGCTTCCCTAAGAATAATATGTCCCCGTATTAATAGAGGGTCACCTTATTTGACGGCACGATTCTAGGCGTGACGTCTATATTACCTATGCTGATATATTGACAAGTTGTCGATGACCTTGAGAAGCCATTAATCATTTTCTATCAATTATATAGAATGGATCTTGAATTGGGTTTCACATACAGCTATAGCAGCTATAGCAGATTGATATTGGCGAATAAATCTATTGTGCTTGATTATAGATTAGGGTTCTGGTAAAAAATATATATCGTTATAACTGTTTTTAAGCTTTATCTGAATTAGTCGGCGTAAAGATCGACAATTTATTTAACAGTATAGCGTGACTGGATTGAACCAGAACGCAAATTCAATACAGAAATTATAATAAATAAAATGTTTTTTTTCGAGGAGTGTTAAATGTCAGATTACGATATCAAAAAACTGCAGAATCGGGTAACTAATGGTGGCCTAGATCGACGTGAATTTATGAAGGCTGCATCCGCTATGGGCCTTGCCGCAGTAGCACCAGCGCTATATTCCCAAGCCGCTCATGCAACACCAAAGCGAGGTGGTACATACCGACTTGGTCTTGGTGGCGCTAATACTGGTGATAAGTTTGATCCCGCCGATAATGGCGATACCTTTATGACCAACATAAACATGGGTGCTGTGCGCAATAATTTGGTGGAAATAGGCCCCTCTGGAGAATGGATGCCAGAACTTGCGGAAAGCATCGAAGCGTCACCGGATGCTAAGACCTGGGTTGTGAAACTGCGTCAGGGTATTGAATTCCACAGTGGCAAGACTCTTGATGCGGATGATGTTATTGCTTCTATCCAACACCATCGGGGTGAAAATTCTGTTTCTGACGCTAAAAGTGTTGCTGAGTCGATGGGTAACATTCGCAAAGATGGTAAAAACACCGTTATATTTGACCTTGATGGTGGTAACGCAGACTTCCCATACTTGCTGAGTGACTACCATATACTAATTGGTTCGGCCGACAAATCTGGCAAGGTCGACTGGGCATCTGGAGATGGTACCGGTTCTTACAGTTTGAAAAGTTTCGAACCTGGTGTTCGCGCGCACTTATTGCGTAACCCAAATTATTTCAAAGAGGGGCGTGGTAATTTTGATGAGGTAAAAGTTACTGCAATTAACGATGCTGCAGCCCGCATGAATGCAATGGTGACAGGCCAAGTTGATGCGATTGCTCGTTGTGATCTTAAGACGGCCAGCATGCTTGAAAAGAAACCTGGTGTTAGCGTACTGCAGACGACTGGTACTAAGCACTTCACCTATCCGATGGATATACGTCAGGGGCCATTCGACAATAAGCATGTGCAAATGGCACTGAAGCTTGGCATTGATCGCGAAGCTTTTGTAAAAACAGTTTTACGTGGCTATGGAACGGTTGGTAATGATCATCCCATCGCATCTTCGCAAAACTATCATGCTAGCGAGTTACCACAGCGCCAATATGATATCGAAAAGGCAAAGTGGCACTTGAAGCAGGCTGGTCTTTCTAATCTTGACATTGAAATTTCTGCATCTGATGCTGCTTTTTCTGGTGCAGTCGATGCCACTCAGCTCTATGCGGAGCAGGTGAAACCTGCTGGAATCAACCTTAAAATTAATCGTGTGTCTGCTGATGGTTACTGGAACAATGTTTGGATGAAGGTGCCTTGGAGTGCTTCTTACTGGAGTGGACGTCCAACGGCTGACATGATGTTTACCATCGGCTATAAGGCGGGTGGTAACTGGACTGAAACGCATTGGAATAACCCACGCTTTGAGGAATTACTGGTTCAGGGTCGCGCTGAATTGGATCAGGCTAAGCGAAGGGAGATCTATGTCGAAATGCAAACCATCGTAAACCAAGATGGTAGCTCTGTTATCCCTTGTTTTGCCAATAATGTTGATGCGGCATCGGATAAGCTGGGTAAATCGGCGAAGTTAGCCGGTAATCGTGAGCTTGATGGCGGACGCAGCATCGAACGTTGGTGGTTCACGTAAGCTTTCAGCTTCACGCTCGACGTTGCCGAATACTGGCAATAAAATATGGCGAGGGTTTTTGCCCTCGCCATTTGTACTGTTTGAGCCTTGAACCTGTCTAATATGAATAATTCTTTGTTTTATATGTTACTCAAGCGTTTAGCTCTGGGTATCCTCACCCTAGTGGCTATTTCCCTTCTTATTACACTCGGCGTCGAGGCACTTTCTGGTGACGTTTGTACGGCGATGATGGGACAGATGGCCTCGGCTGAAAAAGTCGCGGCATGTCATTTACAGCTAAATCTCAACGTACCAATGCACGAGCGTTATTTGTCGTGGTTGTGGAATTTTATGCAAGGTGACATGGGCAATGCACTAACCAATCATCGTAGCGTTTCAAGTCTGATCGGCAACCGTATCGGTAACACCTTCTTTCTTGCAGGGCTTGCCGCATTAATTGCCGTACCACTGGCGTTGACCTTAGGAGTAATAGCCGCACTTTATCGTAATTCCTTTTTTGATCGAGCTATTTCAATCGTGACCTTAAGTGGCATTTCAGTCCCTGACTTTTTTATTGCTTATATCCTAATGGCAGTATTTGCCGTTTGGTTGGGAATTTTACCGGCGATCTCTAATCTTGATCAATCAATGGACTTGTGGGACCGCATTTACATATCGGCCTTACCGGTATTGACGCTTACCGTTGCGGTTAGCGCGCACATGATGCGCATGACACGTGCTGCGATCGTTAACCTATTGGCGAGTCCCTATATCGAGATGGCTAAACTGAAAGGTATCAGTCCAAGCCGGATTATAATCAAGCATGCACTGCCCAATGCGCTGTCACCGATTATACAGGTCGTCATGCTTAATTTAGCTTGGCTGGTGGTGGGTGTGGTTATCGTTGAAGTTGTATTTGTTTATCCAGGATTGGGTGCGCTGATGATTGATGCAGTTTTTCTGCGTGATATGCCAATAGTGCAAGCTACTGCGATGGTATTTGCCTCGGTTTATGTCATTTTAAACTTGTTGGCTGATATTTTATCGATGCTTTCAAACCCGCGACTGCGGCACCGCAATTAAGGCGAATTGAATGGGATTACTAAAACTCTTCTGGAGTCTAAACTGGGGTGCACGCTTTGGCCTTTTAATCGTCATATTTTTTTCTACTTGTGCCATTTTTGCGCCCTGGCTGGCACCTTATGGCCAGAGCCAAATCGTTGGTGATGTTTGGGAGCCGCTGTTCGGTAAGTTTGTCTTTGGTACAGACCAAATTGGACGTGATATGCTATCCATGCTGATTTACGGTGCACGAAACATGATTGCATTGGCTTTATTGACTACCGGCTGTGCTTTTGGCCTCGGGGCTTTGTTGGGGTTTCTTGCTGCAACCATGCGTGGTTGGGTAGACCAAGTGTTGAGTCGCTTCGTCGATATGATCATCTCTATTCCGACTTTGATCTTCGCGCTTATTGTGCTTTCTGCAACTGGCACGGCGATTCCGTGGTTGATTACGGTGATTGCAATCATTTACGCAATGCCAGTTTTCCGTATCGCACGAGCAGTTGCGATGGATATTGAAGTGATGGATTACGTTGAGGCAGCGCGTTTGCGCGGCGAGGGACTGTGGTGGATCATGCGGGAAGAAATTTTACCGAATGCAATGACGCCGCTGGCAGCCGAGTTTGGTTTACGTTTTTGTTTTGTTTTTCTGCTGATTAGTGGACTGAGTTTTCTAGGCCTTGGGCTACAACCACCGCTTGCTGACTGGGGTGCCATGGTAAGGGGCAATGCTGACGGTATTGCCTGGGGTTATATGCATCCATTGGTGCCAGCTGCTTGTATTGCACTATTGACGATTGGCATTAATCTAGTGGTTGACACTGCTGTGCAAAAAGCCAGCGGTTTGCGTGACGATCAATAGGAACTAATATATGAGCCATAAATTACTCGAAGTGTCCGACCTATTGATCGAAGCTGATATTGATGGCGTCTGGAAACCGATTGTGAACAGTTTGTCGATGACGCTAGAACGTGGCGAAATCATCGGGTTAATTGGTGAATCGGGTGCTGGCAAGTCAACCTTTGGACTCACTGCCTTGGGTTACACCAAGCCTGGCTGCCGTATTGTGTCTGGCTCGATCAAGCTTGATGGTGTTGATTTAACCAAAATGAAAGAGCCTCAATTACGTCAAATTAGGGGTGACAGAGTGACTTATGTGGCGCAAAGCGCCGCGGCTTCGTTTAATCCTGCACATACCTTGTTCGAACAGTTTGCCGAATCTGCAGTACAGCACGGTAAAATGACTATGGCTGAAGCTCGTGAGCGAAGCGTCGAATTATTTCGTCAGCTTGAATTACCTGATCCAGAACACATTGGCGAGCGGTATCCGCACCAAGTGTCCGGTGGCCAGCTACAACGGGCGATGACCGCGATGGCGTTGGGCTGTGATCCGGATATTATTGTTTTTGACGAACCGACGACGGCACTGGACGTGACCACACAGATCGAAGTGTTGGGCGCGATCAGAGAGGCAGTGAAGGCTCGCAATGTTGCGGCTATTTATATTACCCATGATCTTGCTGTCGTTGCGCAGATGGCAGATCGAATCATGGTATTGCGTTATGGCGACTTAATAGAAGAGGGTGATGCGCGTTCCATGCTGATTAATCCTCAGCACGAATACACGCAAAAGTTGCTCAACGTTCGAGCGCTTCGTGAAACCCGCAAGGATCATAATGAGGATAATGTTCAGTTATCGATAGAAAATATCACTGCCAGCTACTTTGGTCCAAATAAGAACGTTTTGGAAGATATTAATGTCGACATAGTGAAGGGCAAGACGGTCGCTGTGGTTGGTGAGTCTGGCAGTGGCAAGAGCACATTGGCGCGGGTCATCACGGGTCTGTTGCCACCCAGCCATGGTAAGATTATCTTTAATGGAACTGAGTTAAAGCCTGCTCTGAGTCTGCGCTCAAAAAAAGATCTACAATCGATCCAGATGATTTATCAGAGTGCCGATATCGCGATGAATCCAAGGCATAAGATTAAAAAAATTATTGGGCGGCCACTGGAATTTTATCTCGGTATGACGGGCAAACAGAAGGATGAGCGAGTTCTTGAGTTGCTACGTCTGATCGAAATTCCTGAAGAGTTTGCCGAACGCTACCCAGGCCAGCTGTCGGGTGGTGAAAAACAGCGGATCTGTATAGCGCGTGCGCTCGCTGCTGAACCTGAATTGATTATTTGCGATGAAGTTACCTCTGCACTTGATCAACTGGTCGCCAAGGGTATTCTTGATTTATTGCTCAACTTGCAAAAAGAGTTGGGCGTGTCGTATCTGTTCATTACTCATGATTTGGCGACAGTTAAATCGATTGCCGATGAAATTGTTGTGATGTACCAAGGCAAGGTGGTCGAGCAGGGCAGCAAAGCAGATATACTGACACCACCTCACGCACCCTACACTGAACTATTACTGTCATCAGTGCCAGAAATGGATCCAGATTGGCTCACCAATCTGGTTGATAAACGTAAACGTGGTGAATCACCAACGTCAGAAAGTATCGAAACCTGAGGTCGTTTAATCAGGCTGGATGACATCCGGGAATCCTGGTGCCCTTAGCTCTTCACCAGTCGCGTCTTCCATCATTTTAATTACGTGCGGCGTCCAAGCGTCGCCGCCGTATTTGGCACGTGACTCTATGAACATCTGTTCCACTAGCGCTGCAAGCTTTAATGGTACATTGAGGCTGCGCCCAAGATCAGTGACAAATCCTAGATCTTTGAGTCCGAGGTTGGTGGTAAAGCCCGTGTTGAAAGTGCCGTTCAGTATAACGGGAGCCCAATCCTCGAATTCACGGCTGTTTCCAGAGCTGGCTGTGATTGCTTGGTAGCATTTACCCAAATCCAACCCCCCGCGTTTGGCCAACATCAATGCTTCACCCGACGCGACCAAGTCTACCAGGCAGAGTAGGTTAGTGATGACTTTTATAAGTGACGCATTACCAATCTCACCCATATAAATAATTTGCCCACTCATTTTTTCGAGCAATGAGCGGTGGGATTCGAATACTGCTTCGTCACCACCAACCAGCAATGTCATTTCGCCACGGGCTGCTCGATGAACACCACCAGTGGCCGGACACTCCAGAGTTTTAATCCCTTTGGCGTTGGCAACGGTTGCTAATCGTTTGATTTCTTCCACTCCAGTTGTGCTGATTTCGATCCAAGTCGAACCGGATCGCAGTGTCAATAGTGCACCCCCATCGCCTTCCATTACCTGTGCAGAAGCGGCAGGAGAAGGTAAACAAGTAAAGAGCACGTCAATTCCTATGCATAGATCCGATATTGAGCTGCTAGAAGTTGCACCAGATTCGACTGCCGCCAAAATTGCCTTTTCATCAAGGTCATAGACAGTGAGATCTACGCCAGCCTTGAGTAAATTCATACATAACTTTGAGCCCAATACACCTAAGCCGATAAAACCGCATTTCATAACTTTCCCCTCCGAGTAATGACTTCAAATTCACAGTTGAATGTTAATCAACGGGCAATGTTTAGTTACTTAATGATAGTGCCAAAAGTTTAAACATAGGCACAGACTTTAATCAATTAAAGTGGTCATATGAATAATAATTTACGTAAAACTGCGAATAATGATAACCAACATGGAGATCTGGTTAATAGCCTTTAGATTAATAAAACAAATCAAGCCTCAGATATTAGCGAGTTTAAACAATTGAGACTAACATTCTGATAGGTATTGTGGCGAAGCGATAACGAAGAAAAAATTTAATTAGGCACTATTGCAACAAATAGCGAACTCAATTCACTCTAAGTTGCTTGGCAATAATTGGCTAGACATACTACTGATATCCTGAGACCACAACGTAATGTCACTTCTGTTAGCGTTAACTCGGATTTGAACATTTTTTGTTTTAAAATCATCTGATTCTACTGCTGTTGCAATACTCCATGCGCTTGTTATCGCGTCATAGTGGCTCGTCCATCTGCTTTCACTTTTTCCGTTAGATTGATTCCATAACGCGATGGCATTATCGCTAGCATCGAACGCGATTTGTGGGTTATATGCACCGTCGATAACTCCAGTCTTAACTACTGTCGCAGTGCCCCATAATTGAGTTGTTGTGTCATATCGATTGGCCCAGATGCTATCAATCACACCGTTGGACTGATTCCACAATGCTATGGCATTACCATTAGCATCAACTGCAATTTGAGGATCGTACGCATCTTCAGAATTGTTTTTTTCTATTTCCGCCATAGTACCCCACACTCTTGCTGTTGCCTCAAAGTGGTTTGCCCATATGCTATAGACTTTGCCGTCAAATTGACGCCAAACTGCAAAGGCATTACCGCTGGCATCGATTGAAATTTCGGGATTATATGCGTCTCCGGTATCGTCATCCTCAATCAAAGCTGCCGTACCCCATAATCTAGTTTTTGCATCGTATTGATTTGCCCATATGCTTTTAACTGAACCGTCATCCTGCCACCACACAGCAATTACATTACCGCTAGTATCGAACGCAATCTTGGGGTTATAGGCATGCCCTGCATTACCTGTCTCAATGACTGCTGCGATACCCCATGATCTGGTTGAAGCATCATATCGGTTTGCCCATATACTAAAAACTGAGTTGTCCGTCTGTTGCCACACCATGATGGCGTTGCCGCTGTTATCAAATGCAATTTGTGGTGCGTCTGAATCATGCTCAGTGGAATTGTCAACTTGGATAACTGCTGAGTCACTCCAAGCATCCTTGAGACTATCAGATAACCAGTTTGAATTTTCTTCAAGTAAACTACTGACGAAATTAGTGATGCTATCTCTCAACGCAAAGGCCTGCTTTGTAATAATGTCTAACCCACTGTCCGACTGAACCGTTGTTATTTTGGTTTTGTAATCGAAGGTGACTATGCCATCTACGTTGTCTGTTTTGGAAAGAGTAAAGCTGTTCGCACCAACGGTCGCGATAAAAATATCTTCGTTAAACGAAGCCCTAAAAGCCTTGTTACTATGGACTGATGTGTCAAATATAAACGACTTTATACTACTGGCTTTATTTGTAATTGTATCGTGGTTATTACTGCAGGCTGTTAGTGTTAATAAAAGCCCGAAAGCTAAAAATTTTTTAATTTTATAAAGATACATGGGCCTTTTTTAATCCTCTAAACTTATTTTTTTCGAGAAGGATTAGGATATTGATTTATATTAATAAATCACTTCTGACTAAGGCTCCAAGACAAGGAATTTTAGGGTTAAAATTACCTATCTATATAATGCCATTGCTTAATAAGGATTAATGTAGGAGAAGGATTGTTCTTATGTAAGCTTTGGATTACATGATTTCATAAGTGATATCTATTGACAGATAAAAGGCTATTAATAAAAGGTTACAGAGCATTATCACCGGCAGTTGTATTTAGATATTTTGGGCAATCTAGGATGGTAGATAGACTACTAGCTAGCGCTTTTTAGCGTGCGCTATCATATGTAATATTTGCTGGAATACGGTGTTACTTAACGACTCGCTTAAGTCGATTGCAAGGCTATGGCGATAGTAGGGAGTGAGGCTTAATCCGACACCTAGCCCGTAAATTTCAACATTTGATTCAGCTTCATTTTGCTCGACAGTTTGCTTTAAATGATGATCAAGATAATACTCATCATTGGCTTGATGGGTCGCCGCATCCATCGGACTGCCATCTGAAATAACGATTAATATTTTACGCTGTTCGCCATGTTTTCGCATTCTTTGGCAGGCCCAGTTAACCGCTTCGCCATCAACACCTTCACGAAAGTAGGGTGATTTTAACAGGGCTGCAATGTCGCGCCGTGATTTACGCCATCCAGTATCGGCATTTTTGAAGATTAGATGACTTCTTTCGGCTAAACGCCCTGGGTTTTCTGGTCGACCTTGCGCTATCCAGTCTTTTAAAGCACGGCCACCATTCCATTTTCCGGTAGTAAAACCAAGTATTTCGCTCGAGATGTCAGCTTGATCGAGCGCTCGTCCAAATATGTCGACCATCATTGCAATTGATTCAATGTATTGCTTCATCGACCCTGAGCAGTCGATTAAAAAAGAAACAAGGCAATCGTTTTTAAATCGATAGCGATCTTTACGAAAAATTCGTCGTTCGGATGGTGATGAAATGACTTGAGATAAACGTCGACCATCTATGACGCCTTCTTCTTCACCAAATTGCCAACCATCGCGACCTGGTTGAGCAAGCAGATCAGAAATCTGTCGAGCCAGTCTAGGGATGTTGATACCTTGGGCTTTTATCATACCGTCGAGCTGATCGCGAAATTCAATGATTTCGACATCACGAATTTTCGAAGCCGCTTTGTATTCCTGGTCGTATGCTTCGGTAAATACGCGATAGCCAGTTGGGTTGTCGGATAAAATTTTGCTAGTGCCAGTAATAATTGAAGCAATATTGGCATCCTCTGCTTCATCTGAAAAATCGCTAGACAGCGCAATTCGATTGAGTGCTTTTTCTGTATCCTCTTGTTCGGCGAGATTTAACGCTCGTTCCTTATCACCAACTTGTAGTGATTCATCAATTAGTTTTGCAATTGAGAGTGCATGCACCGCATAAGCTGATTGATTGTGTCGATTTTTACGCAACCCGACTAGGTCACTGCCAATTAGCGGTGAGAGGTTAGCGCGTGTCGACTCGATCACGTCATCTATTTCTTCCAAAGTAGGCAGGCCAGTTAAGCGGGACCAGCTTGCTTGTGCAATGGTGAAAATAAGCAACCCTAATTGGGTTTCAGTTTGGTCTGCATAGTGGAATTTAAGGCTCCATTGTTGAAAACGATACAACAGATTTTGCTTAATGCCAGGATGCTGTTCAGTGACCTGTGATTCGACGCGCAATTGTTCGAGCATATCGAATATCAATCGCGCAATAGGCGACGGTGGACAGAATAATTGATGCAATTGCTCATCACTATGCTTCAGCCGCAATGCAATACCGTCAGCAATACCACGATGCGAGCGGAAATCCTGTTCGAGCACATCGGTTTGCAGATGCGGGGCGTTGGTATTGACCTTTTTGCCATTAAGGAAAAGGGTCCTACCTCTGTGGTGCAATCCTGGCAAGCCTGTCAGTGCTCGTATTGACGCGCCACATAGCTCTTCTACATGTTGCTGCTGTTGGTGATTAAATCGCATGGTTTAGTCTCAACTAGACCACTGAGCTTTCATGCAAATGCAGGTAGGAAGCGTCGAGCTCCTGATTGAAGCAGCGCTGGAAATATTCAGCCACAATCGGGTGCTCGTCTTCTTCACATTTGTTCAAAAAAGATAAACGAAAAGCGAGTATATGATCATTGAAGATGAGGCTATTTTCGGCCCATGAAATTACCGTACGGGGTGACATTAATGTCGACAAATCGCCTACTACAAAGCCCTCTCGTGTGAGAGTGGCCATCGCCACCATCGACTTGAGTAATTTAGCATCTTCAAACCGAGGCACCCGAGACTGCACAATGGCCATCTCTTCTTCTTGAGGTAAATAATTGAGTGTCGCAACGATATTCCAGCGATCGATTTGTCCATGGTTGAGTAATTGAGTGCCATGGTACAAACCAGTTGAATTGCCAAGGCCAACCGTATTGGCGGTGGCAAACAATCGGAAGAACGGGTGAGGGGTGATCACTCGGTTTTGATCGATGAGTGCAAACTTGCCGTCGCGCTCAAGCAGACGTTGGATAACGAACATAACATCGGCACGACCAGCATCATATTCATCAAAAATAAGCGCCATAGGACGTTGGATAGACCAAGGTACGATGCCTTCTTGGAATTCAGTGATTTGTAGGCCGTCCTTAATCACAATGGTATCTTTACCGACTAAGTCGAGTCGACTGATATGCCCATCGAGGTTGACTCGCATGCACGGCCAGTTAAGGCGTGCAGCTATTTGTTCGATATGGGTTGATTTACCCGTGCCATGTAACCCTTGCAGCATTACTCGGCGGTTGTGTGTAAAGCCAGCTAGAATCGCTAAGGTGACTTCAGGGTTAAATCGGTAAGCCGAATCGACATCGGGCACATAGTCAACTTTATCTGCAAACGCCATAACTTGCATGTTGGAGTCGATACCAAATACATCACGGACACTCAGTGAAACGTTGGGTTCGTCGAAGTTACTCGTTGATTGCATTGTTAATAAGTTCCTGCTGAAAGGGTAAAAAATTGTTGCATTATATCGGAATAATGGTGGATCTAATAAGTCCTGTTGTTACTGTGCATGGTGCCAGTCTAGGATAGATAAGAAAAAGTGCTCGGAGCTTGTTTTGGGCTAATGTAGACTCGATGCAACAACCTACATTCATTATTCATAAACATGCGCATGAGATATTAAAATGGATTCATCAGGACCGTTATCCGGTTATAGAGTGATCGAACTCGGCCAGCTACTGGCTGGGCCTTTTGCGGGCTGCATGCTGGGGTATTTTGGTGCAGAAGTCATTAAAATAGAACCGCCTAAGGGTGGTGACCCTATCCGCAATTGGCGTGAAGTAAAAGATGGAACATCGCTTTGGTGGCATTCGTTAGCCAGAAACAAAAAGTCAGTCACTATCGATTTAAAAACGCCTAAAGGCATCGCACTGGTCAAGCAATTGATCGACAGTGCCGATGTTGTGATTGAAAACTTCAGACCAGGTGTTGTAGAAAAGTGGGGCATAGGGCCGGATGAGTTTAAACAATCAAACCCTAAGTTAGTTTATGCTCGAATCTCGGGTTATGGCCAGACTGGGCCTTACTCTAGCAAACCTGGCTTTGCCTCAGTTTGCGAGGGCATCAGTGGATTTAGGTATGTAAATGGCCAGCCGAACCAGGCGCCAGTTCGGCCTAATCTCAGTATTGGCGATACTATTTCAGGCATTCATGCGGCACTGGGTATTTGCATCGCCTTATTGGAACAAAAGAAGAGCGGCAGCGGCCAGGTCGTTGACGTTGCCTTATATGAGTCGATGTTTAACTTAATGGAAGCCGTTATTCCTGAATATGACGGCGCAGGTGTTATTCGCGAGCCATCGGGCAGCACGGTTACTGGCATCGTTCCAACCAATACCTATCGATGTCGAGATGGTAAATTTGTTGTCATTGGTGGCAATGGTGATTCGATATTTCAACGTTTAATGATTGTTGCGGGTTACCCTGATATGGCAAGTGATCCGGCGCTAGCCTCTAATTTGGGTCGGGTAGAACACGAAGCCGAGATCGACCTAGCATTATCGACCTGGTGTGCCCAAAATGATTCAGAATTAATTTTGAACTCATTGGATGCCAGCAGAGTACCAGGGGGACCCATTTACAATGTCGAAGATATGGTAAACGACGAACACTTTAACGCCAGAGGGCTGTTTGAAACCGTAGAAATTAACGGCCAGCCTCTAAAAATACCGGCTATATTACCAAAGCTCAATAAAACCCCCGGCGCAACTCGTTGGCCTGGCCCGGCGTTGGGTGAACATAATGAAGAAGTGCTTGGCGAACTGTTAGGCTTGTCGTGTGAAACGATAGCTGAGCTTTCGGATAGTGGTATTATTTGAGGTATAAAAATAACATTATTCCTTATTTAAGAAATATAACTTTGGCTCAACTAGACAGAGATTGAAATTAACGCCATCCAATTGTAAGCCTCTCTGGCATACTAAAGGCATAACTGTTGACGATTGTGCTAATTACCTAGGGACCCGAATTGAATATCGATCAAATATACTACAAAGGTTTACTACTAGAACGTGCAAGCGACCTCCGAAAGTCATCTGACTGGCTTGATCAGCAATGGCATCACCCTGATTGTCAGGTTTTGTTATTACAAAATGATAAAAATTTAATTCACTCGGATGATGTTCATATACCGGTTGCTGTTTATCATTCGCGTCATGCAATTAAATCCCTAACAAATAATCCTGAAAAAGTCGTCTTCCTAGGCTTAAACGGATCTACACCTTTATTTGCAGCTGAAATTGAAAACAGTATTGAGACCTATTTTGAAGGTCAGGAAACGCTTAATTATGATGACCAACAATTTATTAATATAAGAGAGCTTGGCTGTTTATTGAATGCTAACGATGCCGCGTTGTTGGCTTATGCTCGAGGCTTGCTTTTTTGGAATAGAAATAGTTTATTTTGTATTCGCTGTGGTACATCGACAATTCAAAAACAAGGTGGGCATGCCAAGCACTGTAGTAATGACAGCTGTGGGCACGTAACATTCCCACGAACCGACCCAGCCGTAATAATGCTCATTGAAGACAGCTCAAATCCTAATCAGCGTCGGTGTTTATTAGGAAGAAATGCAAAATTTCCAAACCGAATGATGTCAACGCTGGCGGGGTTTGTTGACCCATCCGAGAGTTTAGAAGAGACCGTGGCACGTGAAGCCTTCGAAGAGGCGGGTATCAGAGTAAATAAAGTGACCTATCAGGCGTCCCAGCCTTGGCCATTTCCATCATCAATTATGTTGGGTTTCTGGGCACAGGCAATCACAACGGACATCATCATTGATGGTGTTGAAATAGAGGAAGCAGATTGGTTTACGGTTGATCAATTGGACGGTTTTGGTGAATGGGGTGATGGCAGTGGTAACTATTGTTTGCCACGGCATGATTCAATTGCCAGGTATTTAATCGAATCGTGGAAAATGGATGTGCGCAGAAAATAACGAGGTGTTTAAGCCGACACCTCGCACGTTTGTTTCATTGCTAGTCACGTAACATTAGTCACAGGGTGATTGTTTATAAGATCCCTGATTCGTGGCAGTCAAATGAGGCATCTTGACTCTGGATATTCTTGGTTTTTTGAGTTCTAAGTCTCAGTCATTTTGGTGTTTACGTCGTCTCGTATTTAGCGTACTGAGGGATATTAGGTTTGACTTTAAATCAACCAGATCGTTATGGGTTAATCCAATATCTCTCAAATTGTGGGTGCTGAGCTGTGATAGATAAGCCATTGTTTTTCGACTTTGACCTCTCTCCCTATAATCACCTATTACTCCTTGAGCAAATCTCGATAAAGCTGCATAGCCAAGCTGTAATAAGCTTAAGGGCTCGTCGTGCTTTTGAGTTAATGTAGCATTGTTATTATCGAATTGACGGGTGCTATAGACTGGTTGGGTTAGGTGGCTTCCAGTGGCACCATCAACAATGAATGCGATTGTAAAGTTTAGTAATTTCATGTTAGTTATCCTCTCTATTAAGTTAAAGGAATTTGTTTCCAGGATGATAATATAAGACTGGTTTCTAGTGAAAACAATCGATATAATTTGTGTTATAGTTTAGATAAACTAATGAATTAAATGAAGCTACCACCACTCAATTCTCTTCGAGCTTTCGAAATTTCTGGGCGTCGTTTAAGCTTTAGCAAGGCAGCTGCTGAGCTAAATGTAACACCCGGTGCAATTAGCCAACAAATTCGAGCACTTGAAGAATTTCTCGATGTTAAGTTGTTTAAGCGCAGAAATAGAACAATTGTATTAACTGACGCTGGACAACTCTGCTTGCCACTCATAACGGATGGCTTTACGAGTTTGTCAGAAGCGGTTAAATTGGTACGCCAGTTTAATTGCGATGGGCCATTGACCATTTCGTCAGCGCCAACATTTGTTTCTAAGTGGTTAATCCCCCGATTGTGTAAGTTTCAAACTTTGCATCCAGATATTGATGTGCGTATCGATGCTTCGACACGACTGGTCGATTTTATGTACGACGATATTGATGTCGGCATTCGATTTGGAACCGGAGAATTTCCAGGGCTAGAGTCCATCTACCTCTTCTCTTTTGACTTAATCCCGGTCTGTAGCCCCAAGTTAATTAATCAGGGTAAGGGGTTACGCCAGCTTTCTGATATTCGCCATCAAACACTACTTCACAGTGATTTAGTTGAGTTTGATCCTAGTTGGCCCGATTGGACGATGTGGCTAGCAACAGCCAATGTGACAGGGGTAGACCCAACACATGGTATTTTTTTTAGTCAAAACGACATGATGTTAGAAGCCGCACTTGAAGGGCAGGGTATTGCACTGGTTTCAAGCGTTGCAGCGGCTAACGATATTAAAGCTGGGCGTTTGGTTCAACCGTTTGAAACTAGGTTACCCGTTCGTTTGTCCTATCATTTTGTTACCAGCAAGCAAAAGTCAACTAGCAAAAAGGTAGTCGCTTTTAGACAATGGTTGTTAGACGAAAGTGCTTATCTTCGTGATAGTCGATCACTTTATGAATCCAGATTAATAATCAAAGATAATGAGAAAATAGCATGACTGAAGAATCAACTTTCACGCGCCCCCCATCGCGACGCAAAAAAAAGCGTCCAGAAATCGATCATTCAGTGCCATCACCTTGCGTCAAAGTGTGTCAGTTCAGTGGTAACGATTTTTGCGATGGTTGCTATAGAAATATTGACGAAATACGCGAGTGGATAATTATGTCTCGAGAACAAAAGCTTTTGACACTGGAGAATATTTCTTCACGAAAGCAACAACTAAAAAAAGGAGATAGATAAATACATGGAAAATGAAAAACAGAAGATTGCAATGTTTATCGATGCTGATAATGCACCCGCTAAGAAAATTGAAAAGATAATTACTGAATTGGCTAATTATGGCGTGGTGAGTATCAGGAAAGCTTATGGCAACTGGAAAAGCCCTACCCTGAAGGGCTGGGAAGAAAACTTGCATGAGTATGCAATTCAACCGATTCAACAATTTGACTTGATCAAAGGTAAAAATGCCACGGATATGGCAATGACGATCGATGCGATGGATATTCTTTATACTAAAAATATAGATGCTTTTTGTATCGTCTCGTCTGATTGCGACTTCACGCCTTTGGTTATGCGCATTTTATCAGAAGGAAAAATTGTTTATGGATTTGGGGAGCGAAAAGCACCTGATCCATTTGTAAATGCCTGTTCTCGTTTTCTTTATGTTGATGAAGAAAAGCCAGAGAAAGATGATGGTGAAAAGGTGAAATATGAAAAGGATAAAACTGATAAAGATAAATTAACACCGTCAAAGAAAATTTCAGCAAAAGATCTCAAATCGAATACTAAATTAATCAACTTGCTAAGAGTCGCAATTGATAGTGATCAGGATGATGATGAGTGGGCTTCTGTGGCACGTGTCGGTTCAATTATTTCGAATCAAGCATCGATTGATGCACGTAACTATGGGTATAAAAAGTTAGGTGACTTAATAAAAGCTATCGATTTATTCGAAACCAAGGTGCTTAAAAACGGACAGATGGTCGTTCGTGATAAGCGTGGCAGTAGCTTAGTAGGCGATAAAACAGAGTCAACTGAATCTTAAATATGGATTTTTGCCATTATTTTTCACCACAGCCGAGCATCATTGACACGCCAAGTCGATTGCGTAATCCATTTGAAAATAATCCCCATCCACTTGCAATAACAGCGAGTAAAATACTCAAAGAAAAGCTTAAACAGTCATCTAAGGCATTCGATGTAGGTAAGATGTTTGGTGTTTTAGTGGTATCAGACGAAGCCGGAAAAATTGGCTTCCTCTCTAGCTTTTCAGGCATGTTAAATCAACAGTGGCAAGCCGCTGGTTTTGTTCCACCTGTGTTTGATATTGTTCAGCAGCAATTGTTTTTAAACGATGGGGCGGTCACGGTGAATGGTTTGACCGCAACAATTGAAGCACTATTGCTTTGTTCAGACTACCTTACTGCAGTCGATCATTTTAATAGGCTTGAAAAGCAGCAAAGTATGGCTTTGATCAGTTTGAAAGCGCAGCATAAAAACCACAAAGAGCAAAGAAAACAGCAGAGGAATCAAATCAATGAAAATTTAGAGTTTAATGGTGATGAAACTCAAATAATGAGGCAGTTGGCACTCCTCAGCCAGCAAGATAAACGAGAGTACTTGCAGCTAAAGTTGCAGTCGCAGGCTTTGCTTGATCAGGCCAATACAAAAATTGACGAAGATTATCGAAACAAAATCACTCAGTTAAAACAACAGCGCAGAGATCTGTCACAGCGACTCCATGATCAGGTATTTGACAGCTATAGACTTAACAATAGTTTGGGCGACGTAACCACTGTCCGGTCGTTGTTCGATGGAAAAAATCCACCTAGCGGCACTGGTGATTGTGCTGCTCCTAAACTATTGCAGTTTGCGTTTAATCACCAACTAAAACCCTTGGCTTTGGCCGAGTTTTGGTGGGGTGAACCGCCAGCAACAGGCGTCCGACATCACGGCAATCTATACTCACCTTGCCGTGGAAAATGTCACCCAATTTTACCTTTTATGTTAAAGGGGCTGGATGTTGAATCATCCGACGATGCTTCGATTCGTGAGACTTTAGAGCCAACTATTGTTTACGAAGATGCTGATATTGTTGTTGTTAATAAGCCTGCTGACTTATTATCAATACCGGGTAAGGAAGAACATCATTCAGTATTAAGTTGGCTCAGAAAAAAATATCCTGATGCGACCGGCGCGTTACTCGTACACCGCCTCGACATGTCGACCTCGGGATTATTACTCGCGGCAAAAACAGCTCAGGCGCATAAGTTTTTACAAAAGCAATTCATTAACCGAACCGTACAGAAACGCTATATAGCGGTATTATCAAAGGTGATTGATAGCAAGCAAAAAGTAATCGATCTACCGCTCCGTGTGGACCTTGATGACAGACCCCGTCAAGTTGTTTGCTATGAACATGGCAAGGCAGCCGTGACCCGTATTGAGGTAATTTCTAGTGATGCAGTTTCAACCCGAGTGTATTTTTATCCGGTGACGGGAAGAACTCATCAACTGAGAGTGCATGCGGCACACTATAATGGTCTAGCCGCCCCCATTGTTGGTGACGATCTATATGGCACTCGGGGTGGGCGTTTGTTGTTGCATGCTCAAAAGCTGACATTTGATCACCCGACAACAGGTGATCAAATGGAGGTCATTACCCCGGCTCCATTTTAAGAATGAAGTCAAAAGCCACTTTCTAAGGGTGAGAATAGGCTTTGCAAGGTATTAGTATCTAGAAGGGGAGGTTCATCTTTACTTTTAGCTGAGAAGATACCTTTGGCCAGTTGACGTTTTTTGTCTTGCATTGCGAGCATTTTTTCTTCGACGCTGCCGCTAACCATTAACCGATAAATAAACACGGGTTTGTCCTGACCGATACGATGCGCGCGATCAATCGCTTGGGCTTCAACAGCTGGATTCCACCAAGGGTCATAAAGTATTACTGTATCTGCTTCGGTTAAGTTTAAACCAGTACCGCCTGCTTTTAAGCTGATTAAGAATAAATTAACCTCACCGTCACGAAAACGTTGAATCGCTTCGTCACGCTTGACAGTTTGCCCAGTGAGTTTGGTGTAATCGATATTGTATTTTTTTAATTCTTCTTCGATCAACGCTAGCATTGATGTAAATTGAGAAAATAAAATAATACGGCGTCCTTCTTCGATCTGCTCAGGCAGCAGGTCCATGAGTAACGATAATTTGGCCGATCGGGTGACTTTTTTAGCCTGATCTAGCTTCAACAGACGTGGATCACAGCAGACTTGACGAAGTTTTAACAAGGCGTCCAAAATAGTGATGTGACTTCGTGCCAGCCCCTGAGTTTTGATTGCTTCACGGACACGTTTGTCCATGGCGAGTCGAATGCTTTCATACAATTCAGCCTGTTCACCCTCTAGCTCGACGGTTTGCAGGATTTCTGTCTTTGGTGGGAGCTCAGAAGCCACCTCATCTTTTTCACGCCGCAATAAAAAGGGCTGCACCCGTTGTGCTAGTTGTTGTTGCTTTTCAATGTCACCATGAACTTCAATTGGAGTGCGATATTGTTTCTTGAATGTATTAGCGTCACCGAGAAATCCAGGCATTAAAAAGTCGAATAGTGACCAAAGTTCTCCAAGGTGGTTTTCCATGGGTGTACCGGTCAGACACAGACGATGTTGGCTGCGAAGCTGTCGCACCAATCGCGACATTTTAGTATTCGGATTTTTGATTGCTTGGGCTTCGTCGAGAATAATACTGTGGTAGTGCTGAGCCTGTAATTGCTCACTATCACGCGACAGAAGTGGGTAGGTCGTGAGGAGCAAATCACAATTAGTAATGTCATCAAATAACTGGTGGCGCTCTGTTCCATGTAAAACAATGACACGTAACTCAGGTGTAAAGCGCTCGGCTTCTCTTCGCCAATTACCCATCAGGCTGGTGGGTGCGACAACCAGTGCTGGCTTATCAAGTCGGCCGGCATTTTTTTCTACCAGTAGATGAGCCAATGTTTGCACAGTTTTCCCTAAACCCATATCGTCGGCGAGTATGCCTGCAAAACGATATTCACGTAAAAACTGTAACCAGTTCAAGCCACTGTGCTGATAGGGACGTAATTCGGCATTCAGTCCAGCGGGTAGTGCAACGGTTTTAATGCCGTCAAAATTTTTCATTTGTTTGGCGAGTTGACGTAAGTTCTCTGCTCCGCGCAAGGCTGCCCCTTGTTCGGCTAATTGATCAACGCTAATGGCATCAAATCGAGATAGGCGCAGCTGGCCATTATTGTTAGGCAGTCGACTGAATAATTCCTGCAGGGTACTCAAAAAGGGCTGAATACGCTCGTAAGGTAATCGTATATAACGATGGTGTCCAATCGGCAACGTAATCACTTCCGGCAGGTCGGCTGGGTCGAGTGCCAGTAATGGTGTGAGTAATGGGGCAAGAGGCAGGCTCTCATCGCCAATTTTCAAATCAAAGCGTAAGCTAAACCAATCATTGTCATTTTCATCCTCATTAATTTCAGCTTCCCAATCGGCGTCTTCAAAGCGCAGGTGGAAGTGCTCATCAATTTCAATTTTCCAACTTTCTTCACGCAAAGCGTCGATACCGTCCTCAATGAAATCAGCCCAACAGCCGCCATTGGCGATATTACTTATATCACTCAAAGGCAGTAGCTTAAGCGATTGGGGAGCATCACCGACAGGCTCACACAGTTTAAAACCATAACCGATAAGTATACTAACGGCATTTTCCTCAGCGACTGTGTCGCGGTTCAACCTCACCCAATTACCTCGACTAGAAAATGTGCTTTGCTTATTAAAAGGCAACGCCGGCACGCGATCACCATTGTAATCAAAGTCGAGTAACAAACAGTGCTCCAACGTTTGTCCGATGCTCCCAACACTTGTTAACGTGAGGCAAGGGTGCATCAATTCGCCTTCGTTGATGCGAAGAGCAATTTCAGCGGGAAGAGGTAGCGCGAGCTTAGGGTAGCTCTGGAGCAGTTGCTGTGTCACTGTGTCGGCTTCATCAGCCGGTATTTGAGGCGCTTGTGCTAACTGGATGAGTTGATCTTGACTCCATTCCTGTACATCAAGTCTACCGGCTTGCAGCAGTTGGGTATTCAAGTACATAACGGGCTGAGTGTTGAGCAACAGGCAATGCAGACCAAGATTATGCTGCAACGCTAAGTCACCATTTTCTTGCGCTTCCCAGCCTAGCTGCAATTGAATTTGTTCACCGTTTTGAATGGGTGAGCCATCTAAGTTTTGCCAATAGCAACGACCACTCTCAAGCATTAATTTCAGTGCTGATGCGCCTGCTCTTCCGCGGATTGTGGCGGGTGTATTCCAATAACTGTATTCAGTCGTTGTTTGCAAAAAAGCAGTTATGTCAGAATCGATAGGAAGCGCGTGAAAATCGCTATTGCGGTCACTGATATTGTGTAATGCGATTTCACGACCCTTCACGAGACCCTTACCGTTCTTTCGATGGTGCGTGGCCCGTATCGAAACAGTGAGCTCACGCGGCTTAAGTAAGCTTTGATTGTCGTAACGAATACTCAAAATAAAAACCAGCCAGTCTTTGGTTTTTTGAGCTATGGGTGATCGATAATCAACGGCTGATTCAGTTAAGTTCTGCAACCAACGAGTGACTTTACCTTGCTCTATAATTTCTACTTTAACAATTGGCGCTGGCGACAGTGAGGGCGTCTCAATTTCTTCTTTGTACTTTAAACAGGTGGCTACAACATGTTTGCAATTATAGGTAACGGGGCAGTCACATTGACCATCAATTTCAATATAGTCGCCTTGAAAATCGAGAAATACTTTTTGATTATAGATATTTCCGCCGCTACCAAGCGTACGACCAATTAGCTCAACTCCACGTTTAATTGCGTCATAATCGAGAGAAACAACTCGGCCTGATTTGAAATAATCCTGGCCGCGTGAGAAAGAGCTTTTACCGCAGGCTTCGATGATGGTTTTTTGGTCGAATTTCAACTAACTACTACTCGTTAAGGATAATCTGGTTTTTATGTTGATTTATTTTTTCTGCTACTAATACTATTAACGGCTTACGTATCAGCGGCTTCCAAATAACGATCCTTCGCAAAGTAAGTATAAACCACAGGCAGCACAAAAAGGGTAAACAATGTGCCAATTGCAAAACCAGATACAATAGTGATACCAATCGCCTGACGACTTGCCGCACCTGCACCGCTGGCAATCACCAGTGGCATGATACCAATGATGGTTGAAAAAGAGGTCATCAGAATAGGCCGTAAGCGCATTGACGCCGCTTTGATTACTGCCTGTCCTGGCGGCAACTTTTCCTTGGTTTGTATTTCGTTGGCGAATTCGACTATCAAAATACCATGTTTACTGACAAGTCCAATTAGCGTTATAAGGCCAACCTGGCTGTAAATATTCATCGATACTTCCCACAAGAACATCGGTATCAAGGCACCAAACATTGCAAGTGGCACCGTGGTTAGGATAATAAACGGATCTCGAAAGCTTTCATATTGAGCGGCAAGCACCAGAAAAACAATAATAATAGCAAAACCAAATGTCAGCGTTAATGCGGAACCTTCTTGAATTAACTGACGTGACTGCCCCTGATAATCAAAAGTATATCCGGCAGGTGCCACTTCGGTAGTAATGTCGCGCAGTGTCTGCAATGCCACGCTTAGTGGCACACCGGGAACCGCATCTATTTTGGCAGAATTTTGCTGCTGAAATTGAACCAGTTCGGCAGGCACTGAGGTATATTCAATATCAACCAGTGTCGCAAGACTCACTTGTTCGCCTTGAGGCGTGTAAACATAATATTGACCTAATATCGCGCCATTTTCACGATCAGCTTGACGTGCTTGTGGAATGATTTTATAGCTGCGACCGGCTAAATTAAAGCGGCTAACATAGCCCTCGGCCAGAATAGCGCCGAGCGTCTGGCCAATTTCACGCATCGATATACCCATAGATTGGGCTCGTTCACGGTCTATAGTCACCTTGATCTCAGGTTTGCTAAAATTAAAGTCGCTTTTGATAAAATAAAACTGTCCTGTCTCTCGAGCCTTGGCGAGTATCTGTTGCACAACGCCATAGAGCTGTTCATAACTCTGTTGCGTTTTGAGGATGAATTCAACTGGGGTATTGCCACTCGCACCGGGGAGTGAGGGTGGGTTGAACGCAAAGCTTTGTAGTCCAGGTGCCTGGTCGAGTTGATTTTGAATAGTCGGAATCATTTCTTGTGATGTCAGTGACCGTTGGCTCCATGGCTTGAGCAGCATGCCTGCGAATGACACTGTTGGTCCGCCAAAGCCGTTTGCCATAAAAGAAGATTCAAATTCATTTTCATAGCCACGAAAAATATCATTATATTGCGCCGTGTACTTATTCAAATAGTCTATGCTCGTATGATCGGGCGCCTTTGAAAATACAAAAATAATCCCTTGATCTTCTTCAGGTGCCAGCTCTGTTTGAATAAATTGAAACATACCGATGAGCATTGCTAACACCATCACGACAAAAACCACAGTGACAGACCGAGTCCGCAATGAATCGGCTAAGAATAGTTCGTAGCGGTTTTGAAGGTTGTTAAAAAATTTAGTGATGAAGCGCGCATAAGCATTGTTAGCCACAGTAGGCTTCAGTATCCGCGAACACATCATAGGCGATAAGGTAAGCGCAATAATGGTTGAGATGATTATCGTACCAACCAAAGTAAAGGCAAACTCCTTGAATAAAACGCCGGTCAAACCACCCAATAACCCAATCGGTGCGTAAACTACAACCAACACAATAGTGGTTGCAATGACTGGTTTAGCAATTTCTCTAGCACCAACGAATGCCGCTTCTAATGGTTTTAATCCTTCACCAATATGTCTATATATATTCTCGACCACGAGAATAGCATCATCAACCAAAAGACCTATCGCCATGACCATCGCCAGCAGTGTCAGTAGATTAATCGAGTAGCCCAATATTTGCATATAAAATAACACGCCAATAATCGACAGTGGAATAGTGACTAACGGCACCATGGTGGATCGCACTGAACCCAAAAATAAGAAGATGATGACAACAACAATAATCGATGCTTGAATTAAGGTCAGTATCACCTCGTCAATCGAGGCTTGAATAAATTCAGTTGAGTCATAAGCGATCGCAACCTTGAGCCCAGGTGGGAATGAGGTTTTCATTTTGTCTAGTTCAGCCGTGACCAGCTCGATTGTGGTCAGCGGGTTGCCGTCAGTAGTACCGTTGATGCCAATATAGATTGAAGGCACGCCATCGAACATAACGAGGCTGTCGTAGTCTTCTGCACCGAGTTCAATGTCCGCAACATCACCAAGTCGAACCGTTTTATCACCTGACTGTTTTACCACAAAGCGCCTTAAAACATCAGGATCACCAGTGTCGGTAACAGCATTGACATTGGTCTGAACCAGATCGCTACGCGTTTGACCTGCCGCCGACTGATAGTTATCAGACCCTATTGCATTGACGATATCGGCAGCCGATACCTTGGCAGCAGCCATACGCACTGGATCCATCCAGATACGCATCGAATAGGTTTTTCCACCGAGAATTTGTGCTTCGCCAACACCTTTGACGGTGGACAGCGCTGGTTGAATAGTCCGTAATAAATAATCAGTGACTTCAACATCAGACAAGGTGTCGCTGTAAAAACTGTAATAGGCAAGGGCGAAACTATTGGCATCACTTTTGGCAACAATCGGATCTTGTGCCTCGGCCGGTAACTCACCCCGTATAGAGGACACTTTTGTGCTGACTTCTGTAAGTGCAACGTCCGGATCAACACCCAGTTTCATATGAACTTCTACTGACGAAATGCTGTTCGAACTGCTAGAACGAACGAAGTCGATACCACTGGTACTCGATACTACCTGTTGAATTGGCGTACTAATAAACCCCTGAATGAGTTCAGCACTCGCACCTGGATAAGCCGTTTGTATGGTAATTACCGACGTTTCTATTTCAGGATATTGACGAAGCTGGGTGTCAAAGAATGCCTGAATGCCCAACAGCACAATGAGTGTACTGATGACCAGCGATAACACCGGTCTCTTAATAAAAAAATCAGTCAACATTGGGTTTATTCCGCCGTTGCTTTAGGGGCTTTAAATTCGGGTGCGTCATCGACAATTGCCACGCGCAAGCTAGGGTAAAGTTTAAGCTGGCCAGAGGTGACAACCAAATCACCAACCTCAACGCCACTAATTATGCCAACCTGTCCATTACTTCGATAAGCCACTCGGACTTGACGAGCTGATAGTCGATAGTCCGGTGCTGTTGTGGCACTCTCATCGCTCTCATTGCTGTCATCGGCTAATTGAGACTGAGCTTCTAAAACATAAACAGCCTCACCGTAAATGTTATAAAAAATAGACGTTTCGGGTAACGTCATCACGGTCATTTTTTGGGCACTATTAACTTCCATTTCAGTAAACATACCGGGTGCTAACAGCCTATCTTTATTATCGACTTCAGCCTGTATAGTAATGTTCCGTGTATTCTCATCAAGTACTGGGCTCCAGGCTTTGACTTCAGCCATGAATGTCTTCTCTGCAAAAGACCGCACCTTAAAACTAATGGCTTGTCCCACTGAAAGATCATTAAAGTTGCTTTCCGGCAGAGTAAAATCGAGTAGCAATTTATCGACCGATTGCAATGTCACTAGCGGTGTTCCTGGAGTGATATATTCACCAATATCGATTAGACGTATACCTAACTTACCCGTGAAGGGCGCCATAATTTTTTTCTTCGAAAGCGCAACTTGAGCCACACTAATCTGTGCTTCAGAAATATTCACTAAAGCCGTTTGCGTATCTATGTCGTTCCGAGTGACAAACGACTGATCCTTCAATTGTAGTAATCGTTGATACTGACTATTATCGGCATTAAATTTTGCCTGAGCTTGTCCCAAAGTGGCCAGTTCAGTTTGGTTATTCAGTTCTAGTAATAATTCACCCTTTTTGATTTCTTGACCCGAATCAAAATGAATAGATTTTACAATACCGTCAACTTCAGTTGATAGATCAACGCCTTGGCTGGCGACTAAAGTACCCACAGTTTTAATTCGTTTGTACCATTCAGAAGATTTGGCGCTAGCGACTGTTACACTAATAGGTGCTTGCGGAACGCTACCCTGTGCTGACAATACGCCAATCTGCAGATACTTTTTATAGCCAAGGCCAGCCACCACACAAGCGACTAAGATTAATATGACGGAAATACGGAGGAATAAATTGGGTTTACGCGTAGAGGGATAAGAGTCAGTCACTATAGCCTCCTTGGCTATGACGAATATTGATAGAAAAACTTGCGCAGTATTTTAAACTTCTTGGTAGAAAATGATAGTTAGATATTGATTTTTTAGAAAGAGTTTAATTATATCGAAAGCATTAGTTTTCATAAAAAGCAGAAAATCGACCATTGGAGCGATTAATTTTCAGCAGTTAAAAGTCTCAATTAGATGGGTTTGATATCTCAGATTGATAGGCGTAGGGTATAACTTGTGCCAATGGACAAAGGAGAAAAGGCACTCACTAAATCAGGGAGATAATTAAATGGACGTTTGCAATAAACTTTTCATCACCCGTGCGGTTAGTTTTTTTATACTTATATTTACTCTATCCACTGCTCAAGCAGCCTTCATAAGTGACCTCTTGATTACTGAGGTGATGGCTAATCCAAAACTAGTTGGTGATAAAATAGGAGAATGGTTTGAGCTATTCAATCCAACTAACGACGATTTTAATCTAGACAAATTGATTATTAAGGACGGTGGGAGTAAGAGTCATCAAATCAATCATACGGGTCCGCTTCCACTACTGATCGAATCAGGGGAGTATTTTGTGCTAGCGCTGAGTTGGGATAGCTTAGTCAATGGTGGTTTTGAACCCGACTACGTTTACGATTATAATGATTTTAAGCTGGCAAACAGTGGTGATGAAATTATATTAATTGACAGCTTTAATAAAGAGTTAAGGCTTGATTATAGTTCAAGCTTCGTTGTTGCTGGTAGATCAAGAGAATTAGTCTCAATGCCTATGACACAAGGTAATTATCAACTCACTGCCTTATCAAATACCTATGGTAATGGTGATATCGGAACCCCTGGTTCTTCGGGCAGTGTTGAATTTGCACCAATATCAGTTGCAGAGCCTTCATCAATAATGCTTTTCATGTTTGGGCTTTATGGTTTACTCTGTAATTCAGTTAAAAATTTAGGTGAAAAGGAAGGCATTGAGGCTTAATGCCTTGGTATAGTCCTAGTTTAAATTATGATGATTCTTATGATTTGTGAACTTGGGTCTCAGCTTCAAGTTGCATATTTCTGTAATTTGCTTCCTGACCCACATAAAAAGAATTAAAAAATTGATTTTTTATGTGTAACACGTAATAAAATCAACCAAAAAAACTAGGATGAATCAATGAAAGTAACTGTTTTTGGCGTAGGTTACGTCGGATTAGTGCAGGGTGCAGTATTGGCTGATGCAGGCCATGATGTAATGTGTGTTGATATCAATGAGAACATTATTAATGGTCTTAAGAACGGTGTTATTCCAATCCATGAGCCAGGTTTAACGCCACTAGTTGAAGCCAATTATAAAGAAGGCCGTCTGTCATTTACTACTGATGCAATAAAAGCTGTCAATCATGGAGAGCTTCAGTTTATTGCGGTAGGTACACCCCCAGACGAAGATGGTTCTGCAGATTTAAAGTATGTACTGACGGTAGCGGAAACTATTGGGACGCACATGATGAGCCCTAAGATTATCGTCAATAAATCGACAGTTCCAGTTGGCACTGCCGATAAAGTTAAAGAACGAATTACCGAAGTCTTCGCAGCGCGTGGTGCGCAACTTCAATTCCATGTGACATCAAATCCAGAATTTTTAAAAGAAGGATCGGCAATAGCTGATTGTACCAAGCCCGACCGTATAATCGTCGGAACAGACAGTGACTATGTTGAGGAGGCGATGCGAGAACTGTATGCACCGTTCAATCGTAATCACGACCGAATGATTTTTATGGATGTCCGCAGTGCAGAAATGACAAAGTATGTTGCCAACTGCATGCTCGCCACTAAAATCAGTTTCATGAATGAAATGTCAAATATTGCAGAGTGTCTGGGTGCAGATATTGAGTCCGTGCGTCATGGTATAGGGGCAGATAGTCGTATTGGTTACAGCTTCATTTATCCTGGCTGCGGGTATGGCGGATCGTGCTTTCCTAAGGATGTCAAAGCACTCATTCGAACTGCTGAGGACTCTGGCTATGACGCCAGAATTCTCAAGTCGGTAGAATCGGTTAATTATGATCAAAAGGAAAAGCTATTTGATAGGATCTACACTCATTTTAATGGTGATTTAAAAGGCAAGGCAATTACATTATGGGGTTTAAGTTTTAAACCAGGCACCGACGACATGCGTGAAGCACCCAGCAGAGTACTGATGGAAGCCTTATGGCAAGCTGGCGCAACAGTGCAGGCTTATGACCCCGAAGCAATGAATGAATGTCAGCGTATCTATGGCCAACGAGAAGACTTAACACTAATGGGTACAGCCGAAGCAGCGCTTAAAAATTCAGATGCCTTAGTGACCATAACCGAATGGCAGCAGTTTAGGGCACCAGACTTCGACCTAATAAAAAAATCGCTCTCTACGCCAGTGATTTTTGATGGCCGCAATATGTATGATCCCAAGAGGCTGTCTCTGCGGGGAATTACTTATTATTCAATTGGTCGAAACCTCGAGGTATAATATGAATAAGATTGATCTAATCACCATTGGTAAAACGCGATGAAAGTCTTAGTGACTGGCTCAGCAGGATTCATTGGATCTGCCTTGACGCTAAGACTGTTAGATCGTGGAGATACAGTTGTAGGACTGGATAACCATAACAACTACTATGACCCAGCGCTAAAAGAAGCAAGACTTGCGCGTCACGCAGATCATCCATGTTATACCCACATAAGAATGGGGCTAGAAGATCGAGATGGCATAGCCCAGTTATTCAAAGATCACAAACCCCAACGGGTTGTTAATTTGGCGGCCCAAGCAGGTGTTCGTTATTCGATAGAAAATCCGTTGGCATACATCGATTCCAATTTGGTCGGTTTTGGCCATATTTTAGAAGGCTGCAGACACAATAAAGTCGAGCACCTAGTTTATGCATCCTCTAGTTCAGTCTATGGCGGAAATACTAAAATGCCATTTTCAGTACACGACAATGTGAATCATCCCGTTAGTCTTTATGCAGCGACTAAAAAAGCCAATGAATTAATGTCGCATAGTTATAGCCATCTATATAATTTACCAACAACAGGGTTACGCTTTTTTACGGTCTATGGTCCATGGGACAGACCCGACATGGCATTGCAGAAGTTTGCCAAAGCAATTATGGCCGATAAGCCAATTCAACTTTACAACTACGGTAATCATCGCCGCGACTTCACTTATATCGATGATATTGTCGAAGGCATCATCCGCGTTTTAGACAAGCCCGCCCAAGCAAATAAAGATTGGCAAGGTGATAACCCCGATACAGGCAGTAGTCTAGCGCCTTGGAAAATCTATAATATTGGTAGCAATAATCCAGTCGAGCTCAACACCTATATTGCTGAACTAGAAAATGCACTGGGTAAAAAAGCTCAAAAGGAACTATTGCCATTACAACCTGGTGACGTACCCGACACCTTTGCTGATATTGACGCGCTGGTAAAAGATTTTGATTACAAACCAACAACCAAAGTAGCGCAAGGCATCGGGAAGTTTGCCGAATGGTTTAAAGAATACAGTCATTCGCAATAGCAATTCTTAATGTGCGCATAACAAAATATGAATCATAAAAGATAGGCTGGCTAAATTTAAAATAATGCCTTGGGACAGTGATCATTAAAAGAATACGATTTCCAAGACCCTAATAAAAAATTTCCATTTTTAAAGCAATCAGTAAAGATTAATGCAACGTAGTTGTTAACTATTGTTTGCTGCTTGAATGCCATAATGGGAAAACAAAAAAGTTAAATGGAGTAATAAATGAAAAAAGTCGCCGTAATCGGACTTGGCTACGTAGGGTTACCGTTAGCCGCCCTGTGTGCCAAACAAGGCTATGAAACTATCGGTTTCGAAAAGAAAGCTGAAGTGGTTTTGAAGCTATCAGCAGGCCAGTGTCACATTAAAGATGAAGTCGTAGAACGTATGTTAGCTGAAGCGTTAGATTCTGGAAATTTCATACCGACAGGAGACATAAATAAAATTGCAGATTGTAGTGTCTACCTTATTTGTGTTCCAACACCTATAGATGCCAACAATGACCCTGATCTTGAACCACTGATACAGTCTATTCGTAATATAGCCCCACTGATGCAAAAAGGTGATCTTATTGTTGTCGAGTCAACCGTATTCCCCGGCACTTGTGAACAGGTTGTTTTGCCTTTAATAGAAAGTATTTCAGGGTTAAGTCATATCAGTGACTTTTATTTAGCACACTGTCCAGAACGAGTTAATCCCGGAGACTTGTATTGGAACTCCAGTAATATCCCTAGAGTAGTCGGCGCCTTGACTTCGGTTGGTGTTGAAATTGCGGCTGAATTTTATGCGTCAATCTTAGGCGGCAAAATTTATAAAGTGGGCAACGTGAGACAAAGCTTAAGCCCAAAGTTTTCAACAGACAATGGAGAACTAAAAGTAGCTCAAGTTGGGTTAGGCAGTGTTACTATGATGCGTTCCATACGAGATGCTGAAGCGGTAAAGGCGATGGAAAATACCGTACGTGATGTCAATATAGCCTTCGTTAATGAATTAGCTAAAATCAGTGATGTGCTTAACCTAGATGTTGTCGATATTATTGACGGCATGTCGACTAAACCTTTTGGAAAAGGTCCGTTTTATCCAGGTGCTGGCGTTGGTGGGCATTGCATTGCAGTGGATCCTGAGTGGCTTAAATCGGCATCAGAAAAAGCAGGCTACATGCCTGAGATGATCAACCTTGCTAGAACCATTAATAAAGGCATGCCTGAATATACCGTATCCATATTGCAGGATTTATTAAATAACTGCGGTTACCCGCTCAAAGGTATCGAAGTAGCGGTGCTTGGCGTTGCCTATAAGCGTAATGTTGATGATCCCAGAGAGTCGCCTTTTTACCCCATTCAAAAAATACTGCTGAATAAAGGGGCAAAACTTAATATTTTTGATAGCTGGTACACCAAAGAAAATACAGTCAGTTCAGTCGAAGAGGCAGTTAAAAGCGCAAAGGCCTTGCTCATAATAACCGAGCATAGTGATATTATTGAGTCGCTGTTATCGTTTGATATGTCTAAAAGTCAGTTAGAAGTCGTAGTCGATGGGCGGAACTGTTTAAGTACGAAATTGATAGAGAAATGGCAAGTTTTATATCGTGGAATAGGTCGCAAAGCGACTGTTGATAGTCGCGATTAAATTTAAAGGACTAATGATTTTAGCCTTGAATTTTAATGTGAAATTTTTCAAGAGTTGCAGAAATATAAAGCTTAATTATAAAAAAATTAACGGTGATTTAATGAAATCAATAGAGCTCTTGGGTGACCCCTTAAAAAGAACGATAAGGAGTAATTAATGAAATTGTTAGTTGTCGGAGGTGCAGGTTATATTGGCTCTCATATGGTGAAATATCTATCACAAATGGGGCACAGCGTCACCACATTAGATAATCTTTCAACAGGTTATCAAGATGCAGTTAAATACGGTCAATTTATTGAAGGTGATATAGCAGATTCCACTAGGTTAGATCTGATCTTTTCTGAGACTCAATTTGATGCCGTGATGCACTTTGCTTCGAACATCGAAGTGGGTGAATCAGTTATCGATCCAGGCAAATATTATAAAAATAACTTGTCCAATACTTTAAATCTACTAGATGCAATGGTTCGTCATGGAGTAAAGAAATTTATTTTTTCCTCAACGGCCGCTATATTTGGGGAACCATCCTCTGACTTAATCGATGAAAAGCATCCCAAAAATCCAATCAACCCTTACGGTAAAAGTAAACTAATGGTTGAGCAAGCGTTAGAAGATTATGAGCTAGCCCATGAACTAGAGTCAGTATGCCTTCGTTATTTTAATGCTGCAGGTGCCGACATAAATGGGGAGTTAGGAGAAAGACATTCCCCAGAAACACATCTTATTCCTCTTATTTTACAGGCTGCGTCTGGTCGTCGTGACGTTATTCGTATATTTGGAACGAACTACAATACAACGGATGGATCTTGTGTCAGAGACTATATACATATATTAGACTTATGTTCTGCCCACTTGCTGGCGTTAAATAAATTAAACCAAGGCTCTGGAAGTAAACGTTACAATCTTGGCAATGGAAGTGGCTTTTCAGTCATCGAAGTGATTAATGCGGCTAAATTCATTACTAAAAAAGACTTCAAGGTAATTCACGCTGATAGACGCATTGGAGATCCCGCAACTCTGGTGGCAGACTCAACGTTAGCTAAGTCAGATTTAGGATGGCAGCCAAAATATGCTGACTTGAAGACCATTTTGGCACATGCCTGGGTTTGGGAAAAATACTTGCAAGGAGTCGGTGGTACTTGATAATTCCCATCAACTAGCTTCATCCTTTATGTCTATCCTCTTGCATAACTTGTGATACGCCCGACTCAGTGTTGGGTGTCATCAATAGATGAATATGATTCGTCATCAAGCTTTAAGCATAAACCGCCACCTGATAACGGTTAATAGTACTTTCAATAAAAAAAGAAAAATAAATAGTCTCCATCTTCGAAGAGTAGAGTTTGAGATCATTTCCCCACGGTATAATTATGGCTGTTAATGCTTGGTAGGTACATTTTTTGTGTTCTTGGCACAAGAAACTCCATTTCTGACTTACGCAAGTTAATCACTAGTATAAGCGATATTTAATAAGATGATTCTGAGTCTAAATAGCAGAGACTACTTTTAATGTTTAATCCTCACCTCTTTAAATGATAATGGTTCTTAAGTACTGTCGGCCCCTTTCAAAGTGGTGCTGTAAAGAAAGCTGACAAATTGAAGATCCAAGTGTAAAAAGAATTTACACTATTATTAATAATCGACAGAAATGAACAAATGTTAGGGTAATAGAGGGATTCAACTAATTTTCATTATTTTTTTTAATAAATTTAAATGCTTGATTAATATAGATAATATTTAAATTCATGGGTTTTATTAGAGATTAAAAGTAATATTTTGTTTGCCTTAATAAAAGTTGGCACACTAAGTGCTTTAATATAAATACATAAACTAAATTAAGGACTTAAAATGAAAAACAAAATATTTTTAACCGCCGCAGCTTCATTACTTGCATTATCCATTTCTACTGGAGCATCAGCTTTACCGGCACCGATAGGGTATATAGACGGCAGTTTAGGTTATAGCACTCTTTCTGGTGCTACAACTTGGAGTTATGACAATGTCTTGAATTCATTGACTGTTGGCGAAGGTGAAGTAGATTATGTCAGTGGAGATTTGGCCAGCACTATTAGTCTAAATGATAATGTTGTTGCTCTGGCACCATTCACATATGACATGTTTGTTCCTTCCACAACTATCTGGAGCTTAGGAGGATTTACTTTTAATCTAGATTCAGTCACTTCTTACATTGAAATAACTTCTACCGATCTTTACTTGCTTGGTATGGGAACAGTGTCTTCAGCCGGATTTTTAGACACAACTATGTCATGGACATTTTCAGGGAATCAATTTACTTTTGGAGCTTCTTCAGTTCCAGAGCCTTCAGTAATGGCATTGTTTGGATTAGGTCTTCTGGGCTTAGGTCTTGCTAGGCGCAAAATTCGTTCATAAATAGTTAGTTTATTATTTCAAAAAAGGCCCTCCAATGGAGGGCTTTTTTTATGCCAAATGTTAATGACATAAAAATAATTGAAGTTGTGCCCAAAAAACTTTTTATTTAAATCCCTAAAAAATAATTCTATTCTTAATGCGCAGCCTGCAATAACGCGCAGCATTCAGGTCGTAGTGGATAGTTACCCTTACCATAATAATAAGACCTTGATGTAAACTGAGCTCTCTGGGCCGTATTGTGCGCTCGCAGCTGGTAGTATAGTAATTTCCTATTAAACTTTATATCATAGTAATCGACCCTAAAGGCAGCGTCCCTAATTATAGGATTTACGCCAATAATAACAAAAAAACCTTAATTCATTGTTTTTAGTTAATCGCTTAAACTTTTTTCTATTTTGTTATATTCAATGTATGATCATCTCTTAATATTAAACTAATAGATATTTATCAAAATCGTTGATCAACGTAAAGGTTTTGTAATTTACAAAATTACTGCTATTACTAACTAGTACAAGGATTGTATTGACTAAGAAATTCATCGAATGTCGTTATTAATAATGACTAAAAGAAAATGGCTATTAGGATGTAGGTCATGCGCAAAAATGAATTATGTTTTATTGTGATTCTTATTAAATCGCTAGTGCAAAAAAGCGTTAAATTCCCTATTAGAATCGGAAGTCATAATAAAAAGTCAAGGATACAATAACCAAACTTTACTTTATTCTTACTTAAACCACGGTGCAGATTAAATGTAAGCGGTTAATGATTCATTAGAAAATATTACAAACTATAAGTTAGGGCTTATTCTCAAGCACCGCACAAAGCATTTTTAGAAAAATGAAAATCAAACCAGATCACCGAACTAGAAGAGGCTGACTAAAATATGTTTTACTCATTATTGCGACGATACTTTTCCATAAGCTTAATATTACTTGCTATGTGTAGTCAAAACACAGCGTTATCACAAACCAACTTCACCCCAAAATTAGAGCTTGATCAATCCTTTTTAACTAATAAAACCGCTACTGTGGATGAGTCAGGACGAGTCACCACAATATCACCAGGTGTTCGCTATGAAAATACTAGCGCCAAAACAATAGTGGTGCTCGACTATTCCCTTAATGCTATTTATTCCAGTGGACTTGCCCAGCAGGATGAAGTGAATCAATCGCTAGCGTTTAATGCCAGCATTGCACACATTCCTAATCGCTGGAATACACAAGTTACAAGTGCTATTAAACAAACTAATATCAGCGCTGATGGCGTTCAAACAGTTAATCCTAATATTCAGTCGAGTAATTCACAAGAGTTCAGGACAATAGGCGTGAGCTCGTTACTGACTGGCCAAGTAACCGATAATATTGATTATGACACCACCTTAAGTGCAGACTATGCAGGATTTGAAAATAGTGAAAGCACAGATGGTGCAGCGATAGTTTTGGGCTTAAGTAGTCGTGGTACTCAAAAAATTCAATGGAATTCTTCAGTAGCCAGTAGTGTATCTAATACGGAGGGAAGTAGCGTTAATGATGAACAAACCGATACATTTCAAGCCGAGATAAGTTACCAGTTCAATCCTAATTACTCTACATTCCTTTCCTATGAAAAGAGTGAAACGGATAGCCAATACTTAAACGATCCCGATACTACCGTTGGTGTCATCTGGACATCCAGCCGGCTTAGTTCAATAAAGCTAGGTGTCGGTGAAAAAGGTAACAAAACCACTTATCTGCTTGACGCATTGATCAATGCTAGCCAATTTACGATTGCCTTAAACTATGATGAATCAGTTACCACTTCCAGAGCTTTATTAATTAACGATATTATCAACCCACAAAACTTTGGGCCGACAAGCCAATCAATAGATTCAACTGCCGTGTTAATAAAAAATGGTCGAGTAGCAATTACTATGACAGGTGTCAGGACTGATTTAACTTTGGCTTATTTTAATCAAAAAACCAGTCGAAATAATAGTAACAATAATGAAGAGTCAAGTAATGGCGTGAGTATTGATGCCAGCCGAGCGCTATCGCAAGCCAGTTCACTGTCAGCCAATATTTCTCGGCAGGAGACTGAAACAACACAAAAAAATACTTTGACCGATACTATTATCGCTTATAACCGCCAGCAATCAAAGAAAATTACCTGGTCGGCAGAAATAAGAAATACAAAGCAAAAGTCTAATGTGATATTGAATGAATCGGAACAGAATTCAATTAACTTGCGTGGAACCTTTAGTTTTTAAGGTCAATCATTTTATCAAACTGTTAATTTAAAGTTGAACCTACTTAAGTAGGTTTTACAGTAATGCATCATTAAATTGGTGTTATGTACTAATGTACAGCAATACTATGCAAGTGACTTACTTTAACAACACTGAAGCAATAAAATTCGGCCGTAAAAGCTAGCCGTTTTCTAACGGAATACTAAGATGCTCAAATGGATTGTGGCACATATCACAATAATAGGTTTAAAATTGAACCAACAGGGATGACGATAACTCAGCAAATTTTATTTTTCATAATAGTGATACCCGTTACCAAAAATTCTGACAGTATTTAGTTAATATTATTATAGGTGCTATTCAAACAGTGATTCACATCCTAAATTTGCTTCATTAAGGTATAAGATTGGAAATAAACCTGTCATTCGGATTAATAAGTTACCTTGCAAGTGGGCTACTATATTTATTTATATTGCTTATTTATTTCATTGGTAGCCAACAAATTCGCTACAGCAGGCCTTTCCTGCTTTTATTGTTAGCAACATTAATTTGGAGCCTAGTGCTCGCAATGAGCCAGATTGGTTCTTCGGTTGCATTTAAATTAATTACTGTTACTGAGTTAGTGCGTTATTTAGCTTGGTTTTATGTGCTCCACTCAGCTGCAGGTTATTATCTAGAAAACCCCTACAAGTATGAAGTTTCAAATCCTACTTCGCCTTTGGGTGTTTGCTTAATATTTTTAGCTTCATTGGTTACATTGTTTGCTAACGATTTTTTAGTTAGTTTCTTTCACCTAAGAAGTCCAATCATTATTCAAGTAGGTCTGATGCTTATTTTTTCGGTGCTCGGGCTTTTACTAGTAGAGCAAGTACTGAGGAATGCACCTTCATCGAATCGAAAGAGTATTGGTCTCCTTTGCATTAGTGTGGGCTCTTTATTTGTATACGATTTCTTCGTTTTTTCGAATGCTTTTATGGTGCAATCAATTGATTATGAATTCTGGAGTGCCAGAGGTATTGTCAATATACTAGCAATACCGACACTTCTGCTGGCAGCGGTACGCAACCCAATGCTGGCGCCCAATATACATATTTCTCGCACATTTGTATTTCATTCCGCAACGTTGTTAGGTGTTGGTTTTTACCTAGTTGTCATGGCGACAGCTGGATTTTATGTTAAGGATTCTAGTGGTGAGTGGGGTAAATTAATTCAAGCGTTTTTTTTCTTTGCGTCATTATTAGTACTCTTTGTTCTATTCTTCTCCCCAAGTATAAAAACTCGGTTAAAGCGATATTTAACCTATAGTTTCAGAAACAAATACGATTATCGAGATGAATGGAATCGTTTTTCTAAAACGCTATTAATGCTCAATAATAATTCTTCAATTTTTCAGCGTTCTATTCAAGCTATAGGTCAAATTGTAGACAGCCAAGGTGGCTCCTTGTGGATAAAAGATAATAATCGATATCTATTTAAATCAAATTGGAAACTAGACTCTATAGACACCCAATCATTGGATGGAGATTCGGCATTAATACAAATTATAAATAAGAGGAAAGGACTGTTTACAGCAGATGAGCTCTCAAAAAAGTTAGGCTTAGCGGAGCAAGAAATCCAATGGATAACTAAGTCAGCCAAAAGCTGGTTGGTTTTACCACTCTGGGTTAATGACGAACTGTTTGGATTTATTCATTTGGAAAAATCAATCGTTAATCTTGAGCTTGATATCGAGGACATCGACCTACTCAACATCGTCACACATCATGTCGCACTCGCCTTATTTTTAAATGCTGCAGACGCACAATTACATCAAGCTAAAAGGTTTAATGACCTAAGCCAAATGACAGCTTTTTTAGTGCATGATCTAAAAACTGTATTCAGTCAACTGTCGTTAATGGGTGAGAATGCTGAAAAGCATAAAACTAACCCAGACTTTATTGAAGACATGATCAATACCGTACATCATACGACTAAAAAAATGCAGCGATTACTCAGCCAACTGCAAGATCCAGGCAAAGAGTCAGTATCAGACAAAGTATTAGTGATGCCAGTGATTCAAAGTATTGTTGACTCATATCAACACCACTCGGTTGAGCTCACGCTGACGAGTCATCTTGAACACAGTCCTCTCGTCAAGACTGATAAGGAACAATTGAAATCGTCTATTCAGCACATCGTTCAGAATGGAGTTGAATCGGTAAATAAATCTGGATTAGTGTCTATTGTTATACAATCGGTTGACAATAACTGTATAGAAATTAGAATCAAAGATAACGGAAAGGGAATGAGTCAAAAGTTTGTTTCTGAAGGTTTGTTTGAACCTTTTAAAAGCACTAAAGGAGTTTCTGGTATGGGAGTTGGAGTCTATCAATGTCGAGAGTATCTTCGTTCTATAGGTGGTGATATTTATGTCAAAAGTCAGCTAGACTTTGGAACTTGTTTCACAATTAAGTTTCCAGTTGATTATGAATAAGAGTCTACTGATTATCGAAGACGATTCTGGCCTCCGATCTCAGTTGAGATGGTGTTTCGAAGGTTTTGAAGTTTTTTTAGCTGATGACTGGGAATCTGCTTGTAAACAACTGAAAAAACATAATCCTTCTATTGTGACGCTTGATCTAGGCTTACCGCCAGATCCGGGTGGGGTAAGCGTCGGTTTTTCTCTTTTAGAATATATCGTTAGTACAAACCCAGAATCAAAAGTGATTGTTGTGACTGGCCAAGAAGGACGAGACCATGCCCTCAGAGCAATAGCGATGGGTGCTTATGATTACTTCCAAAAACCAATCGATGCTAAACCATTATCTCTAGTCGTTGACCGTGCTTTTCGACTGTATGAAATTGAAGCGGAAAACAGAGCCTTACTCAAAAAGGAGCAAACAACGCCTTTAGACGGATTAATTACGTCTAGCCCCGTGATGTTGCATATTTGTGAAACCATAGAGAAAATTGCACCCAGTGACTTAAGTATTATGATTTTGGGTGAAAGTGGTACAGGTAAAGAAGTTATAGCAAGAGCCATTCACCGATTGAGTCGTTACAGTAAGGGTAACTTCGTTGCCATTAACTGCGCCGCTATTCCCGAAAACTTATTGGAGAGCGAATTCTTTGGCCACGAAAAAGGTGCTTTTACGGGTGCAACCAGTACCAAAAAAGGTAAAGTCGAACTCGCTAACAATGGCACGCTATTTCTTGATGAGATAGGTGATATGCCAATAGAATTGCAATCTAAAATGTTACGTTTCTTACAGGAGAGAGTAATAGAGCGAGTCGGTGGGACAAAAGAAATACCGGTCAATATCCGAGTTCTTTGTGCAACGCATCGCTCAATGGAAGACATGATCCGTGAAAAGGTCTTCCGTGAGGACTTATATTTTCGAATTAGCGACATAACTATCGAACTACCACCACTGCGTAATAGAGATGATGACATCATATTACTTGCCAGAGCCTTCTTAGAAAAATATGCACGAGAACAAAATAAGTCAATTCTAGGATTAAGCTGGGCAGCAGAAAGTGCGCTATTGTCATATGAATGTAGGGGTAATGTCAGAGAACTTGAAAAGATAATTCGACGGGCCGTCATTATGACTGAAAAGGCCTATATTCAACTTGAAGATTTACAATTACTGCAAGACTCCACTAAAAATAAAATCTCTGATAACCAATTAGGAAATACATTGAACTTAGCCTTGGCCAGAAGTATTGCAGAAAAGCGAACAGTTTTGAGAGCGATCACTGAGGGTGAAGGCAATATGTCCAATAGTGCTCGGTTGTTAGGAGTGTCCAGACCAACGCTATACGCATTAATTGATCGCTTAGGAATTGAAGTTGAAGAGAGCTCATAAATATGCGCTTATTTTTTGTGAACTCTGTAACATGGTTAATAAGTAATACGGTTATCTCTAGGCCTAATGAGATTTTTTTTGTACGATGCCTACAATTGAAATTTTAGGCAGAGTCCTGTTTTAATATAGGCTCGATTTCTTACTTATCACAATGACTGCGCCAATATAGTTGATATCAAAATGAACTTTAATTTTCGAAAGCTTCTCTTTATCCTATTTATTTTGACATCAATGATTGGTTGCGCATCAACCAATAGCCCTATGCTGCCAGAAGCGCCACCGTTAGATGTTAATAATTATAAGATTGGCCCTGGAGATCAGTTAGAAATTTTTGTCTGGCGTAATCCTGAATTATCTTCCAATGTAATAGTACGTCCCGACGGTAAAATATCTTCGCCATTGATTGCTGAATTAGACGTAATGGGTCTCGAGGCACCAATGATTGCCGGTTTAATTGAATCAGAATTATCTAAATACATTCGTACACCCCTAGTGACTGTCATTGTTTCGATGTTCAATAGCACGGTCGAGCAGCAAATACGGGTCATTGGAAATGCCACCAATCCAAAAATAATTCAATATCGAGCCGGAATGACATTACTTGATGTAATGATCGAAGTAGAGGGATTGTCAGAATTTGCCGATGGCGATAATGCCAAGCTAATAAGAAAAAATAACGGTGTTTCCACATCTTATATTGTCAAACTAGATTCGTTAATAAAAGAAGGTGATATCAGTATGAATAGGGCAGTGCTGCCCGGCGATACTATTATCATTCCTGAATCTTCTTTTTAACTAACCTAGTATTGAAACAATGGACGGTATAGACGAGCTAAAGGATTTAATACTGCACTATGTGCGTGCGATTTGGAAAAATCGCTGGGTTGGCATTGGTGCAGCTTGGATCGTTTTGATGGTTGGCATCTTAGGGGTAGAGCAATTACAAGATCGTTACAAGGCTGAAACAAAAGTTTATATCGATTCATCCTCAGTATTAAGGCCGCTCTTAGAAGGTTTGGCCATTGAATCAGATTTCCAATCAATAGTTGAGCTAATGGTTAGGCAACTGTTAAGCCGCCCAAATATGGAAAGAGCTGTACGTTTGATGGATATGGATATCAAAGTGAATGGTCCTAAAGAAATGGAGGAACTGATTAATAGTGTTAAGAATAGAATCAGCGTAGTCAATGAAGAGAAAACGTCTATATACACTATCTCATTCACGGATACTGACAGACTACAATCTAAAAAAATGGTTCAAACGTTGCTCAACATATTTGTTGAAGATGCCATGGGAAAGTCAGTTAAGGAGTCTGATTCAGCGATTGATTTTCTAGATAATCAAATTCAAAAATATGACACGTTATTGATAGAGGCAGAACAACGTAGAGAAGCGTTTAGGCGAAAAAATATTGGTTTAATGCCTAAAGACGGCGCTAATTACTTTTCGCAATTGCAAGAAAGCAGCGGGTTGTTAGAGCAGGCTAAGTTAGCCCTTGCAGAGTCGGTTAACCGACGCGAAAACATACTGGCACAGATCGAAAGTTTGAAGTCGGATAGTTCAGCACAAAATATTATGGGTAAATCCACTTTAGATGTTCGTATTGAAGGACAGGAAAGTAATCTTGGTGAGTTACTATTACTCTATACCGATGAACATCCCGATGTGATTAACGCCCAGCTGGTTCTCAGCTCGCTGCGAGATCGTAAGCTAGAAGAGCTGCAAGCAGCCAAAAATAATAACGCTTATTCAATAGTTGATAATCCTGTCTATCAAGAATTACAGATTCTGTTGAGTACCACTGAGGCAGATATTTCATCTTTTAGGACAAGGGTTGCATCCCTTAAGGCTAAGCAAGCTGAACTGAAAAAGCTAGTTGATATCGTACCCAAAATTGAATCAGAACTACAGCGTCTGAATCGTGACTATGAAGTTCATAGAAATAACTACAGCGACTTGGTTGGTCGGAGAGAACAGGCGAAAATTTCTGAAGATGTAGAGTCTGGTTCAGCGCAGGTTAAATTCAGAATTATTGAACCACCCTTTGTTTCTTTAAAACCCGATTTTCCAAACCGGGCCCTATTTGATGGAGTTGTACTAATGATGGCATTGGGGGTTGGTTATGGTATTAGCTTGTTAATGTCACTGTTTCAGCCGATCTTTTATAATCAAAAAGGATTGGGGAACAGTTTGGGACGGGCTGTATTAGGCTCTATCAGCAAGTTTGATACACCCTCAGTGCTCTATAAGCGACGCTTTAATGTTTTCGTATTCTCAATTTTTAATCTGCTTTTAATTATTACTGCAGGGTTTTTCGCATACTTTCATTATCAGGGTGCACTATTACTCAACTATGTTAAAGCGTTGGGTCTCGGATGAATATTTTAACGAAAGCATTGGCGAAGTTCAGTAAAGGTAAAAAAGTTGAAAGTAACACCAGTACGCATGTGCAAAAACCATTACCAAAGGTAAGTAAACGCAACCAGGAGAATCTGAGTCGCGTCGACTCAAAGCAAACTCCGCCTGACAGAAGTATATTAGATATTTCACTAGAGGTTGATTTAACTGATTTTTTAAAATCTTGGAATAAGTCCGGCCACATGGAAATCGATATAGACTTGGCTAGCTCAAGTCTAGAGAGCAGCACGTCTGTTGATGACCAGATAATGTCGATTAACCCACTGAAATTATTTTCTCAGCAAGCGGATGTTGATCTGAATAGTTTACGTGATCAAGGCTTTATTACACCAGACAGCACTAATTCATTGCTATTCAAAACCTTTAGAATATTAAAGCGGCCTTTACTGAATAACGTTATGGGTAAAGGTGCCACAGTAATTGATAATGCCAATATGATAATGCTGACCAGCTCTGTCAGTGGTGAAGGAAAGACTTTTTCTGCGATCAATTTAGCTATGAGTATCGCCATGGAAAAAGATAAGCGCGTACTGCTCATTGATGCCGATGTTAATAAACCATCCCACCATGAAATTTTTGGGGTCGAAACTGAATATGGTCTGACAGACTTGCTGAAAGGCACCGTAGACGATATCAGTAAGATAATTTACAAAACTAATATCAATTCCTTATCACTCATGTTTGCAGGTAGTAGAACTGAATATGCGACAGAGTTGTTCGCCAGTAACGCCATGGAAAGCTTCGTTACTGACCTGTCTTCCCGCTATGAAGACAGAGTTATCATATTCGATTCAGCGCCGCTGTTATTAACCACCGAGGCCGGTGTACTGGCTTCACATATGGGGCAAGTCGTCGTTGTTGTCGAAGCCGAGGTAACGCCCAAAAATTTGGTGAACGACAGCCTTGACATGTTGACTAATAGCATTGTTTTACTCCTGCTGAATAAAGTGCGAGAAAAGAATGATCTTGGTAATTATGGTTACAACGAGTACGAAAACAGTTAAGCGTGTAACTTAAACAAGTGCACTACTAATGAGTCTTTAAATCAGGTTTGCTTGGTTAATGAACAACTCTATCCCGAGCGTAAAAGTGCTACCTACCCTCGGGTCTGATGTGACTAGTTTACAGGTCTAGTATTACTGCCGATAAGCTTAAACTTATACAGCGCTAATCAGAAACTGAAAATGAACTTGTCAAACCTGTGATTTCTTTCACAAAATGATCAAACGATTGAATGATTAGTGGCTCAATGAAGCTTTTAAGCCGTTTTATCATTTTGATATCAGTATAATTATGTTAACGCTTAATATTTTATTTTGAGTATGTCTTGACTAAATGGAACGATTAATATCATGGATCAATTTTTTGCTCGGCTAGGTAAAATTAGTTGATTAAATGATGACATGATTAGATCGATGTAATGATGAGTTGTTGTTTGGCTCATAAATAGGGAAGTTTCAAAAGTACATTTTAACTATCGAATACTTTTGCTTCATATAAAAACGATCACCCGCATAACTGAGGAATAGAGTTTTGAAACAACTAATGTATATATTAAGCGTCACATTATTACTGCTGGTTATCAGTGCATGCTCACCAGGTAAGACAACGGAAGAATTCCTTCAAAGTGGCCAATCTTATGTCGATAAGAAAGAATGGAATAGTGCCATTATTGAATTTAAAAATGCAGTACAAAGCGACAACAATAATGCGCAAGCCAGAGCTTCGCTGGGTAAAGCCTACCTTGAAATACTCAGCACAAAGCCGGCAATTAAGGAATTGTCGAAAGCCATTGAGTTCGGCTACGACAAAAACGAAATACTGGCTTCACTCGGCTTAGCCTACAGCTATGATGGTCAAAACCAAGAGATACTAGATGAAATTACTACTCAAGAGAGTCAATCGAATGCTGTTCAAGGTTCAATTTATGCACTACGAGCGGGTGCTTATCTTCGGCTTAAAAAACCTGAGCAGGCCATAGTTGCCTTAGAAAAAGCAAAACGACTGGATGGTGAAGGCACTCAAGTAAGGTTAGCTTGGGCTACCTATGAAAACTTTAAAGGTGACCTAGAAGCGCAAACACTTTGGTTACAACCCTTGTTGGAGCGAGACGGTGGCATAGCCGAAGCCTGGAGCCAGATGGGAGAAATTGAACAACGTAAAAATAATATTGACGCGGCTGAAATAGCCTACACGCGAGCTATAGAGTTACGAAAAATTGTTCATGTTGACTATGTTCGCCGTGCAATGATTAGAATCTCGCAAGATAACCTAAAGGGTGCAGAGGCTGATATTGATACATTGGTTAAAGCGGGCGCTAATTGGCCAATTGTTGCTCATATGCAAGGTGTCATTAATTATCAAAATCAAAAATATACCGAAGCACAGGCCCATTTCCTTGACGTAATATCTAGAGCGCCTGAATATTTACCCTCTAAATTAATGCTTGGCCTGACCTATTACAACCTTAAAAGTTATCAAAATACAGTCATCTATCTAGAGCAATACCTGCCTTCTAATCCAACTGACACACGTGCTAACTTGGTATATGCCACTGCCTTAATGCGCATAGACAATGTGGACGAGGCTGTTAATGTGCTAACTAAGCTCAACGAAAGTCGTCCCGATGATTTTAGAGTTTTATCCTTGTTGAGCAATGGCTACATGCAACAGGGTAAACAGGAAAAGAGCATTGAAATGTTAAACAGAGCGGTATATATAAAACCTGATCAGGCATCAACCCGGCTTCAGTTGGGTGCTGCTTTAATGCGCGAAGCCAGTACTGTGAGCCTGGGACAAAATGAGTTAAAAAAGGCCCTCGAGTTAGATCCAGAAATGGAAAAAGCAGAGTTGACCCTTTACATGAGTCATATTAGACAAAAAGAGTATGCAGAAGCTATAGAATCAGCCAAACGGATAGAGCAAGCCAATCCAGATAAGTCTATGGGTAGCAATTTGATCGCCATTGCCTACTTGACGAGTGGTGAGAAAGACAAGGCTAAAAGCAAACTTGAAGATACACTGAGTCAATTCCCCGCAGATGAACTAACGAGCCATAATTTAGCTCGACTACATTTACAGAATAATGAATTTGCTGAAGCGCGTAAGTTATACCTAGCCGTATTGGATAAAACGCCGGCACATTTGCAATCATTGAACCAATTGGCTTTTATTTCTGCGAAGGAAGGCAATAAGACAGAAATGATTCAATGGCTGAAGAAAGCAGTCGAGCTCAATCCAGAAAAAACCGCACCTAAGTTGCTTCTTGGTACCCAATACCTGAGCCAAAAAAATGCCAAGGAGGCCATACAAGTTCTGAATGATGTTGATGTTAAAGATAGAGAGCAGGTTGGATATTTGGCTCTAATGTCCCGTGCAAAGTTGGGTGTTAATCAGGTGGATCATGCTTTTAGACTGCTTAAAAAGTTAATTTCGCTTGAACCAAATTCTTCAATCGGACATTTTTTAATGGCTCAAGTCTATGCCAGCCAACAGAAAGCTGAAAAGATGAGAGAGTCTTTAGAGAAAACAGTCGAGCTTTCACCCGATAACCTCTCGGCACATTTGATCTTGGCACGACTAGACTTCGCAGAAGGCAATAGTGAGACTGTAGAGAAGAGAATTAAATTTTTAGACAGTCAATTTCCTGGCAATAAAGACGTAGCCATATTCAAAGCTAAAAAAGATTCGAGTGAACAAAACTACGATTCAGCCATTACTACCCTGTCCGAATTAATGGAAGCAGCGCCTAATACCGAAGTAATTGTTAATTTGGCAAATACTCAGTGGCAATCTGGTGATCGTCAAGGGGCCATATCGAGTCTAAAACTCTGGGTGCAGGAGAACAGCAGTGATTACCGGGTTATGTTAATGCTGGCAAATTTTTATCTGTTAGATAATCGTTATGATGAAGCAACCGCTACCTATGAACAACTCGAAAAAGAGTTACCTGAAAGTCCAACGGTGTTAAATAATTTGGCTTGGTCAATGAAAGACATCAGCCCTAAGAAAGGACTAGAGTTTGCACAAAAGGCGAATAAAATTGATCCTAAAAGCCCGTACATCCTCGATACACTGGCCATGTTATATTTGATCAATGGTGATAACACTAAGGCACTTGAAATATCAGCGCAAGCAGCTGAAAAAGCACCGAATGTATTCGATATTCAAATCAACTATGCAAAGGTGTTAGTAGCTAATAATAATCATCCAAGAGCAACAGTCATACTGCAGACATTATTAGAAAAAAATGTATCAGAGGATCAAAAGAAAATAGTTGAAGCGCAATTAAAACTGTTACAGAAATAGCCTACAGCCTTTGATATGACTGTGTGAAAAAAGTTGGTGATTGGGTATTGTCATTTTCTGATGTCCAATCACCATCCGGACATAGGTAAAGACTCTTCAATAGTGGTGGATTATAGCTAATATGGTTCTTTATAAGGGCCTATAACAATCTTATATCGGTGATATTGATCACTGCTTACGAAGTTATTCCAAGGTGACTTTTCAACGAGGTTATTATTTTATCGACGGTAGCTTCAGTAATATCTTCATGGCAAGGTAATGTGACCAGTTGGTCACAAAATTCACTAGCATTGGGATAAACTTTTTTTGAATTTAAAAGGCTACTAAGGCCTTCTAACTGATTTAGCGGTTTAGGGTATAAAAAAGAAACGCCTAATTCGCGGTTTTGAGTGCAAAAGTTGTCACGAATTTTTGAGTCTTTAATCAATATTGGATATCGTAGTAATCTACTCGGTACTTCACTCTTAGTGTCTTCAACAGGCTTAATTAATAGAGTGTGAGTGACTTGCAATAATTGGGATTGCCAGTAGGATGTTACATTCTGTAAAGCTTGATATTCTCGTATATTAGGGCCGATTCGTTGTTTTTCATATACGTCCATACCATTAATACTATCTAAAGGTTTATAGATAGTTTCACCAATATTCAGCCCTGGCAGCTTACGAATCAAAGCATAGACCCGGGGCTTTATGACTAAATTGTACAATCGAATTTTAAGAATCTTTAGAAGTGTATCTAATACTTTTGACTCTCCTGTAATAGGTTTAAGTAATGCGCTGGAGTTTTCAGTGTTATTAGTAATAACCGCGCCACCATGTAATAAACTGACGGGTTTGCCTCGGCCAAAACTGACAATATTAAAATCACCTAACCACCGATAGGTTTTGCTCGATGGGAACCACTGTGCGCTATCATTAATTAAAAACAAATTATGATATTGGCAGATTACTTTTATTTTTGATAATTGGTCCGCAATACCCAAAAAATTAACCGCTATAATAGCAACAGTACGAGAAGAAATGTGACATTCTAATTGTGAAATTAAATAACCGGGTGAATTTTTACAGATATCAGCAGGCACAGGTTTTGCGCCAGAAAATACGATAGCACTAATAAGGTCCGGACAGGCATAAGCTGGAACAATGACTTCTGCTTGACTAGTTTGTATACCTTTTAATTGAATACAAGCAATAACTGACGATGATAAAGCAGCAGTACCCGATTGATAAAATATCGGCTCGGTTGTGCCCAATAGAGCGTTATCTACTGTGCCACAATCCAAAAGGACTTTATTACCTACGGGTCTAAAAGACGGGTTCACTAATATTTGACAAAAGAAGGTTATACTATAGGAATTCTGATCTAATATCATTAGCCGATAATTAACAAATGGAAAATTGGTTATGAATAAAATAGAAAACGTATTAACAGTGGATGTTGAGGATTACTTCCATGTGGCTGCGTTATCAAAATCGATTAAACCCACCGAATGGCCAACGATAAAGCCAAGGGTTGTGGATAATGTACATCGATTATTGGATTTATTCGATGAACACGATGTTAAAGTAACGCACTTTGTTTTGGGTTGGGTTGCAGAGCGCTTCCCACAGTTAATAAAAGAAATCGAAAGCAGAGGCCACGAAATAGCCAGCCATGGTTATAGCCACCAACTCATTTATAACCAAACGCCAGAAATCTTTAAAAAAGAAACACAAGATTCAAAAAAACTATTAGAAGACATAGTTGGAAAGCCAGTAATAGGCTATCGAGCTGCAAGCTATTCAATTACTAAAAAATCACTGTGGGCTTTAGATATCTTAGCCGAGTTAGGTTTTACTTATGACTCAAGTATCTTTCCTGTACTTCATGATCGTTATGGTATCTATGGGTCGCCAGCATACCCTCACGTATTAGAAACCCCCAACAAAAGTAGACTCGTAGAATATCCTTTGTCTACTTATCGTTTAATGGGCCAAACAATTCCCGTGGCTGGTGGTGGTTATTTCCGGCTTTATCCTTACTGGTTAAGCCGTTTCTTTTATCAACAAATTAATAAACAGAATAAGCCGTTTGTTTTCTATCTACATCCGTGGGAAATTGATCCAGAACAGCCAAGGGTGAAGGCCAGTTGGTTTTCTGAATTTAGGCATTATAACAACCTTGACCTTTGTTATAATAGACTCTCATTTCTGCTAAATGACTTTTCATTTATAACAATGAAAGACAAATTAGAGAAGATGCGTCTATTCGATAACACGATAGATCCTTCAATTAAATATAAAGGTGATTAACAAACTAATCAGAAAATCCACATCGCTTAATCATCAAGCCATTACATACAAAAGACTTTTCATAAAAGCTTAAACTGAACCTAACGATTTTCGGCAAGTTTAAAAGAAGCTGGAAACATTATTAGGTTTAAATCAAATTCAGGGCAATTGATTCCATTCTTCAGGCATCAGATTTCTTAAGCTCTTTCAAATGTTTAAATAAATGGTTTGATTTAATTCAGATTTTATAATCAATCTGCCAGTAAAATTATTTGTTAATGAGTAATAAAAATTAAAAATGGTGTATATTATTTTATAAGGTTTTGGCTAATTGAATCGCTATTTATCCAAAGATTATTTATTAAAAAAAGGGATTGCTTTGGTAATAAGCCACAAATTTATAATAAGTTTCGTAAAGTAGGTGGAATCGTGGCTCACGCCAATTATGCTATAGTTCGTGTTAACTTTGTTTGCCCATGCAAATTTATAAGATTCAGAGCCTCTTAAAAAATCAAATTCTGCGATTCCCTTTTCTTTTGCCATGCCTATCATTTTCCATAATAAAAATTGACCAGGGCCATAGGAAGAAAATTTCTTCTCATAAGCAGGTACATAATAAAAAAAAGTACCAGCATCAATAAAACCAAAATGCGCTGCTATTATCTGTTCTTTATAAATCACGTAAGAAAAAAATATTTTATGATTAATGTTTGAATCATTGATTAAAGCTCTATAAAACTTTTGTGATTGATTATTGTCGAAACTAGCGCTTGGGTAAGATAGTTTATGAAGTTGGCTAATTTTTTTTAGCATGGCATCACTTATATCGACACCGCTAACGTGTGTGACGGTACTATTCTCAGCTAGCTTCCTAAAACGCCTTTTTATATTAGATGTTTTCTTTGCTTCTTCGTATCCGCATTGATACTTAATAATTGGTGTTATCTCCGTAGTGGTCACTCCAGCATAAAATGTTCGAAGCATCATAGTTTTGAACATGTTTGAAATATCGTTAGCATCACTTAACTTATCAATTTTGAATATGTCCCATCTGCCAATTTGTAATATTATTAATTTTTCAAGCACCCGCTTAATCATCAAACGGCTGTTAGCATCTGGATCTATTAGAAACTGAGAGTAGTCCGTGACGTTAGAACCTGCATGCATGAGTGCTCGAAATTTCCACCATTTAATCTTAATGGTTCTAATAGTGAATGGGAAAATACCAATCAGATTTTTTTTATCATCATAAACAGCGAGCAATAATATATCTTGGGTATTGAAACATCGGATATTTTCATATACCCAAGTATGATGACAGAATAAATTAGGCTTTGCTCTTTCGTATAGGTTATTCCACTTGGGTTTTAAATCAATTATAGAGTCTAAGGTTTCTATTATATCAATTTCCATTTACACGAAATCCATTTTTATAGTGTTTTGAATGGAATGTTGATTAAGTTGCATATCTAATCTGCATTATAGTCTATTGATATTAGTGACATAAGTTCCTTTATTTAGCTTTATATATTATGGGATATATCTAATTATCTTTGGTCCAAGAAAGTTAGCTAGCCCAATGGGTAGATTCTTCCAAAGCCATATTACAGCTTGGTATTTTAAGCTTTTGGGATTAATAGTTGGAATATCTTCTTTATTGGGAAGCCAGTGATTCCAGTACAATTGTTTGGGCTCGGCGCCCCATTGACGTTTAAATCGGTAGGTTGCTGCATCGCGTGTCGAACGCCCAAAGTCAAAAAGTTCATAGCCGCTATCAATCGCATAGCAAAGAATTTTCCAGTACAACAGCATGTTCATACTGAGATGATTCACCCTTTTAATCGTAGATGCTAACGGGATTTCAAGAGTATTCCCTGCTCCTAATAATAAGCCACCGCCCACTGGTTTGTTATCAAGGTAAATTATTGCTAATTTACTTTCATGTGGAAAGTTTATTAGAATGTTGCGGATGAAACTTTTGTGATGAGCTGGGGAGCCAAGGTCGCGCATGTTACGAGAGTAAACCAGATAAAAGTCATCAATTAAATTTTCATTTCCAATTTTAAATGAATAATTTTCGCGCTGAGGACGCTTTATTTGTGCGCGTAGCTTTGAGGGAAAAGACAGTAATAGTTCTTGTGTAGAAATTGGCAGGCTTAAAATCATATGTACTTTATGATTTTGGGTGAAAAATTTATTAGACAAATTGTCACGTGAAATATCATCTCGAAATTCCGCATAATCAACCTTTATTTTTAAACCATAGTTTACGGCAGCTTGTATTAGTTGTAATTCTATAGATGGACTATCTGCAATGGCACCGCCCCTTTGAAAAAAAGGCATTGATACCAATTTATTACTAAATATTCGACTTGTCATATAAACCATTGGCAGTATGCCAACAATATTTCCATCGTCATTTCGCGCGCATAGATAATGGCTTTCTAAGTCATAACTTTGAACAAGAATGTCTCTCCATTCATACCGATGATGAATAGATGCTGCCAAATTTCCAGAAACGTATTGGTTCCATTCATCCTGATTGTTTGAAAAGTCGAAAGTATAGATTGAAACGTTTCTCAAATCTAAAGGTGTTGATGGATAACGTTGTTTGTTAACCATATTTGTTCTTTTCTCAGAGCTATCTATAACTGGCAAGGTTATTGGTTGAATAAAGTTCTTCAAAATGTCCTGATTATTCTTTACTACTTTTTTGGAAATTATTTTACGTGTTCGGCTCAATGCTTGCATGTTTGCTATTAGTTTATCAGTGGGTAGTTTATTACGTTTAGCATCGCCAATTTGCTTTGATAGGAAACTTGTTTTAGTTTTAATAATTCTTAATTCAGATTCAGTTTTGCACCGTTCTTGGTAAAGTTCTTTGACGGTGATGAGCCTATCTAAGTCATTTATTTCTTGCTTCAAAAAATATGTAACAGGATCTAACAGAAACTTTTTCTGATCCATATTGAGAGGAGCCTTTTTTTCAGAAAGGTCAGTCCTAGAATTCATTTTACTTATAACCATCCTGATATGCGGGCCAGAAAGCTAGTTCTGTCATAACTGATGTCCTGATGTAAACCAATGCGATTCAGGAGATAATTATTGGTCGATATCGTATTCCAGCCTTTTTGGGTGGTAACTGCACACTCATAATGCTGGTTAACCAATTCTACGGCCCTAGGTGTATAGTCACCATTGGGGTAACAGAAACTATCAATTTTTTTCCTAAGTTGCTTTTCTATATTTGATTGACTATCAATAATTTCTTGCTTGAGGTCTTCATCTAGTTTTGATGTAAGCCTGATATGCAGGCGAGTATGACTACCGGCCTCTATTAAACCTGAATGACACATTTCATTCACCTGTTGCCAGTTGAGTAGTGACGGTAACATTTCATCCGTTAGTTGTAGTTCCTTTTCAATAATATCGATGAGGTTATGAATTTCTGAATCTTTTTTTATTTTTAGCTTATTAATAATTTCACTAAGTTGTTCCTTATCTGGAAGTACAGCTTTAAAGTCAGAACCGTTTGTGCCAATCTTTAACCATTCAAGACAGGGGTGGCTCAATTTTTCAGGGCAGTTTTTTGTAATATTCACTATTAATCGGGCGACTCTCTCTGGCCAAAACAGCTTTTTAGTTCCAATCATGTCTGAGACTAAAAAAATAGTTGCCGGTAGTTCTAGTTCCTTCAAGATTGGGTAGGCATATTGATAATTATCCGCCCAACCATCATCGAAAGTAATAGCGCAGCTTTGAGCAGGCAATGGCTCTCCATTTTTTTTACTTTTTATCCATTGCGAAAGGTGAACTACTTGAAAATATTGTTTAACTATAGACATATGCATTTTGAATGTTTCTGGAGTGACCATCATTCCAGGCTCTTCAAACTGTGCACGTGGGTCTAGTTTTGGAAGTATTCTGTGATACATAAGAACAAGCAGCTGTGGCTCTTTTTTCAAGCGTGTATGTCTGCCATATTTTGCGGCAACCACTTGTATACTTCGTTTGATAATTCTTTTGATAGACATACTTACCATGTTGTTATAACGGCGTACATGCCGAATATTATTTGAGACTGGTTTACTCGAAGTTGCTATTGTAATGTATTCTACTTTATAGAGGAATCACTTAACAATGATAACCATTCTGCATACTATTGATACTACGGGGCCTGGTGGAGCTGAAACAGTTTTTATAGACTTGGCTACAAGGCTACCCGCAGAAAAGTATAAATCTGTTGTTGTGATTCGTGGTAAAGGCTGGGTTTATGATGAGCTAAGTCGTCGAGGTGTTAAGCCTATTTTGTTGGATTCAAAAGGTTCTTTCAACTTGCATTACTTATGGCAGTTAAAAAAAATCATCAAGCAAGAAGGCGTGGATCTGATCCAGTCACACTTATTAGGCACTAGTGTTTATTGCTCACTAGTTGGATTAATAACGGGAAAACCTGTAATTGCAACGTTTCATGGCTCTGTCGATATAGGTGAAACAGAACGATTTAAAAGAATGAAATTTGCAGCTATAAACATCGGGGTGAGTTGGACCGTTGCAGTGACTGACAGCCTCCTACATGACATTGTGAGTAGAACAAACCTTCGTCAGAGTAAGGCATGTATCATTTATAATGGTATCGATACCGCTTCATTTATGCGCCCTCGATCAAACGCACTTAGAACGAAGTATGGCTGGCGAAAAGATGAGATAATTATTGGAAGTTTGGGTAATATTCGACCGGCAAAAGGTTATGATATTCTAATAAAAGCTGCAGCTTTACTTGAGAAAAGTAGCCAAGGTTATCGCTTTGTTATTGCTGGTCAGGGTAAGGGCGCACTATACAACGAATTACTTGATCAAAGGAAAGCCTTAGGCCTTGAGGGAAAAGTAGTTTTTGTTGGTTTCCTAGATGATGCGGCAGAATTTCTGGCTAATGTCGATATATTCCTATCTTCATCAATTTCAGAGGGACTTCCATTATCCGCCATTCAAGCTATGGTTTCGGGTTTGCCTATGGTGGTAACACGCTGTGGTGGTTATGTAGGATTGTTACAAGAGGGGTATAGTGGTTTACTTGTAGAAGTGGGTGACTCAGATGCCATTGCTCAAACTATCACTAGGCTTTCTGCTGACACTAAACTTCAGAAGGAACTTGCAAAAAATGCAAAAGCCTATGCAGTCCAAACATATGACATTCAGGTAATGCTCGATGCCTATGAACGGCTATATGATGGCTGTATTAGTAAATTTCAGCATAAAAAATGGGTTAACTAGTAAATTATAATCCGTCGTATTTCTCAGGAGGGCCTGTATTAAACGCTTTAGTTGTTAACCATAAAGAGAGAACGATTATTGTCTGAAATATATTGTTAAAAACCTATAGCTTTACTCATTTAAATTAACTCCAGATATCACGCAAATATTTCCGAATTTCATACCAGAATGGCTTCATGTCATCCACGCGGTTTACCTCATGTCGCGTAGTAAATGGAGAAGGTGTAAAAAAATTCAAAAATGACCTGAGTTTAATTTTTAGTGGAGTTTTTTTATCTCTTATCGTTAGATAGAGATTATCCAAATCACCCAAAATCCACCTCAATTTTATACCTACTTTGTAGTCAGTTACTGGTTTAGGCTGTATGTGGCAGGCCATCTGATACAGCATAAAAGGGAAGTCCACACCAGCATCTATAGCGAGCTGTAACGACCCCCAAAAGCGAGTGTTTATCTCCATTAGATAAGGAGTACCGTCTGCGGAGACCTTAAATTCAACCATGGCAACCCCATGCCAGTTTGCTTCCCCTAATAGTTTTTGAGCGTGTAACGCTAAGGTTGGATCAACCATTACACTTTCAGACAAAACACTAACGCCACCGCTGGGTGGTTTTTCTCGAATTCTATGGTGAGCAAATAAAGCAAGTGGTTTACCGTTGTCGTATATGGCAAACACACCAGCGCCATTGCCTGGTACATTCTCTTGGATCATAAAAGGGTTGGCCGCAAAAGCCCAGTCAGAATCGAGGATTTTTCTTGCTTCAATTGCATTATCTGCAAATCTCACTGTAGCTCTAGACCATTTATTTTGATTGAATAACCATGATTTCCCCGGTTTGAGTACTATTGGATAGGGCAAAGCTTCAAGAAGGCAGGGTAGAGTCTCTAGATTTTCCACATACCATGTTTTGGGAACTGGAATACCGAATGTTTCTGCCTTTTGCATTAATAAATATTTATTGGCGAGAGAATCAACTGTGCTTATATTTGGAAATGGCATTGTGACATTGGAGAATAAATTTTGATTTATGAGCACTAGCGCAGTAGTCAACTCGGTCATAGGTAGTAGAATGTCAATATTATGTTGCTCTACAAGATCAATTAAAAATTCAATGAACTTTTCAGGCTGCATTCTAGGAGAAGGGCAGATAAAATGCTTAATACTATATCTAGACGAGCTAGCTAACGCTGCCTGTGTTTCCTCAACTGTGAAAACAACTATCCCTCGAACACCGAGCGAGCGTGTTACTGCTAGCGCACTGCGCTGATCTGCGTCTAGAACGAGAACTTTCTTCATAAATAATTGTTAGATGACATAGTCAGATGTCCTGATAGAATTTAATTTAGCATAAGTGAATGTATGTTGTTAGATTATAGCTATAATCTAAAAAAATGTTGTTTGAGTATTACTTTGGCCTAATTGATGCTGGACCAGTATTTTATTAATTTAAATTTTACCAAATAACTGTTAGTTAGGAATAGATGTCTGTTTAGTTGACTACCAAACTAAAAATATTAGAAAGTATAAAATAAAAAAGTTTTATTGAACACGGAAGTAGGAATTTTTATGAAATTAAGTTTTAAAAATATATTAGTCTATGGTTGGGAGTGGCTGTATTTAAGAGGTGTTTTTCCTAACTTGCAAAAAAATGCTGTTATTTTTATGCTGCATAGAATGTCTTCAATCGACGTGATAGAGGAAGGGCATTCAGCAGAATTTTTAGATCAGTCGTTAAACTATTTAACGCGAAAGGGTTATAACTTTATTTCGATTGAAGAAATATTTAAAGTCATAAATGAAGGTGGAACTCCTCCAAGAAAATCTATAGCATTTACACTAGACGATGGTTTTATTGACCAAGCGAAAATTGCCGCACCTATATTTATAAAATATAAGTGCCCAGTAACAATATTTCTAATCACGCAGTTTGTAGATAGCGGTCAGCCACCATGGGACTTTTTAGTAAAATTTATATTTTATAATACAAATAAGACATGCATTACCGTAAGCCTAAATGAAAAAGTAATAACCTACCCTATTGATGACGAAGAACTTCGTTATAATTCAATGAGTGACTGTAGAAATATGTTCAAGAGGTTACCAGAATCAGATCTTGAGTTCGTGCTTGCAAGTTTATTAGGGAATATTGAAAAAGAAAAAATTGACGCTCTTACTAAAAGTAAATTTTCACTGAGTTGGGATGATGCGCGTCGACTTGAAAAAAGTGGAATTACTTTTGGCTCACATACAATTAGTCACCCTATTCTTTCTGGATGTTCAGATGAGAAGGCTTATGATGAGATAAAAAAATCACTGGATATGTTGACATTGCAGCTTCAAAATCCATGTCCAGTATTCGCATACCCTACGGGCCACAATGAGGATTTTTCAGGCCGCGATATAAATTACATCAAATCAGTTGGTTTTCAGGGTGCGGTAACCGCTAATCAGGGGAGTGTTAATTTTGAAGAGATTTCTGATGCTGATAAATATCTTGTGAAACGAATGAGTTTTCCTTCAAGTATGCAAGATTTGGTACAGTGTAGTTCAGGTCTAGAATTAATTAAGGGTCAGTTAAGACATTTTAAACTAAAGTTGACTTATACGACGAAGAAAAAACTACTTTCCTATACTTGGGTGATTACAAAATATTATTTTGGTTTGTATGATAAATATTGCTTAATTGACTGGTCGAATGTTTCACGTCTAATATTTGTATGTAAAGGTAACATATGTCGTAGTCCATATGCCGAAGTTATGGCTAAGAAGCTTGGTATAGATGCCATCTCGATAGGCCTCCATACAAAAGAAGGTTCATTTGCTGATAAAGGCGCATTAAAATGCGCATCATATCGTGATATTGAACTTAAGGACCATAGAGTCAGGATAGTAGAATCAATTGAGGTTTTTAAAACAGATTTGGTGGTAGGCATGGAGCCATGGCATATTGAACAATTTATCAAAGTGAATAGTAATGCTTGTCAGTTTACGCTTTTAGGCTTGTGGTGCACAAAAAAGAAAATTTTACTAGGCGATCCGTACGCTAAGCCGGATATGTTTTTTGAGGAATGCTTTGGTTCGATTGATAATGCATTGATTAATATAAATAAATATTATAGTTCGAAGGGATAGTTAGTTTATGAGTAAAAAATACTTGTTACATTGGCAATTGGTGAGACATTTCAAAAAATGGGTGAAATCACACCCCCGATTATGAAAAGCTATGCATTAAAATGTGGCGCTGAATTCCATTGCATTACTGAAAGTCGCCTTCATGCAAAATTTGGTCTTCCAACCTATGAAAAATTTCAGTTGTATGATTTTTTGGATGGAAAATATGATCAAGTTCTCTTTGTGGATACGGACATACTAATATCTCCAATATCTCCTGATATTTTTGAAGCATGCGGACCGGGTAAAATTGGTGTGTCAGATGAAGAAGGATATTCTATGGTTGGCCCACATAAGCAGTTGACTCAAGATAAGCTTGGCAAAGTGAAATGGGAAAATCCGTATTTTAATTCAGGGATGATGTTAGTGAGTCCTTTGCATCGGGAGGCGTTTAATTTAAATAATGAGTTGTTAATAAAATGGACATCAGTAGCCGATAATAATGATTATATTATGTCAGATCAACCAATACTAAATTACCTTGTTAACTTTTATAAGTTTGGTGTAATAAATCTCGGTTATAAATACAATCATACAAGAGTAATAAAGTATACGAAGACCAGGTTTAGTAGCTACTTTATTCATTATGCAGGGCCTAACGGTCATCGTTATGGGCCGAGAATGAAGCAGGTAGAACTTGACGGTAAAGTGATGACTTCGCCGCTTAACCTAATGTTGAGTCAATACTTTACTTATTACCGATGGTTTTCTGACAGAGTTAGTATTTATTTCTTAAAGTACTTACTCAATAAGTTTACAGGAAGGCGAGTTTGATGCCAGACACACCATTTTTTTCAGTCATTATTCCTACTTATAATCGGAAAAAATTCACTTCAGAAGCTATCCAGTCGGTGCTCGATCAATCATATGATGATTATGAAATCATTGTTGTAGACGATGGATCTATGGATGACACTTCGTCTTTGTTTGAAGATATAGATCAACGGGTGAGATATATTAAACAAGACAATGCTGGTGTGTCAGTCGCTAGGAATATAGGTGTCACTAACTCTATTGGTGAATATGTTTGCTATCTGGACAGTGATGATCTTTGGCATCGAGATAAACTGAGCTATATGCATGATTTTATTCATCGCTACCCTCAGTTAGATGTTTTTTTTCATGATTTCAGGAAGCATAACGTAGAATTACCGGATCCTTATGAGCTGTCCAATACTGATATGTTTGCATATTTGCTCACAGTCTTTAAACAAGATGTTGACTTATATTGGATGTCCCACGGCTATGATGCGTTTTATCTGGCAATGAAAGGGTATCCATTTTATCCTTCGGTAATAACGTTAAAGAGAGCTGTCCACGACCAGTATCGTTGGGATCCAGGCGTTTTAAAATCAGAGGATTTTAACTTGATTCTAAAGCTTACCCTACGATATAAATTTGGCTATCTGAACAAAGACCTTGCGACTGTTCGAGTGCATGATAATAATAAATCTGCTGATACACTGACTAAAGACCGAATTGTGCTTCAAACCATGCAGTTAGTCGCCAATCTTTATTGTCCTTCTGCAGTGCGTAAGGCAGCTAAAAAAATTATTGCCAGTAAATTTTATCATACAGGTAGATCACAGTTGAAAAGTGGTAATTATACACAGGGGTTGTTGTGGGTTTTTACAGCATTAACAAATTACAACTTTTATTATAGTAAGTTAGAAAAGATTTTTAAGTGAAAAAGGAACTGGGTGGCGCAATATTATGCGTGGGAAATTTTGATTCTGGTACTGGTTACGCATGGAAGCTGATAGAGAAACTCTGGACTATTGTTGCTATGGTTGGCGATAAAATGGAATTAGAAACAATCGTATGTTACCCATCGATATCAGAGATTAATCCAGTATTAGATGAAGCTGGAATTTCAGTTCGTAAACAGAATATTACAAGTGGTGAATGGTGTGGGTTTTTTAAATCGCTCAAGTTCATCAGGAGTAATCGTATTAAATACCTGTACCTTACTGACCGACCCGCATTGAGTTGGTGTTACTTACTTTACAGAATACTAGGTGTAAAAAAAATAATTATTCACGATCATACCCCAGGTTATCGAGTTCCAGTTGTGGGAATCAGAAGGGTTATAAAAAAAATTAGGAACCGTATAAAGTGGGTAACTGCGGATAATGTTATTGGTGTCAGCCCATACGTGTGTCAACGACTGGAATTGGTTAATTGCATACCCCTTAACAAAATACAATGTGTCACAAATGGGATCACTGACTCATTAAAAATAAAAGATTATGGTCTAGATAGCCCGCAATTGGTTCGAATTGTGACCGTTGCACGAGTCAATTATTACAAAGGCATCGATTTCGCCATTAAGGTGATGCAGCTGTTGGTTGATGAGTGTGATTTAACGTGCCTGCAATATGATGTCATTGGCGATGGCCCTGAGCTTGAGACTTTTAAAGAGCTTGCAAAAGCATTGGGAGTTGAAAGGAATATAAATTTTTTAGGTATGAAGTCTAATGTAGAAGATTTATTGCCCAATTATGATATCGCATTCCATCCATCTAAAGGTGAGGCGATGTGCCTAGCTATTGTTGAATATATGCGGGCCTCATTGCCAGTTGTCGTATCATCAAACCCCTCTGTGAATTCTATTTTGAAAGAAAATGAGGATTGTTTATTTTATGAAGAGGCTAATATTCAGGCTGCCGTAGCTAAGATTAAAAGCCTAGTGCATGCCTCAGCAGAGCGCGAGCGTCTCGGTACAATTGCTAGAGTTAGGTACGAAGAAAACTACAAAGCTGAGTTGATGGAGCAACATTTCAAGTCTTGTATTTCCTCATGCCTAGCAGGACCAAAACAGGATGAAAGCATTTCGATTTACTGACAGCTTTTGTATTTTGAGATAAACTAGGTATGGTTATAAGTAGGAGTTGTTGTTTTTTAGAGATTAGTTTGTATGATTTATGTAAGACTAAAAATTTGATCATTTACAGGTAATTAGAGGTTGGTTATGTCTACTACTACAAATTTTTTTTTGGCGATATTGTGGTTTTTTGCGCTAACCATGTTGTCTATTAGTAACAGTTACGCGTGGACTATTGAGGACTCTTTTGAGAATGGAACTCTAGGAGAAAAAATATTGTTGCCTGGTCCGGTAGAAGGTGATGCTGCGATTGATGCTCAGGGAAATACGTTATACAGTGATGAAATGGCATTTACTGGAAATCGTTCAGCCAAGTTAACAATTACAGGTCCTACTGAAGACGAGTTGGCTGATCCTACTAAAGACCGAGGCAGGTTTGGCAGTTGGGGAGCAAGATATACTTTTCCAGAAAAAGTGAAGCAGGGTGAGGAAATATGGGTCAGACTGAGTGTTTTTTTTCCTGCTGATTTTGATTTTACGACTAATTTTTCTCTAAAGTTTTTACGTTTTCATGTTAAAGAAGAGGACGGGACCCATCTTGGCTATACAGACATCTATATAAATAATAATCTTTCATTGAAATATCAAAATGAATTATATACTACTTCCAGTTTAGTGGTTTCAGTGGAAGATTTCGAAGGGATATTTCAAGTTGGTGATACTATCACCGGCAGAACTTCTGGTGCCACCGCTGTTATTAAAGTAATCAAATCAGATAAGTCTATTGTTTATGATAGTGAGGTTGGGGCGATTAAACGATATGAGTGGATAGATGGTAGCAAAAGTGGTGCTAGCGCGATTGTGACGCTTTTGACAAGCAATAGTGTTAATGATTTTGCTGAGACTAATCTAGTAACAAGGGGGGTGTGGGAAACTTATTTTTATAACGTTAAATTTGGTTCAAATATATCAACGGTTAATGTTTGGAAGCTTGTTGATGGAAAATTAAAATCACTTTTATCTGAATATACAGATAAAACTATGAACGCGTCTACTGACGTGGCAGACGCCTTTTTGCTGTTCACTTATTGGAATGGTGGGGCTACAAAAACACAGTCAATGTATGTTGATGACATACTGATATCAACAGAACGGCCTGCAGAAATAAACGCTCCGAAACCACCTGCCCTAAACTAGCGTAATATAATTAAATGAAAGCCTTAGAAGTATCTTTTATTATTCCTGCATACAATGAAGAAAAATATATATCGAATGTTATAGAGTCAATAAAACTTAATGCGACAGATATAACGTTTGAAATCCTAGTCATCGATAATGGTTCGAGCGATGCTACAAAAGATATTGCATTAACATACACTGATAAAGTTCATAGCTTCGATAAAATGACTATTTCTGAAGCGAGAAATATTGGTGTATCAAAATCGAAAGGCAAATTGCTCGTATTCCTTGATGCCGATGTCAGGATAACTCCTGAGTGGTATACGACTTTGGGAGCTAGTATTCGTTGGTTGTCTGATGAACTTGTGATTAGTGGTGCCAGATATATTGTTAGAGAAAACCCTTCTAGTATTGAAAAGAACTGGTTTGAACCACTGTCTAAAAGAAATGTTAGTTATATCAATGGTGGGAATTTAATTTTAAGTAGGAAAACGTTCGATTTTATCGGTGGATTCGATATCACTCTGGAAACAGGTGAAGATTATGAGTTTTGCCATCGAGCTAAATTTATGGGTGTCGACTTAAAGCAGGGGAATGGGTTTCGTGCTATACATGATGGATACCCTGCCAATATAAAGGATTTTTGGAAAAGAGAGGTCTGGCATGGAAAGGGCGACTTCAAGGATGTGAAAATATTTTTCAAATCGAAAGTAGCTGTAGTATCTATTTTTTTGGGGCTCCTTCACTATCTTCTAATAATAAGTCTGTTGGTAAATAATCATCAACTGCTTATGATATCAGTGGTATTTATAATTCTAATTCCATTGCTGCTCTCAGTCAAAATATTTTACAGTACTACAATAAAGCTGATATTTTTTAATGTATATTTATGTTACATATATATGATGGCAAGGCACTTTTCTTTATATGATGTAACTTTTTCAAAAAAAGTTAAAAGTTAAAAGTTAAAAGTTAAAAGTTTTTTCTCGATTAAAAGTACTAGCTCAGAAAAGAAATTTTGAGAAAATAAACTTCGGCCTTGCAACCCATAAATTTCAACATGACCCCAGTTAATTGAGAGTTGGCGTGCTCAACAAGCTTACCATTAAAGTGGCCCCATAGGCTGGTACAAATCTGGCACTACTTGATCCTAAGTCCCTAGTTTGTTGGTTTCTCTTCTACGTTGCCGGCATGGCAAATCCGTTGGTTAATTGGCTGCGAGAGCTAGCCCATTGCCCCACCCCACCACAAGAGGAACGTTTCCAGTAAAAAATGGGAAAGTAAGATTTATTGTTACGCTGAGAGAGTCGGCAGAAAATCCCGTGCACTGAAGGAAAATTTGTAGTCAAGCATTGTATAGATAGTGAGTTTTATACTCTTTTATATTGTGTAAACAACTCGGTTTTACTGCGAAAAACGATTGCCGTTACTTTACTTTTTAACTAAAATGATAATATCAGCTTTACTTGTGTATGAAGCTGCTGCACTTTTTCAGAAAAAGAATAAAAAGAACGATCATCAGCATTTTGTGGGTGGGTGTTGTCGGCCGTTTAGGGCGTTTGGGTCATGGGAGGATGTCGATGGTGGTAGAACCTTTAGCCTTTAAATCTAAACTTATATTCCACTTTAAAACCAATTACTTTAGCACTCGAAGCCCATCTGTATAGTAGGGTGAAGGATCAGACCCCAGATGACATATTACAGACAGCAACGCTAGCGTCGTGCTCCCTACAATCAACATATGCTGCAGGAACCAACGTATCAAGAACACTAGAAGGTATCTAGAAACTAGGTTTCAAGAATGACGCTACATATTGCTTTTGTCTGCAACGGCTTCCCGATAGTCTCTGAAACATTTGTAACCAAGCAGATATTTAATGCAAGCCAAGCAGGCTATTCTGTTTCAGTGCATTGCGAATTTAAGAATGGTACTTCCGAAGCATCAATTCACCAGAATTTAGTTTCTAAACTACTTGAAAATGGAGCTTATGCTTCATCCCAATGGGCAGATAACTTCTTGCTTCGGTTTTTCCAGAGTCTAAGATTTACAATAAAGCATCGCGCATACCACCAATTTTTAAAATCGCTCATGCATGGCAAAAATGGACTAAGCCTTCGCGACTTTAAAAACAGCGCCTCATTTATCGAGGCGGGGAAAATTGATTTGGTTCACGCACACTTTGGTCCGAACGGTGTCAAAGCCCTAGTCGCGCGACAAAATGGAGTGATATCTTGCCCAATTATAACTACATTTCATGGATACGATGCTCACTTCACCCCTGCGACAAAGTCTAAAGTTATTCAGAGTTACCGCTTGCTGTTCTCTGAAGGTGATGTTTTTATTACGAATGGTCAGTTTCTTAAAAACCAACTAATAGCGATCGGGTGTCCGCCTAATAAAATCAGAATTATACCCAACGGAGTGGATACTGATTTTTTTTCACCAAAAGCTACAATTATCAAAAAAAATCCAGGTACCGTTAAGTTGATAACTGTCGGAAGACTTATTGATTTAAAGAACCAATCACTAGGTATAAAGGCACTAAAGCACTTAATCGACAAGAATATTAACGCGCAATATTCTGTAATTGGTTCTGGTCCTTTGAAAGAAGACTTAAAAAAGCTAGCTAAAAGTTTAGATGTTGAATCTAAAGTTGAGTTTCTTGGGAACCTCGATCAAGCGAGCTTACTAATTGAGCTTCACAATTCTGATGTTTTCCTTATGACTTCAATCCCAAGCAAAGATGGCCGTCAAGAAACACAAGGAATCGTAACCTTAGAAGCTCAGGCTAGTGGGCTGCCCGTTATTGCAGTAAAAAACGGTGGTATCGAGAATACTTTACGCCATGGAAAAACTGGTTTTTTAGCGAACCTAGGAAAACAAGAAGAATATATGTACTACGTACTTGAGCTTGCTAACAATAGCGAACTAAGAGCCGAACTGAGTGCTAATGCACCTGAATTTATCCATGCAAATTTTAATGATAAAACTGTCATGAATACACTCAAATCACTTTATGCTGAAGTGCTTGGATAGCAGCCATGACCAGCAATACATCATTCATTCAGCGTGCATTGAGCCGTTCTTTTTTATACGGAGCAAACAGCTTATTAGGTAAAGCCATCGGCTTTATTATGCTGCCTATCTATACAAAATACCTAACACCAGCAGACTATGGGGTAGCATCTTTTTTACTCCTTTATGTTGCTTTAGTGCAGGTTGTATTGGGCGTAAAACTTGAAAGTGCCATTTCGAAGTTCCACTACGATAAAACTATCAACGCAAATCTAAACCAAATTATATCTACTGCAAACGTGCTTACGGCTATTGCATGCATTATACCTGTGATTGGTTCTATATTTTTCGCCGACTACATTTCACTTATTCTCTTTAGCACTACAGATCACAGCCTGTTAGTTGCTATTTTATCTGGAAGTATCCTATTCGGCACGTTAGAGCTCTATAACATGCAGTACATCCGCATACGTGATAAAGCTATAATATATGTTGTTATAAGTGTTACTGGTTTATTAATACAAGTTACTATTAATATTATTGTTATTGTAGTCCTTAACATGGGTGTTATTGGTGTAATTATTAGCAACGTAATCGCAGCTGGTTTTAAATGGCTTGTCAGTGGCTTATATATGATTTCACAAGAAGGTATGCCTAGGTTTAGTAGAGCACTAGTAAAGCCTTTGGTTCTTTTTAGCGCGCCCCTTTGGCTCTCTGGGATACTCGGTCTGTATGCGGGCTCTGCTCACCAAATATTCATTAATTATTTTGGTACGCTTACTGATCTTGGACTTTATAACTTAGGTGCAACCCTTGCATTGCTAATAGGCACTTTTGCTTTTGGCCCTTTCTGGTCATTTTGGCAGGTAGAAAGGTTTAAAATTCAGCATGAAAAGAATGCGAAACAGAAATATAGGCGCATATTTATCGGTTTACTGGTAATTGGCGCCCTCATGTCTATTGGTATTTCTACTTTTGCAATTCCCGTCATAATATTGATGGCTGACAGCGCCTTTCACCCTGCGTATTATGTTGTTTCGCTTCTCTGCGTATCGACAACGTACAACTACCTAGCAACCTATGTTGGCTTTTCATTTTTGATTTCTAACAACAATGGCGAAATTGCGAAAAGTACCTTTTTCTTTGCAATAGCAACCACTCTTTTTTTAGCTATATTTGTTCCTAAATTTGGTTTTATTGGTGCAGCTATCGCGGTATTGTTAGGAAGTATGTTTAACTTTTACTACGTTACCTTCCGTGCTAAACGATTCTTCGACATGGATATTCCGGTAGTACTGAGTTCAATAGTATTGGCCGTCATTACCCTAATTTGCATTTTACTAACGCTGGCGTATAACGCCTCTCCATCTTTAACATTTTATACAATAAGTGGCGCAGCGTTTAATTTAGTCCTTTGCATTATTGCTCTGCTTTATGCTAAGCATAAATTTCCCCTTTTTTATAAAAAATTAACAAGCAATCTAACTTTTTTGAGCAATGCCCGATGAATAATTCAATTCCCAAAATGCTAATTTAAATTAGCATTGAACCTCTTCCAAATATATCGTTGACACCTATGAAGCACTGACTTATTTGTGAGTACACCTTAATCAAGTAGTAATTTAGTATAACTTTGTTAACGAATACAAATGATAACAATGTCTGTTGTGATATTAGAATTAGCCATATTGGCTACTACAGTCAAGTTCGACCGCATCGACACAACCAGGGCACGGCACCCAATATGGTTGAGGCGAAATATTGGGAAAGCTACAATTCTGTGGCCAAATTAACTTGACCACTTGTATCCTAGGCTTAACGAATCAGGTGCATTTAAAGGCCGTAGCTCTTTGAGTAAGTCAGGCCCTTCAAGAATATGCTCTAAGATCTTCTTAGCCGCCGTATGTGATGGCACTCATAATCCTGATATAAAAGCACAAAAGATCAGACTCACCCATGTTGGAAAAACCTAGATGTAAGCATTGGGAGCTGCCATGAGAAAGCTAATTCAGACTTAATACGGCGTGATTAAAAACCAAAAAAATATATCAGCCTCAAATCGTATTAATTTAATATTGAATACGATAGACAGAGATGGTATCTACAAAGATCGTTTCATAGCTAATTAACGTGTCTTTCTTTTTCGCAACCAACCTGAAATTTGTTCTGGACTCCATTTGAGGCATAACTTCGAATTGATTCAACCCCTGTTTTCACTTATGTTCTGCACCTGCTTATGTCTATAACCACAAGAACCTTTATTGCGTCAAAGCTCCCTGCTGATGGTTGACTGGCTAGCACCAACAGCCGCTGCGATTACTGCTTGTATATTACCGGTTTTATTTAACCCATAAATCTGGCACCGTTCGCCATAAGAAAGTTGGGAGTAGGTTTTCATCGCATTATCTCTTTCCGGAGAAAAATAAGATGAGCTTACAACCAGCTATTCGCTTTTCTACTAATTTAAGTTATGCACTTCAGAGTTGAATCTAGGGTCTGGCAGTTATGGCATTAAATATGTTTGTGATTTATCCGGCTGTTCGGTTATTGCCTGTGCTAAAGCTATTGAAAGTCCGCATAGTAAATAAAGATAAGGATAAAATGCTATAGACATAAACATGGAGCCTACTAAGTAGGTCAAAAAACCTGCTTTTAGAGAGATGACAATATTTTGAGATAAAAAGTTAATGTGGGTTATTTTCTTCAAATATTTATCTTTAACTACGTAATAAATTCTTTTGTGTATCAGTAAATATATAAATAGTGCCGGAAATCCTAAGGTGGAAAGAACCTGTATAATGGAATTGTGTGACACTTCTTTTCTGGTGGACAGATATCCACCACCACTTTCTTTGTAATAATTATGGTAGTATTCAGGGAAAGCATCATAACCTACCCCTGAGAAAGGGTTATCCATCGCCATAGCTATACCAGCTTTCCAGTAATTTAATCGTGAAAGTGATGTCTCATCATCTCCCATCGCGTTTAGGCGGTCTTTTTGCTCCTGGGGGAGAAGTACTGCCACTAGCCAGCAGATTACTCCTACATAAATTATATTCTTTATTCTTATTTTCTTGTATGTGAAAAGTAAAAATAACAGGCCAACAACTACGGCTAGTTGCGAACCCCGTGAGCTTGCTCCCAGCACAGTCATTACAGCAGTAATGGGCAGTATCCATAAATAACGTCGCTTCAAATTCAGACCTATTATAAAAGGTATGGACATTACTGCAGTCATCGCCATTAGTAGACTAAATTCACCACTATTTTGGAAATAGCCAGGGGGACCTTGGATCCCCCATGCTGTAAAATCAAAACCACGAGTTACCCATATTTTGGCGCCAAATAACGACATTTTAAATAAACATAAAAATAACAGTGCAAGTAACAATTTAATCTGATTTATGTTGCGGGCACAGTTAGACAAAAAAAGCACTTCTATTGCCCATATGAGTGGAATTTCTGGCTTCTGCATTGAAATTTCTGGATAGGAGGAGTTCATAATAGAAATCCCAACTAGGATGGTTAGCAAAAAAACTAGTGCATGTGTATAGGTAAAGCGGAGCTGATTCTTAACTAACATCAAGCTTAATCCTACTAAAATTGTAATCCGAAGCCAGGGGAGAAAGTTAAGTGAAGGGTAAATTAACTGCGGGCGTAAATAGGAAAAAATAATATAGGCGCAGCCACAATAAAAAATTAAATCTTGACCTTTATAGGCATTTATAAAAGCGCCAATATCTTTGAATATGGTTTTAGTCATTAAAAATCAGTTTATGTTTAGAATATTCATGATATATATTTTAAAAAAAAAAAGTGTGACTGCCTTATATTTTCCTTGCTTTACACTGTGTTTTTTTGGTCAGATATACCGCCATATTTGATTTTTATGTTGCACTTGTTACCTTTAGACGAGCATAGCTAATATTAAATATTACCGTTATGTCGGTGAAAGATTTTGTCAGCTATTGATTAGATGCAATGGCTATGCCCAAAATACCAAACTGTTTTAGTGGGAATTGTTGTTACCCTAAGGGTATTTTATGGTGCCGATTCTCAGAATCATCGCCTAGCCTTGAGTAAATGGCGAGGTAGCTTCTCGCATTTTTTTCACTGGAATAGTGATCACGTACTCGGATAAATGCGTTTTTAGTTAAAAGCTCACGCTTTTCTTCGTTATTGATTAATTCAACAATAGCGGTGGCATAATTAGATGGCTGTTGGCTGTAAATCACC